>Ga0194132_10000100_pt1 | contig 158564 bp, 151 predicted proteins | sample TA2KigOf80mmetaG_FD_148612 | JGI IMG/M metagenome (GOLD analysis project Ga0194132, IMG submission 148612) | Freshwater microbial communities from Lake Tanganyika, Tanzania - TA2015054 Kigoma Offshore 80m | ecosystem: Environmental > Aquatic > Freshwater > Lake | place: Tanzania: Lake...
CATCGGGCGGCAGCACCGCGGCCAGCCGTCCGCGCGGGTCACGCGATGCATCGAGCGCCGAAGTCATCATGAACCGTTGTATTTCAGCAGCCTGCTAGAGATTGAGGTCCTGTGACGCGCGCTTATTATGCCTCGTGCTTCGCGTCATCCAGGCTGTGCTTCGTTCTACGGCATCGTGCCTGTCCATGGACGGTGAACGTGTGACGGCGCAGGAAGTGCCTTGGCGAGTCGCGACGCGACGCACCACCTACCCTCACCAGATGTTGCCGGCCCCTGGTGAGTAGCTCGCACTGACGACCGCATTGCTGATCAGCGTGTCACACTGCACGACACCGCTGAAGCGCGACATGCCAGCATCCACGGTGACCTGGCTGGCGTTGACATCGACAACCGATGCGTTCAGTGAGACCTTGGCACTCGCGGTGATGGTCACGCCTGAGGCATCCAGGGTCACCGAGTTGCCGTGTTCGTCGGCCACCCGCACCGAGCCGGGGCTGTCCTGCAGCGTGATGCGTTGCCCGGCTGGCGTCTCGACGACGAGGCTGGTCGCCTTGTCTTCTCGGATGCGGAAGGTGACGCCGCTTCGCGACCGGATCAGCTTCACTGCCGAGGCATCACCATCTTCGACCGGTGGTCGGGCCTTCGCGTTCCAGAGCGCCCCAATCACATACGCGGCTCGCTGATCGTTACCTTCAAAGGCGACGAGCACCTCGTCGCCGACCTCGGGGATGAACCACGTGCCGCGATGGGGGCCGGCCATCATCGTCGCCACGCGTGCCCAGATCCCTCGCGTGCCAACGGCGGGCACGGCGATGAGCACCCGCCCCAGACGGTCGGGGTCACGATTGTCGAGTACCGACGCGGAGTAGACGCCCTGCAGCGTCGCCATGTCACGCCTCCTTCGCTTGATAGACCAGCTGACAAGATCCTACCGGCTATGAATCTCTTCGGTCGAAGGGGGAGAAGGGGCCGGGGCGGATCCTGGCTTTCTCGAAGAGCACCAGTCGCGCACGTAGGCTGCCCAGACGGCCGACCGCCGGCGTCCCGGCCGCGACGGCTGAACCGAGCAGTACGCGTTTCATCAGTCGCTTCTCCTTCAGGGCCGGGCCTTCCGCGACTTGGGGCCGCTGGGCGTCACGGCGCTACCGCGATGCCGCTCGCCCGGTGCCTCCGTGAAGCTCCGGCATTCGCCGGTAGATCACCCCTTCCGCCACGTGGGCCACCGCTCGATAGTGCTCGGCGAGTAGGCGTGAGAGCATCGGAAACTGCTCGATCGGATAGTGGACCGCGCGATGGGATCGCACCTCCACGATGAAGGCCGCCGGGCGGGCGGCCATGTCGTCGGCGAACTGGTCCCAGGCGCCTGGCACGATGCGATGGCGCGTGTCGACGCCTGGGACGCCCGGTCCGAAGATATACCCGGTCAAGGCGAAGCTCGTGATGAACCGGGACGCAGGGAGCCGCTGTGCGTCCAAATAGATGCGCGGCGATTGTCCCCACACGAAGATGCGATCGCCTGGCGCCGCATGCGTGCGAAGGTAGCGTCCCGCCTCCGTATCGCGCGGCTCGAGGGCGAGCACCCACCAGGCGGCCAGCCAGAAGCCGACCGCCATCACGGCAACCCACCGGCGCATCACGGCCGGCTCGAGTTGCCAGCCGCTCCCGAACCGCCGAACACGGCCGACCAGCGCCGGCGCCGCGGCAATCGAGAGCGGGGCGACGAGTTGAATGTAGTAGTGGGGATGAAACCGGCCGCCGGCCGCGACGCCCATGACCGAGGCGACAACCAGAAGCCACACGGCCGTGCGCTCGGCAGCACGTCCGTCGAAGGCCTGGCCCGCACGCGCGAGCGCCGCACCGACCACGAGGGGCAGGCAGGCAGCCCCGAACGCCATGGTGTGGAGCACGCCGCGCTCCCAGAACACGAACGGCACGTCGTTGGCGGCGCGTGTCCAGAAGACCGCTTGGCTGAGATTGCCGTGCACGTAGAGGGCTGCCGCCGTCACACCCAGTGCGCCGACGAAACCGACGGTGAGCCAGCCTGCATGCACCACCGACTGGGCCCAGGTGTACCCGCGAGCCGCTCGGTACTGTGGAAGCAGCACATAGAGGCCCACGGGAACGGCGGCGATCGCGGCCGGCTGCTTGAGCAGAAACGCCGTCGCGAGCAGGGCCCCAGCCGCGGTCAGCTCCAGACGCCATCGAAGGCGCGCCCGGCCGAAGGCCAACACCCACGCCCACACGAGCGGCAGGTTCATCATCAGCTCGCCGTTGAAAGCGAGGTTCTTGGGCGTCGCCCACGGTTGGAACACGCTGTACAAGGCGGCGGCGGCGACGCCGGTTTCGACGTCGAACATGTCGCGCGCCAGCGCGTACAGGCCCAGCATCGTCAACAGCGTCCAGAGCAGCGCCACGAAATGGAGCGCCAGCCAGTTGTGCGGTCCCGCGAGGGTGAACAGCGCCGAGTATGTCCAGAACAGCAGCGGCGGCTTGCGATCGACCGCGTCGATGTAGAGGCGACCGCCGTCCACCATGACGTCGGCGACGACCGAGTACATTACTTCGTCGTCGATGGGTCCCGGATGCACGAGCAGGGGCAGACGTGTCACGACCGTCAGGACGACGAGGGCCCCGCCGATCAGTCGGATGCGCTGCACTGGTCTCACGCCCCGAGCCGTGTGAGCACTCGCGTCATCCCGTCGTCTCCCATGTGCTTCCTCCCTGTCGCGTCGTCTGCTCCTCGGAGTGGCCGCGGGCGAGCTGGCCGCCGTCCGACAGACGCGAGGTCACTGTATATCGTGCATCGTGGCCGGATGGGCGACGCGGAAGAGCCACAAGGTTGACATCGAGCAGACCACGGTCTAACGTTGATTCGGGAATGAAGCGACTGCGCCGGGCGCTCGGGCCGATCGTGGCCGTGTGGCTCAGCTGTCATCTCGGACAGCTCGGAATCGCGCCGGTCGTCTTCTGGACGGATCATGGTGACGGGGTCGTCGAGTGCACGTGCGCGCATGGGGAGCACGCCGTGTGTCCCATGCACCACAAATCGAAGCCTGGTTCGACGATCTGTTACATGCAGAGCACCAGCAGCGAAGACACGGTTCTCGTGAGCTCGGTGCTCACCGTCCTCGGCCTGCCCGCAGTCGCGCCGGAGCTGCTTGGTCCGCCATCGTGGCGCGGATCACAGTGGCTGGCCGACTTCTTCGTATCCCCCCGTCCCGTCGCTCCCGATCCGCCTCCTCCACGCGTCTGACCGCGACACTCCTGTGACTCGCGGGGCCTCGTGTGCCTCGCGCCAAGGGCGGTGGTGTCACCGCCAGAGGTGTCGTCATGACGCGTGTGGCATGTGTAGTCCTTGCGACGTGTGTTGTCGCGGGGGCGGCTCCTGCGGGGGCTCAACAGTCGATCGAGTACGCCAGTGTGAGCGGTCGGGTGACCGACCCCTCGGGCGCCGTCATAGTTGGCGCCTCCGTGATGGCACGGCAGGCAGAGACCAACGCCCATATCGCCATCGATACGGACAAAGACGGACGGTTTCGCTTTCCCTATTTGCGCGTAGGGCCTTATGAGTTGACCATTCGCCATCCTGGATTCGCCGAGGGCACCCAGTCGCTCGAGCTCGTCGCGGGTGCCGCGTTCGAGCTCCCCGTTGTCTTGACGGTTGCAGGGCTCGAGGCCACCGTGACGGTCACGGCACAGCCGACCGCGCTCGACACAGCGCGGAGTCAGCTGGCGAGCACGGTGTCGGAAACCGAGGTCCGGGCCTTGCCGATGAACGGCCGCAACGTCCTCGAGCTGGCGTTGCTCGTCCCAGGGGTGTCACCGGCCAACATCGCGAGCACGCAGCTCTTTCCCGAGACGTCTGCCGTCGCGGGCGTCACCCTGTCGGTGAGCAGCCAGCGCAACCTGTCCAACAACTTCCTCGTGGACGGCCTCTCGGCCAACGACGACGCGGCGGGTCTGAGCGGGATGGTCTACGGCCTGGATGCCGTCGATCAGTTTCAAGTCGTCACGTCCGGCGGGCAGGCGGAACTAGGTCGCGCCCTCGGCGGCTATATCAGCGTCGTGACCAAGAGCGGCACGAATCGACTCGGTGGCACTCTCTACAACTTCGTGCGCGATGACCGCTTCAACGCGGCCAATCCGCTCTCGGGCACGACGCTGCCCATGAGCCAGGCGCAGTACGGCGCCAGTCTTGGCGGACCGCTCGTCAGGGATCGGACCTTCTACTTCGCCAACCTCGAGCAGAGGAGGCTCGACCAGACCGGCCTCACGACGATTGCGCCTGCGGCAGTGGACGCCATCAACGCGCGGCTGGCAACCGTCGGGTACCAAGGTCCCCCGACGGCCACGGGTCTCTTCAAGAACCCGATTCATTCGGCCACGCTCTTCGCGAAGATCGACCATCGCCTCGACGCTCGCGATCAGCTGAGCGTGCGGTACAGCCGCTACGCGGTCGACTCTCAGAATGCGCGTGGGGCCGGCGGGCTCAATGCGCCGAGCGCCTCTTCCGCGCTCGATAGCCTCGACCAAAGCGTCGCGCTCAGCAACACGCTCATGCTCTCGAGCCGGACCGTGCTCGAGTCACGGGTGCAGATCGCGCTGAGCGATCTGGCGGCACCGCCGACCGATCTCATGGGGCCCGCGGTCGCTGTCGCGGGCGTCGCGACCTTCGGCCGGCTGTCCAGCAGTCCGACCGGACGCGTGAATCGCCTGTATCAGGTCGTCAACAACCTCTCGCACCAGGCTGGCGCGCACGCGTTCCGTGTTGGCGCCGACGTCCTGTACAACGACGACCGCATCGCCTTCCCGCGCGCCGTCCGTGGCAGCTACACGTTCTCATCGCTCGCGAACTTCCTGAGCGGCGTGTATAACAACCTGGGATTCACTCAGACTTTTGGGGCAAGCGACGTGGCGCAGGGCAATCAGAACCTGGGAGTATACGCACAGGACGAATGGAAGCTCAGCTCCAGCCTGACGATGAACCTCGGCCTGCGGTACGACCTCCAGTTCCTCGAGACCATCACGACCGATACGAACAACGTCGCCCCGCGTCTGGGGGTGGCATGGTCCCCCGTTGCATCACGACAGACGGTGGTGCGCGCCAACTTCGGGCTCTTCTACGACCGCGTGCCGCTGCGGGCACTCGCAAACGCCCTGCTCTCGGCAGGGAACACGACTGACGTCACCGCGCTCCGCCAGCTCGCCGTGAGCCTCTCCCCGACCCAGGCCGGTGCTCCAGTCTTTCCAGGAACCCTCGACTCGGTCGTTCCGTCGGTCACCTTGCCGAACCTGACGACGATGGATCGGCAGCTCCAGAACGCCTACTCACGTCAAACGAGCGTCGAGATCGAGCACGAGCTGGGCAAGCAAGCCACGGTCAGCGCGGGGTACCAGCACCTTCGCGGCCACCACCTCCTGATGGCCGTGAACCAGAACGTCCCCGCGTGCGTCGCCGTGGGCACCAACAACGGGTGCCGGCCCAACCCGTCGTACGCCAACAACAACCGGTACTCGTCGGTCGGTGGCTCGACCTACCACGGGCTGCAGGTCTCCGTCATCCAGCGGCCCGTCCGGTGGGGGCACTATCGCGTGTCGTACACCTTGTCGAAGGCGATGAACAACCTCGGCGAGTTCTTCTTCAGCTCGCCAATCGATCCCTTCGATTTGTCCAAGGACTGGGGTCGTTCCGACAACGACCAGCGCCATCGTCTGGTCGTGAGCGGGGCGGTCCAGACGTCCAGCAGTCCAGCGACCACGGTCTGGGAGCGCCTCACGCACGGGTTCCAGTTGAGCGGGGTGGCTCAGACCTACTCGGCGCTGCCCTTCAACGTCATCTCCGGAGTCACTACGATTCAGGGCACCGCGGGCCGGCCACGAGTGGACGGGGCATTCATTCCCCGGAACCAAGGTGAAAGCACTCCGTACCTCAACGTGAGCGCGCGTCTGAGCCGGACGTTCCGGCTCACCGGCCGGGTCGACGTCGAGGCGCTCGTCGAGGGGTTCAATCTCACCAACCACCAGAACGTCGTCGCACGGAACGGCAACTTCGGGCCCGGGGTTTATCCGACGAATCCTTCCTCAACGTTCGGTCAGGTCACAGCCGTGGGCGAGCCGCGATCGTGGCAATTCGGCGCGCGGGTGAGGTTCTGATGACGCTCCGCGTGACACGGTCCGTCGCGGCCGCTGCCGTCGCGTTGGCGATGGGCCTCGGGACGTTCACGGTCCAGCCGTCCGCTACGACGGTGCTGGCCGTGCCCGAACGGAGCAATGCCTACGCCTCGATCGCCAGCGCCGGGTCCTTCGTCGCGATCGTGTGGGGCGCCACCAAGGAGGGAGCGACCGATGTGTTCGCCGCGACGAGTCGCGATGGGGGTCGGACGTTCGGCCTTGCGGTGCCGGTCAGCAACGAGACCAGCCGAGCGAACCCCGCCGGCGAGCAGCCGCCGCGCGTGGCGCTCGTGCCGCGGAGCGGACGAGATCCAGCCCTCGTCGTCGTCTGGACGTCGAAGACGCCGACGGGCACGCGCTTGATGACGGCGCGCTCGGACGATGGGGGACGCGCATTCGCGGAGCCCGCCGTGGTCGCCGGTTCCGAGGCGCCGGGAAACCGCGGGTGGACTTCTCTCGCCGCCGACCGACAGGGACGCGTCGTCCTGGTCTGGTTGGATCACAGAGAGCTCGCGGCGGGCAGCCCCCAAACCGCGAGGTCCGGCGCCCCGCATGCGCACGCCGCGTCGAGTCATCACGAGGGCGACAACGTGGCGCGCGCGCAGAAATCGAAGCTCTATGTGGCGTGGCTCCATGACTCGTCGAGTCCTCGAGCGATCACGGGCGGCGTGTGCTACTGCTGCAAGACGTCGGTGGCCGTTGGACCAGACGGCTCGGTCCATGCCGCATGGCGCCACGTGTATCCGCGGAACATCCGCGACATCGCCACCATCGCCTCACGCGATGGCGGGCGCACCTTCTCGGCCCCGGCTCGGGTCAGCGAGGACAGCTGGGCCCTCGACGGCTGTCCCGAGAACGGTCCGTCCATCGCGGTCGACGCCCAGGGCCATGCTCACGTCGTCTGGCCCACACTGACGACAGAACCTGGCGCGCGCGAGCCTACCCTGTCGCTCTTCTATTCGAGCTCAGCCGACGGTCAGCGGTTCTCGCCGCGACTCAGACTGCCGACTGTCGGCGTCGCGCGGCATGCGCAGGTCGTGCTGGCGACGGACGGCGACGTCGCGGTGGTGTGGGACGAGGAGGCCGATGCGAGCCGCCGCGTCGCTTTCGCCTCAGGGGCGCGCGCCGGCGACGGCACCATGCGGTTCACGCGGCGCGTGCTCGGTGACCGCACACGGGGCGTGTATCCAGTCGTGGCTTCCACACCCGATGGGCTGGTGGCGGCGTGGAGCAGCGGGCCCGCGGACCGGAGCGTCGTGCGGGTCGAACGGCTCACGTACTAGACCTGGGAACCGTTCCACGCAGTCGCACGTCTCGAGACAATATGAAATCTTTAGAGCGCTTTCGATTTCTGTGACGCGCGCCGTTGAGGCCCTGGTGCTGTGGGCCTTGGCCTTGGGTCGTCCCTCGTCCTTCGGCCTTGGGCTGGACGCCCCGCGTGGGACGACGGACCGAAGGCCTCAGGCCGGACCACGGCCCAGGAACGGACCACCCCCGAAGGACCACGACCAAAGGACGACGGCCTCCAGCGAAGTCGAAAACGCTCCTAGGCGAGTCGAGGCCGCCTCTGGCGTCGCGCTGCACCCCTGTTCGCCCGCTGGGCAACCGGTATAGAGTGTCGCAGTACGCGTGGCTGGATAGCGTTGACTGTCGAGAAGGAGCTGCTATGTGCGATCAGGATCACTTTGAGCAGGACGTGTTGGAATACGAGGCGCGCGGGCTGGTGACCCGGCGGCAGTTCGGCGTCTTGCTGGGCGCGGGTGTGGCCATGATGCTGCCGCAGGTCGCCAACGCCGTCGCCGTCGTGGAGGCCGAGGTGACCGTGAAGACGCCGGATGGCACCGCTGACTGCTACTTCGTGCACCCGGCAAGCGGCACCGCGGCGGGCGTGCTCCTGTGGCCGGACATCTTCGGCCTGCGACCGGCCATGCGGCAGATGGGTAAGCGCCTCGCCGAGACGGGCTACTCGGTGCTCGTCCAGAATCCATTCTACCGGATGCAGAAGGCCCCGACCGCGCCCCAGGGCGGTGCGACCCCCATTCCCGAGATGCTGCCTCTCATGAAGGCGCTCAGCGAGACCACGCACATGACCGATGCGAGGGCGTTCGTGGCCTGGCTCGACCAGCAACCCTCGGTTGCCAAGAACCGCAAGATCGGCACGCAAGGCTACTGCATGGGCGGTCCGATGGCCTTCCGGACAGCGATTGCGGTGCCGGACCGGGTCGGGGCCGTCGCCTCGTTCCACGGTGGGGGGCTAGTGACAGAAGCTCCCAACAGTCCGCACCTGCATGCGTCGAAGACCAAGGCGCACTTCCTCATCCAGATCGCCGAAAACGACGACCAGAAGGCGCCCAACGAGAAGAACGTGCTCAAGGAGACGTTCGCCAAGGCCAACCTCCCGGCCGAAATCGAGGTGTACCCGGCCGCGCACGGCTGGTGCCCGCCCGATACGAAGGTCTACCATGAGCCGTCGGCCGAGAAGGCCTGGAGCCGTCTGCTCGCCTTGTACTCGAAAGCGCTCGCGTAAACGGCTCGTGGCAAGGGTCGCGTGATGGCGGCACCAACGAACGTCGATTGGCTGCGGCACACGCTCGCGACCCCTGCCCATCGTGCCGGAAAGGCGCTGCGCAATCGCCCCGCGCGGGTCTGGGCACTCGCCGGGGCGCTCGCTCTGGCGCCTGGCGCGCTCTTCGCCCAGTCTGGTCGTGCCCTGCCCTCCGCCCCTCAAGCGGCGGCGCTTCCCGCGACGCTCCCGCTGTTCCCTCTTCCGGACGCCGTGCTGTTCCCCAACGCCTCTCGTCCGCTGCTCATCTACGAGCCTCGGTATCGAACGATGGTCGCCGACGCGCTCAAGGGCGATGGCCTGATTGGGATGGTGACGCTCCGGCCAGGCTACGAGGCAGATTACGACGGCCGTCCACCCATTCACGCCGTCGGATGCGCCGGACGCATCGCCGAGGTGGAGGAGCTGCCGGACGGCCGCTACAGACTGGTGCTCCGAGGCCTGACCCGTTTTCGTGTCGTCTCGGAAGACCAGTCGCGCGTCTACCGTCTCGGCCGCGTGGAGGCGGTCCCCGAGCGGCGGCCCGCCGATGGAGCGACCCTGCGCGCCGACCGTCGGCGTCTCGAGACCATCCTGGCCACGCAGGGCGTCGAGGTGACCACCTCCACCTCCAACGACGAGGCCATCGTCGACATGCTGGCGCAGTACGTGGAGCTCGAACCGGAGCAGCGACAACGCCTGCTCGAAATGGACGGAGCCGAGCCACGCGTGCGAGCGCTCATCGAGTGGCATACGGCGAGGCGATAGCGCACTTAGACGTGTCGGCTGCGCTCCAGAAACTTCAGCCTGTCGGCAATACGCTCCGGGCTCAGGCTGAGCAGGTCGTGGTCGATCTCTCGCTGAAACCAGAGCAGGCCCACGTAGACGGCGACGCCCGCCGGCATGGCCAAGAGCGGGTATGTGCGAAGCGGCGCCGCCGCCAGCGCCATCGCTGCCGCTCCGAGGAACGCGCGACCGAACGACCGTGCGAGCGACCGGTCGAGCACCCCCTTCGGCATGAGGCCGAGGCCTGCCGCCACCATCAGCACCTCGGCGGTGACCACGGAGATGCAGACGCCGATACCACCGTTGCCGTAGGCATCCTGCGCCCACGGAATCAGAATCGGGTCGAGGACGAGGCTGACGATCAGACAGAGGCTTTGCGCGATCGCATACTTCCACTGCCGTCCCACAACGAGCAGGAACGGTGCGAGGACGAGGCTGGCGTACACGAGCAGCACGTATGCGGACAGTATGCTGAGGTTGGTCGCCGCCTGGCCGTAGCCGTCCCGCCCGTACACGATCCCGACCACGAACGGCGCGAAGATGACCGTGCCGGTGGCGGCCAACAGGCCAAGCAGGATGACGGCACGGAACGCCAAGCGCACCATGCGGCGGCACATGTCGGGGTCTTCGACCCATAGACGGGCGAGCGTGGGATAGAGCGCCACGCTCAGCGTCGTGGCCGGAATGAGCAACACGCCCTGAATCCGCGTCGCAGCGCTATGCCAGCCGAGCGCCTCTGGCTCTGCCAGCTTCTTCATCAGCGTGGCATCGATGTAGGGCTGCAGCCTCAAGATGAGATCGAGAACCACGAAACTGAAGCCACCCGCGAGGAGCAGCTTCACGGTGTGGAGGTCGACGCTCAGTCGCCAGATTCCGAGCTTGGCGATTAGGACGATCTGCACGGTGAAGGCGAGCCCAGCCGAGACGATCTGCGCGAGAAGCACGCCTTTCAGCCCACCGCCAGCCAAGAGCACTGAAGCAACCAGCGCTGCCTCCAGGACGCTACTGGCCGTGTTCGCGGCGGCGTGCCACCGAATCTGCTCGAATCCGCGAACCACCGCCGCACAAAGCAGGGTGAAGGTCGTGATCGCCAGGCGGATGCCGCACAGAAGGAGCGCCAGCTGCACCGTATCGTCGTAGGCCATCCACCGCCCGAACCACGGAATGAGCGCGAGCATCGGCACGACAAGGCAGGCGCGCATGACGAGCCCGGTCCCGAGCAGACGCGGCGCCACCGACCGATCGCGAGCGACGGCGGCGGCGACCTGGCCATACGCGCCCCATTCGACGACGAGGAAGGCTGTCGTGAGAATCGTGGTGGCCAGATAGATGGCACCGAAGTCGACGGCACCGAGCGCTCTCCCCATCAGCGCGTTGACCACCATCGAGATCGGAGTGGTCACAAACTGCGAGGCGACGAGCGCCAGCATGTTGCGCCCGACCAACCGGCCGGTTCGTACGTGGTCGGTGTGAACGGATGGGGCCACGCCGCCCACGTCGAGAGGGGGCTCGACGGACACCAGGCTGCCGGTGGGCTCGTTCCTGCGCTCGGGGGTCATGAACAGGGGAAGACGTCCTGACCGACGGACCGCTCGGGACTTCGACGCCGGCCCGGGCATTGTACGGCGCCTGGCCGGAATCGACTCGCTCGGCGCTTCATCAGCCGGGCTCCCCCGTGCCTCGTTGGCGGCGGCAAACAGACGGATTGCCGGCGGATCGCCCTCCGGACCAAGATATCGGCTGAAAGTGCGTGCACCCCCATCTGTCTCGCCTGGAACTGCCCTTGCGTAAGCGAACCGAAGAGGACCTGGGCGGCGGCTGAAGGCAGCACCCCGGCTAGACAGTGATGCGGTTCGCCAATCGCGCTGAGGCGGGGCAACAGCTGGCCAAACGGCTCGCCAAGTACACCCGTCGATCCGATGTCGTCGTGCTCGGTCTGCCGCGAGGAGGCGTGCCCGTGGCGCATGAAGTGGCGCGTGCGCTCGGTGTCCCGCTCGATGCGTTTCTCGTGCGCAAGCTCGGTGTACCCGGTCAGCCGGAGCTGGCGATGGGCGCTATCGCGGCTGGGGGCATCGAAGTCCTGAGCCACGATCTCATCCGCGACCTCGCCTTGCCGCAAGCTCTGGTTCAGCAAGTCGCCGTACGGGAGCGACTCGAGCTCGAGCGGCGCGATGCGCTCTTCCGTCAGGGTCGGCCTCCCATCGCCGTCACCGATCGAACCATCATTCTGGTCGACGATGGGCTTGCAACCGGGTCGAGCATGCAAGCGGCGATTCTCGCGCTTCGAGCCCAGCGCCCCGCTCGCATCGTCGTGGCGGTGCCGGTCGGGGCCCGTGAGAGCTGCGAGCACATCGGGCGGCTGGCAGACGAGGTCGTCTGCTCGATGATGCCCGAGCCGTTTCACGCGGTAGGGCTCTGGTACGAAGATTTCACACAGACCTCGGACGAAGAGGTCCAGCGGCTCCTCGCGCCCGCCGATGGTGCGACGGCGGGGGCGGCTCGCCAGTCGGCCGATCCGGTCCCGGTGGTGCGTGCGCATGCGGTGCCGCTCGAGGGCGATCCCGCCCAGTACGACGCGCTCCTCGAGGGCGTCGGCGATGCGCGCCTGGTGCTGCTCGGCGAGGCCACGCACGGGACGCACGAGTTCTATCGCGAGCGCGCGTTCATCACCAGGAGGTTGATCGTCGAGAAAGGGTTCGCGGCCGTGGCCGTCGAGGCCGACTGGCCCGACGCCTACCGCATCAACCGCTTCGTACGCGGCACCAGCCGAGATGAGGAGGCCATCGACGCCCTTGCCGACTTCGGGCGTTTCCCGACCTGGATGTGGCGCAACGCCGACGTCCTCGACTTCGTCGGGTGGCTCCGGACCCACAACGACGCCCGGCCGCCGCAGGCGCGCACCGGCTTCTACGGCCTGGATCTCTACAGCTTGAGAGCGTCGATGCAGGCCGTGCTCGCGTATCTCGAGAAGGTCGATCCCGGCGCGGCTCGACGCGCCCGCCAGCGGTACGGGTGCTTCGATCGATTCGGCGAGGAAATGCAGGAGTACGGCTATGCGGCGGCCGCCGGATTCCACCCGTCCTGCGAGCGAGAGGTGGTGGCTCAGCTCCTCGAGCTGCACCGGGAGCGGGCGGCCTATGCGAGTCGCGATGGACACGTCGCGCCCGACGACTTCTTCTTCGCCGAGCAGAATGCCCGGCTCGTGCGCAGCGCCGAGCAGTACTACCGCGCGATGTTCCTGGGTCGCGCCGAATCGTGGAACCTGCGCGACGCCCACATGGTCGAAACGCTCCGCGAGCTCCGGCGGTTCCTCGACGGCACCCGACCGGACGCGCGGGTCGTGGTCTGGGCGCACAACTCGCATCTGGGCGATGCTCGTGCAACCGACATGCACGCGCACGGCGAGCTGAACGTCGGCCAGCTCGTCCGAGAGCGCGACGGCGCGGACGCCGTGCTCGTCGGCTTCACGACCAACGGCGGCAGTGTGACGGCGGCGTCGGAGTGGGATGGGCCGGCGCATCGCAAGACGGTCCGACCGTCCCTCGCGGGCAGCGTCGAGCGTCTCTTCCACGAGGTCGGCATTCCCCGCTTCCTGCTGCCGCTCCGGTCCGACCCTGCGGTGAGCGCCGTCTTGAGCGCTCCGCGACTCGAGCGCGCCATCGGCGTGCTGTACCTGCCCGAAACCGAGCGGGCGAGTCACTACTTCCGCGCACGAATGGCCGAGCAGTTCGACTTCGTGCTGCACTTCGACGAAACCCGTGCCGTCGAGCCGCTCGAGCGCACGCCGCTCTGGGAGCGCGGCGAGGTTGCCGAGACGTATCCGTCGGGGCTCTGACGCCTGGCGGACGCGCACGGCTATACTGAAGCACATTCTTTTCGAGTACAGCCTGCAGGCGTTCTTCGACCGAGGAGTCACACCATGAACCGACCGGGCAGACCGCATGGCCGGACCCTGATCGTGCGTGTCGCATTCGCCGTGATCATCGCCGGCGCCCTCGCTGTCGGCCTCGCCGGCCAGCCTCGATTCGGCCAGGGCAAATGGGTCGCGGCCTGGGCGACCTCGCAGCAGGCGCTCGGAACCACCGGGCTCACGAATGTAACGGTTCGCATGATCGCGCGGGTCAGTATCCCCGGCGATCAGGTGCGGGTACGGTTCGACAACACATACGGGACCACGCCGCTCCAGATCGGGCGGGCGAGCGTCGCGCTCCGGCGCGGGGGCGCCGCGCTGGTCCCGGGCTCCGTGAAGCGCCTGCAGTTTGCGGGCGCCGAGAGCGCCACGATTCCACCCGGCGGCAGCGTGGTCAGCGACCCAGCGCCCCTTGTCGTGCGCGCCCGTCAGGACCTGGCGGTCAGCTTCTTCCTGCCCGGGCGTGACCTCAAGCCCAGCCAGCACGTGAACGGGCTGGTCACCTCCTACTTCACCGCAGACGACGCCGGGGACGCGACCGCCGAAGAAGGCGACACGCCGTTCGCCAACAAGACCACGTCGGGCCTCTGGCTGAAATCAATCGACGTCTTCTCGACGCACGCCACAGGTGGCATCGTCGCGTTTGGTGATTCCATCACCGATGGATCGTGCGCCACCCCCGATGCGTACGAGCGCTGGCCCGATCAGCTGGCCCAACGGTTCGAGCTCGCCGGTCGTGTCATGGCCGTGGTGAACGAGGGGATCGGCGGCAACACGGTCCTGCCCAAACACCCGGATCCGGTGCCGCCCACCGGCATGGCCGCGGTGGATCGACTCGAGCGCGACGTCCTGTCGCACCCGGGCATGACCCACGTCGTGCTCTTCATCGGGACCAACGACCTGCGGCGGAACGCGACATCGGAGATGGTACGGGAGGGCATTGAAACGGTCGTCAAGCGGATCAAGGCCAAGGGGCTCAAGGTCATCGGCGCGACGCTCATCCCGCGCCACAACAGCACGGGACGGACGCCCTGGGATCCGACCAAGACCGGCCGCCGCAACGAGCTGAACGCCTGGATCCGGACCAAGGCGCCGTACGACGCCGTCGTCGATTTCGACAAGATCGTCCAGAACGCCGCCAACCCGGACTTGATCGAGCCGATCTTCGACTGCGACGGCATCCACCCGAGCCCGCGCGGCTACTACGAGATGGCGAAGTCGATCCCGTTGACTGTGTTCTAGTCGAGGCCGGCGTCCGTTGCGCGTCGCCACACATGGCGTCCGGCTCGGGCCTGATGTGGGCCACGCGCGCAGCCGCTCGACCGTCCGGCTGACGCCGGACGCGACGGACGAAGACGGCCAGAGACGTCGAGGGCCTGAGGCGATGATGCGTGGGATTGAATGGATCGTCGACGCGCACGGGTGCGATCCGAGCGCGTTACGCGACCCCGGGCGACTCGGAGCGCTCTTCGACCGGATTGTCGAGGCGCTCGCGCTGACGCCGGTCGCGGGCCCGCTCTGGCACAGCTTTCCGCCGCCCGGCGGCGTCACGGGAGTGATTGTGCTCGCCGAGTCGCACCTCGCCTGCCACACCTTCCCCGAGTACGGCTCGATTTGCGTCAACGTCTTCTGCTGTCGGGCGAGCGCCCAGCTGGACGCCGAACGGATCATCGCCGACGTGCTGGGTGCGACCAGCGTGCGCGTGCACCGGGTCGAGCGCTTCTACGCACCCGTGCCACTGGTGGGGGCCTGAGCGCGGCATGAGCCAGCCAGCGGGTCGCTGTCCGAACTGCAGTGCGCCGGTCCGCTTCCAGTGGTCGAGCGCGGTGCAAACCGTGTGCGAGCACTGCCGATCGGTGGTCGTGCGACACGATGTGAATCTCGATGCGATCGGCGAAGTGAGCGACCTCCCGCCCGACAGCTCCCCGGTTCAGCTCGGGACGACGGGCCGATTCGACGGCCGTCCGTTCACGGTCGTCGGTCGAATCGCGTACGAGTACGAGGACGGCGGGTGGAACGAGTGGCACCTGGCGTTCGATGGCGGCGGCAGCGGCTGGCTCTCGGACGCCCAGGCCGAATATGCGATCTCGTCGATCGCGCGCCCGTCGCCGCCGCTGCCCTCGCCCGAGGCGCTCCGGGCGGCGCCCCGGTATCGCTGGCAGCACCAGGACCTGCTCGTGACGACCTGGACGCAGGCGCGGTATCGGGGCGTGGACGGCGAGCTGCCGTTCGAATACTGGGGCAAGGGCGAGGTGCTGTTCGCCGATCTCCGGGGCCACGACCACACCTTCGCCACCATCGACTACAGCGAAGATCCCCCATTGCTCTTCGTCGGACGTCTCGTCGAGTACGACGAGCTCGCGCTGAACAACGTCCGCACCTTCGAGGGATGGTAGCCAGCCTCTCGACGCAGGGCTTCAACTGCGCCAATTGCGGCGCCGCGGTCGAGCTTCGCGCGCTCACCCACACCCGGTCGGTTGCGTGCACGTCGTGCGCGGCGATTCTCGACCCTCGCGATCCCAACCTTCATGTGCTTCAGACGGCTGCGCTCAAGCTGCGCTATCGCCCGACCATTCCCCTCGGTTCACGCGGGACCTGGAACGGCCACCCGTATGAGGTGGTCGGCTTTCAGCGACGCGAGATCTCGGTGGAGGGTGTCGAGTACGGGTGGAATGAGTACGTTCTCTTCAACCCCTACCGCGGGTTCCATTATCTGAGCGAGTACGAGGGACACTGGAACGACATCCGGACGCTGCGGGAGCTCCCCATGGTGCCGCCGGTGAGCGGGCGCTCAATCGCGATCCATCGAACGACCGAATTTCGCCATTTTCAGCACGCCACCGCGACCACCACGTTCGTCCTCGGCGAGTTTCCCTGGCATGTGCGGGTCGGTGACGCGGTCTCGGTCGACGACTACGTCGCTCCGCCGCACATGCTGTCGAGTGAGCGCACCGAGGACGGCGTGACGTGGTCGCTCGGCGAGTACGTTGACGCCCGCCGGATCTGGGAGGCGTTCGAGCTGAGCGGCCAACCCGTGGCGCCAACCGGCGTATTCGCCAACCAACCGTCGCCGTACGTGGGACGCGTCTCACGGACTTTCGCCACGTGTGGGATGCTGCTGCTCCTGCTGGCGGCGGTCTTCGTGGGCCGCCAAGCCCTGGCCGCCCGCTAGCCCCTCTTCTCGGGTCAGTACACCTACAGGCCCGCATCCGACGGCAACGAGCCGGCGTTCGTCACCGAGAACTTTCGCGTTACGTCGCCGTCGACGGTCGAGATCGGTCTCCAGGCCGACGTCTTCAACAACTGGCTCGATTTCGACCTCGCGCTCGTCAACGTCGACACGGGCGTCGCGCTGAACGTCGAGCGCGACGTCAGCTACTTCAGCGGCACGGACTCGGACGGGGCCTGGACGGAGGGCGCACGCACGAGTCAGGTTCTGCTGCCAAGCGTCTCCGCAGGCGAGTACTACCTGCGCGTGGAACCCACGGGCACCAACACGCCGATCGGCTACGAGATACGCGTTCGGCGGGACGTGCCCTCGTGGAGGCCGTATCCCCTCGCGCTCGCGCTCCTGCTTGCACCTCCGCTGCTCGTCTGGTTGCGCTCGGCTTCCTTCGAAACGAGACGCTGGCAGGAGAGCGACTACGGAAGCGCCTGGGGATCCGGTGACGACGACAGCAGCGACGACGGGAGCGGTGGCGATGGTGACGGTGGCGGCGACGACTGATGGGCGCGTGCGGTTTCCCGGCGGGACGATCACCCGGACGGCATCGGTCAAGGGTGGTCGGTCGGTCCGATTCGAGATGAGGTGACTTCGATGCCGTCTCCATGGCTCTACTGGTTGTTCGGCCTGGCAGTGCTCGCCGGGGCGGGTACGGCCGACGTCCGCGGCTGGTTGGCTTCACGCCCAACCCGCGTGTCGGATGTTCCGCGCTCGATTCGTGACAATCCCGGTGCGTACCGTTCGATCTACAGTGGCTCGCCCCGTTACTTCGGCGGGAAGTGACCGGAAGCACATGAAACACCGGAGACCATGATGCTCGACACCCTCGTCGCGAACATTGTCAACTCGATTGTCTTCGCGTTCATCGGCATCGTCGTGCTCCTCGCGACCTTTGCCATCGTCGACCGCTTGACGCCCTATACGCTCTGGAAGGAGATCATCGACGAGCACAACACGGCGCTCGCCATTCTCCTCGGCGCGCTCGTGCTCGGGCTCTCGCTCATCGTGGCCGCTGCCATTCACTGACCGGGGCCTCGTGTCCCCGGAAGCCGCTCGGAAGGCACGTCTCCGACCGGACCGCGCGGCTGGTGGAGGCTCTCGGTCCGGACCTCGTGCCGGACCTCGTGCCGGATGAGCCATGGAAAGGACGCTGCACCGTGACGGCCGCCCTCCTCGTGTCGGTTCTGCTCCTCGCCGCATGCGGGCTCATCTACGAGCTCGTGGCGGGCGCGCTCGCGAGCTATCTGCTCGGCGACAGCGTGACGCAGTTCTCGACGGTCATCGGTACCTATCTCTTCGCCATGGGCATCGGATCCTGGTTGTCGCGATTCGTGGGCCGGGGTCTTGCGACGCGCTTCGTCCTGGTGGAGATCATGGTGGGGCTCGTCGGCGGGTTCTCGTCCGAGTTGCTCTTTCTCTCGTTCGCATACACCGAGAGCTTTCGCCTCGTGCTCTACGTGCTCGTGCTCGTCGTCGGCATTCTGGTCGGGCTCGAAATCCCGCTCCTCATGCGCCTGCTTCGGGAGCGCTTCGCGTTCAAGGACGTCGTGGCCAACGTCTTGACCTTCGACTATCTGGGCGCGCTCGGGGCCTCGCTCCTCTTTCCGATCGTGCTCGTACCGCGCCTGGGCCTCGTGCGGGCGCCGATGCTCTTCGGAGCCATCAATGTGGCCGTGGCGCTCTGGACGACCATCGTGCTCCGCAGCGCGCTCGGCGCGCGGCGCGTCCTGCAGGTTCTCTGTGTGGTGGCCCTGGCCGCTCTCGGCGCGGGTCTGATCGGCGCAGACGCGATTCTCGATCTGGCCGAGAGCAACCTCTACGCCGACGAGATCGTGCTGGCGCGCACGAGCCGCTACCAGCGAATCGTGCTGACGGCTTGGAAGGACGACCTGCGGCTGTTCCTTAACTCGAATCTGCAGTTCAGCTCGCGCGACGAGTATCGCTATCACGAGGCGCTGGTCCACCCGGGCCTCGCTGCCCTTCCGGGTGCCCGCCGCGTGCTCGTCCTCGGGGGCGGGGATGGCCTGGCGCTACGAGAGGTGTTGCGCTATCCCTCCGTGGAGCGTGTCACCCTGGTCGATCTCGATCCCGAGATGACACGGCTCTTCTCCACCCACGCCGATCTACGCGCCCTGAACCACGACTCACTCCTCGATCCGCGGGTCGTCATCGTCAACGAGGACGCCTTCACGTGGCTCGAGCGGCCGGGGGAGCCGTTCGACTTCGCGGTGGTCGATTTCCCGGATCCATCCAACTTCTCGTTGGGAAAGCTCTACTCGGGCACGTTCTATCGCATGCTGACCCGGCGGCTCGCTCCCGACGCGACCTTCGTGGTGCAGGCCACTTCTCCGCTCTTTGCGAGGCAGTCGTTCTGGTGCATCGTGACGACCATCGAGGATACGGGCCTGCAGGTGGCGCCGTACCATGTCTACGTTCCGTCGTTCGGTGAGTGGGGATTCGTGCTCGCCGGACGTACGCCGCCCCAGATGCCGAAGGCGCTCCCGTCGGGCCTGCGATTCCTCACCGCCGAAACCGCGCGAGAGATGTTCGTTTTCGCCCGCGACATGGCCCGCGTGCCGGTCGAGCCCAATCGACTGACCACGCAGGCGCTCGTCGGCTACTACGAGCGCGAGTGGCGCGCCATCAACCGGTGAGCATCTCACGTCGCTCCTTTCTTTCGGCGGCGCTCGTCGGGCTGGTCCCGAAGAGCCGGCGTCTCATCGAGGGCGGTTTCGTCTACGACTCGCATCGGCTCGGGCACCAGCTGCGCGACGGGCTGGCGGCGACGCCGCGCGAGACGCGACGCGCCTCGATCGTCATCGTCGGCGCCGGCATCGCCGGGTTGTCGGCCGCGTGGCGGCTGGACGCACGCGGTCTGCACGATTTCGCGCTCCTCGAGATGGAGGCCACGCCCGGCGGGAACGCACGCTGGGGTGAGAACGAGACGACGGCGTTTCCGTGGGGCGCGCACTACGTTCCGCTGCCTGGCCCGACCGGTGGGCTCGTCCGTGAGCTCTTCACGGACCTCGGGGTGTGTGACGGCCAGACCTGGGACGAGCGACATCTGGTGCATGCGCCCAAGGAGCGCCTCTTCATCCATGGCCGCTGGCAGGAGGGGCTCGAGCCAGCCGTGGGCCCCACGCGTCGCGATCGTGATCAGATGGCTCGCTTCGACGATCGCGTCGCGGCGCTTCGCGCCAGCGGACGATTCACGGTGCCCCTGGCCGCAGGGCTCGGGGCGCGTTCGTCCGCCCCGGCGGAAGATCGCCTGTCGATGGCTGCGTGGCTCGACGACCAGGGACTCGATTCACCGTGGCTGCGTTGGATGGTCGACTACGCGTGTCGAGACGACTACGGCGCCCTCTCGAGCGACGTGTCGGCGTGGGCGGCACTCCACTACTTTGTGGCGCGCGAGAGCGACGATGGCCCGCTCACCTGGCCCGAGGGCAACGGCTGGATCGTCCGTCGGCTCCGCGAACGGGTCGGCGGCCGTCTGCACGCGAATCAGCTCGTGTACCGCATCGCACGGGACGGGCGAGCCTGGCAGGTGCTCACGCCCAGCGTGCGCTGGAGGGCCGACAGCGTGATCGTGGCGGCACCCTTGCTCGTTGCGACACGAGTGGTCGACGCCGCGCCCCGCGTGGATATCACCTACTCGCCCTGGTTCGTGGCCAATCTCACGCTCGACCGCTGGCCGCGTGAACGGGAGCTGAGCGTCGCTTGGGACAACGTGATCTTCGATTCCCGGTCGCTGGGCTACGTCGTGGCCACGCATCAGCACTTGCGGCAGCACATGCCGCGCACGGTCTGGACCTCGTACTGGGCCTTGGCGTATCTGTCGCCCGGCGCCGCCCGACGTTGGCTACTCCAGGCCGACTGGGCGACGCTCGCAGAGCAGGTGCTGAACGACCTTGCCCGCGCCCACCCCGACATTCGTGACTGCGTCACGCGCGTGGACATTCTGCGTCTGGGGCACGCCATGGTGCGCCCGACACCGGGGTTCCTCCAGGCGGCGGCCCGAGCAATCGGGCAACGCGGTCAGGACGGCCTGTTCTACGCGCACTCCGATCTGAGCGGGCTTCCGCTCTTCGAGGAAGCGCAGTTTCAGGGTGTGACGGCCGCCGACGCGGCCGTGCGCCTGCTCGCAGGCCGCTGACGCCAGCGCGCATAAGCGGGCTTCGCGTCTCGTGCGTCCGCCCCCAGTCTCCGACTGCTAGAGCATTTCGGCTTCGACGTGGCACGTCGCCCTTCGGTCTTCGGCCTTCGGTGTTGGTCCGTTCCTGGGCCTGACCGCGCGCGACACGAAAACCGAAAGCGCCGTAGAATCTCGTACTGTGCCGGCCTTGGAGCACGTGCGCGTCGGGATTCTCGAAGCTCGGATGAGCACGGAGCTCGCGAACCTCGTGAAACGACACGGCGGAACGCCGGTCAACGCTCCGGCTCTCCGGGAGGCGCCACGCGACGCGCCCGGTGTCGGCTCTTTTCTCGAAGAGCTCTGCGCCGACCGGTTCGGCTATGTGATCTTCCTCACCGGTGTGGGCGCGACCGCGCTGCTCAAAGAGGCGGATCGGCTCGGCCGGCTGTCGGACACCCTCGCGGCGCTGCGGCGCACCATCACCGTCTGCCGCGGCCCGAAGCCGTCATCGGTCATGTCTCGTCAACACATCCCGATCGGCAGGTCGGCCGCGGAGCCGTATACCTCGACGGAACTGCTCGCCGCGCTCGCGCAGGATGACCTGACGAGCACGACCGTCGCCATCGTCCACTACGGCGAGGCGAACCGGCCGCTCACCGACGCGCTGGCCGCACGGGGCGCCCGCCTCGAGGAGATTCAGCTCTATCAGTGGGAGCTCCCCGAAGACCTCGCCCCCCTGACCGCGTTGGTACACGAGATCGTGAGCGGCTCGATCGGAGCGCTCGTGCTGACGAGCCAAGTGCAATGTCGGCATCTGTTCGAGGTGGCCGAGCGCGCCGGGCTCGCGCGCACGCTGTCCGACGCGCTGAACAGCCGCGTCGTCGTGGCCTCCATCGGACCGGTGTGCACGAAGGCGCTGCAGGCCCACGGGGTGACGCCGCGCGTGATTCCGGCGACGCCCAAAATGGGTCCCCTCATCACGGCCCTGTCAGACTACTTCGAGCTCACCACCGAGTGAGGCGGACGCGTCAGGCTCGCCCTGGCGAACGATGCGAGCGCTCGACGCGTGGCGCGTCACCGGCCCGACCCCTGCGGCTCCCGAGCACGCCGGCGCATGAGATGCCCGCCGGAGCGGACTCCGTCATGCTCCGGCGACAACGCGCTGTCCATGGTCGAGCGACGGCCTGTCCGCTCGAGAATCGATCGCGAGCGCCCGGCGCTTCGAATGCCGGCCGAGACCGCGAGGTCCGGCATCGATCGGGCGCGTCGCGGTCAGCGCGACAAACGGCGGCTCGACAGACTTGCAATGTGAGCACGGGACGATCCTACGAAGTTGTCACTCCTGGCTCCGCCGGCCGGGCCGAATACCAGTCAACGGCGGTACTCAACGTCCAATGTTCATCCTCAAATGTAGGTCTAGGCATTAGATCTTACATTATTGTCTGGCCATGAATTCGCCCAATGGCGGATTCATGGGCCAATCGACGGCGACGACTGGCGGTTCCTTTGCTCGTGAACCCTCTGTCGTCATGTCAGTGACTCTGCCGTTGTTGACGCGTGCGACCGAGGACGGTGAGCGATTTTTGCTGTCCCCGGAGCGGCCCACTCCACTGGCCGAACCGGTCATCGATCGGGTTGACCGCCCCCGCATGCCGTCGCGGGTGCCGGGACCAGGCGAGCAGTACCGGTTCCACGTCGACATGAGCTCGTGCATCGGCTGCAAGTGCTGCGTCGTCGCCTGCAACGAACAGAACGGCAACCCTGCTGCGATCAACTGGCGGCGCGTCGGTGAAATCGAGGGCGGTTGGTATCCGAGCGCCCACCGATCGTACCTCTCGATGGGCTGCAATCACTGCGTCGACCCGACGTGCATGAGCGGCTGTCCGGTCAACGCTTTCACGAAGGACGGCGCGACCGGCATCGTGCTCCACAGCGCCGACACCTGCATCGGCTGCCAGTACTGCACGTGGAATTGTTCGTACGGAGTGCCCCAGTACAACCCCGAGCGGGGCGTCGTCGGCAAGTGCGATCTCTGTCACGACCGCCTGACCGACGGGCAGGCGCCTGCGTGCGTCAGCGTCTGTCCGTCAGCCGCGATTCAGGTGGAAATCGTGAATGTCGCGGCGTGGACAGCGGCGGTGACCGCCGTTCCCCTGGCGCCCGGCGAGCTCATGACACCCGGCTTGCCGTCGGGCGACCACAGCCTCTCGACGACCCGACTCACGCTGCCCAAGGCGCTCCCGCCGAACGCTCGACCCGTCGACCTGGTCCAGCTCAGACCTGCCGAAGCGCACTGGTCGCTGATTCTGATGACGACGCTCACCCAGCTCTCGGTCGGCGCGCTCGCCACGGTCTGGCTCCTGCAGTTGTTGGGGGTTCACACCGCACTGCGCGCAGCCGTACTGACGTCGCTGCTGGTTGGCGGACTGGCCCTGGCCGCCTCGACCTTCCATCTTGGCCGCCCGGTTCATGCGTACCGCGCGCTTCGCGGCTGGAGACGGTCCTGGCTCAGCCGAGAGGTCCTGCTCTTCGCCGCCTTCGCGCTCGTCGCTTGCACCTACGCGGTGGCGCTGTGGATGTCGCTCACGGGCAGCGTCGCGATCGGCGCGTGGACGGTAGCGCTCGGCGTCGCTGGCGTCACAGCGAGCGCTTGTATCTACCGTGTCCCGTCTCGGCCAGCGTGGAACACGCCGTTCACCATCGTTCACTTCCATCTCACGGCCGCCACGCTCGGGCCGCTCTTTGCCGCGGCCGTTGGGGCTGGCGATCCGCGGTCGCTTGGCGTTGCGGCGGCCACGATGGCTGGACTGCAGCTGGTCACGCTCGCCTTGCGCTTCTTCAGGTTGAGTGCGTCGGGCGTCGTGGAGCTCCGCGCCTCGGGGACGCTGCTGGCGACGGTCCTCTCGTCGCGCCTCATCGCTCGTGGAGTCTTGCTGGCGCTCGGTGCCGTCGCGCTCCCGCTTTTCACGGACCGTCCCGCGGTCCTGTGGTTGGCGTTCGCCTTGACGCTCGCAGGCGAACTGCTCGGCCGCTATCTCTTCTTCGTCAGTGCGGTGCCAAAGCACATGGCGGCGCCCTATCTGGGCAGCGAGGCCGCATGAGCCTCAAGCGCCTGCTCGGGCTCGACACCAGGGCCGACCGATACGCCTACGGCGTCGACCCGACGATCGGCTACACCTCGATGCGCCGAATCCCCGACCGCTGGGTGCCGACCACGTGCGGCTACTGCTCGGTCGGCTGCGGCATGTTCATCGGTGTGAGGGACGGCCGCGCGGTCAGCGTGCGCGGTAACCCCGATCATCCGGTGAACCGGGGCGCCCTGTGTCCCAAAGGGCTGTCGGAGCACGAGATGATTCACGCGGCCTCTCGGGCGCGATATCCCCTGCTACGCTCTCACACGGCCTCGGGCCGCGCCGATGGCGTCGGCCGACGTCGCCTGCGTCGGTTTCAACGCGTCGGATGGCCGGTCGCCATCGAGACGATGGCTCGACGGTTTCGTGACGTGCAGGCCGCGCACGGCCCTGCGTCGGTCGGCGTCATCAGTACCGGACAGCTGGTCACCGAGGAGTTTTACGCGCTCGGCAAGCTCGTCCAGCTCGGCCTCGGCACGTCGAACTATGACGGCAACACCACCTTGTGCATGTCGACCGCCGTGGCTGGATACAAGCGGTCATTTGGCAGCGATGGGCCTCCTGGTGCCTACGAGGACCTGGAGCGGGCCGATGTCGTGCTGCTCATCGGGGCCAACATCGCCGACAACCATCCGATTCTGTGGCAGCGGCTGGAAGCCAATCCACACAAGACGCTCATTGTCGTCGATCCGCGCGTGACGAAGACGGCGATGCTGGCCGATCTCCACCTGCCGCTGAAGCCGCGCTCCGACCTGGCGCTCGTGAATGGCCTGATCCACATCCTCATTCGCGACGAGCTCATCGACCGCGCGTACATCGCGGCCCACACCACTGGCTTCGACGCGCTGTGCGCCTCGGTGCAGCCGTACACGCCTGAGGTGGTTGCCGGGATTACCGGGCTCTCGACCGACGCGCTGCACAAGACCGCGTACCTCTGCGGTCGCGCGCGCGCGGCGTTCATCGGCTGGACGATGGGCGTCAACCACAGCACGAAGGGTACCGAAACCGTCAACGCCATCAACAACCTGGCTCTCATCACCGGCAACATCGGCCGTACCGGAGCTGCGCCGTTCTCGATTACCGGACAGTGCAACGCCATGGGCACTCGTGAGGCAGGGTTCACGTCGTCGCTGCCGGGTTACCGGAAGTTCGAGTGCACGGCCGACCGGGAGACGCTGGCCGGCCTGTGGAACGTCCCGGTCGACCGGATCCCGGCCGCGAGAGGTCTCGCCTATCCGGACATCATCGAGGCCGTGCTCGACGGAACGATTCGGGCGCTCTGGATCATTGCCACCAATCCCATCGTGTCGTTTCCCAACCTCGGGGTGCTGCTGCACTCACTCGACACGCTGGAGTTCCTCGTCGTCCAGGACGGATTTCACCCGACGCCCACCACCGCGCTGGCCGACCTCGTGTTGCCGGCGGCCATCTGGGGCGAGAAGGACGGCACTTACACGAATTCCGAGCGACGGGTCAGCAAGGTGAATCGAGCGGTCGATCCCCCTGGTGAAGCCCGGGCGGACTTCGACATCTTTCTCGACCTCGCCAGCGCGCTCGGCTGCCGCGAGACGCTCTTTCCCGGCTGGACGACGCCGGCGGACGGGTTCGACGAATGGAGACGGGTCTCGGCCGGCCGTCTGTGCGACTACTCCGGCATGAGCTACGAGCGCATCGAAGCGGCCGGAGGTCTGCAGTGGCCGTACTCCGCGACCGACGAAGCCACAGCCGATCCAGGTGCGCCACAGGGGGCCCGGCGCCTCTACACGGACGGGCGATTCGAAACCGAGGACGGGAGGGCGCGTCTCCTGCCAACTGAGTGGACCATGTTTCCCGAGCCGCCGAACGCAGACTTCCCGTTCGTCTTGAACACGGGACGGACCGTCGAGCACTGGCACACCCGGACCAAGACCGGCGAAGTGGCGATTCTCGATCGCCTCTCGCCCCGGGCCTGGCTCGAGATGAATCCGCGGGACGGACGAGCCTTGAGGCTGACTCCCGCGGACCAGGTCGACGTGGTCTCGAGGCGGGGCCGCGTGCGCGGCCTCGAGCTTCGCCTGACCGAAACGGTCGCGCCGGGGCAGGTGTTCGTGCCGTTTCACTGGGCGGAGTTCAACGTGAACCAGCTGACGCAGAGCGCGTTCGATCCGATCTCGCGTGAGCCCAACTACAAGCAGTGCGCCGTCCGTGTGGAGCGTTCGGCACCCACCAGCTTCGCCATGCGCGGGCGACGTCGTTGACTGCGGAGGAGACGGTGTATTCGAGTCGCAAACGGAGGCTCGTGGTCGTCGGCAACGGGATGGCCGGGGCGCGCGTGGTCGAGGAGATTCTGACGCGAACGCCTGACCGCTTCGACATCGTCATGTTCGGTGCCGAGCCCTACGGGAACTACAACCGGATACTGCTCAGCAATGTGCTGAACGGCAGCCAAACGGCGACCGAGATCTTTTTGAATCCGCTGGCCTGGTACGTCGACAACGGCATCCGCCTGCATGCGGGCATCAAGGCGACGCGCATCGATCGCGAACGCCGGGTCGTCGTCGGCGCCCCCCTCGAGAGGGACGCGCTCGCCTATGGCGCGAATGCGATGACGGCCACCGACGCCCCCGTGATCGTCGAGCCATACGACGACGTCATCATCGCAACGGGATCGCGTCCCTTCGTGCCGCCCATGGAGGGCTTCGGGGGATCGGGCACCTTTCTGTTCCGGACGCTCGATGATTGCTCCCGAATCGCCGAATGCGCGAAGGCGAACCGACGCGCCACGGTGATTGGGGGCGGGTTGCTGGGCCTCGAGGCCGCCCGTGGGCTCCTGACCCACGGCGTCGAGGTGACCGTGCTCGAAGCAGCGCCGCAGCTGATGGTCGCACAACTCGACGCCGAGGCCGGCGACATGCTCCGAAAGACCATCGAGGCGATGGGCATCCGGGTGCTCTGCCACACGATCACGACGCGGATCGCCCGCGTGAACGGTCGCGTGACCCACCTGGAGTTCGCCGACGGCTCGACCCTCGACACCGACATGGTCGTCGTCAGCGCCGGCATCCGCCCGATTACCGAGCTTGCGGAGGCGTCAGGCTTGGCGGTGAACAAGGGGATCGTCTGCGACGACCAGATGCGCACCAGTGACCCGGCCATCTTCTCTCTCGGGGAATGTGTCGAGCATCGGGGTCAACTGTACGGCCTCGTCGACCCCATCTGGGAACAGGCCAAGGTGCTCGCTGACGTCATCACGGGCCTCTGCCCCGAGGCGGCCTATCTCGGGTCAAAGGTCGGCACGAAGCTCAAGGTCATGGGCGTCGAGCTCGCCTCGATGGGCGACACGAAGCCGGCCAACGTCGATGACGAGATCGTCGTGTACCGCGAGCCCCGCCACGGCGTCTACAAGAAGCTCATCATACGCGCAGGAAAGATCGCGGGCGCGATTCTCCTGGGCGATGTCGAGTCGGCCGGTACGTTGATGCAGATGTTCCTCGCCGGCACACCCGCACCGGACCGGCGCGCGGATCTCCTCTTCGGATCGCCAACGGGCGTCTCGTTGCTCAGGGTCGCGGACCTCCCTGACAACGCTCAAATCTGCAACTGCAACGGCGTGAGCAAGGCCCAGATCGTCGACGCCATCGAGGCCAAGGGCTGCACGAGCGTGTCGAAGGTCGGCGCGTGCACGAAAGCGGGCCTGGGCTGTGGCTCGTGCAAGACCCTCGTGGCGCAACTCCTCGAGTCGTACGTCGGCGAAGTCGGCTACGACCCGAGCGAGCACTATTACGTGCCCGGCGTGCCACTCGAAAAATCGCAGCTGGTGGCTGAGATTCGGCGCCGCGGCCTCAAGAGCGTCAGCGAGGTGTTCGCAGAGCTCGCGGGCGGCAAGGAGGATCCCGGCAGCAAGGTCGGCCTCGCCTCGCTGCTGAAGACACTCTGGCCGGGCGAGTACGAGGACGAGCGCGATGCGCGTTTCATCAACGACCGCGTGCACGCGAACATCCAGAAGGACGGGACCTTCTCGGTCGTGCCTCGCATCTACGGCGGCGTCACCACTCCTGACGAGCTCATGCGGATCGCACAGGTCGCCGTGAAGTACCAGGTCCCGATGGTCAAGCTGACCGGTGGTCAACGCATCGACCTGCTGGGGGTGAAGAAAGCCGACCTTCCCCACGTGTGGAAGGACCTGGGCATGCCGAGCGGCCACGCGTACACGAAGGCTGTCCGCACGGTGAAGAGCTGCGTCGGCACCGAATTCTGTCGGTACGGGGTCGGCGACTCGATCGGACTCGCACAGACGATCGAGCGCCGGTTCCAGGGCATCGAATCGCCGCACAAGATGAAGCTGGCGACCGCCGGGTGCCCGCGCAATTGCTCGGAGGCTTACGTCAAGGATATCGGCATCGTCGCCATCGAAGGCGGCCGTTGGGAAATTCATGTCGGCGGCGCGGCCGGCGGCACGGTGCGCAAGGGCGACCTCCTTTGCACGGTCGACACCGAGGACGAGGTGCTGCTCGTCATGGGGCGGTTCATTCAGTACTACCGTGAGCACGGCCGGTACCTGGAGCGAACCTACGGGTTCCTCGAGCGGATCGGTATCGACAACCTGCGCAACATCCTGCTGGAGGACAGCCTCGGCATCTGCGCGCACCTGGATGCCGAAATCAAAAAGGCCGTGGACGCATACCGCGACCCCTGGCAGGAAGCACAACGGCCCGTCTCTCACGGCCAGTTCACCGGAGCCGAACTGGCGTACGCGCTCGAGGTCGCCGAGAACAATGGCTAGCACGCTCACCGACACCACCGCGCCCTTGTCGAGCCTCAACCTCGGTCGAGCGAGTCGCATCCCCGAAGGGCAAGGTCGCTGCTACGTCGTCGGGCCGCACGAGATTGCCGTCTTCAGACAGCGTGACGGACGACTCTTCGCGAGCGAGAACCGGTGCCCTCACAAGGGAGGACCGCTCGCGGAAGGCGTGCTCGGCAACGCTCGCGTCATCTGCCCTCTTCACGCTCACCAGTTCGATCTCTGCAGTGGCCTTGGGTCCGAGCGCGGGGAGTGCGTGCGCATCTTCGACGCGAAGGTCGTCGATGGGGACATCGTGATCAAGATGAACGGGAGTCGCTCATGAATCGCCTCGCAGGCGACCAGCCGGCACCGATGGGTCGCGAACCCTCGGGCACCGACGCTCCGGCCGCGAGCCGACGCGTACTGTGGCTGTCGACAGCGGCATTCACACTGCTCTTCAACGTGTGGATGATGCTCGGCGTACTAGGGATTCCCATTCGTGCAGAACTGGGTCTGAGCGACGGACAGATCGAGTGGCTGATCGCCGTCGCCATCCTCTCGGGCTCGCTGTTTCGGTTGCATTTCGGCATCTGGGCCGACGTGTACGGGGGAGGCCGGATCATGGGACTGCTCCTCCTGGGGGCGGCCATCCCGACCTACCTCTTCAGCCGCGCCAACTCCTACACACAGCTGTTGCTCTGTACGGCGCTGGTCGGCCTGGCGGGGAACAGCTTCTCGGTCGGTGTGGCATGGAACTCCGTCTGGTTTCCGCAGGCGTACACAGGTCGTGCCCTGGGAATCTTCGGGGCAGGCAACGTGGGAGCGGCCGGCACGAAGCTGCTCGTGGCGTTCGTACCGGCGATCATGACGGCAGTGCCCGTCTCCGGCGTCCTCGGCGGCCTCGTGCTTGGCGGCTGGCGGGTCGTCCCTGCGGCGTACGCCATGCTTCTTGTGGGGATGGCGTTTGCCTTGTTGTGGACCGCGCCACGCCCGGATCGACGGCCTGGCGACGGCCGTTCGATGCGCGAGCTCCTGGCCCCGCTCGGACAAGTTCGCGTGTGGCGCTTCGGGCTCTATTACGTGGTGGTGTTCGGCGCGTACGTCGCGTTGTCCGCCTGGTTGCCCAAGTTCTACGTCGACCGTTACGGCGTCTCCCTGCCGACCGCTGCACTCTTGACCGCGACGTTCATCGTGCCCGCGAGCCTGCTTCGCCCGCTCGGGGGATACCTCGCTGACCGGTGGGGTCCGCGCGGCGTGACCTACGCCGTCTTCGTCGTCATGACAGCGGCACTGGTGCTGCTCTCACTGCCAAACGGCAGCTTCATCGTCGACGCCCCGCGCGGCGGCGTGCCGGTGACGTTCTCGTACCGGCTGACTCTGGCGTCCTTCGTGCTCCTCACCTTCGTGCTCGGGAGCGCGATGGGGATCGGGAAAGCGTCGGTGTACAAGTACATTCCAGACTACTTCCCCCGCCACGTCGGTGCCGTCGGTGGTCTGGTCGGCATGCTGGGCGCTCTAGGGGGCTTCGTTCTTCCGCCTGCCTTCGGCATCCTCGCCCGATGGAGTGGGATCCCCCAGGTTGCGTTTGCTGCGCTTCTCGCCATCACGGTCTGCAGCCTGGCCTGGCTCCACGTCGCGGTGACGAGGCTCAAGCGAGACGCGACCGTCATCGCCGGTCCGGGTCGTCTCCCGGCGCGTTACACGGCGGCGTCCCCTCTATAGCGTGGGAGCCCAGGCGAGCTCCAGACCTCCAGGCCCCTCAGGCGGCGGCCGCAGGCTCAGGACTGACGGCCGGCGGCAGCTGCCGGGACGGCTCCGGCCGCCTCTTTCTTGTAGTCGGTGATCTGCTCGAAGAGGGCCAAACCAATCGTGGTCATGTCGAGCGCCGGTGACATGTTGAAGCCGCCCGATCCAGCGGCCTTGTTCAACCCGGCCAGCGCCTCCTTTGGATCGTCGGCGACGATGTCGTAGAGCGCCATGTACTTCTGGGGGTACTCGCCGGTCGCGAGCTTGTAGCGACGAGCCCCGGTGAAGCCTGGCAGCGCGCAGACCTCGCGCAGGTGGATGTTGTCGTACCAGTCGTTGTATTCCGTCTCCTGGCCGGCGACGGGATTGGTGAGCACGAGCAGCGTAGCCTTCGCCATGATGTCTCCTCCTCAGGACGTCCGCGAACACCTGTCCGCGCCGAGCGAGTTTACAGGAGGCGCTGAGTGACCGAACGCGGTCGGCGCAAGAAAATCCACCACGTGGGCAACGTTGTCGAGGTTCCCCTGGACACGCTGCGCGCCCTGTCCGGACTTGCGATTGGCCGACCCGTTATGTGACCAACGCTCCGCCGTCGACCTGAAGCACCGTGCCGGTCGTGTACGGATTGGTCATCAAGAACAGCACGGCGTGTGCCAGATCCTCCGGGTGTCCGATCCGTCCGATTGGGAGCGACGCCGCAATGCGCTTGGCGACCTCCTCCCGGTCTGGCCGGTTGCGGAAGAGCGGCGTGTCCACCGCGCCCGAACGCACCGTGTTCACGCGGATGGGCTTGAGCTCCACGGCCATCGCTCGACCGAACGCCTCGACAGCGGAGACGGCTGCCGAGACGAGCCCCGCACCTGGCAGCGGCTTGACGGCCAGGTTTCCCGAAAAGAGCGTGATCGACCCAGTCGGCGGCATGCGCGGCGCGGCGTGCTTCACGATGTGATACGCGCCCCAGAACCGTTCCTCGAAAGCGGAACGTACCGTGGAGACATCGGTCTCGAGAATCTTGCCGAAGCCGATTCGGCCGGCAGTGACCACGACATGATCGATCAGCTCAAACGCCCCGAAAAGCGATCGCACCGCGTCTTCATCGCCCATGTCCATCGTCCGAACAGTCACACCGCTCCCCAACGCCCGGCCGGCCGCCCGCGCGCGATCCTCCGATCGGCCCACGGCGGCCACCCGAGCCCCGGCGGCCGCGGCCGCGCGCGCCACCTCCAGCCCGATTCCAGACGTCCCGCCGACGACGATAACCGTCGCGTTCTCGAGCGACATTGGCATACCGCAATGCTCCTGGCTTCCAGACGACGGAAGCCCTCAGCCTACACGAGCCCAATCGGCGAGGCGAGTCCGGCTGAAGCCGGACGTGACGTGTGTGTACGCGTAACCGAAATCCGGATTCGTGCAGTTTGAGTGCTCGGTCGTGAGTGTGGCCTCTTGTGACCATTCCCCGAGCCTCATGAGCCAGAGCTCTGCGACACCGCGGTCGTCAAGGCGCTAAAAGCCGACGCGGCGCATGACGAACCTGGGGAGAAGGCGGATGACGAACATCACGAGCGCCCAGATGGCCGGGACGTAGACGACCGGCGTGCCACGATCGATGGCGCGAAGTACCCGTGTGACCACAGCGTCGGGCTCGACCGTGAAGAGCGGCGCGGGAAGCCCCTCTGTCATCGAGGTCTTGACGAAGCCCGGCTTCACACAGACCGTCTTCAGTCCGGCGGCGCGGAAACGGTGGTCCAGCCCCTCGAGGTACCGTGTCAGCCCGGCCTTGGCTGAACCGTAGAGCACGACCGGCTTGCGGCCGCGCTCCCCCGCCACGGAGCTGAAGACGCACAGCGTTCCGCCCCCGCCTGCAAGAAGCCTGGCCCGCGCGTGCTCGCAGAAAAGCACCGTGTGCGCGAAATCCACGACAAGCACGCGCCGTGCGAGCTCGTGGTCCTGTTCCAGCCGCTCCTGCGTGGCGAAGAGCCCGGCGGTGACGACCACGGCGTCAAAACCACCGAGTAGTTCGGCTGCGCGCGCGAGCGCCGGCTCGAAGGTCTCGGGTCGCTCGAGATCGCACGGGGAGAAGGCCACCTGGTGCCCCGGAGCGCGCACCTCGAGATCGCGGGCGCATCGCTCCAGCTCATCGGCATCGCGCCCGAGCAAGTGGAGGCGATCCCCACGCTGCGCCAGGCCTCTCGCCACCGCCCGACCCATGCCGCGTGTCGCGCCGAGCACAACGACCTTCATCGACCGTGCCTCACCAACCGAAGAGCCGGACGGACTGCGCGCTCCGGATGGCGCCCCGTGGATCCCACCTGCGTCGCACCTCGAGGAAGCCGTCGAGCCGCGGCTCCATCGCGCGAAAGTGCTCGGGGCGCGTCAGAGCATCCTTGGCCAGGTAGATGCGGCCGCCCTCGGCGATGACCCGTTCATTCAAGCGATCCACGAGCGACTGCGTGCCGTCGCCCATGGGCAGATCGAGCGCGAGCGTCACACCAGGCTTCGGAAACGAGAGCATGCCCCTCCCCTCGGGCCCGCAGTCTTTGATCACGCTCAGAAACGACGCACGGCCGGCGCGGGTGGCGATCTCGAGAACCCGGCGCGCTCCGCCGCGATCCGCCGAGGCCGGCACGACGCACTGATACTGCGTGAAGCCGCGCGGGCCGTACAAGCGGTGCCACTCGCCCGCGACGTCGAGGGGATAGAAGAACCCGACCGGATGGACGATCGAGCGCGCACGTCGTGGCAGGCCGTAGTACACCTGGTTGAACGCACGTACCGCACTGCGCCCGAGCAGCCCCGACGGCAACATGAACGGCACGGGCAGCGGTGTGCGCAGACCGGGAAACCGGGTCGGCGCTTCATCAGGTTCGGCCCATCTCCCACTGAAGAGCACGCCGCGTCCAAGCGACCGGCCTGTCGACAACCCGTCGATCCAGCCCATGGTCATCGGCCACCCGGCGGCGGCGCTCGCCAGCGCGTCGATGAAGTGATCGATGTCGCGGATCTTCAGCGTCTCCTGGACGATCCACGGCGATGGCACGCGCGCCAGACGAAATGTGACGTCCAGAATGTGCCCGGTGAGCCCCATGCCGCCAATGGTCGCGAAGAACAGCTCGGCGTGCTCTGTGGGCGAGCAGTCGAGAAGGCGCCCATCCGCGACGCGCAGCGTGAGCGCCAGGACGTGCTCGCCAAAGCACCCCTCTCGATGGTGGTTCTTCCCGTGCACGTCGGCCGCGACCATGCCGCCGAGCGTGACGAACCGCGTGCCGGGGGTGACGGGCGTGAAATAGCCGCGCGGCAGCAGGAGGCGATAGAGCGCATCCAGCGAAAAGCCTGCCTCCGCACGCAGCACATCACGATCGGGATCGAAGGCCAGCACGCGGTCTGCGAGCGTGCTGCCCGCGATCCGGTGGTCGCCTGGAGCGGGCAGGGCCGCATCGCCGTACGCGCGCCCGAGGCCGCGCGTGAGCGGGACGTCTCGCGTCACCACATCCAGACGTTCCGATCGGAGCTCGGTACCGGGCACCGTTGGCACACGTCCCCACCCGCTCAGCGTCGACACCACCGCGCGACCGCGATCGGCGGGCACCGGCGGACCGGGGTCACCGCGCGACGCCGGGACTGCCGCACGTGGAGCGAGCCTGGGCTTCATACCGTCATGCCACCGCTACATCGCTGCGACGAACGCCGCGCCGGACATCGCCAGGACGACGTACGTGACCGGATCGAGCGCCACCGCGACGACCGGATCGTCGTGCAGCGCGTGCCGATGAGCCTTGAACCAGGTGCGCGTCGTCCAGTAGAGCAGCACCGGGCAGACCAGGAGCAGGCGCTCGGGATGGGTGTACAGACGCGTGACGTCCACGCTGTTCACATACAGCGCCAGCACCAGGACCGCGAGATACCCGCACGTCAATCCCACGCTGTGCAACCAACCAGCATCATCTGGCTGATAGTCGCGACCAGGCACCCGCTCCGAGGGGCCACCCCGGTGCGCACTGACCTCGACAAACCTCTTCAGGAATGCGAAGCCGAGGCTCATGAACAGCGTGAAGGCGAGCAGCCAGCTGGAGACCGGTACTCCAGTCGCCAGACCACCGGCGACAACGCGGACCACGTAGAGGCCAGCGAGCACCATGACGTCGAGCACCGCCATCCGCTTCAGCCGAATCGAATAGAGCATGCTGGTCATCAGGTAGGCGACCAGCGCGAGAAGAAACGCTCGCGGCAGGAACAGGGCGGCCGTCCCCAGCCCTACGACCCACGCCGTCAGCCAGACGAGACCGCCTGTGGCCGGCGACAGATCTCCCGCTGCAAATGGTCGATGCCGCTTGCGTGGGTGCTGCCGATCGGCCTCCATGTCGAGCAGATCGTTCAGGATGTAACCGCCCGACGCGCAGAGAGAGAGGGTGACGAGCGCGAGGCCCACCTGGAGAGCCGTCGTCCAGTCCAGCCGATGCGCGGCAATCGGCGCGACGACCAGGAGCACGTTCTTGAGCCACTGGTGCGGACGAAGCGCCCTCACGAGCGCGCGGCTCCGCGAGTAGGGCAACGGCCGGCTCTCGCCGATCCTCTGCAGCTGAGGCACGCCTCGGATTCTGACATGGCTCGGGGCCCAGGCCGTCGCCGCCGCGTTCCAGACGGGAATGTCGGCCCGACTATCGCCGATGTAGTCGAACCTGGCGGCACCGAATCGCTGCACGAGCTCGCGCGCCTTGGTTCGTCCCTTCAGATTCCGTTGACCGTCGCTCGCCAGGACGGCGGTGAACGTCCCCAGGTGGGCTGCGACGGCTGACGCGACGGTCTCGTCGGCCGCCGTGGTCAGGACGACCGGACGGCCGCAGCGGTGAGCCACTCGGACGAAGGCGACAACGTCTTCGCGATACGGCAGCCGCGTGACGTCGAGGTCACGCGCTCTCGAGGCCAGGCGCCGCTTGAAGCCGGAGCGGCCCCTCATCAGCCAGAACGGAGCGACCACCAGTATCCAGGGCCGCCGGCGAACCAGCAGGAACAGGGCCTCCCAGAGGAGATCGGTTGCGACGAGCGTCCCGTCGAGATCCACGCACAGCGGTCGCTGCTCAGAGGGGGGGTCGACGGGGGGTACCGTGGAACCGGGAGGCCACACGGCTCAGATTGTGCCCTATTGCGATGCCGACCAGGCCGGGCGAAGGCCCAGGAACGGACCAACACCGAAGGCCTAAGACCATAAGGACGACGGACGACATCGAACCCGAAAATGCTCTAGCGTGCCGTCTGCGCCTCGACGGGGTCGAAGCCCGAGACCGCGTCCACCAACCGTCGCCACGCGGCCAAGGTCTCGTTGTCGGTCTGGGGGAGCATCGCGCCGCACACGAGGGCGGAGCGCGCCGCGTCGGCTGAGCGACCGAGCCAGACGCGATTGACGCGCCACGGTGTGTCGTAGCTCGGCACCTTGATCGTCAGGACCGGCGGAAGCATGAAGCCTTCAGCCTCTGGTACCTCGAGCCGGAGGCCCTCGTAGCTGAGATCGACGACCGACGCCAGCACGCCGTCCACGGTCACATCGAAGCACACGCGCTTGCGGACCGACCGGCGAGCCGGATGGTAGGACGAGAACAAGGTCGCGACAGCGCTCAGGAACGACGCCGCGTCGAGCGGCGGGATCAGATACGCGGCGCCTTCGCGCTGCGCCTCGCGCTGTAGCACGGGATCCGGATCGCCGATGAGCAGGGTCTTGGTCTTGAGCGCGCGACCTCGTGACCAGATGGCGAGGTGCAGACCGTTGTAGGCACCGAGTTTCACATCGGTCACGAGCAGGTCGGGCGGCGCGTCTTCGAGCTTCAGCCGTGCGCCGCGAAACTCACTGACGCCCTCCGCCGCATAGCCGTCGGCCGCCGCCCAGCGCTCCAGTTGATCGCGCTGGCGAGCCTGACAAGACACGATCAATGCGGTTCGTGAGCTGTTCATTCCGTCTGGGTCGGCTCTCTGCCGCAAGCTTCCCGGCGGCAGCCGGACGTGCCGAAATCGAAGTGCAATCGCGCTGCCGATCCTGCACCCCGTTGCACGGTGTGTTTTGCGGCGTGTTCTGGCGCGCTTTTGATCGGTTTGTAGCGGAAGAGCGCCGCCCGTGGGATTCCGATAACTGAACGATTGGCACTTTCTGCAAGACAAAAAGCTGCTTTCAGGAAGACATCCCACCCATCATCGAAAAGGCCGATCGGCCCAAGCGCCTATAAATGGAATGATTTCCAGGTGCAGAAACGAACTCGAACGACATCGCTCGGAGCGACCGTCTTCCTCAAACCGTGGTCACGAGCTGCCGATCAAGCACCGCGTGGGGGCTGACAGGGGTAAGAAAACTGGCTGGCCAGCCATGATCCGGGCCGCCAGGGAATGCGGGCTCGGGTTCGCCCCCGATCGCGCGTCGGCCGCGGACCGAGGCCACGGTGCTTTCTCACGCGTCGTCGTCGGCGTCAGGAACCACGTACGGCTGCGCCGCTCGTCTGACGACGATAGTCAGCCCAAAGGCGACAATTACCGAGGCGGCCGCAAGACCGAGATAGATCCCGCTGCCGACCAGCGCGTTCGGCGGCGTGCTCGGTGTGGTTTGGTCGACGATCGCGATCGCCTGCGCGTGAGTCCGGGCGCGGTGGGCGACCGAGCGCGGCATGATGCGCCAGGACAGGAACATGAGCCCGAGCGCGGCGAGACCCACGACGAAGAGCGGGTGGCGGGAATTGCGTCGCGTGATGAGACTGAGCGTCGATAGGACGGCAGCGAGGGCGCCGAGGCCGATTACCCACAGGGCGAGGACATCGGGAAACCCCCTCAGCACGACGTCACCAATCGTGATCCACGGGAGGAACGTGGAGCCGACCAGTGTGACGCCGGCGGCGAGCGGGATGAGATATCCCCGCATCCCGGGGCGGAGCATCCCTCGGAGGCTCATGAGGCGTCTTTTACCTCCTCGTACCACGCCATCTGGATGGCCTCGAGCTTCGGCTCGTTCGACGCCATCGGGTCGTCATCGAATCCGTCGAGGGCGAGGACCCGCTCGCGCAGATCGGTGAACCGGAGCGTGAGGGGATCGACCCCCGGAAACCGCTCGACGAGTACGAGCGCGATGTCTTCGGCATCGGTCCACTTCACGATCCCACCTCCGCCGTCTTGGAGGCGGGCTTGCGGTCGGACTTCCCGAGCTGTATCCCGCCGCCCTCCTGCACGTAGTTTCTGGTGTACATCGGCAGCTCGCAGGTCACGTCCCCCCGGATGACCGCCTGGCACCCCAACCGCGAGTGCGGGGTCACGTCCCACGCCGTATCCAAGCGGTCCGCCTCGTCGTCGGCCATCTCGCTGAGGTGTTGGGCGCCCTCCCGGATGATCACGTGGCAGGTCGTGCACGCGCAGCTGCCGCCGCACGCGTGCTCCAACGGGAGGTGGAAGTTCTTGGCGACATCCAGGAACGATTCGGGCTTGCCGTGATTCGAGTACGGCAGCTCGCCACGGGTGAACTCGACCGTCTGCGGGGCGCCATCGATGATGAAGGTCACTTTGGGCATGCGTGATCAACCAATCTCTTCGACGTTCTTCCCCGCGAGCGCGGCCTTCACGCTCCGGTTCATCATCAGCTCGGCCAGGTGCCTGGTCGCGGCGTTCAGCGCCTCGGTCCACCGGTGAATGGCCTCCCGGTCGGACGAGGTCATCACGTGCTTCAAGCCGGCGAGCGCCTGCTCGATCCGCTTGATCTCTGCAGGCGAGAGCTCGGTTGCGGCGATCTCCTCGAACTCCGGCGCGCGCATCGATTTCTCGGTGGCCATGATCACGGCCTCGGCATCGTTCCGCGCCTCGATGACGAGGCGGGCCTCGAAGTCGGCCTCGGCGTGCTCGAACGAGTCGAGGAGCATGCGCTCGACGTCCTCGTCGGAGAGCCCGTGCGAGGGCTTCACCTCGATGCTCTGCTCGACCTGAGTCCGCAGCTCCGTGGCGCGCACGCTCAGGATGCCGTTGGCGTCGATCTGGAACTGCACCTGCACCCGCGGGAGCCCAGCAGGCATCGGCGGAATACCGCGCAGCTTGAATCGAGCCAGCGTTCGGTTGTCGGCGACGAGCTCCCGCTCCCCCTGCAGGACGTGCACGTCCACGGCGGTCTGGTTGTCGACGGCCGTGGTGAACATTTCGCTGCCGGTCGCGGGAATGGTCGAGTTCCGAAGAATGATCTTCGACATCACCCCGCCCATGGTCTCGATGCCGAGCGACAGCGGCGTCACGTCCAGCAGGAGCATGTCGCGGTTGCCCGTCACCAGGATGTCTGCCTGAATCGCCGCCCCGAGGGCGACGACCTCGTCAGGATTCAACTCCGTGTGCGGAACACGTTCGAACAGCTCGCCCACCAGCCGCTGCACCAGCGGGATCCGCGTCGAGCCGCCGACCATCACGACCTCGTCGACTTGACCAGGCTGGAGCCCGGCGTCGGCGAGGGCCTGCCGGCACGGCCCCAGCGTCCGCTCGACGATGGCGTGAACGGCTTGCTCGAACAGCGAGCGCGAGAGCAGCGTCCGGTACTGGTGGCCCGGACGTCGGACGATGCCGCTGGCGGTCTGCTCGAAGCCGTCGACGACGACGAACGTCTCCTCGCGCTCGGACAGATCGTGTTTGGCTTGGATGACCGCCTTCCGTACGATCTGAACGACCTGGCCATCATAGACGCCGTCGCGGCGCACGACGGCGCCCTGCTGCTCGAGCGTCCCGAGCAGGGTCTCGGTCAAGAGGCGATCGATGTCGTCGCCGCCCAGGTGTGTGTCGCCGTTGGTCGCGAGCACCTGGAAGACACCGTCTTCGACGCGCAGGATCGAGACGTCGAAGGTGCCACCGCCGAAGTCGTAGACGGCGATGAGCCCTTCGCGGCGTCGATCCAGCCCGTAGGCGAGCGAGGCGGCCGTCGGCTCGTTGATGATGCGAAGCACCTCGAGTCCCGCGATCTTGCCCGCGTCCTTGGTGGCCGTACGCTGGGCGTCGTTGAAGTACGCGGGTACCGTGATCACGGCGCCCGACACCTCGGCGTCGACTTCTCCCCGCTCGGCGAAGAAGGCCTCGGCCCTGTGCTTGAGCTCGCGTAGCACGAGCGCCGAGATTTCGGGCGGCGTGAGCGCGCGATCGCCCAAGTGGATCGTCACCACCCCACCAGCCGACCCGCTCACGCGAAACGGCAGGAACGGCGCCTCCGTCCCCACATCGTCGATTCCGCGCCCCATGAAGCGCTTCACGGAATAGGCGGTGCGCGCAGGCTCGATGAGAAGACGGCGCTGCGCCTCTCGGCCGACGTAGGTCGTACCGTCGGCGGCAATCGAGACCACCGAGGGTACGAGGCCGTCACCCTGTCGGTCGCGAATAACGGCCGGCTGACCGTCTTCGACGCAGGCGACCAGGCTGTTGGTGGTTCCGAGATCGATGCCGACGACTCTGGGCATGGGTATCGCTTTCGCGGGGCTAGGCCGCCAGCTCCCGCTCGATGCCCGCCAACAGGTTGGCGAGGTACCGGCGCTCGAGCATTCGGTCGCGCAGGGCCGTCAGCACGGGCGCGCGCTCGGCCGAGGGCGCACGGCGCGCGACCAGCGCGTCCCACCGGCCACACAGCGCCTCGAGCTCGGCTTCGTGGGCCGCGCGACGCTCGTCGATTGGCCGGCGGGCGCGTTCGAGCCTGGCGCGCCAGGCGTCGACGGGCGCGCCTTCTGCGCGCATCTCACGAACGGCGTCGAGCTCTTCGTTGAGCTCGAACACCTGCTCCAAGAGCCCGGCGGGCACCTGGTGTCCCCGCTCGGCCCCGATCGCCCCCATTCCTTCAAGCTCGAGCAGGTACTCGATCCGCCGATTGGGGTCCTTGATCGTCCGGTACGCATCGTTCAGATAGGACGACCGCTCGAGGCTGGCCCGTTTCTCGCCGGGCGGCGCGTTGTGGAAGTAGTCAGGGTGGAACTGCCGGCTGAGCGCGCGGAACTGGCGGTCCAGCGTCTCCGAGTCGATGCACAGCGTGCGCGCGAGTCCCAAAAACGAGAAGTAGTCGCCGTGGCGGCCGAGCGCCAGGATCTTCGTACACTGCGGACAGAAGTGCACGTCGACCGGTGCGCCGCCCCCGCAGGTGCGACACAGCTGAAGCGATGGAGTCTGGGAATTGGCGGCCATATCGCGAATCAGTTCGAGGTCGGACGCGCGAGACCGGCAACGCGCGACCGTCGTGCACGTGGGTGGCCGGCGCGGGACTACCGGCGCGCCGGCGCTCGCTCGTCCCGGTGAGCCGGGTCGGCCTTCCGCCGACTACGCTCCGAACGAGCTGCCACAGCCGCAGGTGGACTTGGCATTCGGGTTGTTGAACACGAACCCCTTGCTGATCAAGTTGGTGTCGTAGTCCAACACGGTGCCCTTCAGGTAGAGCAGGCTCTTTCGGTCGACGAAAATCTTCGCACCCTCGGGTCCTTCGAAGACCTCGTCCCCGAGCCGAGCCGTCTTCTCCCACGAGAAGGTATAGCTCAAGCCCGAGCACCCCCCGCCCTTGACGCCAACGCGCATGCCACCGTCCTCGATGCCCTGTTTGGCCATCAGCGTCCTGATCCGGCGGGCCGCGGTTTCCGAGATCTGAATCATGTTCGTCGCACGGTACGGGCGGAGCCGATCTATGCGCTCGGCCGCGCCTCGGCCTTCTCTGTCTGCTCAGCGCCAACCTGCTGCTTCTTCTTGTAATCGCTGATCGCCGCCTTGATGGCGTCCTCGGCGAGCACCGAACAGTGGATCTTCACCGGCGGCAAGCTCAGCTCGGCGACGATGTCGGTGTTCTTGATGGCTAGGGCCTGATCAACAGTCTTGCCCTTCAGCCACTCGGTCGCGAGGCTCGAGCTGGCAATCGCGGACCCGCACCCGAACGTCTTGAACTTCGCGTCGTCGATGATGCCGGTGGTGGGATTCACCTTGACCTGCAGCTTCATGACGTCCCCGCACTCGGGGGCGCCCACCAAGCCCGTGCCCACGTGCTGGTCTTCCTTGGGCAGCGAACCAACGTTCCGGGGATTCTCGTAGTGATCGATCACTTTGTTCGAGTACGCCATGATGACTCCTCAAGCGGGCCAGCTCGGCCGCGCCGCTCGTGTACGGTCCGTTCGTGTATCGTCCGGCCTAGTGCACTTCCCACTGCATCGTCGACAAATCGACGCCTTCCTTCGCCAGCTCGTAAAGCGGCGACATCTCGCGGAGCCGCGTGACGACCGCGATGAGCTTGTCGGCCACGTAGTCGACCTCTTCTTCTGTCGTCCACCGGCCCAGTCCGAACCGGATCGACGAATGCGCCAAATCGTCGCCCGCCCCGAGCGCCTTGAGCACGTAGGAGGGCTCGAGGCTCGCCGACGTGCACGCCGACCCCGACGACACGGCGACGTCGTTGATCCCCATGAGCAGCGACTCGCCTTCGACGTAGGCGAAGCTGACGTTGAGGCTGTGCGGGAGCCGACTGGTCGTCGAGCCGTTGACGAAGATCTCGTCGAGGCCCCTGTGTAGCCGCTCATTCAGCCGATCGCGCAGCGCGCGCAGCCGCTCGGCGTCGCGCGTCATCTCGGCTTGACAGAGCGCCGCCGCCGCACCGAACCCGACAATGCCGGGGACGTTCAGTGTGCCGGACCGCATGCCGCGCTCGTGCCCGCCGCCATCGATGCTGGGCGCAAGGAGGACCCGTGGATTGCGGCGTCGCACGTACAAAGCGCCCACGCCCTTCGGCCCATACATCTTGTGCGCCGTGATCGCCGCCAGATCCACCTTCAGATCGTTCACGTTGAAGGGAATCTTGCCGATCGCCTGCACAGCGTCGGTGTGGAAGAGGATGCCGCGCTCCCTCGTGATCGATCCGATCTCGCCGATCGGCTGGACCACGCCGATCTCGTTGTTGGCGGTCATGATCGAGATGAGGATGGTCTTGTCGGTGATCGCGGCACGCAGATCGTCGAGGTCGACGAGCCCGTCCTTCTGAACGGGGAGGTACGTGACCCGGTATCCCTCTTTCTCGAGCCGCTTGCAGGTGTCGATGACCGCCTTGTGCTCGGTCACACACGTGATGATGTGGTTGCCCTTTTCGCGGTACATGGCCGCCACGCCCTTGATCGCGAGGTTGTCGGACTCGGTCGCACCGCTCGTGAAGACGATCTCTTTGGGATGCGCACCGATGAGATCGGCCACCTGCTTGCGCGCCTGCTCGACGGCTTCCTCGGCCGCCCAGCCGAACGGGTGGTTGCGGCTCGCGGCATTGCCGAAGCGCTCCGTGAAGTAGGGCAGCATCGCCTGCACCACGCGCGGATCGACGGGCGTCGTCGCGTGGTAGTCCATGTAGATCGGAAGCTTCACAGCCATAAACGTTTGTCCTGGAGCCTCGTGCCCTCACACGGAGGCTCTGCCGATGGTCCAGATTCCCAACCCGTCACGCGTGCGTCACGAACACCGCCGCACGTCCCGCGGGGGCCGGCGGCGAGACATCGGCCGCCAGCTCGGCGACGGTGCATTCGTCGAGCGCCGCCAGAATGCGCTCGCGGACCCGCCACAACGGATCGCGAACGTTGCATTTCGCGTACTGCTCGCAGGCGCCCTCGTCCGACGAGCAGGCCGTCACACTGACCGGCCCATCGATGGCCTGAATGACGTCGGCCACCGAGATGAGCTTCGGCTGGCGTGCCAGCTGATAGCCACCTCGCGTCCCCTGGTGCGACATCAGGAGCCCGCGCCGCACGAGCCGCTGCAGCACCTTGGCCAGCAGCTCGATCGGGATGTCGTACTGCTCGGCGATCTCACGTGCGCTGGACGATCCGCGGTCGCCGCGGACGGCCAGGTGCTTCATCGCCATGAGCGCGTAGTCGGCCTTCTTGGAGAGTCGCAGCATGAGCGCCCAGGTCAGCTTCCCTTGTCGACCGAGATATCCGACCGACTGGGTCCTATATTAGTATTTCGGCTGGGACGGATCAACCTTGTCGATCCAGTCCAGGATGCCGCCCCGGAGATTGAGGACGCGGGTAAACCCCACGGAACGAAGGAAATCTGCCGCTTTGGCGCTCCGTCCCCCCATCTTGCACTGCATGACCAGCTCTTCCGCGGGGTCGAGCTCCGCGTAGCGCCGGGGCAGCTCTCCGAGCGGAATGAGCTCGGCGCCGGGGATGCGGTTGATCTGGAACTCGTTCGGCTCGCGCACGTCGATCACGCGCACCTTCTCGCCGCGATCGAGCCGCGCTTTCAGGTCGGTCGACGAAATCTCCAACACATGGGTTGTGCTCACTAGACTCGGCTCCGTCGCTGGCGGGTGAATGCCGCAGAACTGTTCGTAGTCGATGAGCGCCGTGACCGTCGGGTGCTCACCGCAGACCGGACACTCTGGATCGCGCGGCACTTTGAACTCGCGGAACCGCATCTTGAGCGCGTCGTAGAGCAGGAAGCGCCCGATGAGCGGCTCGCCGATGCCGGTCAGCAGCTTGATGGCCTCGGTCGCCTGGATGACGCCGATGATGCCGGGCAGCACACCGAGCACGCCGCCTTCGGCGCAGCTCGGCACGAGCCCCGGCGGCGGCGGCTCCGGATACAGGCAGCGGTAGCAGGGCCCGGTGGCAGCCGCAAAGACCGAAGCCTGGCCTTCGAAGCGGAAGATGCTGCCGTACGTGTTCGGCTTGCCGAGCATCACGCAGGCGTCGTTGACCAGGTACCGCGTCGGGAAGTTGTCGGTCCCGTCGAGAATGATGTCGTACGGCTCGAAGAGCTGCAGCGCGTTCTCGGACGAGAGCGCGGCTTCGTACGTGTCGACGTGCACGTGCGGATTGATGGCGTAAAGGCGATCCTTGGCCGACGCAAGCTTCGAGCGGCCGACGTCCGGCGTCCCATGGATGATCTGCCGCTGCAGGTTGCTGAAGTCGACCACGTCGAAATCGACGATGCCGATGCGGCCGACACCGGCGGCAGCCAGGTACATCGCCGCGGGCGACCCAAGCCCGCCGGCGCCGATGCACAGCACGCTACCACCCTTCAAGGCGCGCTGACCGTCGACGCCCACCTCCGGCATGATGAGGTGCCGGCTGTAGCGCTTGATCTCGTCGTTCGTCAGAAGCGGGGCTTCTTCACGCATACGCATCCCGTCCTCGAGCCTGCGTGGCGAGCCCGCCCGCAACCGACGGGATGATGCTCACCGTGTCGCCCGCCTTTACGGCGGTCTGCTCCTTCTGAAGGAACCGCACGTCTTCGTCGTTCAGATACACGTTGACGAAGCTCCGCAGCTTCCCTTGCTCGTTGTACAGGTGCGCGCGCAATCCGGCGTGCTTGTCGGTCAGATTCGCCAAAATCTCGCCGATGGTGCCGCCCTCGACCTCAACGGCGTCCTGCTTGTCGGTGTACGGTCGGAGTGGTGTCGGAATCAGAATTCTCGTCGCCATGAAGCTCGCCCTCGTCGAACGTGGATCTGTCTTCCCTGAGAAACCAGACGGTCATCTCGCGCGCCTGCCCCGCCTGCACCGATACGATCACGTAGGCAAAGGTCGGCCAGGCGTGATCGAGGTCGTACTGAGACGGCCGCGCGGGGTGATCGGGATGCGAGTGATAGAACCCGAGCAGTTCGCCCCCGAGCGCGCTCGCCTGCTGCTCGGCCAGCCGGTAGTCGGAAGGCCGAACGAGAAAGCGCCGCCGAGGCCCTTCCTCGGTCGTGTTCGGAAGCGCCACGGCCGCGATCGCACGGTCGGCGTGGCCGACGAGCGCACCGCAGCACTCGTGCGGAAAGGTCTCCTCGCCGTGCCGCCGAATGGCCCGGGCGACCTGGTCGAGTAGCAGCAGTCCGGGAGCCCCTGCCGTCTGGTCTCCGTCACCCGTTTCAGACATCGGCCGACCAGAATCCTTCGCTGAAGTACTTCTCAGCCCCGTCGGGAAACACGCACACGATGACGCCCTTGTCGAGACGCCGGGCGACCTGCATCGTCGCCGCCAGTGCCGCGCCCGACGAGATGCCCACGAGCAGGCCCTCTTCGCGTGCCAGCCGACGCACGTACCGGTAGGCGTCCTCGCTGCTCACGCCGAAATCCTCGTCCGCCAGGCTCGGGTCGTAGATGGCCGGTACCATGGCCGTTGCCATGTGCTTGAGCCCCTCGAGCCCATGGAACGGCGAGTCGGGCTGAAATGAGATCAGCTTGATCGCCGGGTTGAACCGCCGCAGCGCACGCCCGGTCCCCATGAACGTCCCGCTCGTGCCGAGGCCCGCCACGAAGTGCGTCAGCCGCCCGCCGGTCTGCTCGATGATTTCTGGCCCGGTCGAGTCGAAATGCGCCCGCCAGTTCCCCTCGTTGCTGTACTGGTCGGGGTAGAAGTACTTGTCGGGATCCGACGCCACCACCCGACGCACCTCGCGAATCGCGCCGTCAGTCCCTTCGAGCGGATTGGTCAGCACCAGCTCAACCCCAAAGGCTCGCAAGATCACTTTGCGCTCGGGACTGGCGTTCTGTGGCAGACACAGCTTGACCTTGTAGCCCCGCGCCGCTCCGACCATGGCGTAGGCGATCCCGGTGTTCCCCGAGGTGGCATCGATGATCGTCAAACCCGGTCTGAGCGCGCCCGACTTCTCGCCTTCCGCGATCATCCGGGCCGCCGCGCGGTCCTTGACCGAACCGCCGGGGTTCATCCATTCGGCCTTGGCGTACAGCTCGACGCCGGGCACCTCTCGCTCGAAACGGCCCAGCCGGACGAGCGGCGTCCGGCCGATGAGATCCACGACCGACGAGACGGTACGATCGGCCTGCGAAAGCGACGACGACATGGATATGCGACCGAAGCAGTCCGGATTATAACAACGCGCTCGGTCGGCTCACAAGACACGCCCCTGCTGGGGCACCCGGCGGACGCCGTGCGGCGCCGGTGAGGGGCGGTTCCCGAGCAACCCGGATTGATATACTCGCCGCCCCCATGGCGACGGCGCCGCCGACCGATTCCCCGTCGCTCAGCGCGCCACCGGACCTCACCGGTCGGGTGGGCGGGTGGCTCTTCAAGCGCCGCAGCTGGCTGCCGCTCCCCATCGTGCTCGTCCTGTTCCTGGCGCCCCCGTCCAGCACGCCGCGATGGGTTCGGATCATCGGTGTGGCGCTGGTGCTCGCCGGAGAGGGGGTGCGCCTCTGGGGCGTTCGTCATATCGGCGTCGTTTCGCGCACGCGCAGCGATCGCCTGGGACCGCTCATCGCGAGCGGTCCCTTCGGGCTCGTGCGGAATCCGCTCTATCTGGGCAACCTCGCGCTCTGGCTCGGTTTCACCTTGAGCGCGCGCCTCCCGTGGCTCGCGCCGCTCATCCTCCTCTTGCTCGCGGCCCAATACCACGCCATCGTTCGATGGGAGGAGCAGCTGCTCGAGTCGCGGATGGGTCAACCGTATCGAGACTATCTCGCGCAGGTGCCACGCTGGCTGCCGCGGTTACACCTTCCGCATGCGGGCCGAGCGCCTGCCGCCGCGCACTCGTGGGCGCTGACGCTCTTCAGCGAGCGGGGGACACTCATCGGGATCGGCGTGGCGTACGTTCTGCTCGGTCTGAAGCAGCTGCTCATCGGCCGCTGAGCCGGCCGGGCCCATGCCTCAACACCAACTGGTGGCTACTTCATCCCCACCGTGAGCACGACTTCGGCGCGGATCTCGATGACGCCTGGCGCGATCGGCGTTTCGGTCGGGGCGCCGAGCGCACGCGCCTCGGCCATCATCAGCGGCCGGGGTGGGTGCGACTGCCGCGAGTCGTCGATGCGCAGGATGCGATCGACCGTTCGTCCGGCACCGGCCGCTGCTGCGTCCGCACGCGCACGCGCATCGACCACCGCGAGCCGGAGCGCTTCGCGCTCGACGCTCGAGCGGTCCTTCAGCTCGAAGCGAACGCCGTCGACCGATGTCGCGCCGGCTTGCACGGCGGCGTCGAGCACTTCACCCACGCGATCGACGCCGTCGAGTCGCACCTCGACGGCGTTCTGGGCCACGTAGCCGCGCGAGACGCGCCGGCCGTCGGGGAAATCGAACTCTTGCTGCACCGTGTACCCCAGCGTGCGAAGGGCGTCTTTCGGCAGCCCCAAGCTGGTGAGACGCTGCTGCACCGAGGCCATCGCCGCCGCGTTCTGTTGCTGCGCGTCTCGGGGACTGCGAGCGCGGGTGACGACGGCCGCAACGATGAGCGCCTGATCGGGTGCGCGGCGCAGTACGGCTTCGCCCCGCGTGACGATCGAGGGCACAGGCGGCGTGACCGGCTCCTGCGCCGCGGCCGCGCTCGCGGCCACGATGGTGCACGCCAGGACCAACGACGCCACCGACTGGAATCGGAAACGGCTCCTCGCGTCCTGAATCCACCACATGGCAATCGTCTGAGTATAGTGGAGGGTCATGACCGCCCTCCACGGAACCTTCGTTCTCGATCTCACGCGCGTGCTCTCCGGTCCCTACTGCACGATGATGCTCGCGGACCTCGGAGCCCGGGTCGTCAAAATCGAGCAGCCCGGCAAGGGCGACGACACCCGCGCCTGGGGCCCACCCTTCGTTTCCGGCGAGAGCGCCTATTTCTTGAGCGTCAACCGAAACAAGGAGAGCGTCACGCTCGATTTCAAGCGACCAGAAGGCCGTGCCATCCTGGACGAGCTCATCGCCAGGGCCGATGTGCTGGTCGAGAACTTCAGGCCGGGCACGCTGAAGAAGCTCGGCCTCGACTACGTCAGCCTGGTGCGCCGATTCCCGAGGCTGGTCTATTGCTCCATCTCAGGCTTTGGACAGGACGGCCCGCGAGCGGCCGAGCCGGGCTACGACGCCGTCATGCAGGCCGAGGGGGGGTTGATGAGCATCACCGGACCGGCAGGTGGCTCCCCCTATCGGCTAGGCGTGGCGATTGCGGACATCACGTCGGGCATGTTCGCGGCGCAGGGCATCACCGCGGCGCTCTTTGCACGGGAGCGCACCGGGCGCGGACAGCACGTCGACATCGGCATGCTCGATTCGGTCGCCGCCCTCCTGACCTATCAAGCCGGCATCTACTTCGCGACCGGCACGGCCCCGCCGCGTCTCGGCAACCGCCACCCCACGATCGTGCCCTACGAGACCTTCAGCGCGTCTGACGGTGACTTCGTCCTCGCAGTCGGGAACGACGCGCTGTGGCGGGCGTTCTGCCAGGTCGCCGCTCTCGACCTGGGCGAGCGGTTTGCGACCAACCGCTCGCGTGTGGCGCACTACGACGAGCTCCGGCCCCTCTTGGCCGATCGGCTCGCGTCGCGAACGCGCGCGGCATGGATCGCCGATCTCACGGCGGCGGGCGTGCCGTGCGGCTCGGTGCGCGACTTGGCCGAGCTCTTCGCCGACCCGCAGATTGCCGCCCGCCAGATGGTCGTCGACGTCATGCACGAAACCGTCGGACGCTGGCCGGTGCTGGGCAGTCCTTTCAAGCTGTCGGCCACGCCCGCGTCGATTCGTACGGCGCCCCCGACCCTGGGCCAGCACACGGCACCCATCATCGGGGGAGAGCTCGGCCGTTCCGATGCCGCGCTCGAGGCGTTGCGCAGCAAAGGAATCGTGTAATGGAAACGAGCATTGTCCGACAGCGCCTGCTCGCCACCCTCGAACGCGTGAAGCGCGCGGCCACGGAGAAGCGCGCGCGCGTCGACGAAGCGGAGCGCGAGCTCGAGCCGTTCCTCGAGCACGTCGCGGTCCCCCTCTGCCGCCAGATCACGCAGGTGCTCAAGGCCGATCACCACTTGTTCACCGTGTTCACACCGGCACGCGCGGTGCGAATCGCCTCGGAGCGCTCGGGTGATGACTACGTCGAATTGTCACTCGACACCGAGGGCGAGGTGCCGTATGTCGTCGGCCGGACGCGTCGAGTGCGCGGCGGTCGCGTGATCGAGACAGTGCGGCCGATCCGGGAGTGTCGGGTTCGAGACCTCAGTGAAGAAGAGGTCCTGACCTTTCTACTCGAGGAGCTGGAGCGGCTACTGGAACGATGAGTCCGGGTGAGCGAGGTTCTTATGCCAAGCGCTCCAAGAGCGAGGTATCGATTCCCTGCCGTCTCAGCAAATCGACGAGACCGGTCCGATCGGTCGCATGCCGGTACGCTTCGCGGACATCTACACCGCCGCTCTGGACCAATCCCACCAACGCATCGTTGAGCGGCATCATCCCTTGCCGGCGGCCACCCTCCAGGGCCGCCGCGAGCTGAGCGGTCTTGCCCTCGGCAAGGACCGTCTGCACGATCGGCGAGCTGAGGAGAATCTCGCGCGCCGCGACACGTCCGCCCGCCGACTTCTTGACGAGAACCTGAGCGACGACGGCCCGCACGCACTGGGCCAGGGAAGCCAGGACGTAACGCCGGCGCTCGGCGGCGTGCAGCTCGACGATCCGATCGATGGCACCCGCGAGATGGGGCGCGCGCACACCGGCGATGACGAGCCGGCCCGCCTGCACGGCTTCGAGCGCCACCTCCGAGATCCCAGCCGAGCCGAGCTCGTCGAACACCAGCACGTCGGGATCCTCCCGCAACGCTGCGCGAGCAGCGCTTGTGCTGTCATCGGCTCTGCTGCGTAGCTCGCGCTGGCTCACATAGGCCGCGTGACGGGCGTGCACGATGTTGATCTCGCGCTCGAACGAGATGACGTAGTCCAGACGGCTCCGATTGATGGCGTCGACCAGGGACGCGATGAGCGTGCTCTTGCCCGCCGCACGGGGTCCCGAGACGATGATGAGCCCTTCGGCTTCCGCCGTCAGCGCGCGGACTTCCCGCGGCAGCTCGAGCTGGTCGACGCTCGGCGCGCGAGCCGCGACGATCCGGCACACCACGCCGGGACCGCTGTGATCGGTGAAGATCGAGCCGCGGACACGGCCCACCTCGGGAATGTCCCAGAGGAGCTCGCTCGGCTGACCGGCGCGTAGCGCCACCGCATGCCGCTCGGAGAGCGCGGCGACGAGCATCGCCTCGATCTCGCCCGCACCGAGCGTGGACGTGCCCTCGAGGGCTTGAATCTCTCCATCGATACGCGCGCACGGTTTCGTGTTCGAGGAGAGGAAGAGGGCCGAGGCCCCTCGAGCCGCGGCGAAACGGATCATGCGCTCGAGCGTGCTCGGTCCAAGTTCGACCGGTAGGTGCCAGCTCGCCTCGCTCCTCGACGCGCTGCGATCGATCGGCAGCACGACGGCTGATTGGGGCGTCGACTCGTTCTTGGGACTCGGCGCGACCGGCCGGTCGGTGGCCGGGCGCTCGAACGAGCTCGCAACCGACGGACCGGGCACACCCGGCGCAGGAGCGATGGGCGTTTCGCTGATGACGACCGCTGGCGCAGGAGCGACTCCCGCGAGCGGTTGGCCCTCACGCTCCTCGGAGGTCGACACTGCGGGCGGCGCCTCGAACGGTGATACGGGCGGTGCGGGAGCCGCCGGCGGCAAGGCGGCGGGCTCGAACGTCGCCGACAAGAGACTCGGCTGGGGTGCAGCACTGGTCGGTGCGGTCACGAGGACCGGCGGCGCGGGCGGCTCGCTCGTCGCCGGGGCAGGTCCCGGCCGGGACGAACCGGCGCTCTCCACGGCCGGCTGCTCCCAGTCCTCGTCAACGACTGGTTGGCTGCGATCAACCAGAGGTCGACGGCTGGTCGACAAGAGCAGATCGGCGGCAAGCTCGAGCGATGCCGCAGAGTGGGGTTCCGCGGGACCACTGGCCCAGAGCGTCTCGTGCTCGAGGCCCCGTCCGGCAGGCTCGAAGGTCCACTCGAGAACTCGCTCTCCCCCGGCGTCGGCCTGGGATGATCCCCGCGCGGGACCCGAGTCCGGCGGCGTGGCCCACAAGCCGGCCTCGCCAAATGACGCTTCGATTCGCGAGTCGAGACGCGACACGGGCAGCGGTTCGGAGCGGGCGGTGCCGTTCAGGATGTGCGATGGCTCGGCAGCCTCAGGCGAGGGCAGCGTTGGGCTTTCGTGGGCGCCGAGACCTGGAGCAGTGCCGGGCTCGTGGGCGGGCCACAGCAGATCCTCGCCCGGCAGCTCGAGCGCGTCGGGTTGATCCACGGAGTCCTGAATCGCGGGGGATGTCGGCGCCGGCCGCTCGGAGGGCGCGACGCCCGCCTTGGCCTCAGGCGCCGCGACGCCGACGTGCTTGCGCCGGATCTCCGCCCACACATCGTCGCCGCCGCGTGCGACGGTGACCGTGAAGCGCTCGCCGGGGAACGCGTCGAGCGGCGCCAGCTCGTGCTGCGCCGCGCCAAGCTCGTCGAGCGCCTTCATCACGTCGAGCGGCAGCAGCTGGGCCACGATGCCGCGGACCGCCTCGAGGGTCAGGCCCTTGGCGGCGAGATCGACCTGTCCACTGGGTGCGATGACATAGGGCTTCTCGCCGACATGCATGACGAGCGCCTCGCCATCGACACGCACGATCGCTTGCAACAACGAAGGCACGAGACTCATGAGATGACTCGGTTCCTGGCGTCAGGCCGCCTCTGCGCAGCCCGGCGCATCGCTGCGATACGTCGGAGGCTACACAGACCGTTGTGTCGGCCGCTTCGTGAGCGGCCATTACCATCCTGCAATCAAGCACCTAGCGCGTGTCGCGCGCCTGCGCAACGCTATACGATCGCGCGCGCCAATTCGTTGCGTGCGGCGTCGACGAAGACACCGGGCCTGAGGCGTGTTATTCTCGCCCGCCATGCAGGCATCCGAAATCACCGCGAGCGCCCAAGCCGCCCGGGAACGGCTGGACGAATGGGTGCGAGAAATCGTGGACTGGCACTTCGACCCGGCAACGGGCGCGCCCTTCTGGCTCGACTTCGCGAAGAAGCTCGCCTGGGATCCGCGGCGCGAAATCAAGGGCTTCACCGACCTCCGCCGCTTCGCCCTGTTCGAGGACGAGTGGCTCCGCGGCGGACCGATGCAGCGGTGGATTCCAAAGGGCTACGTGGGCCGCCCGGCCTTCGTCTTCGAGACCGGCGGCACGACCGGCATCCCGAAGACCCGGATCGCGTTCGAGGACTTCAGAACCGACTACGAGCTCTTCAGCCACACGCTGCCCGACGAGTACTTCCCGAAGGGCTCCAACTGGCTCATGCTCGGTCCGTCCGGCCCCCGGCGGCTGCGGCTGGCCGTCGAGCACCTGGCGCAGTTTCGGGGCGGCATCTGCTTCTGCGTCGATCTCGACCCGCGGTGGGTAATCAAGCTCATCAAGAAAGGCTGGAGCGAGCATCTCGAGGCCTACAAAGATCACGTGATCGAGCAGGCGGTCACGATCCTGAGCGCGGGCCACGATATCCGCTGCATGTTCACCACGCCCAAGCTGCTCGAGGCGCTCGCCTTGAAGCTCGAGGCGAAAGGCACGTCGATCCGCAAGGCTGGCATCACCGGCATCTTCTCGGGAGGTACCGAGTTCACGCCCCAGTGGAACCGCTTCGCCCACGAGGAATTGCTCGATGGCGCCTACATGACGCCGACCTACGGCAACACCTTGATGGGTCTGGCCGCGAGCAGTCCGTCGGGACCTCACAACAACTACAAGATCACGTACTACGCACCCCAGCCGCGGGCCGTCATCGAGGTGGTCGACTTCGACGACCCGAACAAGATCGTCGGCTACGGCGAATCGGGTCGCGTGAAGCTCACGACGCTCACGAAGGAGTTCTTCGTCCCAGGCTTCCTCGAGCGCGACGAAGGCGAGCGCGAGCCTCCGTACGAGAAGTTCCCCTGGGACGGGATCAGCGGTGTGAAGCCGTTCCGCGGTGTGGCGCAGCAGACGACGGTCGGGGTGTACTAGGGCGAAGGACAGCCACTAGCCGGGCACTTCGTAGATCCTCACGAGCTCGACCAGCTTGTAGCCACGAGTCTGATAGGGCGGAATGATTCGCTCGGACCGGAGGTACTGCAGCATTCGCTCGTCCGAGTAGTCCGGCGGTCCGATGGCCTCGGTCTCGGTCAGGGCGCACTCGAGATCGAGCATCGACATGGCGGGCGTCTTCACGTGCCGAGTCACCGGCAGCACGCCGAATCGCCAGATCCGCTGCACGGCGACGCGCGTCACGAAGGCTACGAAGATCTCGTTGCTGATGAGGTTGTAGTCCGCCTCCGATCGGCTGGCCGGAGCATCCTCGACACGCAGGAACCGGATCGACTGCATCCGCTTCAGGCGATCGACGATTGCCTGCGTCAACGTGCCTTCACCCGACCATCGCTCGACGTCGGCCTCGTTCGGCATCACGTCAGTAATAATAACGAGCGATGCTGCCCTCGAGCACCGTCGAGAACTATCTCAAGGCGATCTACGCGGGCCAGATGGCACTCGGTCTAGGCGAGCGCCTGGTGCCCATGGGACAGGTCGCCTCGTCGCTCGGCGTCGCCCCCGGCACGGCTACGACGATGATCAAAGCGCTCACCGAGTCGGGCTTGACGGAGTACGAGCCTTACAGCGGCGTCCGCTTGTCTCCCGCCGGCGAGAAGCTGGCCGCGCTCGTGCTGCGGCGCCATCGGCTCGTGGAGCTCTTTCTCGTGCGCGTGATGGGCATGAGCTGGGACGAGGTGCACGACGAAGCCGAGCTGCTCGAGCACGCGGTCTCGGAGCGCCTCATCGAGCGCATCGACGAGATGTTGGGGCGGCCGACGCACGATCCGCACGGCGATCCGATCCCCAGTCCGGAGGGCACGATCGCCGCGCCGCAGCTCGACAACCTGCTCACGTGCCCGCTGGCCACGCCACTGCGCGTAACGAGGGTAGCCGATCAGGACCCGGAGTTCCTCCGGTTCATCGAGCGGAACGGACTGAAGCCCGGCGCACCCATCGAAGTCGAGTCGCGCGACGGCGCAGCTGACTCCGTCAGAGTTAGTGGGGCGAACGGGCGCACGGTGACGATCGGGACACGCGCGGCCTCGAAGCTCTTGGTCGAAGTGAACGAAAACGCCAGACGGGGATAGCCAGGACTCGCAGGACGTCGGACGCGATCAGGCGACCGGAGTCTCGACGGTGGGACCGAGCATGCGCCGGATCTCCTTGACGAGATCTTCTGGTAGGCACGGCTTGGTGACGAAGCCGTCGCACCCGGCCCGCTTGGCGCCTTCGGACACCGCCGGCAGGGCGTGGCCCGTCAGCGCGACGACCGGAATGGCGGCGGTCCGTTGGTCGGCCTTCAGTCGTCTCGTCGTCTCCCAGCCGTCCATCACCGGCAGCGACAGGTCCATGAGGATGATGTCCGGCTCCGCTTCCGTCGCGCGCGCCAGCGCCTCCATCCCGTTTGCGGCCTCGACCACGTCGAACCCTGAGAACTGCAGGTACTCGGTGTACATCTCGCGGGCGTCGGAGTAATCGTCGACGAGGAGCACCCGGGGTCGCTGTCTAGACAGAACCATGATCGTCCTTCGCTCACACGGCCCAAGCCGTAGCACCCCTAGCCTATCAAGTTCCTTGCCAGCCGACTTGCATCGGGGACCACGTTCCGTGCAGAGATACTGCAGTAAAGCCGGACAAGGAGACCAGGCGGCGTCGTGAATCCTTACAACCCTTCGAGCAGGCAGGACGGCCTGTCGATGACCCAGACATCCGATTCTAGCTCGTCCGTAGACACTGACTCGAAGCCAAACCCATACGCCGCCAGGCACGCCCGTGCGCCCGCGGCGTGCGCGGTGCGCCAGTCGTTCATCGAATCGCCGACAAGGACGACGTCGGACGCGGCTGCCGGCACCGACGCCGCGAGTGCGAGCAGCCCGCGCGGATCGGGCTTACGCGGATACGGGTCGCTGCCACACACAATCCGCTGCGGATCGAAGAATCTCGTCAACGCCAGGCCATCGAGGATTCGGATGGTCGCCCCCCGCGGTTTGTTCGTCAGCACGGCGAGCGGAAGCCGCTCGAAGAGCTCGGCGAGCACGGTCGGCACGTCCTCGTAGGGACGTGTCTGTTCGAGCAAGCAACCGTCGTAGATGGCAAGGAACCGTTCCAGGGCGTCCGTCGGTGGATCGACCCCCACGGCAGCGAACGCACGCGCGACGAGCGTCGCCGCGCCGTCGCCGACCATCCTGCCCACGCAATCGACCGGTAGCGGCGTGGCGCCACAGGCCTGCAGCAGCGCGTTCACCGCGGTCGCTAGATCGGCCTTGGAATCGACGAGCGTGCCGTCGAGATCGAAGGCCACGAGCGAGATACCGCGCAGCGTCGGGCACGACGGGCTCCCCTCGACCGCGCGCGATCTACGCACCGTAGTCGGCATACGAGGTCGGGGTTTCCCACACTCGCACCCGCACCACCGGGAGCTGCTCGGACCGAGCGTAATCGAAGATGAGCCGCGCGATCCGCTCGACGGTCGGATTGCTGTCGAGGAGATATATGGGCTCCTGCAGCTGCCGGAGCGGCTCGACCAACGGATCGTCGTGACGGAGGATCATCTTGTGATCGAGCTCACGATCGACCCAGCCTTTGACGATGCGCTTGATGTCGTTGAAGTCGCACACCATGTTGCGGGTGTCGAGCTGCCCGGTCTGCACTTCGATCTCGGCGACGGCGTTGTGGCCGTGCGGATGCTTGCAGATCCCGTCGTAGTCGAGCAGGCGATGGCCGTAACAGAACTCGATGCGCTTGGTGACGGAGTACATCATGAACACCCTGCTCGATTCGAGGCGCGCGGCGGCAGCCTCGTCGTATTGGCGCACTCAGGATACTGCACTAACATTCGACGCTCCGATGACGAGCGGACCGATTGCCTCCGCAGTGCTGCTGTCCGGCGGCCTGGATAGCACGGTGCTGCTCGCCGAAGAAGCGGCTCGCGGCCCGGTCCAGCCACTCTACGTCGGCGTGGGCCTGACCTGGGAATGGGCCGAATACCGCGCGCTCGACGCGCTGCTGGCGGCCTGGCCGACCCGGCTTCCGCTGCGCCCGCTCGTGCACCTTTCGATCGATATGCGTGACGTCTACCCGAGGTCACACTGGGCGCGAACCGGCCAGGCGCCCGGGTATCACACGCCCGACGAAGACGTCTACCTGCTCGGCCGCAATCTCGTGCTCCTGGGCAAAGCCTCCGTGTACTGCGCGTCGGCGGGCATCGCCCGGCTGGTACTCGGCACGCTCGGGCACAACCCGTTCCCAGATGCGACTCCTGAGTTCCGCGCGGCCATGGCCACGGCCGCCTCCCTCGGCCTCGCGACCACGTTGGCGATCGACGCGCCGTATGCGAGCGAGGACAAGGCCACGATCGTTCGGCGGGGGCTCGAGCTGGGCGTGCCGCTCGCGCTGACGCTGTCGTGCATGAGCCCGCCAGGTGACCCGACCGATGCCGGAGCCACTGCTCCTCACTGTGGAATATGCAGCAAATGCCGGGAACGTCACGAGGCCTTCGTCGCCGCCGGCGTGCCCGATTCGACGGTCTATCGTGATCGGCGCTTCGTCGAGGCCGTGCGCTAGGCGCTCTGGCGTCGCTTGAGGCCTCGGTCCTTGTCGAGACGGTCCAGCCCGGAACCGAAGACCCAGAAACGGCCTGAGACCGCGACCGTCACACTTGGGCCTCAGCGCGAATCACGTCCCCAGTCGGTGTGGACGTGCAGCTTGCGGCCGACGAGCGGCAGCGGGTCGCGCACGTCGGCATCGTCTGCGCCAAAGACGAGGCGGCTCACCCGTCCGAGCAGGCCGCACAGCTCGCGCTGGTTGGGCGCGCTCAGCACGACCACGCCACTGCCCTCAGCAGGTGGGAAGCGGCGATCGTCGAGATAGTCGCGGTCGAGCGTGACGAGCGTCCGGTTGAGTTGCCGCGCCAAGCGGTAGTGCCGCACATCGGACGCGCGGCGCAGCTCGTCCTCCTCGAGAACGAACAGCACGTCCCACCCGAGGAGCTCCCGCATGTGCGCGACCAGGCCTGCCGGGACGTTGGCGTCCGCGTAGACGCGCGGCCGCGGCGACAACCGTTCGGCGTGCGGCGCCAACTCCGATGAGAGCGTCCCCATGCGATCGTCCTCAGCGGCTCAGGGCTTGCGCCTCGAACCTCTTCCCCTCGCCTTCGTCGCAGCCCTCGTCGTCTCGGACGCCTTCCGCGCGGGCCGGGCCGCCTTGGATCGCACAGATCCTTTGGGCGGCGCGCCCTCGCCGCCCTTCTCCACCGCCACGCGCACGGCCTGACGTTTCAGCTCGGCCACTAGCCGCTCGCGCGCGTGCACGAGCTCCTTGCGAGGTCGGCGGCCGTTCGGCGACCCGACGGCGTATTCGCAGAAGAGCGGAAACGCAATCGTCGAGTCGCAGTACGCGACGACGGTATCGGGCAGCACGCCGGGATTGACCTTGCCCCAGCTGACCGCTTCGGCGGGCGTCGCGCCGGACAACCCGCCCCAGACGACCTGATCGGTCGTGATCTGGATGAAGTAGTCGTTGCCCCCCTTCATGATGCCGTAGATCTCCCAGAGCGTCGGCTGCGCCTGCAGGTAGAAGTTCTTGGGTGATCCGCCGCCGAGAATGACGCAGCCGTTCTGCTGACCTGCCAGCACCAGGGCGCAGATCTCGTTCACGTCTTTATTGGGATCGATCATGAGACCGCTGCCGTTCATGAGCTCGTGGTATGCCACGTTCATGCCGATCGAGCTGTCACCGGGCGACGAGGTGTAGAGCGGCACACCCACCTTGGCCGCGCGAGCCACCACCGAATGCTCCTCGCAGCCGGGGAATCGCTCGAGCAGGTCGAGGCCGAGCCGGTAATGCAGCTCGGCGGTGGCGACGGGCCCGTTCAATCCGGAGCGGCGTAGAAACTGACGGATGTACGCGTCGGTCTCGAGCAGAACGGTTGCCGGGAACAGGACGTCGTAGATCCGAATCACGCCCGCCTTGAAGAGCTCCACATCGTCCAGAAACGGCGACCCGCGTGTCAGGGTGAAGTTCAACGCGTAGTGCAGATCGTGATAGAGGTTCGCGCCTGTCGAGATCACGAAGTCGACCAGCCCGCGTTCCATCAGCTCGTTGACGCAGCCGCCAAGCCCCGCCGGGGTCATTGCCCCGGCGATCGTCAATCCGATGGTCGTGTCGTTCTCCGACGCCAGCATCTTGTCGGCATAGATTCGGCACGCTTCGGAGAGCCGGCCTGCGTTGAACGCCTGGAATCCTTGATCGATGAGATCGCGCACCGCCGGGTGACCCGTCGGGCGGTAGTACCGGATGGGTGTGCCCGCAAGCAGCTGCTTTCGTCGGAGGGCTGGCGAGCCGGGGGCGCGATAGGGCACGTCGATCTCCTTCGTCGGTGTGCGAAACAGGTGGGGCCGAACACCACGTCCTCGAGCCGAAATAGCTTAACATCGCGTGCGTGGCCGTCGACCTCACCTGGGTGCTGTGGCTTGCGGCGTTCATCCTGGTGGGCGTCGGGCTCGCCGGGTGGTGGGTCTGGCGCAAGGGACGCCCGTTCGCGGCCGGCGACGTGTTCCGCGCGAGTCGGTGGAGCGCGGAAACCACCTCTTCCCCACGCAGGTGCTCATCACGCCGACATCGGTCGTGCAGTTCACCCCGCGCTGGATCGGCCGCCAAGAGGAAACGATTCACCTCGCGCACGTCTCGTCGGTCAAGATCGACACGGGTGCGCTCTTCTCGAACGTCCTCATCGAGACCAGCGGCGGATCGCACCCGATTCGCTGCTCCGGCCACACCGCGAGCGACGCCGGCCGCATGAAGGCGCTCATCGAGCGGCACCAGAACGCCCACTACCTCGCGGGCGGCCTCCGCGCGCCCGACGCAGCGCGCTCTATCGGCCTCTAAGTCACTGCAGGGCGGCCACTTCCAGGGTGCTAGCTCAGCCCTGTCGCCGAAGCCTGGTCGAGCCGATAACGTAAGCGCCACCATGGACGATGTGACCTTCAGCGCCCGGAGGGCCAGCGCCGCAACGGCCGTCCGCAGCGAGACGCCGGACTGGGAGGCGCGCTTTCGCTCCCTCGTGCAGTCGCCGCTGCGGGCGGGGCTGCTCCGCTACCTGAACTCTCGCGCCGACGAGTCGTTCGACGTCGAGGCGCTGATGCAGACCTTCGGGCGCTTGCGGCTCGACGTCGAGAACTGCGTGCGCGAGCTCGTCGACTTCGGCGTCGCGCGCCCGGTTCCCGGCAGCGCGCCGCCGCGATTCACCGCCACGCGGCCCGAGCTGCCGGCGATCGCCGATCTGCTCGATCACTTCCTCGAACGACGCGCGGCCGTCAGCACCGAAGATCAATCGCCGTCCGTCCAGCGGTTCCGCGAGATGATCGGCCGCGACGAGAAGATGCTGATCGTGTTCGAGTGGATTCGCACAGCGGCCAAGTCCGACATCTCGGTGCTCATCCTCGGGCCGACGGGCTCGGGCAAGGAAGTCGTCGCCCGGATGATCCACGAGCTCAGTCGCCGCAGCGAGGCGAAGTTCCAGGCTGTCAACTGCGCGGCGCTGCCCGATACGCTCTTCGAGTCGGAGATCTTCGGGTACGAGAAGGGTGCCTTCACCGGCGCGCACGACCGCAAGCCGGGTCGCCTCGAGCTCGCCAACGACGGGACGCTCTTCCTGGACGAGATCGGCGACATGTCGCTCATCGCGCAGGCCAAGCTCCTGCGCGTGCTCGAGGAGCGGCGCTTCGAGCGTTTGGGCGGCCACAAGTCGATCTCGGTCGATTTCCGCCTCATCTCGGCGACCAACCGGCCGCTCGAGCAGTTCGTGCGCGATGGCCGCTTTCGCGAGGACCTGTACTACCGCGTCAACGCTTTCGCCATTCGTTTGCCGTCCCTGCGCGAGCGGCAGGTGGACATCCCCGTCCTCGCCCAGCGCTTTCTCGCCCGCTACTGCGCGGCCCAGGGGCTCCCGCTCGACAGCAAGGGCTTTTCCAAGGAAGCCATCGACGCGCTAATCGGCTACCATTGGCCAGGCAATATTAGCGAGCTTGAGAGCACCGTGTCGCGCGCGGCCCTCTCTGCGCCGGGGCGGACAATTCGAGCGTCGGACATCGAGTTTCTCCACGCGGCCGCGCCGGTGACCACGCCATCGGGCGACCGCATGCCGTCGTTGGCTGAAGCCGAGCGCGCGCACATCGTGCGTGTGCTCGAGGCGGTCGAGTGGAACAAGAAGGAAGCCTCGAAGGTGCTGGCCATCAGCCGGGGCACGCTGTATCGCAAGATCGTCGAATACAACCTGGAGCCGCAGCCCCGTGGGAGCCACCGCAGGGGACGCGAGACCGACACCTGACCAAGGAGCGCCAGTCGTTGGCCGCAGGTCGTGACGACCGGCCGGAGCCCTGCCGCTCGGCCCAGAACCCGCGACGACTCCGCCTCGTGATCACCGGAGCACGACCGTGACCGAGATGCCGCGCCCGGCCCTGGCCTTCGTCGTCACGGTCTCGATGGCCGGGGCGTGGCTGCTCGGGTCGAGCCTGGGCACGCCGATCCACGATCCGATCCTGTTTGTCGCGCTGCTCTTCCTGTCCTCGTTCGCGTCGGTCTTCAAGGTCACGCTGCCGCTCACCGCATCGGTCGGATCGACCATGTCGGTGTCCTACGCCGTGGATCTGGCGTCGCTCATGCTCCTCGGCGCCGACGCTACGATGCTCGTCGCGGCGATAAGCGCGTGGAGCCAGTGCACGTTTCGCGTGAAGACGAAGTCGCCCTGGCACCGCATCCTGTTCAGCATGGCGTCACTCGTGCTGACGGTGAAAGCGACCGGGGTGGCCTATACCTGGCTCGGCGGACCGCCGCCCGGCCTGGCCTTCTCGCTGCTGACCATTCCGCGGCCGCTCGTCGGCGCGGCGATCACCTACTTCGTGCTCAACACGGCTTTCGTCGCGACGGCGATCGGGTTGTCGACCGGACAGTCGCCCCACCGCGTCTGGAACGAGAACTTCCTCTGGAGCGCGCCGAGCTACTTCGTCGGTGCGGGCGTTGCCGCGTTGGGCGCGTCGGTGCTCGACCGTGGCGGCTACTGGATGGCGACGCTGGCGGCCGCGCCTCTCTACCTCACCTATCGCACGTACCGCGTGTACCTCGGGCGCATCCAGGATCAGCAGCGCCACGTGCAGCAGGTCTCCGATCTGCACCTGGCCACGATCGAAGCGCTGGCGCTCGCGATCGACGCCAAGGATCAGACCGCGCAGAGCCACATCCGGCGCGTACAGGTCTACGCGGCGGGATTGGCGAAGGCCCTCGGCATGACGTCGAACGAGATCCAGGGCGTCAAGACCGCCGCCCTGCTCCACGACATCGGCAAGCTGGCGGTGCCCGAGCACATCCTGTCGAAGCCGGGCCCCCTCACGCAGGAGGAGTTCCAGAAGATCCGTATCCACCCACAGGTTGGTGCCGAGATCATCAGCGGCGTGCCGTTTCCGTATCCCGTGGCGCCGCTCATCCTCAGCCATCACGAGCGGTGGGACGGGAAGGGGTATCCGGTGGGTCTGCGCGGCGACGAGATTCCACTCGGCGCGCGAATCCTCACGGCGGTTGACTACTTCGACGCGCTGATGTCCGAGCGCCCCTATCACCGCGCAATGAGCCCGGAAGGCGCCCTGGAACTACTGCGCCAGGAAAGCGGCAAGGCCCTCGACCCCATGGTCGTCGAGACCTTCATCGAGATGTACCCCCGGCTCCAGGCCGAAGCCGACCAGAGTCAGGAGCCGGCGCGCAAGCTGACGCGCGCGCCCGTGCAGGAATCCGCCGCCCAGCCGTCTGCGGGCCTGGCTGACGTCGCGCCGGGCAAGTCGAACGTCTTCCAGGACATCGCGCTCGCGCATCGCGAGATCTACGCGCTCTACGAAATCGCGCAGGCGCTCGGCAGCAGTCTGGGTATCGCCGACACGATGGCGCTCATCTCCTCGAAGCTGAGCAACATCGTGCCCTTCTCGTGCTGCGCGCTGTACCTGTATCAGGACGACGACACGCTCCAGTGCCGCTTCGCGACGGGCGTCGAGGCCCCGATCATCCAGCAGTTTGCGATGAAGTCGGGACAGGGGCTCGCCGGTTGGGTCGCGCGGAACCGGCGTCCGCTCGTCAACGCGCGACCAAGCGCGGACTTCGAGGCCGCGGGCCGACAGGAGCCGACCTCACTGCACTCGGCCCTGGTCTGTCCGCTGGTCTTCAACGAGCGGTTCATCGGAACCTTGACCGTGTATCACACCTCCGATGGCGTCTACACGGACGACCACCGGCGGCTGCTGGATCGCATCTCGGAGCAAGCCTCCGCCGTGCTCTACAACTCGATGCTCTTCGAGCGCACGCAGGAAGACTCGCTCACCGATTCGCTCACCGGCCTACCCAACACGCGCTACATGTTCATGCACCTGACGCGCGAGTTGGCCCGGGCCGGACGCCTGCGCTCCGAGATCTCGCTGCTCGTCATGGATCTCGACTCGTTCAAGGCCATCAACGACACCTACGGTCATCACGTCGGTGACCGCGCCTTGCGTGAGGTCGCGACGGTCCTGAAAGCGGGCGTGCGCCCGTACGACATCTGCGTCCGCTACGCCGGCGACGAGTTCATCGTCGTCTTGTCGGGCTGCGGTGCCGAGGAGGCCGAGCACAAGCGCTTGGAGCTGCAGCAAGCCGTGGACGCGATCGACTTCGAGCCGGTGCCTGGCAAGAAGCTGCGACTGCGGATCAGCATCGGCGCCGCCATCTTCCCCCACGACGGCGACAACTACGAAACGCTGCTCGCCACCGCCGACAGCAGGATGTATCGCGACAAGACGCGGCGCAAGCGGGGCGACGCGGTGCCCACAACCGGCGCCGCCGCGGCCGCAAGCGAGAGCATCCACCAAGCCACCTTCGACCAGGCAGCGCCCGGGCGTTGAGGGCACGCCCCGCTCACTCGACCCAATCCGGCGCAGCGCCGGTCAGGCCGGTCCAGAAGAGCGCCGCCCCCGTGGTGCCGATGACCAGCGACCCGCCCTCGATCCACCACGCGCCCGCCGCCCCCGAGAACTGGATCCAGACAGCTGGCATCATGAGGATGAGGCCGATGGCCATCGCCAGCGTGCGCCGGCGCACCAGCCGAAGGACCAGGCCGCGCATGCGGCGCAGGGTGGACATTGTGGTCTCGAGGCTGAGTTGTGGTTCTGACTCTGCGAACCGCGGTGAGGGACGGGCTACATGCCGGTGACGTGATAGCCGACATCCACCATCAAGACTTCGCCGGTCACCCCACGCGACGCCGGGCTCAACAGAAACACCGCCGCGTCGGCGACCTCGCCGAGCTCGACATTACGGTGCAGCGGCGCGCGGTCGCGGTAGACCTGGAGGATGCTCGAGAACCCCGACACGCCAGCCGCAGCCAGTGTCTTGATGGGCCCGGCCGAGACGGCATTGACCCGGATGGCGCGTGCGCCCAGGTCGCTCGCCAGATAACGCACCGACGCTTCGAGGGCGGCCTTCGCCACGCCCATCACGTTGTAGTTGGGGAACACGCGCTCGCTGCCCAGGTACGTCAACGTCACGATGCTGCCGCCGCCGCGCGCGTCCATGAGCGGAGCCACGGCCCGACTGAGCCCGATCAGGGAGTACGCGCTCACGTCGAGCGCGACCCGAAACCCCTCGCGCGAGGTCTGGTGGAAGGGGCTCGAGAGCTCGGCGGGCGGCGCGAAGGCCGCCCCATGCACCAGAAAATCGAGCCCGCCGAACGCGGCGCCGATCGTGGCTGCCATCGCATCGATCGACTCGTCGCGGCTCACATCGCACGGCGCGACGAGCGTTCCGGGGATCGTTGCCGCGAGCTCGCGCACGTTCTCTTCGAGGCGTTCGCTCGCGTAGGTGAGCGCCACGCGTGCTCCGGCCGCGGCCGCCGCCTGCGCAATTGCCCAGGAGATGGACCGCTTGTTGGCCACACCGACGATCAATCCAAGTTTGCCGGCGAGATCAGCCATGTCGGGTTCGTGCGTGAGGAAACTCCGGTCGGCGCCGGAGCGCTATTTGTGGTTCTTGCGGCCTGCGTGACGGCGTTTGGCGGGCTGGGCGTGTGACGACAAGGGGCGCCCCCCACCCTGGCCATGAGCGCCACCCCGCGTCGGATTGCCAGACCGCGAGTGGCCGGACGAGCCGGGGAACTGACCGGCGCGATTCCCGGGAGATCCCTGCGCGCCCTGCCCTTGAGGACCTTGGAACCCACGGCCTGGCTTGAAGCGGAACCGATTGGGCCGTCCGCTCGCCGGCTGCCGAATCGTGAAGTCAGGAGTCGCGCGCGCCTGCGACTGCTGGCCCTCGTGACGAGGCAACGTGGCTCGTATCAGCTGTCGATGGACCGGCCCTTCTCCGTCGCGGGTGTCGGCCGGCGGCCGGTGGGGCGACCCGGCGACGAGGGTCTCGACGGGTTCAGCCGACGTGGTTACGGCGGAGGACTCTGGAGCGAGCTCGGGGGCGGGCGGCGCTGCGGGTGGCGGCGCTGGCGTGACATCTGGCGCGACGCGTTTGGGCACCGCGGACGACGGGGCGTGAAGCGCCGGCGGAGCTCCGACCTTGCGACGCGGACGAGGGACCTTGGCGTGCTTGTACGTGTGATCGGCATCGCACGTCGTGCACCTCGTCTGCTTCACGTCGTCGCCGACCATCGCCACGACCACGTGATTGGTCAGCCGCCGTTCCCGCGGGCAGTAATCGTCCAGAATGTCACCAAGCCGAAGCTGGCGCTGCTGCATCAAGCGCTCCCGAGGAACCTCGCGGGGTGGGGAAACGTGCGAAAGGCACTGGAATCTTAACAGAGCTCCTTCGAGCCTCGCAAGAACCTTGCGGGCGCAGCCGCGAGAGCAGCTCCGGGGCCGCCCTCGCATCGGGCCACTACGTCTCGCCCTGCGTCAACCAGCTCTCCAGTCGCTCGAGCGCCGCGCCGACGGCCGCCGGCGAGGTCGACTGTGGCGTGCGTTTCGCCTCGACCGATGCGCGCGCCGACACGCGCTCCACGATATCGGCACCGACATCAGCGCTCACCTGCTGCCATTCCTCGGGGCTCAGCGATTCGATCGTCCGCGCCTCACTGACGAGCCGGCGCACGAGGCCTCCAACGATCTCATGCGCCCGGCGGAAGGGCACGCCCCGTCCCACCAGGTAATCCGCCACGTCCGTTGCCAACATCATGCCGCCCGCGGCAGCTGCGGCCGTCGGCTCGTCCAGCGTGAGCCCGTCGACAACGGCCGCGACGACCGAAAGACATCCGGTGAGCGTGTCTTCGGTGTCGAAGACGGCGTGCTTGTCCTCCTGCAGGTCCTTGTTGTAACCGCTCGGTAACCCCTTGAGCATGGTCAGCGCGTGGACCAGATGTCCGAGTGCGCGACCCGCCTTGCCGCGCACCAGCTCGAGCGGATCGGGGTTCTTCTTCTGCGGCATCATGCTGCTGCCGGTGCTGAGCGCGTCGGACAGCTGGAAGAAACGGTGGCCGTCGCCACACAGCACGATGAAATCCTCACTGAGACGGCTCAGATGTACCATCGTCACGGCGCAGGCGTAGAGGAAGGTCGCCGCGAAATCGCGATCCGAGGACGCATCGATGCTGTTGTCGACGATGCGCGAGAAGCCGAGCTCGGCGGCGATCGCCTGGACATCGACGGAATAGCTCGTGCCGGCCACGGCGCCCGAGCCGAGCGGCAGTGCGTCGGCCTCGTCACGGGCCTGGGCGAATCGGTCGTGATCGCGCCGCAGGGCGGACGCGTGCGCCAGGAAGTAGTGGGCCACGAGCACCGGTTGGGCGGGCCGAAAATGTGTGAACGCCGGCATCACGGCCGAGCCCGCCTGCCGCGCTCGCCCGGCGAGCGCGCGCATGACCCGCCGCACCCCCGCCTGGAGCTCGGGAATGCGGCGACGGAGGTAGAGGCGGAGATCGAGCGATACCTGCTCGTTGCGGGATCGGCCCGTATGCAGCCGTCGGCCTGCGTCGCCCAGCCGTTCGACCAGCTGGCGCTCCACGAAGCTGTGGACGTCTTCGTCGCTGCCGGACACGAACGAGGGTTCCGCGCGCCCGCGGGCGAGGAGGTCCGTGAGCGCGACCTCGAGCGCCGAGGCGTCCTCGGCTGCGATGATGCCGGCGCGGCCGAGCGCCCTGGCCCACGCACGGCTGCCTGTCACGTCGTCCTCGAAGAGGCGACGGTCGACGGCGAACGACGAACCCCACTCGAAGACCGCCTGATCGGGCGCGGTATCGAAGCGCCCGGACCAGAGCGGAGTCGGATCGGAATGTGCCATGACGGTGTCTGCTCGTGGCGGAGGTCAACGAACCGCGTGGCGTTCGAGACGCGCCGCAAACGATGCCGCGCGGCGCGGATCACGCGCAATCACCAAGATCGTGTCGTCACCGGCAATCGTCCCGACGACTTCGGGCAGGGCCGCACGGTCGATGGCGAGCGCGAGGGCCTGGGCCTGTCCGGGCCCCGTTCGCACGACGACCAGGTGCGTGACCCGCGCGATGGTGCGAACGAACTCGGCCGCGTGGCGGGAGAGTGCGCTCATCGCCGAGCCGGGCGCGACGCTCTCGGCGCCCGGCCGCTTGTAGGCGCCGTCCCCAGCCCGCTTGACCAGACCGAGATCCTTGATGTCTCGCGAGATCGTCGCTTGCGTGGCTCGGAAGCCGCGGGCACGGAGCCGGCACCGCAGCATCTCCTGGCTGTGCAGCGCCTCGCGATCGATGATCTCCAGGATGGCTCCCTGTCGACGCGACTTCATGATGGGCACGCGGGCGAAGCGCTGTCAGCATACACGAATCGCGCGCGGGCAGCGCGGCACGTGATGGCCGCGCGTTGCGGCGGCGCGCGTGGGCGGCTGTGATTTTTCGTTGCTGCCGTCCGAAGTCTCAGTGTATGTTTATTCTTTGCCATGCATACTGTTGCTTCGGCCGACCGGGCGAACCCTGGTCACGCCGACTCGTCGCCCCGCGTGACGCCTCGCGTGGCGGTTGCCGGCGCCACCGGCTATGCCGGGCAGGAGCTGCTCCGCATCCTGGCACGGCACACGGCCGTTCGCCTGGCCATGGCGACCTCGTCGACCAGGGAGTCTGCGGCGCGTCCGCTTCCCTCCCTGAGCCGTCTCTTCACCGGTACGCTGACGCCGCTCGATGCCGAGGCTCTCGCCCGTGAGGCGGATCTGGTGTTTCTCGCCTTGCCCGATACGACGTCGGCGCACCTGGCGCCCACGTTGCTCTCGGCGGGCTGCCGCGTCGTCGATATCTCGGGCGCCTTCCGGCTGCGTGATCAGGCGGCGCGCGCCACGTGGTATCCCGAAGCGGCGGCGCTGCCGCCCGAGACCGCGTACGGTCTGACCGAATGGGAGCGGCCCGCGATCGCCTCTGCTCGGCTCGTCGCCAACCCGGGCTGCTACCCCACGACGTCCCTTCTGGCGCTGAAGCCGCTCGTGAGCGCTGGGCTGCTCGTCGACGGCTGTGACATCATCATCGACGCGAAGTCCGGCGTGTCGGGCGCGGGCAAGACGCCCACCGACCGGACGCACTTCTCCGAGGTGCACGGAAGCCTGTCGGCCTACGGTGTATTCGCGCACCGGCACGGCGTGGAGATCGAGCAAGGTGTCGGGCGGCAGGTCACGTTCACACCCCATCTGGTCCCGCTCGACCGGGGCATTCTCGCCACCATCTACGTGCGTGTGCCGCCGGGCACGACCGAAGAAACGCTCGGCGACATCTACGCCCACGCGTACGCCGATGCGGCCTTCGTGCGTCTGGTCGGAACCGCGCTTCCCGAGATCAAGCATGTGGCGCACACCAACTTCTGCGACATCGGATGGCGGGTCGATCCGTCAGGGCGCGCCATCCTCGTCTCGGTTCTCGACAATCTGGTCAAAGGCGCGGCGGGCCAGGCGGTGCAGAACATGAACGTCATGCTCGGCTTCGACGAGCGGACGGGGCTCCTCTGACGATGGCGGCCCTGGCAGCGGCGCCCACCTCGAACGGCGGCGGAACCGCCGATCAGGCATGACCGTGAACGCACCGGTGGTCGTCAAGCTCGGGGGCGAGCTGCTCGAGGATCCGGAACGGCTGGGCACCGTCACCGCGGCGCTCGTGCGGGTCGTCGCGGGCGGGCTGCCGCTCGTCGTGGTGCACGGCGGAGGTAAAGAGATCGACCAGGCGTTGAAAGGCGCCGGGCTCGAGAAGCGGCAAGTCGACGGCCTGCGCATCACCGACGCCGCGACGCTCGACGAGGTGGTCGCTGTGCTCGCAGGACGCGTCAATACGAGGCTCGTCGCGGCGCTCGTGACGGCAGGCGTGCCGGCCGTCGGCTTGACAGGTGCGGACGCCGGATGCGGCCGGGCGGACGTGGCGGCCCCGCATCGAGCCATCGACGGACGGCTGGTCGATCTGGGGCTCGTCGGGTCGCCGAGCGAGAAGGCCGACACTCGGCTGCTCGCGACGCTCCTGCGGGACGGCTTCGTGCCGGTCCTGGCGTGTCTCGGTCTCCACGCCGACGGTCACCTCTTGAACGTGAACGCTGACACGTTCGCGGGCGACGTCGCAGCCAGGCTCGGCGCCGAGCGTCTCGTCCTGGCGGGCACGACGCCCGGCGTGCTCGACGACCGGGGCGCGACGGTCCCCGTGCTCGACCCGGCCGGCGTCGACCGGCTGATCGCCGAACGGACGGCGACGGCCGGAATGGTGGCCAAGCTGCGAGCCTGCACGCACGCGCTGGCGCATGGGGTGACCGCGGTCGTCATCGTGGACGGCCGCGACGTCGAATCGCTACACCGGGCCGCATGCGGCGAATGGATTGCCACGGGCACACGCATCGTCGGCGCGCGGGCCGCCCACGCCGAGGCAAGCGCCCCGGGGCGTTGAATCCTGGGCGTCCGAGCCGAACGCAACGAGGTGAAATCATGACCATGCTGGTTGCCGATGCTATCCAGACACGCGAGAAGCGACACGTCCTGCAGACGTATCGCCGGCAGCCGGTCACGTTCGTGCGAGGAGAGGGTGTGCGCCTGTTCGACACCGAGGGACGCGACTACCTCGATCTGCTGTCGGGGATTGGTGTCTCATCGCTCGGGTACGGACACCCCGCGCTCGTCAGCGCGATCCAGGACCAGGCGCAGACGCTGCTCCATACGTCGAACCTGTTCTTCCACTCCCTGCAAGGGCAGCTCGCCGAACGTCTCGCGCATCTCTCCGGCCTGCCACGCGCCTTCTTCTGCAACAGCGGCACCGAGGCCGTCGAGGCGTGCCTGAAGTTCGCACGGCGCTACTGGTTCACACGGGGCGAGCCCCGGACGGGCATCGTGGCGCTCGAGGAGTCGTTCCACGGCCGCACCATCGGAGCGCTTTCGGTGACCTCGGACGAGCACTACCGCCAGCCGTTCGCCCCACTTCTGTCGGGTGTGACCTTCGTCCCACGCGACGACCCGGCGCGGCTCTTCGCCGCCGTCACCCCCGACACGGCGGCGATCATCGTCGAGCCGATCCAAGGTGAGGGAGGCGTGCGGCTCCTGACGCCCGCCTTCGCGGCGGCCCTGAACGACGCCTCGCAGAGGAGTGGGGCGCTCATCATCGCCGATGAGGTGCAGAGCGGCCTCGGGCGGACTGGGTATCCCTTCTACTCGATGGCGATTGGCCTCAAGCCCGATCTGATGGCGCTCGGAAAGGCGTTGGGAGGCGGCGTGCCGGTCGGCGCGGTGCTCCTCACCGAGGAGGTCGCCGGAACGATTGCCTTCGGCGATCACGGCACGACCTATGGGGGGAATCTCCTGGCCTGCCGGGCGGCGCTCTGTGTGCTCGATCAGCTGGTTGGCGGCGGGCTCATCGCGCAGATCGGCCGGGTCGGCCGTCACTTCGAGGCACGCCTGCACGCGCTGGCGGCGGAGCATGCGGTCGTCAAGACAGTTCGCGGCGCCGGTCTGATGTGGGGACTGGAGCTCACCTGCGACGCGGCACCGATCGTTCCCGCCGGGCTCGAGCGCGGCGTGGTCGTCAATCGCACCGCCGAACGTGTGGTTCGACTCCTGCCACCGTTCGTCATCACCGAAGCCGAGGTCGATGAAGGGCTGCAGCGCTTGAGTGGGGCCCTGGAGACGCTCGGATGACCCTCTCGTCGCCAACGACGGTTGAAGCGGTCACGGGCGGTGTGACGACACCGGCTGGATTCCGTGCGTCGGGTGTGTCGGCGGCGATCAAGGCGAACAAGGCGCTCGATCTCGCGCTGGTCGTCTCGGACGGCCCCGCCACGGCGGCCGGCGTGTTCACGACCAACCGCGCCCAGGCCGCGCCCGTTCTGGTCTCCCGCGAGCACCTCACGCGCTCGGGCGGCATGGCTCGCGCCGTTGTGGCCAATAGCGGCTGCGCCAACGCCTGCACGGGCGAGGCAGGGCTGGCCGTCGCCCGGGGGATGGCGGAGGCCGCCGCGCAGCTGCTCGGCTGCCCGACCGACCAGGTGCTCGTCGCGTCCACCGGTGTCATCGGCGTCAACTTGAGCCTCGACCGGGTCCGGACCGCGCTGCCGGAGGCCGTGTCGACCCTGGGCGCCGATCGCGGGCCGCAGGCGGCGCGAGCCATCATGACGACCGACCCCTTTCCCAAGGAAGCGGCCGCTCGCCTCACGATCGGCGATCGCGAGGTGCACATCGGCGGCATGGCGAAAGGCTCGGGAATGATCGAGCCAATGATGGCGACGATGCTCGGGTTTCTCACAACCGACGCCACCATTGCGGCCCCGGTGCTCGATCGGTTACTGCGCGACGTGGTCGACCGAACGTTCAACGCCATCACCGTAGACGGTGAATGCTCGACCAACGACTGCGTGCTCATGCTGGCCAACGGCGCGTCAGGCGTCACAATCGGCGAGCGCGAGCACGACGGGTTCGCACAGGCGCTCGAGACCGTCTGCCTGCGACTTGCGCTCGGAATCGTACGGGGAGGCGAAGGCGCCACCAAGCTCATCACCGTGGAGGTGACCGGCGCCGCGTCACCGGTCGAGGCCCGACGTGCCGCGAAGGCGATCGCGAACTCTCCGCTCGTGAAAACGGCCATTCACGGCGGTGATCCAAACTGGGGACGACTCGTGGCGGTGGCCGGCCGAGCCGGTGTCGAGTTCGCGCTCGATCGCGCGGCGGTCATGATCGGCTCAATCGTGCTCTTTCAGGACGGCCGCCCGCACGACGAGGCGGCGCCGGAGGCCGCGAAGTACCTCCGGAACGATGACGTCCACGTGGCCGTGCACCTCGGCGCCGGCCAGGCCTCTTCCACCGTGTGGACATGCGATTTGAGCGCCGAGTACGTCCGCATCAACGCCGAATACCGCACATGAGCGCGCGCCGCCCCTCACCCTCTGACGTCAGGGAATCCGAGGCTTCGACGGCCACGGTCGCCCGTCCGCGCAAGGACTTTCTGTCGATTCTCGATTTCGGACCCGGCGAGCTCGAGCGCTGCCTGGAGCTCGCGACGCAGCTCAAGCAGGACCGTGGGCTCGGGCGGGACGCACCGACCACTGGCGCCTTGCAGGGTCGCCATGTGGCGATGCTCTTCGAAAAGGCGTCGCTGCGCACGAAATCCACCTTCGAGATCGCGATCCGCGAGCTCGGAGGTGAGGTCGTCTCGCTGCAGCCGGACGCCGCGCTCGGCAATCGGGAACCCGTCGCGGACGTGGCGCGCAATCTCGAGCGTTGGTTCAACGCCGTGATTATCCGGACGTTCTCCCAGCGCGTGCTCGAGGAGTTCGCCGCGGCGGCGCCGCGGTTGCGCGTAATCAACGCGCTGACCGACGAGCAGCACCCGTGCCAGGCCATCTCCGACTGCTTGACCGTCCGTGAGCGGTGGGGCTTGCTGCGGGGGCGCACCATCGCGTACGTCGGTGACGGCAACAACGTCGCCGTGTCGCTCGCGCATGCCGCGCTGATGCTCGGCGTCAACCTGCACGTGGCGAGCCCGGACGGCTACCAGCTGCCGCGCACCGCGGTCCAGGCCGCGACGAGCACGGCACGGTACGGCTCGCGGCTCAGGTTGTTCACCGACCCGGCCGACGCCGTATCCGGCGTCGACGCCGTCTACACCGACACGTGGACGTCCATGGGTCAGGAGCAGGAAGCCGAGCTCCGGCGGCGCGTGTTCGCCCCTTATCAGGTCAACGACGAGCTGATGGGCCGTGCCAAGCCAGGCGCGCTCTTCATGCACTGTCTGCCGGCCCACCGCGGCGAGGAGGTCACGGACGAGGTCATCGAGTCGCCCGCCTCGATCGTCTTCGATCAGGCCGAAAATCGCCTGCATGGGCAGAAGGCACTGCTCCTGATGCTCCTCGGGCAAACCCGCGCGTAGCGGCCCGTGGTGAACGCCTCGCGGCATTCGGCCGGCGAGGCATCCCAGCTGGCGGCGCTCCTCGCCGGTGGGCTCTCCCGGAACTTCTCCCTCCTCGCGCCGTGCCAGCCGCACGCCTCCACACTTTCGGTGCGACGCACGTCGGCCGACAGGAGCGGTTCGCGGTGAACACACGCTGAGCGCGACGGTATAATTCGCGCGGATGTCGGGGGGGCTGCGATGGCTGGCTCATTACGATCCGGGCGTTCCGGCCACGCTCGTCCCCTACTCGGCCAAAACCCTGATCGATTGCCTGGCGGACCTCGCTGCGAACAGGCCCCACGACACGGCGCTCCTCTTCAAGGGCGCGCGTGTCGACTTCGCGACGCTCGCAGCTGAGAGCGATGCCTTCGCCGCCGCGCTCGCCTCGCTCGGCGTCCGGCGTGGCGACCGCATCGCCCTGCTTCTGCCCAACTGCCCGCAGTTCTTCGTCGCGCAGTTCGCCGCGTGGAAGCTCGGCGCCATCATCGCGCCGCTCAACCCGATCTACACGGAGCACGAATTGGAGGGCCCGCTCCGCGATCACGGCATCGAGACCATCGTCACGATGACGCGGTTCTATCCGCGGATCAAACGTATCCAGGCACGTACTCCGCTTCGCCGCGTCATCGCAACCAACATCAAGGCGTACTTCCCGTGGAGCCTGCGGGTTCTCTTCACGCTTTTCCGCGAGACCAAGGAAGGCGATCGCGTGCGGCTCTCGCCTGGCGACGAAGACCTGACGACCCTGGTCGTTCGGTTCCAGGGACAACGCCCCGAGCGAATACCGCTCTCAGGCGACGATCCGGCAGTGCTCCTGATGAGCGGCGGCACGACCGGCACCCCCAAGGGTGTGCTCGGCAAGCATGGGGTGTATGTCATCACCGGTCAGCAGGTCCAGGCATGGACGGCGTCGGTGCTCGGGCCGAACAGCGTGATTCTGTTACCGCTGCCGATGTTTCACGTCTACGCCCACGTGGGCGTGCAAGGTCTCGCGTTCGTCACCGGAAATCCGATCGCGCTCGTACCCAACCCGCGTGACCTGGACGACGTCGTCGCGACCATCCGGCGGGTGAAGCCGACGTTCTTCAACGGTGTGCCCACGCTGTATGTCGCACTGCTGAACCATCCGGCCGTCCAGCACGGCAAGGTCGACTTCAAGTCGATCAGGATCTGTTTCTCGGGTGCGGCGGCGCTCATGGCCGAGACGAAGCAGCGCTTCGAGAGCCTGACCGGGGGACGCATCGTCGAGGGCTACTCGCTGACCGAGGCGATGATGGCGCTCGTCGTCAACCCCGTGCAGAACGTCAACAAGCTGGGCTCGGTCGGCCTGCCGCTGCCCGATGTCCATATCCGAATCTACGACGGCGAGGATGGCCTGCGGGAGCTGGCACCAGGCGAGGTGGGCGAGATCTGTTTCTCGGCACCGCAACTGATGATCGGCTTCTGGAATCGTCCTGAGGAAACCGCCACCGTCTTGCGCGATCACGTCGACGCGGATGGCACGACCAGGCGCTGGCTGCACACGGGCGACCTCGGCTATCTCGACGAGGACGGGTATCTCTTCATCGTCGATCGAAAGAAGGACCTGGTGAAGACGAGCGGGTACCAGGTCTGGCCTCGCGAGATCGAAGAGGCGCTCGCGGCGCATCCCGCTGTTGCCGAGGTGGGTGCTGCGGGCGTGCCCGATGAGGCCAAGGGCGAGACGATCTGGGCCTGGGTCGTCCTGCGCCAGGGGCAGTCGGCGGATGAGGCCGCCCTCCGCGCCTTCTGCCGCGAGCGGCTCGCGCCCTACAAAGTGCCGTCCCGAATCGAGGTCCGCTCGGAACTCCCGAAAACCATGGTCGGCAAGATCCTCAGGCGCGCGCTTCGTGAGGAGGCGCTGCACGGCCAGACGCAGAGAAGTTGAGAAGCCGCTTGTTGATGGCCGCTGTCCTGTCGGTGCGAGACGAGCACGTCCGGGGGCGGCATCCCTCCGCGCTGTTCCATGAGGCGTAGCGTGGGGGTCCAAAGAGATCAGTCGGCGACGGCGCGGATTGACGCCTCCATTCGCCGCGCGCTGATCGCCGCGACACTCTTGTCTGCGATGCCCGGCTCGTGCGCGCGGCCCATGAGCCGGCTGAGGCCGGCCGCGTGTGAGGCCGGACGCCAAACGCGGTCATTGGGAAATTACTGAGCCTCTGCGACTTACTGCTCGAACCAGGACAGCCCCTTCCGCCGGAACCCGCCTTCAGCCCAGCGTGAGCCAGTTGACCCCAGGTTCTCGCATTACGAGGTGGAGGACGCAATGCCCCATGGTTCAGGGTCCGCTGGCAACCACGTTCGGCTTCACCGGAGTGTCCTGGCGGCCGCGGAAAAGCGACTGCTCATCTGGATCGCCAAAAGGCTGCCCCGCGCCGTCTCGTCCGATCACTTGTCGGCGCTCGGCCTGGGCTCGATGCTCGCGGCTGGAGCTTGTCTGGCCGCGCTGCCATTCAGCCGCTGGGCGGTCGTCGGCTTCCTCGTGTCGCTTTCGGCCAATTGGTTCGGCGACAGCCTGGACGGCACCGTCGCGCGCGTGCGCGGACAGGAACGCCCGAGGTTCGGCTATTACGTCGACCACGTGATCGACCTCGGGGGCACGACCGCGCTCATGGCCGGGCTGGCCTGGTCGGGTCTCATGACGCCGCTGCTCACGGCGCTGGTGCTCTGTGTGTATCTGCTGGTGTCGGCGGAGTCCTATCTGGCCACGCACTCGGCGGGCGTGTTTCGGATTTCGTTTCTCGGCTGGGGACCGACCGAGCTCCGCATCCTGCTGGCCATCGGCGTCGTGAAAGCGGCGTGGAGCCCGCTCGTCACGGCGCCGGTCGTCGGTCAGGCGCGCCTGTTCGACATCGGCGGAGTCATCGCACTCGTCGGGATGGCCCTCGTGTTCATCATGTCGAGCATTCGAACCACCCGCGCGCTGTACCGAGCCGAACCGCTGCCGGTTGCGACACGAGCGCCGAGGGCCGCATGAGCCGTCGCGTCGCGACGTTCATCACCGTGGGGCTTCTCGGCTTTGGTGTCCAAATCAGCGCCCTTGCGCTGCTGTCGACCGCGGGATGGTCAATCCCGCTGGCGACGATCATCGCCGTCGAGCTCGCGGTGGTTCACAATTTCTGCTGGCATCGCCGGTGGACGTGGCGCGAACGCGGCGAGGGCTCGTGGGCGGCCCAGCTCGCTCGGTTTCACGTCACGACCGGCCTGGTCTCGCTCGGCAGCAACGTCGTGCTGACGACGGCGATCGCGCAGGCGCTGTCGCTCGGAGCCGTTGCCGCCAACACGATCGCCGTTCTCGTCACGAGCACTGCCAATTTCGTGCTCGCTGACCGGGTGGTCTTCGCCCACCGCTCCGCAGCCTGGCCACGATCGCGCGCGCGACACCCTCGCGGAGCGGCGGCAGTCATCCTCGCTGCCGGCATCCTTGCCGCCAGTTCCGCAGACGCCGCGCCAGACCACACTACGCTTGCGGCCTGGTCGGCGTACGTCTCGAGGGTCGAAGACACCGCCACCGATGACGCAAGTCCCTGCGCGCCAGGACGTGACCCTCGAGGTCACTCCCAGACCGTGCCTGGAGGCACGATCCATCGCTGGACGGGTTGCACCGTCGTGCCAGGTGTCACAGTGGACAGGCTGTTGCAGCTGCTCAAGGAACCCGGGACGCCGCCGCCCCAGGAAGACATCCTGGAGTCGCGGGTCCTCGGCCGCACGGCCGACTCGCTGCGTGTCTACCTGAAGCTCAGACGCAGTGCCGTGCTGACTGTCACGTACGACACAGAGCACGACGTCACCTTCTCCCGGCGCTCGTCGGAGATGGCTAGCAGCCGGAGCGTTGCGACAGCGATCAGCGAGGTCGGTGGCAGCGATCGCGGGTTTTTGTGGCGCTTGAATTCCTACTGGCGTTACCGGCAGGTCGGGCCCGCCGTCCATGTCGAGCTCGAATCGATTTCGCTCAGCCGTCCCATTCCGGCGCTGCTGCGACCGGTAGCGTCTCCGGTCGTGGCGAGCGTGGCCCGCGAGTCGGTTGTCCGGGCGCTCGCCGCCTTGCAGAAGTACGTCCGCTAATGGCCTGACCGCGCGCTACACGGCATCCCAGAGCGCTCTCGCCGTGACCTCGACGCCGGCCTCTTCGAGCGCGCGCCTGACGCGTGCGGCGCGCTCGGTGGCCCCTGGCGCGTCACCATGAAGGCACACGGTGTCGACCTCGAGCGGGACGCGCACGCCGTCAATGGACATCACCGAGCCGTCCACGGCGAAGCTGACGGCCTGCTCGGCCGCACGGTCGTGGTCCAGCAGCAGCGCCCCGGGACGATCGCGCGGAACGAGCTGCCCGTCGGCCGAGTACGCACGGTCGGCAAACCCCTCGCGCGCCACCGCGAGGCCCGCCTGCTGACTGCGCGTGGCCAGTTCGGACCCGGGAGGCGCGACGATCACCAGGGTCCGGTCGTAGGCCACGACCGCCCTCACGATGGCTTCCGCGACGTGGGCATGAAGGGCCGCGACCGAGTACAGGGCGCCGTGCGGCTTCACGTGCCGAATCGGCACACCTTCGGCTCTCGCGATCCCTCCAACTGACGCGATTTGATACAGCACGGAATCTTCTACATCCCCGTCGGGCATGTCCATGACACGCCGGCCGAAGCCCGCAAGGTCTGGAAACGACGGGTGGACACCCACGGCGACCCCATGTGACCGGGCCAAACGGATGGTGGCTCTGATGACGCGCGGGTCGCCGGCGTGGAACCCGGCCGCGACGTTGGCCGACGTCAGGTACGGCATCAGGGACGGATCGTCCCCTAACGTATAGATTCCAAAGGACTCACCGAGATCGGCGTTGAGATCGATCCGGTGGCGTGGCAAGGTGGTTCCCGTGACAGATCCTGGAGACGCGCGTCACGGGCGGATTGTACAAAACAAAAGGGCACCGCGAAATCACGGTGCCCTCCTGCCTCCATCGGCCTGGCTCCCCCAGCATTCACGGCGCCCTGCCGTAATCAGACCGATGAACGATTTGAACTAGAGCAATGTGTATGCCGGAATCGGAGGCTCGAAACAGTCGAGAGACGGTTGCCGATTGAGCTGCGGCGAAGGCTGGCCCTGACGTATTTGTCGCAGGAATTACAATCCGCGCCGGCGCCCCGTTGATTCAGGTGGCGAGGCCCAGCCGTTGGCGGTCGTAGCGCCCTTCGGTGATCCGTCGACACCAATCGCGGTGCTCGACGTACCAGCGGACGGTCTCGAACAGCCCATCCTCGAAGGTGTGCCGGGGCTCCCAACCGAGCTCGGTGCGAATGCGCGAGGCGTCGATGGCGTATCGACGGTCGTGGCCTGGCCGATCGGACACGAAGGTACGAAGGCTCCTGTAGCTAGGGTGCCCGGCGAGGGTTGGATTCCCAGCCGCGGGCACGAGCGTGTCGAGCGCGTCGCAGAGACGGTCCACGACCTGGAGATTGGTGCGCTCGCTTCCGCCGCCGATGTTGTACTTGCGTCCGAGCTCCCCGCGCTCGAGAACCAGCAGCAGCCCCGCGCAGTGATCTTCGACGTGGAGCCAGTCGCGGACGTTGCCGCCGTCGCCGTAGATCGGAAGCGGCCGCCCCTCGAGCGCGTTCAGAACCATGAGCGGAATGAGTTTCTCGGGGAACTGATACGGCCCGTAGTTGTTCGAACAGTTGGTCAGGAGGACTGGCAAGCCGAACGTCAAGCCACAGGCACGCACCAAGTGGTCGGCCGACGCTTTGCTCGCCGCGTACGGGGAGGTCGGCGCGTAGGGTGTTTCCTCGGTGAACAGTCCCTCGGGTCCGAGCGCGCCGTACACCTCGTCGGTCGAAACGTGGAGGAAGCGGAACCGACGCTTTTCGGCATCGGCCAGCTGATTCCAGTACTGGCGGGCCGTCTCGAGGAGCACGAAGGTGCCGACGATATTGGTGTCGACGAACGGGCGGGGGCTGTCGATCGACCGGTCCACGTGCGTCTCGGCCGCGAGGTTGAGAATCGCACGCGGACGCTCCTCCTCCCAGACGCGTGCCATGGACGACTGGTCCGCGATGTCCGCCTGGACGAACACGACCCGCGGCGAGTCGATCACGCCCTCGAGATTGAGCAGGCTGCCCGCGTAGGTCAGCTTGTCGATGACTACGATGCGCTCGTCGGTGTGAGTGAGCGCGTAGCGAACGAGGTTCGAGCCGATGAACCCGGCGCCGCCGGTGACGATCAGAGCCATGCGGGCTTAGACTGCCGCGCCTTCCGGATACTGCAGGGCCAGTCGCAGCTCCTTCGTGAGGGATTCAACCGTGGTCCCTCCACGCGTCCATTGGCCCTCGGTCTCGAACCGGAGGTCGCCGATGCGTCGACCCCAGGGGGCGATGACGCGCCCGATGGCTCGAAAGTCGGACCGGTCCGCGTGCTCCTGATCCAGTCGCCTGATCACGTCGGGCGCCACGCGAATGAACGCCCGCAGCGCCGCCGCCGACCGAATGCTGTATTTGCGGCCGTTCCAGGCACCGCCGAAAACGAGCGCAATTTGCTTGAAGTAGTTCACGAAGAACTTCTTCGCCTCGTCGTGCGCGTCGCCTCGGCGCGGCCCGCCGAAGGTGCCCGCCGCGAAAAGCTTCTTCAGCTCCTGCGCAAGCGGCGCCTGGGCGACCTTTCCGTGCCCGACACCGAGCAGCTTGATCTCGTTGTACAGCGGCGAGTCCTCGCGATCATTCAGGGCCCGGACCACGTCGTGGCCCGTCGCGAGCGCCTCGTCGCGATAGAGCTGACGGCCTGACAAGCTGACCAGGTGGGAGGCGTTCAGGCGAGTATGCTTGGCGTTGATGGTGACAAACATCTGGACGACGTGATCTTCGGGCAACCGGTCGAAGATGATGGCCGGGACGCTGAAGTCCTCGCCTTCGAACCGATCGATGTCGGCGTGCAGCGCCAGCAGGCGGTGCTGCCCGTCGATCGCACGCAGAATGCCCTCGCGCTCGGGCACTTTGAGCACACCGAGGCGACCGTCCGCGTCGGTCGGAACGAACGACAGCTTCTCGTCGCAGCTGATGATGACCGCCCCGGGGATTGACGGCAGATCCCGTGCCTGACGGCACTGCTCGTAGTACTGCACAAGCTCGTCGATCTTCTTCCGGATGATCTGACGCTGATAGGCCTTCTCGCTCGAGGCAATCCGACGCTCCAGCAGATCCCAGTTCACCTTCGAGGGAGTGGCACCCGGGCGCGGACGGCCACCGCGTACCGGCTGTTGGGATCCACTCGCGTAGTTCAAGACTTCGAATCGCACGAGCTTGTCGATGTCCCCGGCCGTCAACGACGCCTGGTAGAACTGCACACCGAACTGCTGCATCCGGATTGCCGCGACGTTGATCATGGGTTCACACTCGCCTCGTAGGCCCGGCCGCTCTCCACTCGCGCGACGCGCCTCGTCCTCGGGGCCGGCCCGCGCGCCAGGGACCTTCGCACGGCGTGATCAGGTGCCGGGCGCCCGAATCCCTCGGTCCGGGGCGCCGGCGAGCTCCATGTGAAAGCCCGCACAAAGACTCGGATTCTATACCGAGCGATCCGGCCCCATCTCAGTGTTTCTGTCCGGAATCGCACGGTTCTTTGGATCGGGGCCGGATTAAAGGACGCCAGGTGAGGCGGCAAATCAGGGCCGGCGGCCGGGCGTCGAACCGGACGTCTCCCGCGCCTCCAGGCCGGAGCCCTCCTCTCAAACTATTGATAGAAAAGAAATTGCGAATTCAGACAGGAGCGGCTTTGAGGCGCCTGGGATCTTGCGTGCGCCAGGTCGCCACCAGCCGGTCGCGCAGCAAAACCAGGCCGTACATGGCCGCGACGAGGCCTACCCAGCCAATCAGCGCCCCTTCGAGCGGGAGCCGACCTCGGAGGAACGCCGTCGCCCAGCCGTAGACCAGCTCGACGTGGACCCAGTACACGAACAGTGAGGCGCGCCCGAGTGTCGAGATCCATCGCACCGGCCGGGTCTCCAGGCCACCCGCCGCGCTCAGCCCGTACATCGCCGCCAGCGCCGTCATCATGAGGCCGACACGGACCGCATAGAAGGTCGGCGAGCTCGTCCAGAACGACGACTCGGCATAGATGCTGGGACGACTCGCCGTGTATAGCCCGAGACCGATGAGGCCGGCTCCGACGACCGTGAGGACCCCGTGCACGCTCGGTTCGCGCTTCTCGGGAACGGCTGCGAGGACAGCGCCGACGGCGCCTCCGGCAAAGACGAAGCCAGTCCAGGGAAAGGCAGTGAAGGTCGTGTGCTCTCCGAACGGACGGAGGTACCACTGGAAAAAGACCGGCAGCGCCGACACCCAGGTTGCGGTCCTCACGAGCGGCGTCACCATGGCGATTCCGGTTGCGGCGATCGCAAACGCGGCAACCTGTTGTCGCCGGTCGCTGACCAGACCCCAGAGGAGTCCAGCGCCTGCGAGCGCCAGACCCATCACGTTCAAGATGTCGACCCTGAAGATCGACAGCGGCGAGGCGCCGAGGCTGAACAGGTACGACTGGAGCCGAAAGGCGAACGCGAGCACGATGATTTCGAGCCCGCGCTGCACGGCTCGCTTCCAGGCCAAGGCCCGGTCCCCTGTCCGAAGCGCGTGACGTTCAGCGGCGAGCACGAGCGCCATCCCGGCCAGCCAGAGGAACAACGGGGCAGCCAGTCCTCCAAGCACACGCAAGAGCTGGAACTGAAACGTCGACTTCCCGCCCGCGGCCGTCCAGGCGTCCAGGACGTGCGCCTGGATCATGATGACCACGGCAAGGCCCCGTGCCCAATCGATGTAGGGGCGACGCGAGATGACACGGGGGCTCGGATCAATCGGCGAGCTCAAACATCACCTGAAAATCGAGATCCTGCCGCAGGGTGTGCCACACCGAACAGTAGCGCTCCCGAGACAGGGTCAGGGCGCGCTCCACCGCCTCCCGCGGGGGATGGCCGGCAATCGAGAAGTGCAGCACCACGCGCACGAACCGGCGTGGTTCGGTTTCGGCGCGCTCGGCCTGAAGCCGAGCGCTGACGTGCGTGAACGGGTGACGGCCACGCGACAGGATGTGCACGAGATCGATCGCCATGCATCCGGCGAGGGCCGCGGCGAGCGCCGCCACTGGTGAAGGACCCGCCGCACCAGCGCTGTCGATCACGAGTGGTGGGGGCTCCGGGTGCTGGTCCGGCGGGCGCGATCCGACGCGGGTGCTGAACTTGAGGTCGCCGAGCCATTCGAGCTCGACCTGGAGCGGCGCGGATGAGGCCACCCGCGAATTCTACTGCGCGCGGCGATGTCGATCAGGTGGTCGGCACGCTGGTCGGCGTCGCGGTCGCCTTCGCCCCGCGCCGTCGGGAGAGGAACGCGCTGACGGCCAACCATCCAGCCGGCAGCGTGACGAGCAGGTAGGTCAGGTAGCGGCCGTACTGCCCATCGGGCCCATAGGGCTCGGTCGCCCAGTGCAACGTCTCGCTGTAGGGGAAGATACTCGCTTCGGTCAGCTCGTGAAACCCGTAGATGAGGAGCTGAACCACGAACACCAGCAGGAACACGGCGGTGACCTGAAAGAAGAGCGCCAGATTCACGCGGTGACCGTACCGCGACCAGAGCGAGGCGATGAAGGCCGCGAGTGCCGTGCCCGCCACCGCGCCCGCGATGACCTGTACGGACTTGATCTGAAAGAGGAGGGTACCCATGAGCAGGGCTGTCTCCATCCCCTCGCGCGTGATCATGAGCAGCGTGAAGCCGAAGACCCCGAGGAACGCTGCCCGCCCCTGTTTGCTTGCCGAGCTCTGGAGATGGCCTTCGATCTCGTGCTTGATGCGGCGCGCCGTCCGCCACATGTGTACGGTCAACGACGCGACCGAGATGGCGGCGGCGATGGCCAGCAGGCCTTCCCAGAGCGCCTGATTCCGAGCCCGCTGAAAGAGCATCCCAGCCACGATGCTGATGATCACCGATGCCACGATGCCCCAGTGCACCGCTCGGACCAGTTCCCCGCGTCCGCTCCTCCGGAGATACGCCAGGCTGATGGCGACGATGAGGAAGGCTTCGAGGCCTTCGCGCAAGGTGATCACAAACGCCTGAAGCATGGCTGAGTGAACCTGACCGGGAAATGTAAACGAGACGTTGTCTCAGTTTGACGCAAGTCTAGCCGTCGATATACGACCCGTCAAGTCGCCTTTTGGGGTGTCACCCCGCAGCAACCCGCGTGTCGCCCAGAGGAGAGAGTCCTGAACCGAGGGAACGCTTTTGATGCGGCGGTCAGGCCGGAATGCGGCGAATCGCAGGAGAACCAATCCGGAACGCCCATTGCTGTAATCTCTTCGTATGCGTCTCCAGTTTCGCGAGTCTCTTGCTTCGGTCCTCCGCGTTGAGGACACCGACGGGCCCAGTTGGCGACGGTCTCGCCGCGCGGGGCCGTGGGCGCTTGCGCTCGGCCTCGTGCTCGTCACCGAGTCGGCTTTCTCCGGCCTCCTGTCGGCGCAGCCTTCGACACCGACCTTCAAGTCGGGCACGAAGGTCGTATCGCTCTTCGCCACAGTCACCGACGCGCAGCGCCGGCTCGTGCCTGACCTGGCGCAGGACGACTTCGAGGTCTACGATAACGACAAGCTGCAGCCCATCGTCCTCTTCGACAACAAAGTTCAGCCGATCACGGTGGTCGTGCTCCTCGACACGAGCCTGAGCATGACGGGCAGCATCAAGCTGCTGCAGGAGGCGGCGGAGCAGTTCGTGTTGCGGCTCCTGCCGGACGACACAGCCAAGGTCGGCGCGTTCAACGACAAGATCGAGGTGAGCGATCGGTTTACCAGTGATCGCGACGCGCTCATCTCGGCCATCAAGGATCTGGATTTCGGCAACGCCACACGCTTGTACGATGCGCTGGCGCTCGGGCTCGACGAGCTCAAAGGCGTCGATGGGCGCCGCGTGATCCTGGTCTTCACAGATGGGGACGATGCCGGGAGCCGCACTGGTCTTGGCACGGTCATCGAGCGGGCGCGGGCGGAAGAGACGATGGTCTACGCCATCGGGCTCGAGAGCAACTACTTCAACGGGCAGCGGCAGGTTCGCAGCAAGCCGGACGGGGGCCTCAAGCGGCTGGCTGACGAAACCGGCGGCGGCTACTTCGAGCTCGAGAAGACTGCTGATCTCGCGCCGACCTTTACGAAGGTCGCCCAGGAGCTGCACAGCCAGTACTTGCTGGCGTTCGACGCGACCCAGCGCGACGGACGGGTCCATAAGTTGACGGTCAAGGTGAAGAAGCCGGGCCTCAGCGCACGTGCCCGGCGCAGCTACGTGGCCGAGCGCGAGGCGCCGGCGACACGTCAGTAAGTGGCGCGCGGCAGTCCTCTCTCTCGTACACGATCATGATGGCACTCTCCGAGCAGGAGTTTCGCGTCCGCAGTGACGAAGCCCTCGAGGGTGCGCGTCGCGCGTTGTTGCCGCTGGCTGATGCGGAGGGCTTCGAGGTGGAGCTTCACGATGGGATCCTGGACGTCGTGTTCGACGAGCCGTCACCGATGAAGTTCGTCGTCTCGCCCAATGCGCCGGTCCGCCAGATCTGGATTTCGGCCATGTCGCGGAGCTACAAGCTGGCCTGGCACCCGGAGCTGAACGCCTTCGCGCTCGATGGCCGGCCGCTTTCCGAGCTGCTCGAGCACCTCGCCCGCACCTTCGTCAGCTCCTCCTCGTCGTCACATGAGTGAGCCTTCGGGGTTGGTCCCGTCCCGTTCCTGGCCTTGGTCCGGCCTGAGGCCTTGGTCCTTTCCGAGCAAGGCGTCAGTGCCCAAGGCCGAAGGACCAGGAACGGACGAAGATCCAAGGACGCTGAGGCGTCAGGGTTCGATCCGGTACACAAACAGTCGCGGGCCTCGCCGGGCTGAAGCTTTGCGCCACCGCTGAACGCGCGGTGGCGATCGTTGGGATTGCGCCCAATCCCAGGTCCGGCTCAAGCCGGACGCCGTGGGACGATCATGAGCGGGTCTCTAAAGCAAGACTCCGCGCCCGAGCGGATCCGTTTCGTTGACCAGGAGATGATGCTCGCCCGTGATCCACGCCTGCCCTGTGAGCTCGGGAACGATGGCCGGTCGCTCGCCGACCAGCGTCCGGCGCTCGATGCGACCGACGAATCGGCCGTCGAGCAACCCCTCGGCCTCGAGGGGGTTGTCGCCGAGAACGTCCATCGCGTCGAGAACGGCCAGGACCGCGCACAGTCCTGTCCCTGACGGCGCTCGCCCCACTTCGCCGTCGGCTAGAACCGTGACCAAGCGGATATGCGCGTGCTCGCCATGCGGCGGCGCCGTGAACACCGTGCCGTGGACGGCGCTCATGTGTGGGTCGAGTGGATGCGCGAGGGCGAGCTCGGCATCCGCAGCCCTGGCGACCGCCTGCCCCAGGCGACGCAGCGCCGGCAGATGAGCCGTCTCGACACCCAGCCCGACCGCCTCGGCGTCGACAACAGCGTAGAACGCGCCGCCAAAGGCCACGTCCGCGCGCAGCGTGCGACCCTCGAGCCGGAGCGCCAGTCCCGCCTCCCACACGAAGCTTGGCACGCTCGAGAGCCTGAGCGTCCGAATCCGCCCGTCGGCGTCCAGCTCGGTTCGAGCGGTAATCGGTCCGGCGACGGTATCGAGCGTCACGGTGCGGCCATCGCCGCCGGGCACGAGCAAACCGCGCTCGAGCGCAATGGTGGTGGCCGCGAGGCTCCCGTGTCCGGAAAGTGGCGGGTAGCCGGAGGCGTTCATGAAGATGAGGCCCGCGTGGGCCGTGGCGGACACGGGCTCGGTCAGCATGGCCCCGACCAGATCGCGATGGCCGCGCGGCTCGAGGAGCATCGCCGTCCGAAGCGAATCGGCATGGCGCGCCATCCAGTCCGCACGCGCGCGCATGGTCTTGCCGCGCGGCGACGGCATGCCTTCGACGACCAGCCGCAGCGGCCCCCCGGCCGCGTGCGCGTCGATTGTCTTCAGCGAAGCCATGAAGTAGAACTCTACTCTGCCGCGCGTCGCATTCAACCGCGAGCTGTTTCACGACGAATCGATCCTCGGAGGTCAAGGTGGCGCTCATCGATCCCGGCAAGAAGGCTCCCGTGTTCGTGTTGAAAGACCAGGATGGCAAGGCGCACCGGCTCGCGGACTACGCGGGCCGGCCGGTCGTCCTGTACTTCTATCCGAAGGACGACACACCGGGTTGCACCACGGAGACGTGCGCGTTCCGTGACAACCTGCCACGTTTCAAGAAGATGAAAGCCGCCGTCCTCGGCGTGAGCATCCTCGACGAAGCGAGCAAGAAGCGCTTCGCCGACAAGCACGACATCAACTTCCCGCTGCTCGCAGACGCCGACCACGTCGTGGCCGAGAAATACGGCGTGTGGCAGAAGAAGTCGCTCTACGGGCGCCACTTCATGGGCATCGCTCGCACGACCTATCTCATCGGAGCGGACGGCAAGGTTGCCCGGCGGTGGGACAACGTGAAGGTCAACGGACACGCCGAGGTGGTCGCTGAGGCCCTCTCTGCTAGGTACGAGGCGTGATCCGTCGTGCAGACCAAGCCCGAGGTCAGGGACGGACCACGAGCCGAGGCCCCACGCACTGAGGCCTGACGGCACGCTGCAGGGAATCAGAAGCGCTCTGGCTTACTGAGCCAGGTTCTTTGCTTCTTCGGCGAGCCACGCCTGGTACTCGGCTTCGGTCTTGATGCCGACGAAGCCACGCATCCGGTAGTGCCCCAGGCCGCACAGCTGCGAGCAGTTGACTTCGAAGTCACCCAGCTTGTTCGGAATGAACCAGACGGGGATGTCCATGCCGGGGATCGCGTCCTGCTTCACGCGGATTTGCGGGATGGCGAAGCTGTGGATCACGTCCTTGCTCGAGAGTTGGATGAGCGCGGGGCGATCGATCGGCAGGTTGAGCTGATTGATCGTCACGATGTCGTCCTTCGCGCTTGGATCGGTGCGATCGAGCCCCACCGGGTTGTCGGCGGCGACCTTGGCCGCCTCGGTCCGGCCGAACTTCCCGTCAGCGCCCGGATAGTGCGAATTCCACGCGAACTGCTCAGCGACCACACGCACCACCACGGCCTCGGACTCGGAGGGGATGTCGTTCATGCGCTTGGCCCACGCAGGGATCGCATAGAACACCAGCAGAACCATCTCGACGACGACGACCGCGAGCTCGATGCCCTTCGAGGCCTTGCCCTTGGTGCCGTGGTAGTCGGCCTTCGGGTTGACGCTCGCACGGAAGCGGAACAGCACGTAGACGAAATAGATGCCCCACCCAACGAACAGGACGAGCATCAGCCAATGCACCAAGCCGATGATCTGATCGATCTCGCCCGCGTGGGTCGATGCCTGTTCCGGTAGTCCCAGAAGACTCAGCATGCGGTTCCTTCCTGTAAGTCAACTCTCCCAAGCGCGCCTGAGTCGGGCGGGGTCGGGGTCGCCGAGGTCTCGGCGAACTGTCGGGCGCGTCGGTTCAAGTACACCATGAAGATCGCGAAGCCGGCGAGCACCGAGCCGATGACGCCGAGCAGCATGAAGATGCCCAGGTTGATCGCCACCGCCTCACGCGAGTCGCTGCGACCGAAGCAGACCGGGCAGGCCAAGGCGAGTCGCGGAACGACGAGGCAGGCCAGCGTGAACGCACATCGCTGCAGCACGGCGTTTCTCCTCAGAGTCCCCGCGCCTTGCGCCGGAACGTCGAGAGGTAGAGGCCCAGCACGGCCGTGCCCGACAGGCCGATCAAGACGGTCGCCAAGTGGACCAGGTCCCGTTCGACCGTGTACTGCTGCACACCCCAGGCAGCCATGAACGTCGACAAGAGCACTGACGCGATGATGAAGAGCCGGTGAAACGCCTTGAGTGACATGGTTAGTGCTTTCCCTCCGCAGCGCCCGCAGCGGCCCCGTGCGCGGGCGGCGCCGTCGTGGCCCACGAATGTTTCACACCCACATGATCCGCGTTTGTGAATATCGGCAAACACATCAGCGCCACGAAGAAGACGACCGTCAGGATGAGAGACCCGTAGATCCACCACTTCTCGTGGTTCAGGTGCATGAAAACCGCGGCGACCATCGACCCCTTCATGCAGGCGACGACGAGCGCAAGCGCAATAGCGAACGGCACCGCGAGATGAATTTGATTGATCGCAACCGTGATGACCGTGAACACGTACAACGCCGCGCCAATCATCCAATAGGTGCGGACGTTCTTCTTGACGGCGTCGACATCGGCATGCATGAGATCTGCGCTCCGGCCCTTAGAGGAGGTACAGAATCGGAAACAGGAAGATCCACACCAGGTCCACGAAGTGCCAGTACAGCCCGGTGTACTCAACCCGGTTGGTGAACATTTCCGGGTTCTTCTTCCAGAGCTTTGCACCCGGTCCCAGGAAGTAGGCCATGACCGCGACACCGCCCACGATGTGAAGCCCGTGGAGGCCGGTCAGCGTGTAGTAGATCGCCAGAAACGTGCTGTGGTCCGGCAGCTCACCTCTCCTGAAGTGATCGGCGTACTCGAAGTACTTGTTGACGAGGAATAGGAGCGCCAACGCGACGGTCAGTCCGAGGTACAGACGGTGCTTGGCCCAATCGTTCAGCTTGAGCGAGACCCACGCCATCACCATCGTCACCGACGAGCCGATGAGGATGAACGTGTTCGCCATGCCGAGCCAGACGCTCAGCTCACCCTGGGGCCAGGTGACCGACCCGGCGCGCAAGATGATATAGGTCGAGAAGAGCGCCCCGAAGAGCATCACTTCCGACGCCAGGAACAGCCAGACGCCCAGCTTGCCGTTGGTCAGGCCGGTATCGGGGCGCGTTTCGTAGACGTAAGGGATGTCCATCAGTGTCCCGCCCCACTGACACCGGCCAGCGCCCCTTCAGGCTCGAACTGCGGCGAGAAATCCTTCCGAGCCCCGGGCACGCTGTATTCGTACGGTCCACGGTAGACGACCGGCTCCGACAGGAAATTGCCGTGCCCGGGCGGTGAGGGCGCCGACCACTCGAGCGTCGTGGCCTCCCACGGGTTCTCGGCCACTCGCTTGCCGTTCTTGAGGCTCATGAAGAAGTTCACCACAAACGGTAGCTGGCAGAGCGCGAGCGCCCAGGCAGCCATGCCGATGACGACGTTCCACTTGAGGAGTCCCGCGTTATGTGCGTACTGCGCACCGCCGTCGTACAGCCGGCGGTTCATCCCGCCCAGCCCCTGGATGAACATCGGCATGAAGACGATGTTGATGCAGATGAACGATCCGATGAAGTGCACCTTCCCCAAGAACTCGTTCATCATGCGACCGGTCGCCTTGGGGAACCAGTAGTACACCCCAGCGAAGAGCGCGAAGATCGTCCCGGGCGCGACGACGTAGTGGAAGTGCCCGATCACGTAATAGGTGTCGTGCAAGTGGATGTCGGGCGCGGACAAGCCGAGCGGCAGCCCGGTCAGTCCGCCGATGGCGAACATCGGCAGGAAGGCCAGTGCGAACAGCATCGGCGTGTTGAAGCGAATCGACGCGCCCCAGAGCGAGAGCAGAAGCGCCGTCAAGATGATCACCGACGGAATCGAGATGATCATCGTCGTCGTCTGGAAGAACGCGCTGATCGTCGTGCCCATGCCGGTCATGAACATGTGGTGCGCCCACACGATGAACGACATGAACCCGAGAAAGACCACCGAGTACACGAGCGTCTTGTAGCCCCAGAGTGGCTTGCGGGTGTTGTTCGCGATGACCTCGCCGACGATGCCCATCGCCGGCAAGATGAGAACGTACACCTCGGGATGGGCAAGGAACCAGAAGAGGTGCTGCCACAAGAGCGGATTGCCCTGACCCGCCAGCTCGAGCGGCTTGCCGCCCACCACGAGACCACTCGGCATGAAGAAGCTCGTGCCCGCCAAGCGGTCCATCAGCTGGAGCACGCCGGCCGCTTCGAGCGGCGGGAAGGCCAGGAGGAGCAGGAAGGCCGTCACAAGCTGCGCCCAGACAAAGAACGGCAGCCGCATCCACGTGAGGCCCTTCGCCCTGAGCTGGACGATCGTCACGATGAAGTTGACCGAGCCGAGGAGCGACGAGGTGATGAGGAACACCATGCCGACCAGCCAGAGCGTCTGACCGGGCGAGATGACGGCGAGCGGAGGATAGGAGGTCCAACCTGACTGCGCCGCGCCTCCAGGCGGGAAGAAGCTGTAGAGCATGATGACGCCACCGAGAAAGTAGACCCAGTAACTCAACATGTTCAGCTTCGGGAACGCCATGTCGGGCGCACCGATTTGGAGCGGCATGACGAAGTTGCCGAAACCGCCGACGGCAAGCGGCACGACCCCGAGGAAGACCATGATGGTGCCGTGCATCGCGCCGAGCTGGTTGTAGAACTCCGGCAGCATGATGCCGCCCGGGGCGTTGGCCACGCCGAGCAACGCGCTGATGAAGGGGATCGGGCGTCCCGGGTACGCCAACTGCCACCGCATCAGCATCATCAGCGCGAAGCCGAAGAACAGGAACAGGAGCGCGGTAATGGCGTACTGAATCCCGATGACCTTGTGGTCGACCGAGAACACATACTTCCGCCAGAAACCGAGGTCGTGGTGTTCATGCGCATGGGCATGGTCGTGACCATGCGCGTGCGCAGGCGTCTCGAAGGTCGCTACCTTGTCCAACCTGAAGCTCCTTCAGATGTATGCGATGGGGATGGTGCCTGTGTTCGCGCGGAATTCACCGCAATCCAGGAGGGATTGTACGTTGAAGGCACAATCGGCGCAAGCCGGCGAGACCCTCCGCGCCGCCCCGACGCGCCACGCGCCCGACGGCTTTCCGGCAGCCGCGTGCCGCCCCCTGACTGACCCTGAGCGGCGCGCCAGGAGTCCACAGAAACGGACGCTCCACCGCGGCACTCGCGGGGGAGGCCCGACCTGAAGCCGGCCTCCGTGGCACGCACCTTGAAATCCCTTCCGTCGCCAGCTCCTGCCCAAGCATCGAGACCAGACGCCACGGTCTCGAGAAGGAATCGGGTCATGGCATCTGTGCGCCACCTCCTCCCGGCCAGCGTGCTCGTCGCCCTGGTCGGGCTTTCCGCCTCCGCCTGCGCCTCGCATCACACCTGGTCGCGCCACCCGCAGGGTCCCGCACCGATCGACGCCCGCGCGTTCGACGCCGGATATCGCCACGGTTACGACGACGGCGTGCGCGACGGCAGACGCGGCCGGCCGTTCGACTACGCTCGACACGGCGAGTACCGCGACGCCGACCGTGGATACCGAGGGTACGGGAGTCGAGGTGCGTATCGCCGGGCGTTTCGCGACGGCTTCATGTCGGGCTACAACGACGGCTATCGGCGGTACGCCCGCGCTGACCGCGACCGGGGCTGGCGAGACCACGATCGCGATGGAGAGTTCAGGGGTCCTCGCGGCGGCTGGTCCGCCGCGTCCGACCACGGCTACCGCGACGGGTATGCCCAAGGGCGCGACGACGCGCGCGACGGCGATCGCTACGATCCGATCAGATCGCGACGCTACCGGGAAGGCGACTCGGGCTATCAGGGACGGTACGGGTCACGTGATGAGTACAAACGTGAGTACCGCTCGGCGTTCCAGGATGGCTACCGGCAGGGTTATGCGGGAGGCCGTCGCGGCTGATCAGAGCGGGACCGGAACGGGGTCGACAAACAACTCCCAGGTGAGCGGCTGGCAACCCGACGCCAGGCCTCGACCCCGGTCAGTCAGGCGCGTTGGCCCGAATTGCCCGCGCATGCGCGGCGCGAGCGCTACCCCGGGTGCATTTCCGTGTGACGAATCGACAAACACGGGTGACGAACGGCACATCCGACCCCCGTCAACCTTGTCCGAAACTGGAAATGGCTCGATAGTGCAGAGATGGGGCAACTCGGCATCCGTCCACGCGTGCTGTTCCTCATCGCCACGCTGTTCGGCATCTCATCGACCCTGCAGATGGTCTTCGTGATGCGGCTCGAGGGGGAGCCGCTCGAAGGCCATTGGCCACTGCTCCTGCTCGTCAACCTGATCTATTGGTACATCCCCGCGACGCTGGCGCCCGTCATCGTGGCCGTCGCGAACCGGTATCAACTGCGACGCACCAACCTCTGGCGATCGTGCCTCGCGCACGTCGCCGGCGCCCTCGTGTACAGCGTCGTCCACACGGCGATCATGACCGTCACCCGGGTCGCCGTCGCCCAGTTCGTGGTGATGCGGCCGACCAAGAACTTCTGGGTTCGGGTCGGGCACGAGTACCTCCATCAGTTCGACTGGCTGCTCATGACCTACTTGTTCCTGGTCGGGCTCGCCCATGCGCTGGCTTACCGGCGGGAATCGGAGCGGCGCGCGCTCGAAGCGGCGCGTCTGGAGATACGGCTCGTCGAGGCGCGTTTGCAGGCGCTGCAGCGGCAGCTCCATCCGCACTTCCTCTTCAACACGCTCAACACCATCGCCGGACTCATTCGCACCAATCCGAACGCCGCCGATCAGATGATCGACCAACTCGGCGACCTGCTGCGGATGGCGCTGCACAGCTCGGACCACCAGGTCGTGCCGCTCGAACAGGACCTCCAGTCGCTGCGCAAGTACCTCGACATCGAGCAGACACGCCTTGGGTCCCGGCTCTCCGTCTCCTGGCACATCGACCCCGACACGCTCGACGCTGAGGTCCCGAACCTGCTGCTCCAACCGCTCGTGGAGAACGCCGTGCGGCACGGCGTCTCGCCGCACAGCCGTCCTGGGCGCATCACCATCAGCGCGCGTCACACCGACGACCGCCTTACCGTCGAGGTGGCCGACAACGGCTACGGGGTCGACCCCGAACGGCTGCAGGCCTTGAACAGTGGCGTCGGCCTGAGCAACACGCGCGCCAGGCTCGAGCACCTCTATCCGTCGGCACACGTCTTTGGGTTCGCCAACACCGACGCCGGCTTCCGCGTGACCGTCGAGATCCCGTTTCGGCGCGGCACGCCAGAGGTGGTTGGCGTGAGTGCGGAGGTGGCATGAACAAAATGACGGCTGCCAACGTCAGAGAGGGGGACGGAGGCCACGTGCACCTCAACAAGATCCGCACCGTCGTTGTCGAAGACGAGCCTGTCTCCCGTGATCGCCTGCTCACGCTGCTCGGCGAGGAGAACGACGTCGAGGTGGTGGGCGCGTGCGCCGATGGGCGCGAGGCCGCGGCGGCCATCAAGCGGGCTCGTCCCGACCTCCTGTTCGTCGACATCCAACTGCCGGAACTCGATGGGCTGTCGCTCGTCGGCGGCCTGGAGCCGACCGAACGACCGGCCGTCGTCTTCGTGACCGCCCATGACGGCTACGCGCTCCGTGCGTTCGAGATGCACGTCCTCGACTATCTGCTGAAGCCCTTCAGCGCTCAGCGGTTCCGATCGGCGCTGGCGTATGCGCGCGAGCATCTCGCCCAGCGGCGCGCCACGTCGATTGGGCGGCAGATCATGGAGTTGCTGCCAGGCGTGCAGACGCCGGCGCATGCACCGGCCCCCGCGACGCCGTCCACACCGCTCGACCGGCTGGTCGTGAAATCGAGCGGCCGCATCTACTTCGTCAAGGTCGACGACATCGACTGGTGCGAAGCCGCTGGCAACTACATCCGGATTCACGTCGGCGCGCAGTCTCACTTCATCAGGGAGACGATGAATCGGCTCGAAGCCAGGCTGGACGGGCGCTTGTTCGTCCGCATCCATCGGTCGACCATCGTCAACATCGATCGCATTCAGGAGCTGCGATCGTCGTTCAACGGGGAACACATCGTGCAACTGCGCGGCGGCACGCGGCTGACGATGAGCCGCGGCTACCGAGACGGCCTGCAGGCGCGACTGCGGCGCCCCCTCTAAGCAGTCGAGGCTCTGCTCTGGACCCCGGCTCAGTCGCTCGCGCGGCCCCCATGCCCGACGCCGCTCCTTCGCGGGCGCGCTGTGAGCGCCGTCCATCTCACGCGATACGGGCGCTGCGCCCCGAACCCAGGCTCCTTCGTCCCTCCACGGTGTTCGACCTTGACCAACGCCGTCACGAGTAACCGAGGGAATGACCAGGAGGACGTTCCGCGGGAGGGACCCCGGAGCGAAAATGATGGCCGCGTAGGGCGAAGCAGGCGCGAGGGCGCCGCGTCGTGGCGCGTGGGGAAACCGGGATAGGGACTCGGAGTAGGTCTGGTAGCGGTACGGGGATTCGAACCCCGGTCCCGTGGCTGAGAACCACGTGTCCTGACCCCTAGACGATACCGCCCCGGTCCGAACTCTGAATATTACCGTACCTGTACACTAGCGTCCATGCTTCGATGGTTGATCGGCGGGGCCCTCTTGCTCGCCGCGATCGCGGCTGGAGCGTTTGTCGTTGCCGGCCGCGGCACGCCGCCGGAGATCACGTTCGTGCAGCCCGGACGCGTCGTCGGGCAGCGCTCGACGCTCGAACTGACCGTCGCGGCGCCGGGCGCGACGCTCGATTTGCTGACCGTCGTGATCCAGCAGAACGGCCGGTCCACGCCACTCTTCTCGCTCGACGCGCCTGTGGACGCGCAGATCTCGCAAGCCGACGCCGACCACGTGCGAGTCTCGCGGCCGTTTGGCAAGGCAACGGTGCCCGACCTGGAATCAGGACCCGCGCGCTTGGTCGCCTCGGCCACGCGCCGATCGTTCCTCTCCCTGCGCCGGTTGTCCGCCACGGCCGCGCATGACGTCCAGGTGCGGCTTGAGCCTCCCACGCTCGCGGTGCTGTCCACGCATCATTACGTGAACCACGGCGGCGCCGAGATGGTTCTCTACCGCGTGAACCCACCCGAGGTGACCTCCGGCGTGCGCGTTGGCGACATCGAATATCGAGGCTTCCCCGCCGTCGGCGCTGGCCTCGCTCAGGCCGATCCGAACCTTCGGGTGGCGTTCTTCGCGTTGCTCCACGATCAGGATCTGAACACCCCGATCGCGGTCTTCGCGCGCGACGAGGCGGGCAACGAGGCGAAGGCGACGTTTGTCGAGAAGGTGTTTCCGAGGCCGTTTCGCAAGAGCCGGATCGAAGTCGACGACCGATTCCTGCAGCGCGTCGTGCCCGACATCCTTTCGCGCGACGGTGCCGCGCTTGGCGTGACGGATCCCACGAGGGACGTGGTCCCGGCGTTCCTCCAGATCAATGGTGAGCTGCGGCGGATGAACAACGACCGGGTCCTCGCGCTTGCCGCCACGACCGCGACCGCACGCCTCTGGTCCGGACCGTTCCAGCCGCTTGGCAACGCCAAGGTCGAAGCGAGCTTCGCTGACTATCGCACCTACGTCCACGCGGGGAAGGAGATCGATCGCCAGGTCCATCTCGGCTTCGATCTCGCCGTCACCGCCGCGATCCCGGTGAACGCTGCCAATGCGGGGATGGTGCTGCTGGCCGAGTGGTTGGGCATCTTCGGCAACTGTGTCGTCGTCGATCACGGAATGGGCGTCGCGTCGTTGTACGGCCATCTCTCCACGATCGACGTCAAAGTCGGAGACGCCGTCACCAAGGGCCAGACGCTCGGAAGGAGCGGCATGACGGGCCTGGCGGCGGGCGATCATCTGCACTTCACCATGCTCGTCGGTGGACGGCCGGTGAACCCCGTCGAATGGTGGGATCCGCACTGGATTCAGGACCGCGTCGAACGGAAGCTGGCCGCAGGCGCCGTCCCGGCTCGGTCGCTGATCAAGGCAGGCGGCACGCGGTGAGCTGGACGTTCCCGCGGCGGTCCGCACACCCGGTTGCGCGTGACGGAGTCTCGGCTCCTCGGTGAGGGGCGGTGATCAGCCATCGTGTCATGCGCGCATGGGCCAGCGGGACAACCGCTCATCAGCTTTGCGGGCTCTTCGGGTATGATTGAGTTACTGCTTGTCGTTCATTTCTTCGCACTCAATCTTTCAGTAGGAGAAGTCGATGCTAGTCAGAAACGGAAGAACCCTCGCCCTGGGTTTGGCCGTCGTGGTCACCGTCGCAGCGTGTGGCGGGAGTGAGCCTGCACCGAGGCGGCGCTCGCTCGACGGGGGCTCCACCAGCGCCCCGGCCGGCGGCGGTGGAGGGGAGCTCACGATCGACGAGGCGACGGCGGGCGTGATCACGGGAACGATCGCGCTCGATGGCCCGGCGCCGAAGAACGAGCCCATCCGCATGAACGCCGATCCGGTCTGCGTGAAACAGGCGCCGGGCGCCCAGCTGCAGGAGACCTTCGTGGTCGGGGCGGACGGCAAGTCGTTGGCGAACGTCTTCGTCTACGTGAAGGACGGCTTGAAGGGCAGCTATGCGGCCCCCTCGAGCACCGCCACGCTCGATCAGAAGGGATGCCGTTACATCCCGCATGTCTTCGGCGTTCAGGTTGGACAGCCGGTCGAGATCATCAACAGCGATCCGACGCTGCACAACATCCACGCGACGCCCAAGGCCAACCGGGAGTTCAACAACGGCCAACCGATACAGGGCATGAAGATGTCACACAGCTTCACGGCCAAGGAAGTCATGGTGCCGTTCAAATGCGACGTACACGGCTGGATGAGCTCCTACGTGGGTGTGCTCGATCATCCGTTCTTCGCGACGTCGGACACCTCGGGCAAGTTCACGATCAAGGGCGTGCCGCCCGGGACGTACACGATCGAAGCGTGGCACGAGAAGCTCGGCGCGACGACGCAGAGCGTGACAGTCGCGGCCAAGGAGACCAAGGACATCACCTTCACGCTCAAGGGGCCGGCGACCAGCACCAACTGAGGGAGACAGAGGATGGGGAGGACGTTCTCCCCGTCCTGTGGTTAGACATGTTGCACAGGTTCGCCACGTTCGTGGCGGCGTGTACGGCGGTGCTGGTCCTCGCAGGCAGCGTCGTCACGAGCACTGACTCGGGCCTGTCGGTCCCCGACTGGCCGACCACCTACGGGTGGAACATGTTCACGTTCCCGCCCTCGTTGTGGGTCGGCGGCATCTTCTACGAGCACGGCCATCGGCTGATTGCGAGCACGGTCGGTTTCCTGACGATCATCCTGGCGATTTGGCTCTGGCGCGCGGATCCGCGGCGCTGGATGAAGCGCCTGGGCGTCGCAGCCTTGGCGGCCGTCATCACGCAGGGGATCCTCGGTGGACTGACGGTGCTCTACTTCCTCCCCCCTCCCGTTTCAATCGCTCACGCGGGACTGGCGGAAATCTTCTTCTGCACGACCGTCGCCATCGCGCTATTCACCTCACCGAGCTGGCGGCGCACCGGGCGCACGGTCGACGATCGCCGGCTCCGGTCCATGACCCTCTGGACCACCTCGCTCGTCTACACGCAGATCCTCGTCGGCGCGGCCATGCGGCACACCGACGCCGGGCTCGCCATTCCGGACTTCCCCCTGATGTTCGGCGGTCTCGTTCCGGATCATTGGGACGCGAGAATCGCCGTCCACTTCGCGCATCGTGTGGGCGCGCTCGTGGTGTTCATCGCGATCGTCGCCACGGTCAGGCGCGTGCGAGCGGTGTACCCCGGCCAGAGCCCGTTCACGCGCCCGGCCGCTCTGCTCCTTACGCTCACGTTGATTCAGGTCAGCCTCGGTGCAGCCACGGTGCTGAGCGAGCGGCAGGTCGTCCTCAACAGCCTGCACGTCTTGGTCGGCGCGCTCGTGCTGGCGACTTCGGTCGTCCTGACGCTTCGCTTCTGGCAGGTCAAGATTCAGGCACCGCTCGTCACAGCGGTCGCTGAGCCGCGCACCACGTTGGCACCAAGCGGAGTCGGGGCATGAAGCTCGGCCGAGCGACGCCGCAAGCCGCACCGGTCTCACTCCTGGCCGGCCGACGCCTGTCCTTGCTCATCGGCGACTACATCGCGTTGACCAAGCCGCGCCTGAATCTGCTCGTCGTCGTGACGAGCGCGGCTGGCTACTACCTGGGCGCCATTCCGGCGCCGGAGTGGACGCCGCTGCTCCAGGCGGCCTCCGGCACGGCCCTGGTCGCGGCTGGGGCCGCGGTGCTCAACCAGCTGTACGAGCGCGACACCGACGCGGTGATGAGGCGGACGCGCAACCGCCCGATACCGGATGGCCGCATCAGGCCCGAAGAAGCGACGTTCTTCGGTCTCGGCCTCGCCGCGGCGGGGCTCGCACTGCTCTTCGTCACGACGAATCTGCTCGCGACTTCCGCGGCCGTCGCGACGCTGGTGGTGTACGTATTGATCTACACGCCGCTCAAGCGGCGGTCGGCGCTCGCGACGCTCGTCGGCGCCGTGCCCGGTGCCCTGCCGCCGCTCATTGGCTGGGCGGCAAGCCATGGATCGCTGTCGCCCGGAGGATGGACGCTCTTCGCCATCGTCTTCCTGTGGCAGATCCCGCATTTCATGGCGATTTCATGGTTGTACCGCGACGACTACACGAGGGCCGGATTTCCGATGCTGGCCGTCACCCATCCGGACGGCCGCCGCGTCGGACGCGAAGCGTTGGTCTACAGCCTGGCGCTTCTGCCGGTCAGTCTCCTGCCCACGGCACTTGGCGTCGCCGGATCCGCGTACATCGCGATCGCGGTTCCACTCGGCGCGGCCATGGTCTGGCTCGCCGCGCGCTTCGCGGCACGTGGCGACGAGACGTCGGCGCGGTGGCTCTTCATGGCGTCGATCACTTACTTGCCGCTCGTGTGGATGGCGATGATCCTCACTCACTGAGGCACGCCGAGGCACAGTGTCGTACTCAGACCTTCCCACGCTCAATGCCACGCTGAACGCCACCTCGGGCATACTGCTGACGATCGGCTGGCTGCTCATCCGCGCGCGCCGGCGCGAGGCGCATCGGGCCGTGATGATCGCCGCATCCGTGGTGTCGACCCTGTTCCTCATCTCGTACGTCATCTACCACGCCAAGGTCGGATCGGTGCCCTTCACGCGCCAAGGACCAGTCCGCACGATCTACTTCGCGGTGCTCGTCTCGCACGTGGTGCTCGCGGCCGCGGTCCTGCCCCTGGCGCTCATCACCCTCTCCCATGGCCTGCGATCCCGGTTCGCCCGGCACCGTGCCATCGCGCGATGGACGCTGCCGATCTGGCTGTACGTCTCGGTCACGGGCGTGCTGGTGTACGTGTTGCTATACCAGCCGACGTGGCTGCTCTGAGGAGCGCTTTCAAGGACGCGTGCGACATCGGGGCGACTGGCCGGTCTGGCTCCGATATACTGGCCGTTGAGCTTCGGAGGGGACTCGAGATGTCTCACCTCATCCGTCGAACACTGCGGATCGCTGTCGCCACGGCTCTCGTTCTCGTCTGCAGTGTCACCGCCTTCGCTCAGATCGGCCGCGTCAACGGCGTCATCAAAGACGACGAGAACGTCGCCATCAAGGGTGCGACGGTCACTGCGTCGCACGATCAGTCGGGCAATAGCCTGACGGCATCCACCGACGACAAGGGCCGGTTCACGATGATCGGTCTGCGAGCAGGGATCTGGGCCTTCGTGGCGATGGCGCCTGGTCACCGGACCAACGGTATCCGGATGCCCGTGCGCGCCTCGGGCAACAACCCGCCGGTTCTTCTCGCGCTCGACCGAAACGGACCAGGCATTGGCGGAGCGCTCGAGCGTGTGGCGGCCAAAGACCTCCAGTCGAGCTTGCAGGCGGCCGACACGCTCTTCGTCCGGCAGAAATGGGACGAGGCGATCGCGGCCTATCGCCAGATTGCGTCGATGGCCCCGCCGCTGCGCTTCGTGCAGCTCCAGATCGCCGCGGCCTCGATTGCCAAGAATGACCTGCCAGCGGCGTTGGCGGCCTATCGAGAGCTCGTCCAAGCCGATCCGGCCGACGAGCGAGCCGCGATCGGGATCGCACAGCTCCAACGTCAGATGGGAGATGCCGCGGCCGCAGAGAGCACGCTCGCCCAGGCCGTGAAGGCCGAGGGCGCGCGCCGGGAAGTGTTCCACGCGTTGGGGGCGCTCGTCGCCGACCTCGGCCGCCGTGACGACAGCGTCGAATGGTTCGAGAAGGCGCACGCGGCGGACCCCTACTGGGGAAAACCACTTTACGAGCTCGGTCGGCTCGCGGCGCACCGAGGCGACCGCGCGGCCGCGACCGACTATTGGGAGCGCGCGATCAAGGTCGACCCCATGTCTCCTGAAGCAGACCTCGCCAGGAAGGCGCTGGCGCAACTGGACGAGAAGGACAGGTAGGGCGCGGGTAGGGCAGGTAGGGCGGGAAGGACGGCCAGGCTCGCACGGCGCGCCCGCGACCAGGGCGAAGCGGCCTCTGGAGTGAGAGCCCAGGGGGTAGGGGCCCCTGGAGTGACAGAAGAACCGGCGCGGGGCGCAGGGGCCCCCGCAAGCGACCGAGCCAGGGCTCGGGGCGGAGCCCCGATTGAGAACGCCAGGGGGTAGGACGAGCATGCGCTCGGTTCGGTACGCACTGATTCTGGTCTTGTTCGCGCTGGGCACGGGGCTCGCCGCCGTCGCCGGGTGGCGGTACGCGCGCACGTCGTCTCCCGTCAACGGCCCGATCGTGCTCATCTCGGTGGATTCGCTGCGCGCCGACTGGCTGGCTCCGTACGGCGGCACCCGAATCACGACGCCCGCCATCGCGCGGCTCGCCCGCGACGGAGTCGTCTTCGAGCGCGCGTACACCCACTCGCCCCAGACGCTGCCCGCGCATGCTGCGCTGCTCTCGGGTCGCCTGCCGTTCGAGAATGGCGTACGCGACGACGCCGGCCCCCCTTGGTCGACCGAACACCGCGTCCTCGCCGAGATGCTGAGCGATCGGGGATACGCGACCGCGGGCATCGTCTCCTCGTTCGCCTTGCGCCGTGGCACCGGGCTCGCGCGAGGCTTCACGCTGTACGACGATGAGCTCGAGGATGCTCCCCTGAATCACCTGCCGGCGGTGCGCCGAAGCGCCACCGAGTCGGAACGGCGAGCGGAACGCTGGCTGAGCGCGGCCGGCACGTCACGCGCGTTCCTGTTTCTTCATCTCGACGAACACCCGTCGCGTCCCGATGCGCCTGCGCAGATGGGCGGGGCCGAGGCGTCCCCCGAGGCGAGCTATGCGCGGCAGGTTGCGCGGATCGACGAGGCGGTCGGACGGCTGGTCGCCTACCTCGAGAAACAACAGCTCTACGACCAATCGACCGTCGTTCTGCTGAGTGATCGTGGCAAGACCCTGAGCGGCGAGCACACGCAGGGTGTGTCGATCACGGAAGACACGCTCCGTATTCCGTTCATCATCAAGCTGCCCGCCGGCGATCGCGCCGGTCAGCGTGTGGCGACGCTCGTCCAACTCGTCGATGTCGTTCCCACGATTCTCGACCTCGCGAAGGCGCCGTTGCCCCGTGGGCTGCGGGGGCAATCGCTCGATCCAGTGATAAGGGGCGGAGAGCTCGGGGAGAGGCTCGTCTACGCGGAATCGCAGTTCGGTGCTCGGCAGTTCGGCTGGAGCCCGGTGGCCACGCTCACCGACGGTCGTTATCGGTTCGTACGGGCGTCCAGCGAGACTCTGTACAACATCGAGTCGAGCGATGACGCCGGCCATGATCTTCTCGAAGACGAGCCGGAGCAAGCCAAGCGTTTTCGGGCGGCGCTAACGGAACTACTCGACCAGAGCCCGAATCAGCGGGAGCAGAGCGCCACAGGTCCTGACCGCGATGCCTCCCCGGCCCGCGCCGCCACGCACTCGGTGGCGGCACTCGAGCAGGACCGCTTGCGACTGCTCGGCCTGGTCGGACCCTTCGACGGTCTTCCCGAGACAGCCGCCGACCGAGCCGTCGACCCGACGACCAAGTTGACAGTCATTGCGGGCTATCGAACCGCGCTCGTCGACGTCGTCGCCAGACGCTGGGGCCCGGCTCTGGACCGGCTTCGCCGCGTGGCCCGGGACGAGCCAGACGCACTCGCGATCTGGTCGACGCTCGCAACGTTCGCGGCGCAGGCCGAACGCTATGAGATCGCCGTCGACGCGTATCGACACGTGCTCGACCGACAGCCGGAGATCCTTTCGATGCGTCTGGCGCTTGCGTCGGTGCTCGCTGAGGCAGGCCGGTTCGACGAGGCGCGCAAGCAGGCCGAGGCCCTCGCCAGCGTGCCGGCGATCGATCCGCGGATCGGCGCCGACGTCCACGAACTCCTCGCACGCATCGCGGTCGACACCCACAATCCTGGTGCCGCCCGCGTGCATGCCCAACACGCAGCCGCAGGTTCACCGCAATCGGTGACGCCTTCGCTCGTCGAGGGGCGGCTGCTCTTCGAGCGCGAACGCTATGAGGACGCGCTCGCGTCGTTCGATGAAGCGCGGGCACGCGCCTCGGCCACCGAGCAGACGGTGCCGGACCTGCACTACTTCCGAGGCGAAGCGCTCGCCCGGCTGAACCGTGTCGCCGAAGCGGAGGAGGCATGGCTGGCCGAGATCGCGCACAACGCGTTCAGCGTGAAAGCGCGTGGAGCCCTCGCGGCTCTCTACCACGCGCAGGGACGCGCACACGAGGCGGCCGCGATCGCGACCGAGTTGACCGATCGCGTCAACACACCGCGAGCGCACAGCGCCGCCGCACGGCTGTGGACGATGCTCGGTGACACCGGTCGCGCGGCTCGAGCGAGAGCCGATGGTCGCCGAGCGGTTGCGGATTCCCCGGTCAGAGGTCCTCGCGCTCACTAACGACATCGGGCTCCTTCGCCAGTCTCCACGCAATCGCTGCAGTCAAGTGCTCGAACGAAGAGTGTGCGATCTGCGCACTTCCAGATCCTGCGTCACTCATACCTCAATCCCGGAAGTGGAGGCGCTGCGGCACGATTCTCGCCGGCTCAAGGTTACAATGAGCCCCATGCCCGGGCGTGACGACGTCACCCACAGCCGCTCCGGCGTGAAGCTCACCTACGACGACTTCGTGCTCTTTCCCGACGATGGGAAACGCCACGAGTTGATCGGCGGAGAGCACTACGTGACGCCATCGCCCAACACCAAGCATCAGACGGTGTCGGTGAACCTCACGGGGTTCATCTGGTCGTACCTGCAGGCCCACCCGATTGGCCAGTTGTTCGCCGCGCCGTTCGACGTCGTCCTCTCGCAGTTCGACGTCGTGGAGCCAGACCTGATCTACTTATCGAACGCACGAGCGGCCGATGTCTTGACGACGAAGCACATCAAGGGCGTACCAGAGCTCGTCGTCGAGATCACCTCACCGTCAACCAGGCGACGGGACGAGTCCATCAAGCGGCGCCTGTACGAGCGCATGGGGGTGTCTGAGTACTGGGTAGTCGATTCGGAGCTGGATGACGTGAGAATTTACCGGCGCTCTCGGGGCCCACGGGCCCGGGAAGGGTTCGAGAAGCCAATCGAACTGAGCGCCGAGGCGAACGGGGTGCTCACGACACCGCTGCTCCCCGGCCTCGAGATCGGGCTCGCGAGACTATTTCCAGAACCCGCTGGGCGATAGTTTCAACTCCATTGCACCGCTCCGCGCCGGATCGGCCCTTCCTGCCCTTCCTGCCCCTCCTGCCCTTCTCGCCCCTCCTGCCCTCCCTGTCCGTCCGTGTCTTTTCGAATGCAAATAGGTCTGACACCAAAATATTGGATCGCCTCTTCCCTGACAAACACCGGGCGCATTCACAGGAGTGCACTGGTCCCCCTTGCGCCTATCATGTAGGACGTTCGTTGGATGGGCACTCATAACGGTTTTATGGGCTGTTCGTCACCAAAGTCCGTCGATCCATCCATACCCGAGCCTCGGGGTTGCCGTCGTCGACTCGTGGACCTGCCCCATCCCCCTCTCGAGAGGAGCACGCACATGCGCAGCCGTCTCTGCTCCTGCCGATCGCACGTCAGCACTAAAGGAGAGACAATGAGAACGCTTCGGTTAGTCCTGCTGCTTGTCCTGAGCGTGGCGCTCGCCGGCGGAACCGCCTACGCTCAGCGCGAGACCGGACGGATCTCCGGTGTCGTGACCGACCCCCAGGGCGGGGTCGTGCCCGGCGTGTCGGTGACGGCTACCGCCGTCGCGAGCGGCGTCGCCCGCTCCACCGTCAGCGATTCTGACGGCAACTACCTCTTCGCCAACCTGCCTCCGACGGAGTACGAAGTCAAGTTCGAGCTGAGCGGGTTCAAGACGACCACGAACCGTGTGACGGTCTCCGTCGGCGCGGACATCGGTCTGAACCCGAAGCTCGAGGTCGGCGCGCTCACCGAGCAGGTGACGGTCACGGCGGCCACTGAAGTGGTGAACATCCGCAACGCCGAGTTCAGCACCAACATCAACACGCGGCAGATCGTCGAGATGCCGACCCTCACGCGCAATCCGTACGACCTCGTGGCGCTTGCCGGCAACGTGCAGCAATCACCCACTGAAGAGACGGATTTGGCCGGTGAGCCGCGTGGTGTGGGCTACAGCATCAACGGCGGCCGCTCGGCGAGCGCGAACATCCTGCTCGACGGCGGCGACAACAACGACCAGTTCACCGCCGGCATTGGCCAACCGGTTCCGCTCGATTCGGTTCAGGAGTTCTCGGTCATCACGAACAACTACTCCGCGCAGTATGGCCGCGCCATCGGCGGCATTGTCAACCTCGTGACGAAGTCGGGCACGAACCGGTTCACCGGCACCGCGTACGAGTTCTTCCGCAGCGAGAAGCTCGCCACCAATACCCCCGATAACATCGCGCTCGACATCGAGAAGGGGAAGTTCCGCCGCAACCAGGTCGGCTACAGCTTCGGCGGGCCCATCGTCAAGGACAAGATGCACTTCTTCTCGAGCCTCGAGTTCATCCACGTGAAGAGTTCCGACACGCTCATCTCGTGGATTCCGACGCCCGAGTTCCTGGCGGCATCGAACCCCCTCACCCGTGCGTACTTCAATCAGTACGGGCAGGGCGGCCAGATCAACGGTCCGATCCTGAACCGTTAGCAGGTCTCGTCGATCATCGGGACGGGCCCTGGCGCGTTCAGCCAGCTGCCGGCCAACCTCCCGATCTTCGGTCAGTCGCAGCGCTCCATCCCAGAAGACGCAGGTGGAGGCCTTCCCCAGAAGGATTACCAGACCGTCAACAAAGTGAACTTCAGCCTAGGCCCGGCCACCAACGCCTACGTCTCGTACGCATATCGCCACCGCGATACGGAGCCCGGCACGCAGTCCCATAGCCCCTATACCGGGTACGACACGGGGGTCATCGACCGGAATCACAACCTCAATGGGTCTGTGACGCACGTCTGGTCGAACAACTTCACAACGCAGTCGAAGGTCATCTTCAACCGCTTGTACCAGGAGCAGCCGGTGAATGGGCCTCCGATCCCACGCCTCGTGATGAACACGGCTGGTCCGATCCGCCTCCAGGGCTTCCGGATCGCGTTCCCGGGCTACCTGCCGTTCAATCCGGGGAACGATATCCCGTTCGGCGGCCCGCAGAACCTGTTCCAGATCTATCAGGATCAGACCTGGCTGAAGGGGTCGCATGACGTGCGGTTCGGCGGCGCGTACGTCCGCATCCAGGACAACCGGACGTTCTCTGCGTATTCGAACGCGGTCCAGGCGCTCAACACGAGCAACAACGCCCTGGTCTCGCTCGACAACTTCGTGCAAGGTCAGATCCTGCGATACCAGGCGGCCATCAATCCGAACGGGTATCCGGGCGGCTCGTTCGTGACGCCAGTACAGCAGCCGAGCTTCACGAGCTTCAACCGGTACAACGAGTACGCCCTGTACGTGCAAGACAACTGGAGCATCGGACCGCGCCTGAAGATCAACCTTGGCTTGCGGTACGAGTACTTCGGACCGCAACAGAAGAGCGAGCCGAAGTTCGACTCCAACTTCTACTATGGCGATCCTGACCTGAACATTGGCGAAGCGTCGGTGCAGCAGATCATCAACGGCCTCCGCACCGGCGCCGTGATGCCGTCCAACGAGAGCTCAGTCGGCGCACTCTGGGCGGCCGACAAGAACAACTTCGCGCCCCGCGTCGGCTTCGCGTGGGATGTGAACGGCGACGGCCGAACGAGCCTCCGCGGAGGCTACGGCAGGTCGTACGAGCGGAACTTCGGGAACGTCACGTTCAACGTGCTCTTCAACCCGCCGCTCTATCTCGTGACCACAATCGACGCGCCTGCCAACGTACCGTCGCTGCCAGTCTTCACGGACAACGCTGGACCCTTCGCTGGATCTGGCATTCGGCGAACGATCCCGGCAGGCAGCGTGCGCCACGTCGATCAGAACATCAGGACGGCGTACGCGCACCTCTACGGCGTGGCGTTCCAGAAGGAGTTGTGGCCGGCCATCGTTGGCGGCGTGGAGTACAACGGCTCCACCGGACGCGATCTCTACGACCTGGCTGACATCAACAAGGCGGGCGCGGCGCTCGTGTACACCGGGGTTGGCGGCGCGTTCGAGCGGCCGAATACGCAGTACTCGGCGTTCAACACCCGTGGCAATCGCGGTCGGTCGCAGTATCACGGCATGACCCTGTCGCTCGACGCCCAAAAGCTGGCGAACACGGGGCTCATTCTGAACACGCGTTACACCCTCAGCCAGGCGAAGGACAACCTGAGCGGCACGTTCAGCGACGCCGACAACAACGGCTTCTTCAACCTGGGCTTTCTGGATGCCTTCGACCCGATGCTCGATTACGGCTTCGCGGGCTTCGACGTCCGGCACCGCTTGGTGCTCGGCGCCATCTGGAACATCCCGTACGGCGGCACGAACACCTGGCTGGGCGGCTGGCAGATGAACGCCATCTTCACGGCACGTAGCGGCTATCCGTTCTCGGTCTTCGATTGCACCAACGGCGCGTTCTTCTGCATGCGCGCGCTGGATACGGCAAACATCACGAAGAAGGTCGGGAGCGGCACGGCGACGGGCAACCCGAACGAGTTCCAGCTGATCGACCTCGCTCCGATCGCGGGTGCGGCCGGGAGCTATGCGCACCCAGTGCAGGGCACGTCGGACTTCGGACCCTATCCGGCGAACATGACGAATCGCAACGCCTTCCGCGGCCCGGGGGCCTGGAACATCGACTACCTGGTCGGCAAGCGCTTCCGTTTCGCCGGAACGCGGGCAGTGAACATTCGCCTGGAAATGTACAACTTGTTCAACCACCGCAACATGTACGTGCGAAGCGACGCGGCGGACGTCAGCAGCGCGACGTCCGTCATCGGCTTCCTGGACGACATCCGTCGAGTGCAGCTCGGAATCAAGTTCGAGTTCTAGACGAGCCTCCGGCCCGGTGGGGCCTCGGTGCGTCGTCGCCCCGGAATCTGGTCTGAGTGACCAGGTTCCGGGCTCTCAGTCACTCGGTTGGCGTGTGATCGACGAAACTAAGGGGAGAGGCCTGGTGCTTCTCCCTTTTTTCGTTTCATGGCGTCTGGCCGCAGCGGGACTTCAGCCTCACGCGTGGCGTACGGTTTTCGCCGGGCCGCGGGTGAAGACGCTCGCAGCGATCTGCACGGCGCTCACGCTCGTGCTGACAGCCGCCTCTCTTTCCGCTCAAACCTCTCGGCTCACACCATACGCCGACGCCCGCGAAACGCTGGCCGCGCTCGCCGAAATTCTGCCGCCCGAGCTGCGCGGCGACCGGTCGTCTCGAGAATCGGCCTGGCCCGCGTGGATTGCCGCGCACGACAAGGAGATCCGCAACCGCATCGCGCGTGGCGACGCCGACACGCTGGTCAACTGGCTGCTCTTCGGCCGCTCGTTCACCCGACACAAGCGCGTCTTTCTAGATGGAGGCCTCGACCTCGGCAGACCGGCCGGCGCCGGGCCCTCGACCGCCGAGCTCCAGGAGGCCGCGAGCCTCATCGCCGGACGCATTCACGACTTCATCGAAGCACTCGCAACGCCTGGCACCGACGAACGCCGCCGTTTCGCGCGTCAAGAGCTCGAGCGATTGGGCTTCCGCGTCGATTCCGCCCCGGAGCGCGCTCGGCTCGCGGACCACCTGCGCCGCGAGGTGTCACGCGTGCTCGGCGAGCAGCAGGCCCACGCGCGCGAGATTCAGCAGGCGCGATCGCTCACCGATTCGAGCGCCGACTTCGCGGCGCGCTCTCGCGTGTACCGGGAGCGCGGCCTCTCGCTGGACACACTTATTCAGCCAAGCTTCGCGCTCGAGCGGGCGCTCGGCCGGATGTCCGGGGAGAAGCTGATCGCCCCCGGAAGCCTCCGCCGCGTCGCAGTGATCGGCCCAGGCCTCGACTTCTCGGACAAGACCACGGGATACGACTTCTACCCACTCCAAACCCTCCAGCCGTTCGCGCTGCTCGACTCGCTGATCCGACTCGGCCTCGCCGATCCGAAAGGCGTGCAGCTCACCGCATTCGACCTCAACCCGAGGGTCATCCAGCACCTCACGAGCGCCAGGACGCGTGCCAAAGCCGGCACGTCGTACACAGTTCGCATCCCCCTCGATCTGGCCATGCCCTGGAACCCAGATTTGATTGCGTATTGGAAGCAGGCCGGCGATCGCGTCGGCTCCGTCGTTGCAGGGAGCAAGCCAGACGGCGCCCGCAAACAACCGGAGATCCGCACCATCAGCATCACGCCGAACACGATGCTCCAGGTCACCCCCTCGGACCTGAACATCGTCACCAGCCAACCCACATCGGCCGACTTCGACCTCATCGTCGCGACCAATGTCTTCGTGTACTACGACACGCTCGATCAGGCACTCGCGCTGGCGAACGTCGAGCGCATGCTCCGTCCAGACGGATTCCTCCTGTCGAACAACGCGCTGCTCGAGCTGCCGACGTCGAAGATGCGCTCGGTCGGCTACCTCTCCGTTCCCTATTCCGATCGACCCGACGATGGAGACCACGTCGTGTGGTACCGCAGGGACAGGTAGGTCGGGTAGGTCGGGTGGGTCGGGTGGGTCGGGTGGGTCGGGTGGGCAAATCGCACTACTTGACAGGGCTTTGCGATGCCTGCCGTACCGATCGGTGGAGACCGGCAAGCGGTCCTCCAACCATCCGCATCTCTCTGGTCAGTCGATCGTATTCCTCAGCGCATAGGTAGCCAAGTCGCCGTGCGGCGTGGAGGCAGTAACCGACTTCTGCGAGAGACGCTTCGGCTACATTGAGAAAGTGTGCACGCTCGCGGTGAGAACGCCTGGTCATGCCTTCCACGATGTTGGCCACAACCGAGTACGCAGCACGCCGGAGTTGTGAAGAAAGCTCAAACCGCTCCTCCAGTGGGAATGAGTGTTTGACCACGGCATGGAGCGTAATGAACAGATCGTCGGCGCGTTGCCACGCAACGAGCTTCTCGTAGGAGAGGGACATGCTCGTCGGCGTAGGCAAGTGTCGTTCCCACCTGACCCACCCGACCTACCTGACCTACCCGACCCACCTGACCTACACTTGAATCCTCCACCGCTGCCGATGGCTTACGGGCTCCGCGTGACCTTCGTATCGATGCTCTTTGTCGCGATGAGTCAGGCCCCGTGCGCTTGGGGACAGGCTGCTTCGCCGGTGTCGGCCGGACGTGTCATGCTCGCGACTGTGGTCGATCGAAACGGCAAGTCGACCGTCGCTGTGGACGCAGACGACTTCGTGATCGAAGAAGGGCGCGACGAGCGTGAGGTGCTGGCGGTGCGGGTCGCCGACTATCCACTGGCCGTGCTCATCGACAACGGTTCGGCGTCGAAGGCGAATCTGACCGCGATGCAACAAGCCGCCGCCCGTTTCGTCGCGCGCGTCGGCCAGCGCCCGGTCGCCGTGGGGACCTTGGCCTCGCCGGCGCTGCTGGTGGCGTCCTTCGACGATGACCGTGAGCGGGTGCTGGATCAGCTCGGCACTCTCGCCGCCGCGCCGACGCCGGCGCTCACTCCGCTCGCAGCGGTCACGAAGGTGGCTCAGTTGATTGCCGAAACCGAAACACCCTTCTCGGCCGTGGTCATTCTAGCCGCCCGCCCGGTCGATCCATCCGAGCAGGGCGCCTCGGATCGCATGACACCAATCCTCGAGAGTGGGGCGACGGTGCATGTGGTCGCGCTCCGGTCAAGCGGTATCCCGCCGGAGGGCGAGCAAGACCTCCTGAAAGATCTCGCGATTCAGACCAAGGGGCAGCACGTGGCCATCTACACGCCGGCGTCGTTTGCCGTCGCGCTCGATCGGTTGGCGGACCGCTTGTCGAGCGAGATCCTGATCGACTACCTCGTGCCCGCAGGCGACGCCGCGCGCGACGTGCGGGTCGGCGTGAAGATCCCCGGCGCCCGAGTCACGGCGCTCGGCGTGTCCAAGTAAGACGGGTCTGTCAGTCCCACCCGTCCCTAGAGCGTTTTCGACCTCGCTGGAGGCCGTCGTCCTTTGGTCGTGGTCCTTCGGGGGTGGTCCGTTCCTGGGCCGTGGTCCGGCCTGAGGCCTTCGGTCCTTCGTCCCACGCGGGGCGTCCAGCCCAAGGCCCACAGCACCAAGGCCTCACGGCGCGCGTCACAGAAATCGAAAGCGCTCTAATTGAGCTGCCTGAGGGTCTCGTCGATGAGCCGTTCGTTGTCTTCCTTCGAGATATTGCGCTGGATGATCTTCGAGGCGATCGCCACGGAGAGATCCGCAGCTTCGTGCCGGATTTGCTGGATCGCGCGCGCCGTCTCGGCTTCGATCTGGCGCTGCGCGTTGCGGACGATGCCGTCGGCCTCGGCCCGCGCCTTCTGACGCAGCTCCTCACGCAGCCGATCGCCATCCCCACGGCTTCGCGTGATGATGGCGTCGGCCTCCTGTCTGGCCTTGGCGATGATCTGCGCCGACTCCTGATGCAGTCGCTCGAGCTCGACCTTCGCCTTCGCGGCGTCTTCGAGCGACTTGCGAATTGTTTCCTCACGGCTCTCGAGCGCCAGGAGCAGCGGCCGCCAGGCGAACTTCGCCAAGAGCGCCAGCAGGATCAGGAACGTCAGGATGGTCCAGATGAAGAGCCCTGGATCGGGCTGGACCAGGGGGTTGTTCATGGCCCCTCCTACTTCAGCAGCACGATGAGCAGCACGAACACTTCGGCCAGAATCGCGACGCCTTCGAGCAGGAAGAGCGGCAGGTTGACGGCGCCCGTGATCTTGTCGGCCGCGCCGGGCTGACGGGCGATCCCCTCGGCCGCCGCCGCCGCGAATTTGCCGATGCCCAGAGCCGCGCCGATCACGATCATGCCGAGCCCAATCGCCGCGCCGAAGAAGTGCAGAACTCCCATTCCTCTATCCTCCGTGGTTGGCTGCCAGTGTGCGACGTGTCCAGATCAGGTCAGAAACACTCAGTGGTGAACATGAATGGCCATGCCGATGAACACGGCCGTGAGCAGCGTGAAGACGTAGGCCTGCACCAGCACGACGATGATCTCGAGCGCCGAGATCCCGAGGGCGAGCGGCACCGACACGATGAGCCCCGCTGCGATGCCCGCCAGCGAGGTCTTGAACATCTCGGTGAACAGGAACACGAACGACAGAATCGCGAGGATCGCGATGTGCCCGCCCGTCATGTTCGCCGCAAGTCGCATGGTGAGCGCAAACGGCTTGACGAAGAGGCCCATGACCTCGATCGGGATGAGCAGGATGTAGATCGGCCAGGCCAGACCGTGGGGCACGATGTTCATCCAATGCTTGATGAACCCATGGGCGAGGGTGCCGGCGATGATGATCGAAAAGAAAGTGATCGTCGCCAGCGCCGCCGTCACGTTGAAGTTCGCCGTTGCCGTCGTCCCGCCGTGGATGACTTTCGCGAGGAAGGAGTCGTGGTCGGCATGGATCACATAGTGATTCAGCAGGCCGAGCACGTCGAAGACCGGAATCAACCCGATGAGGTTCGCTGAGAAGATGAACACGAAGAACGTCAGAAGGAGCGGCGTCCACGTATTCACCCATTTGCGGCCGACGTTCGGCTTGGCGATCTGGTCGCGGATGAACTCCACGACGAACTCGAGCGCGCCCATGAAGCCGCGCGGCACCAGCCGGTCTTGCTTCAGATACCGGCGCACCGTCAGCGTGACGATGACGAACACCACCGCGGCGACCAGCCACAGCATGAACACGTGTTTGGTCACCGAGAAGTCGATGCCGCCGATGGTCGGAAGATGAATCAACGGATGATCGAGCCCACTGTTCGCCACGTGCTCGATGATCGTCTTGCCCGCGTCGAACCCCTCGCTGGCAGCGTGCTCCGCCGCACCGGCAGCTCCATGCCCGGCCGCTGCACCGTGCTCCTGCCCGTGTTCCTGAATCAGTTCTGCAAGCATGAAGTCACTGTCTCGGAAGCGCGCTCGACGGCCCACGCCGGCCAGACGTCACGACTCCAGACCGCGCCGGCTGTCGCCAAACAACCGCCGCAGGCACAAGGCCTCGAAGAGGTGGAGCCCGATGAAATACGCGGTGAAACTCACGACGAATGGCAGCGTCTGCATCGACAGACCGAGCAACATCACCGCGACGTAGGCGCCGAAAAACACCATCTTGCCCGCAAACGCCGTCACCATCACGCCCGTCAGCCGTGCGGGATCGCGGCGGAACGTCTGCTCGACCATCGCCCAACTGGCCACGGCCACCAGGAGCGGTCCCAGCATCCCGGTGAACGTTTCGAGCAGAAACCGCGGCGCCACCGCTGCCCCGACCACCCACGTGGCCGTGGCCCCCACGACCATGTGCCCGACCGGCGCCGCCATCACCGCCGCCATATCACCTTCGACAGCTCGTAGAACCCCACGACGAGCCCGAGCAGCAGGCCACCGAGGAGGAACCACGGGAAGGTGCCACGCCAGGAGTCGAGCGCGTACCCGATCCCCCCAAACAGCAGGATGGCCCCAATCAACGCGTAGCCGGCCGACGCAGCCGGCCCGGCCCTGCGAATGTTCTCCTGAAAGAAGCTCAGAGACCGCGCAAACCACTCGTCGCGGTCGTCTCCAGGCATGTCGTGATCCGCCTGAGTCGGTCTCGCCTGACGCAAAAGCCCGCGTCCGGACTCCGCCCGCTCACCAATGTCGAACCCGAGCCTGGACGCGCGCGGCGTCAGCAGCGGGAGTATAGCGTACCTTGTGAAAAAGTTCACCAACTGGCGCCGGTCACGGCCAGTGCCCACTCTCGGCGACCTTGGGCGATGAATTGCGGCCCCGATAGGGCGTCAGGCCCACCGGGCAGACCCGCCTCCTTACCGAATCGCCGCCAGCACGCCGTTCCCGGCCAAGACGCGGGCCGAGGCTTCCGCCCACTCGAAGATCGGTCGCGGATACACGCCGAGAACCAGCGTCGCCGCCACGGCCACTCCCAAGGTGAAGCCAAGCGCCGGCCCGAGGCTGGGCTCCGATCCGGCCGTCTCCTTCTTCAAGTACATGAGTACGACCAGACGCAGGTAGTAGTAGAGGGAGATGGCGCTGTTCACGACGCCGATGAACGCCAGCCCGTAATACCCGGATTCGATGGCGGCGCCGAAGAGCCAGAACTTGCCCATGAACCCGGCCGTCGGAGGAATGCCGCCGAGGGACAGCATGAACAGCAGCATGGCGAACGCTGCGAAGGGATTCCGGAAGTGCAGCCCGCTGAAATCCTTCAGCTCGTCGCCCACGACGTCGCGGCGGCGCAGCATGACGACCACGGCGAAGGCACCCATCTGCATGAAGCTGTAGATCAGCAGATAGATCATCATCGCGGCCACGCCACGCGGCGTGCCCGCCACGACGCCCATCAGCAGGTACCCGGCATGCGCGATGGACGAATAGGCGAGCATGCGTTTGATGTTTGACTGCGTCAGCGCCGCCAGGTTGCCCACGGTCATCGTCAGAATTGCGAGCACCTCGAAGAGGAGCTTCCAATCGGGGCTCATCGACGGGACGCCCTCGAGGAAAATCCGGAGCAGCATGGCGAACGACGCCGCCTTCGAGCCAACCGAGAGGAACGCGGTGATCGGCGTGGGTGCGCCCTCGTAGACGTCGGGCGCCCACATGTGGAACGGCACGGCGGCGATCTTGAAGCCGATGCCCGCGACGACCAGGATGACGGCGAGCACCAACAGCGGATCGCGTTCCTGGCCGACGAACGCACTCGCCATCACACGCAGCTGCGTCGTCCCCGAGAGGCCGTAGAGCAGCGACATGCCGTACAGGAGCACGCCGAGCGAGAAGGCCCCGAGCAGGAAGTACTTGACGGCCGCCTCGTTCGATCGCTGGTTCGGCTTGATGAAGCCCGCCAGGATGTAGAACGACACCGCCATCGTTTCCAGCCCGATGAAACTGGTGATGAGATCGATGCCGCCGGCCATGATCATCATGCCGAGCGTCGAGCACAGCACGAGGAAGTAGTACTCCCCGGGGCTGCCGCCCTCGATCTCCAGGTACGGTACCGACATGAGAATCGTCAGCCCGGCGGCCAGCAGGAACGTCAGCTTGAAGAACAGCGCGAAGGCATCGACCGCGATGAGCCCGTTCGCCACGACGACCCTGGTGTCCCTGAAGGGCAGCAGCGACAGCGCCGTCGCGGCCAGCACTCCGATGGTGATCCAGGCGAGCCATTTGCTGCCGCGTGGCAGCGACACGTCCGCGATGAGCACGAGGAGCGACCCGGCCGTGAGCACGAGCTCCGGCAGGATGTAGTAGAAGTCGCTGAGGGCGATTCCCGGAGGCATCAGCGTCCTGCCTGGGCCGGCTCCTGCCGCGCCCCGTCGAGCGGCTGCCCGTCAGGTCCACACGGCACCGACTCCATGAACTGATTCGCGGCGCGCGCGGTCAGGAAGTCGCGTGACGGCGGCGCCCCACACTCGGCGAGCGCTTGGTTGTACTTCGCGTCGACACGCGACATCACGTGCGCCACCGAGGTCTGGAGGCGGTCCAGGAACGGCTTCGGATAAAGGCCGATCCATACCGCGAGCACGATGAGCGGCGCGAACGTCACGAACTCCCGGAAACTCAGATCCTGGAGCTTCTCGTTCTTGGGGTTCTCGACCTTGCCAAACATCGTCCGCTGGTAGAGGTAGAGCATGTAGGCCGCGCCGAGCACCACGCCGCTGGCCGCGAAGGCCGCCCACATCTTGCTCTCCACAAACACGCCCTGCAGGATGAGGAACTCCCCGATGAACCCGTTCAGCGTGGGCAACCCGATCGACGACATCGTCATCAGCAGGAAGATCGCGGCGTAGACCGGCATGACTTTCGATAGGCCACCGTACTCCGAGATCTCGCGCGTGTGCCGGCGCTCGTAGACGACACCGACCAGCAAGAAGAGCGCGCCGGTCGAGATGCCGTGGTTCAGCTGCTGCACGATGCTGCCCGTGATTCCGACTGGATTCAGCGCGAACATCCCGAGCATCACCATCGCCATGTGGCTGACCGACGAGTAGGCGACCAGGCGCTTCCAGTCCTTCTGCGCGAGCGCCACGAGCGCCCCATACACGATCCCAACGATGCAGAGGAAGGCGACGGCGGGGACGAAGTGCCGCGTCGCGTCCGGCACAATCGGCAGGCTGAAGCGGATGAAGCCGTACGTTCCCATCTTCAGGAGCACCGCGGCCAGAATGACCGACCCGGCCGTCGGCGCGTCGGTGTGCGCGTCGGGCAGCCAGGTATGGAACGGAAACATCGGCACCTTGATGGCGAACCCGAGGAAGAAGGCCAGGAAGACCCACCACTGCAGATCGAACGGCAGATTCAACTTGTGGAACTGCGTGACGTCGAACGTGTACACGCCAGTCTGCGAGTGCTGATAGAAGTAGAGCGCCAGGATGCCGAGCAGCATCACGACGCTCCCGACCAAGGTGTACAGGAAGAACTTGATCGCCGAGTAGAGTCGGTTCGAGCTGCCCCAGATGCCGATGAGGAAGTACATCGGGACCAGCATCACTTCCCAGAACAGAAAGAAGAGCAGGAAGTCGAGCGCCATGAAGGCACCGAGCATGCCCGTCTGAAGCATGAGCAGGAAGATGTAGTACTCCTTCAACCGCTCGGTGATGGCGTTCCATGACGACAGCACCGCGATGCTGCCCATCATCGTCGTCAGCAGGATGAGCAGGACGCTGAAGCCGTCGACCCCGAGGAAGTACTCGGCGCCAATCGACGGGATCCAGGTGGCTCTCTCGACGAACTGGAAGTCGGGGTTGCGCGAATCGTAGCTGAACCAGAGCGGCACCGAGATGAGGAACCCCACGAGCGCGAAGAGATTCGCGATCCATCGAATGGTGTTCTCGTTCCGCTTGTCCACGAAGAGCAGGATCAGCGCACCGACGAGCGGCGTGAAGAGAATCAGCGAAAGATAGTAATTCATGACGTTTGGACCGGGCGCCTCACCGGGCGAAGAGGTAGACGCTCACGAACACGAAGATGCCGGCCAGCATGAGCAGGGCGTAGTTCTGCACCAGGCCTGTCTGCAGGCGCCGTAACCAGTAGCTGGACTCCTGCGTAATCCACCCCACGGCGTTCACCGCGCCGTCGACCACCGTCTTGTCGGTGAGCCCCGAGAACCACGCGCTGATGACGGTCACCCAGCTCGTGCCGTTGACCGCTCCGTCGACGACCGTCCGATCGAAGGACCAGAGACCTCGACCGCTCGCCATCGTGCCGGCAATAAAGGTGGCGTCGTAGAGCTCGTCCACGTAGTACTTGTGGGATAGCGTGCGGTGCGCCATCGGGAACTGCGCCATCAAGTTCTGCGAAATCTCCGGCTTGACGACGTAGGCGTTCCAGGCGAAGTAGATGCCGGTCGCGGCGACGAGCAGCGAGAAGACCATCAAGCCGATTTCGACCGCAGCTGATGGATGCGCCTCGCCCTCTCCATGCGCGGGCTCGCTGTGGGCGGCGGCTGCCGCCCCGTGTCCCGCGGCCTCTTGAGTGGCCGGCGCCGCCGCAGGCTCGCCTTGCGCGGCAGCCGCGCCGTGCCCTCCCCCGTGCGGTGTGGACGCCGTGAAGCTCGGATGGAGGAAATGCTCGATCGCGTTCCCGCCACCGAGCGCTGCGGGAATGCCGACGAATCCGGCGAACACCGCCCCGACCGCCAGCGCCTGGAGCGGCAGTGTCATCGCGCGCGGCGACTCGTGCGGCCCGTGCCACGGCCCGTGCCCGTGACCGCCGCCAGCGTCCGCATCATGACCCCCGTGACCGCCGTGCGCGTCGTGTGCCCCGTGTCCACCGTGAGCCGCCGCGGCGACGGCCGGCTCGGCGTGCGCGGCATGATGGCCATGCGCCTCCCACGCCGGACCGCGGTAGGGACCGAAGAAGGTCATCGACATCAGACGGAACATGTAGAACGCCGTCATGAACGCCGTGATGACCGCGAGCCCCCAGATCAGCTTGTTGCTGAGAAAGGCCTTGAAGAGGATCTCGTCCTTGCTGAAGAAGCCCGAGAGCGGAAAGATGCCGGCGATGGCGAGCGTGCCGATCATCATCGTCAGGAAGGTGATCGGTTGGTACTGCTTCAACCCTCCCATCCGCCGCATGTCCTGCTCGCCGTTCATCGCATGGATAACCGACCCGCTGCCGAGGAAGAGCAGGGCCTTGAAGAAGGCGTGGGTCATGAGGTGGAAGGCGCCCGCGGCGTAGGCGCCCACGCCCATCGCCGTGAACATGTAGCCGAGCTGCGATACGGTGGAATACGCCAGCACGCGCTTGATGTCGTACTGCACGAGCCCGATGGACGCAGCCATCAGGGCCGTCAACACGCCGACAACCGCCACGATCTCGAGCACCATCGGCGCCTGCGAGAAGAGGACGGCGTTTCTGCCCAGCATGTACACGCCGGCGGTCACCATCGTCGCGGCGTGGATGAGCGCCGACACCGGGGTCGGCCCCTCCATCGCGTCCGGCAGCCAGACGTAGAGCGGAATTTGGGCGCTCTTGCCCGTCGCGCCGATGAAGAGCAGCAGGCAGATGGCTGACAGCACGCCGAAGTGCGCCGTCTCGACCGGCATCGTGGCCGCGGCGTCCTGCACCGCGCGGAAGTCGATCGTGCCGAAGGTGTAGAAGATGAGGAACATGCCCAGGATGAACGCCCAGTCGCCCACCCGGTTGGTGATGAACGCCTTCTTGCCGGCGTCACCCGCGCTCTTCTTCTCGTACCAGTACCCGATTAGGAGATACGAGCAGAGGCCCACTCCCTCCCAGCCCACGAACATCACCAGGAAGTTGTTTCCCAGGACGAGCATGAGCATGAAGAAGCAGAAGAGGTTCAGATAGCAGAAGAACCGCGCGTAGCCTCCGCGTGGCTCGTCGTGCATGTAGGCCGTCGAGTAGATGTGGATGAGCGTCCCGATGCCCGTGACGACGAGCAGCATCATCCCGGCGAGCGGATCGAGCCGGAAGCCCCACGGCACCTGCAGCTTTCCGATGCCGTGCTCGGTGGCCAGCGGAATCGCAGGAATCCAGTCGGCGATTACGACATCATGCGCCCGCGCCTCGGCAGGCAGGCCGAGCAGCTCCCAGAAGGCCAGCAACGCCAGCGCGAGCGCCGCCGTCATCGTCCCGACCGCGACGGCGCCAGCCGTCTTCTTCGAGAACCGCCGGATCCCGACGAGCCCGTTGATGGCGGCACCCAGCCCCGGCAGGACCGGGATCAGCCAGATGTGCATCAGCCAGAAGTGGTTCATGTAGCTGTCATCTTTCTTGCACTGGCGCTGGGGCCCCACCCCCAGCGCGCACTGACGCCGATGCCTCGCCTCGGATCGGCATGTCCTCGGCTCGGCACGGCCGCAGGCGCTACCATTTCATCAAGTTCATTTCGTCGATGTTCACGGTTTCCTTGTTGCGGTAGAAGGCCAGGATGATGCCCAGCCCGACGGCCGCTTCGGCCGCGGCCACCGCGATGACGAAGACGGCGAACACCTGACCGATTACGTTCTGCAGCTGACTCGAGAACGCAATGAGATTGATGTTCACCGCGTTCAGCATCAGCTCGATCGACATGAAGATGATGATGATGTTGCGGCGCACCATCACGCCCACCACACCGATAGTGAAGAGTGCAGCCGACAGCAGCATGTAGTGGGTGGGCGTAATCACAGCTCCCTCTTCGCCAAGATGATCACCCCAATCATCTCTACTCCCGGGGCCCCTGCCCCCGGGGCGACTCCCGGGGCCCCTGCCCCCCGGTCTCCTCCCCGGGCCCCTGCCCCCGGGACTCGCTCTCCGTTCGGTCGCGCTACCTTGCGCATTTACAACTCCCGCTTCGCCAGGATAATCGCGCCGATCATCGCGACGAGCAGCAGCATCGAGGCGATCTCGAACGGAATCAAATAGCTCGTGTACAGGAGCCAGCCGACCTGCTCGGTGTTGCCCTGCACGGGGAGCGCGGCGGACGCCGGTGGCGTGGGCCGCGTGTAGCTGTAGGCGGTAATCGCGCCGAGCTCGACCAGAATCGCCGCGGCCAGCCCGAAGCCCAATTTCGTCCGGCGGTTCGGATCCTGATACTGCTCCGGCGGTCGCTTCAAGTTCACCAGCATGACGACGAAGAGATAGAGCACGACGATGCCGCCGGCGTAGACGAGGACCTGGATGACCGCCAGGAACTCCGCGCCGAGCAGCACGTAGAGCGCCGCCACGAACAGGAAATCGAGCACCAGGAACAAGACGCTGTGGACCGTGTCCTTCGTGCTGACCACCAGCACGGCGAACCCGAGCACGAACGCCGCCAAGACGTAGAACGCGATCGCTTCGCCCATGGCTAGGACAGCATGACCTTGACGATGCCGGTGATCACCAGGTTGATGATCGCCAGCGGGATGAGCACCTTCCAGCCGAGGCGCATCAGCTGGTCGTATCGATACCGTGGCAGAGTCGCTCGTATCCAGATGAAGAAGTACAGGAACGCGAACGACTTGAGGAGGAACCAGCCCCAATGCGGGATGATGTCCAGGAAGCCGAGGAACGCCACGTTCGGGAACGGCCGCAGCCATCCCCCCCAGAAGAGCGTCGTCGCCACCGACGAGATGACGATCATGTTGGCGTATTCGGCGAGGAAGAACAGCGCGAAGCGCATGCCGCTGTACTCGGTGTGGAACCCACCGGTCAGCTCCTGCTCGGCCTCGGGCAGGTCGAACGGCGCTCGGTTCGTCTCCGCCAGCCCGCCGATGACCACGAGCCCGAAGGCGAGCGGCTGCACGAAGGCGTACCAGACGCGCGCCTCGAGCTGCGCCTCGACGATGCCGACCATGCTGAGCGTGCCAGCCATCAGCACGACGCTCACGAGCGTCAGCGTGACCGCGACCTCATAGGAGATGAGCTGCGCCGACGCGCGCAGGCTCGCCAGCAGCGGGAACTTGCTGTTCGAGGCGTACCCCGCCAGGATGATCCCATAGACGCCGACCGAGGCCACCGACACGATGTACAAGAGCCCAACGTTGATGTCGGTGACGTAGAGCGTGACCTTCCGCCCGAAGAGACTCACCTCGGGACCGAACGGAATCACCGCATACACGATGAGGGCCGGCACCATCGCGATGATGGGCGCCAATGTGAACACCCATTTGTCGGCCTTGGTCGGGGTAATGTCCTCCTTGAGCATCAACTTCACGGCATCGGCGACCGGCTGCAGAATCCCGTAGGGACCGACACGCATCGGGCCCAGCCGTGACTGCGCCCACGCAATCACCTTCCGCTCGAGGAGCACCATGTAGGTGACTCCGACCAGCGTCGCGTTGAGGACGATGACGATCTTGAGGAGCGGGATGATGAACGTGTCGACCATGCGCTACCGATCCACCTCGCCGAGCACGATGTCGATCGACCCGATGAGCGCGACGACGTCGGCGATGAGATGGCCCTTGATGAGACGCGGCAGGGCCTGCAGGTTGCAGAACGACGGCGGCCGCACCCGGAACCGATAGGGGCTCGTCGACTTCCCGTCGCTCACGATGAAGTACCCGAGCTCGCCCTTCGGCGACTCGATGGCGTGATAGGTTTCGCCGGCCGGCGGCTTGATGAGGCGCGGCACCTTTCCGACGATCGGCCCTTCGGGAATGCCCGCCACAGCCTGCCGGATGATGCGCAGCGACTGGCGAAACTCCTCCATCCGCACCAGGTACCGATCGTAGGTATCGCCCGCCGTGCCGATCGGCACGTCGAACTCCATCTCGTCGTAGGCCGCGTACGGCTCGTCCTTCCGCACGTCACGCGCGACGCCCGATCCCCGCAGCGCCGGACCACACATGCCGATCGTCAGCGCCTCTTCGCCCGAGATCACGCCAATGGCCTTGGTACGCTCGAGCCAGATCCGGTTGTGGGTGAGCAACTCCTCGTACTCGACGACCTTCGAGTCCATGATCGAGCAGAACTCGAGCACCTTCTTGTCCCAGCCGGGCGGCAGATCCTGCGGCAGCCCGCCGATCCGCATCGAGTTATAGGTCAGCCGGGCCCCGCAGAACTCCTCGAAGAGGTCGAGAATCAGCTCGCGCTCGCGGAACGCGTAGAGGAACACCGTCATGGCGCCGATGTCCATCGCGTGCGTCCCGAGCCAGAGGCAGTGGCTGGCGATCCGCTGCAGCTCACAGAGGATCGTCCGCACGTAGCGCGCGCGCCGCGGCACCTCGATCCCCAGCATCTTCTCGACCGTCTCGCAGTACCCGACGTTGCTCGTCGCCGCCGCCACGTAGTCCATGCGGTCGGTGAGCAGGATGATCTGCGTCCAGTTGCGGTTCTCGCTGAGCTTCTCGATGCCGCGGTGCAGGTAGCCGATCACCACGTCACAGTCGACCACCTTCTCGCCATCGAGCCTGAGCACCACGCGCAACACGCCGTGCGTGCTGGGATGTTGCGGGCCCATGTTGATCACGAGCTCGTCGGTGTCGAACATCGCGCCGTGGTGAACAGTCGGTGTAGCCATGCGCTCGCGGAATCCTGGGAATTCGAGGGTTCTGGCCGCCTACTCGAGCTCGGCTTCTTCTTTCGCCTGGCGCAGCTTCAACCACTCGAGGGGACTCTCTAACAACAGCTCGCCCGGGCCCTCAAGCGGATAGTCCTTGCGCTGTGGGTACCCCTGCCAGTCCTCGGGCATCAGGATGCGCCGCAGATCAGGATGCCCGGTGAACTGGATCCCGAACATGTCGTACATCTCGCGCTCGAGCCAGCTCGCCGCCGGCCAGACCGGCGTCAGCGAGCTCACGGTCTGGTGCTCGCCCACTTTGGCCTTGATGCGCACGCGGTGTTTGTGGCGCGTCGAGAAGAGGCAGTACACGACGTCGAATCGCTCGGCGCGCGGCGGCCAATCGGTGGCCGTCCCATCCGAGCACAGATCGAAGAGCGCATCGGGGGCCGTGCGCAGATGCTGCGCCACCTCGAGCAGCCGGTCGCGGCTCACAATCGCCGTCCAATCGCCGACCCAGTAGCTCAATTGCGTGACCGCACCGGGCAACGCCGCCTGCAGCGTCGCCAAGAAGGCCGGAACCGCCACATCGGCCGGCGGGGGCGGTTCGACAGGACCGGCCGGCGCCGCTGCCTTCGGTGGATGCTCGGCCGCAGCAGGCTTCGCAGCAGCCGGTTTGGCCGCGGCGGGCGCGGCGGCCTTGGGCGGAGCCGCCGGCTTGGGCGCAGCTGGTGCAGCCGCCTCACCCGCTGATTCGGCCGGCGCACCCGCGCCGTCAGGAGGCGTCTGGGCGTCGTCAGCCATCGAGACCGCGCCTCGTGTGCTCGCAGAGAAGAGCGGCTAGACCCATTCGAGCGCGCCCTTCTGCCAGGCGTAGTAGTAGCCGACGACCAAGATGAAGATGAACACCAGCATCTCGATCAAGCCGAAGAGCAGCAACTTGTCGAAAATGACGGCCCACGGAAACATGAAGACCGTTTCCACGTCGAAGATCACAAAGAGCATCGCCACCAGGTAGTAGCGGATGCTGTAGCGATCGCGCGCATCGGTCTGCGGCTCGATCCCGCACTCGTACGGTTCGAGCTTCACCTTGTTGTACTTGCTCGGATGGATCAGGCTCGTGAAAACCAACGTGAACACGGCAAACCCGGTGGCCACGAGCACGAAGAGGGCGATCGGAATGTACGAAGAGGGCATGTGAGAAGAAAAACCGGCCTTTTGCGGTTGGTAAGGCCGTTGGTTTATAGCACGCGACTTGAGGGGTGTCAAGGAACGGACCAGCGCGGCTGTTATGCCCGCAAATTGCAGAATTTAAAACAGTTCTCTCCCTCGTCGCCTTGATTTCGCTTCACGCCGAGACCTATACTGAAGTCGATGCAGCGCCGCCGTTTCGGCCTCGCCGCTCTCGCGCTCGGCGCCCTCGCAAGTGGCGTCCCGATCGGGCTCGCCGCGCAGGCCACCGAGCGCTCGATCTACGTGAGCGTGATCGACGACCACGGCGTGCCGGTCCCCGATCTCGGTCCCCCCGACTTCCGGGTGCGCGAGGATAGCGTCGTCCGCGAGATTCTCCGAGTCGCGCCGGCCACGGTACCCATCCATCTCGCGGTGCTGGTCGACAACAGCCAGGCCGCGGCCCCGTTCATTGTCGACATCCGGAACGCCCTCACCGAGCTCGTGGGGGCGATGATCGGGCCAACCCCCGGCCAGCGCAACCTGCTCGCGCTCATCAGCTTGGCCGAACGACCTACCATCCTCACAGACTACACGGCGAGTGCCACCGAGCTCGAGAAGGGCATCGGTCGGATTTTTCCCTTGTCTGGTACGGGGTCGTATCTGCTGGACGGATTGATCGAGGTGAGTCGCGGCTTTCGGCGGCGAGAAGCCGAGCGGCCCGCGATCCTCGTCATTACCGCCGAAGGTCCCGAGTTGAGTGGGCGCTCGTACCCAGCGGTCCTCGACCCAATCATGGCCTCGCGCGCCACCCTGCATGTGGTGGTCGTCGGTCGACCGAGCTCGACGTCGATGGATCGCACCGTTGTCCTCGCGAAAGGGAGCGAGGACACCGGCGGTCGCTACGAGACGGTGCTGGCCAGCTCAGCCCTCCCGGGTCGGCTGAAGGCTCTCGCCGCGGACCTCACCAGTCAGTATTTGGTCACGTATGGACGGCCACCGACGCTGATTCCACCCGGGCGCATCGCCGTCGAGGCCACGAGACCGCGGCTGGTCGCACGGGTGCGCCCGGTGCTCGAGCCGCCGCGGACGGAGCGCCCATGACGCCTGTTCTGCGCTCCGTTCTCTACGCGGCGCTGCCCGCGGCGGTAATGGTCGTGACCGTGCTTCACGCCCAGCCCTCGACGCCGCAGACCGTCCCGCCGTCCTCCCAAACGCCAGCCGAGTCTTCGGCTCCACCGTCTTCGACGCAGCCGCAATCCCGTGAGCAGGTCTTCAAGGCCGGCGTCGATCTGGTCTCGCTGAACGTCACGGTCCTCGAGAGCGGCGCCAATCGGTATGCGACTGACCTCGACGTCGGCGACTTCCAGGTCTTCGAGGACGGCACCAAACAGGACGTCACCTATTTCACGCGCGCCCATCTCCCGATCGCCCTGGCGCTGCTCATCGACACGAGCGCCAGCATGGAAGCGCGACTCCAGACCGCGCAGGACGCGGCCATCGGTTTCGCCAAGCGGCTCCGGCCGCAGGATCTCGCCGAGGTCATCGACTTCGACAGCCGTGTCGTGATCCTGCAGCCGTTCACCAACGATCAGAACGCCCTAGAGCAGGCGATTCGGCGAACGTCGGCGGGCGGCTCGACCTCGGCCTACAATGCGGTCTACATTGCCCTCAAGAACCTGAAGAAGGTGCTCGCCACCAGCGTCGACGAGATTCGCCGCCAGGCCATCGTCCTCCTGTCGGACGGCGAGGACACCTCGAGCCTGCTGCCTTTCGAGGAAGTGCTCGATCTGGCGAAGCGATCCGAGACGGCCATCTATGCCATCGGGCTCCGATCGGGCGACGGCGGCAAGGGCTTCAAGGAAGCCGAGTACGTGTTGAAGCAGCTCGCCCATGAGACGGGCGGGCGCGCGTTCTTTCCGAATCAGATCGGCGAGCTGGCTGGGATCTACAATCAGATCTCCGACGAGCTGTCGAGCCAGTACTCGGTCGGCTATACGTCGAAGAATATGCGACGTGACGGGGCGTGGCGCCGGATCGTCGTGCGGGTCAACCGGCCGAATCTGATCGCGCGCACCAAGCAGGGCTACTTCGCGCCTACGGTGCGCTGATCTTCTCCGATCCGCGCGATCTTTTCGAGCAGGAACGAGCACCATGGACCCTCTTGCAATGAACGCAGTGCCGCTCGTGCTGTATGCGGCCGCCATGGTCGCCTACCTCTGGCATTTCGCGCGCCGCCAGCCCTCGCTTGGGCGCGTCGCCACGACGCTGCTCGTCGCCGGGGCCCTTGCGCACACCTTCGTCATCGGCATGCAGACCATGGACGCCGGCCATTTGCCGATGACCAACGCCTCGTCGGCGATCTCGACGTTCGTCTGGCTGCTCGCGCTCGCGTACTTGTACACGGAGATGACGACCGACGAACGGGCGATGGGCACTTTCATCCTGCCGCTGCTGGCCGTTCTGCAGTTGATGCCGGTCCTCAACCCCATCGTCGAGGATCGCGCGCCGGTGCTCCAGCGTCCGCTCTTCGGCATCCACGTCGCCTCGCTCCTCTTCGCCTACGCGAGCTTCGCGCTCGCCTGCGTGATCGGCGTGACCTACGTGCTGCTCTTCAAGGAAATCAAGGCCAAGCATCTGGGGTTCTTCTACACGCGGCTGCCGTCCCTTCAGGTGCTCGACGCGATGAATCACAAGGCGATCGCCTTCGGCTGGGTATTTCTGACCGTCGGGATGGTCTCGGGCGCGGTGTGGGCGGGGCAGGCGCGCGGTTATGCCGCCGGTGACCCCCGTGTGCAGGCCATGTCGCTCGGGGATCCCAAGATCTTCGTGGCGCTGGTCTGTTGGGCGGTGTATTCGTTCGAGGCGTTCGCGGCACGCAAGCTGGGCTGGGGCGGACGACGAACGGCGTATCTGTCAGCGGTGGGGTTCGCAATTGTGCTCCTGAATTTCGTGCCGATCAGCTACTTCTTGACCAAGAGCCACGACTTCTAGCAGTCTCGTGCCGCGCCCGCGGCGGGCTGCTCGTGTCGTCGACCCATCATGCGTCTGTTGCTTGTCGGGATCAGTCATCGCACCGCTCCGATCGAGATCCGGGAACAGCTCGACTTCCAGGCCCGGGGGCTCGAGATCGCGCTGCGCACCCTCATCGGCCAGCAGGCAGTGACCGAGGCCGTCGTGGTGCAGACCTGCAATCGGGCGGAGGTGTACGCCGCCTGCGACAGCGTGGAGCCGGCGCGCACCGACATCGTGAATTTCGTGTCCGACTTCCACGGCGTCGAGCGCCGAGTGCTCGAGCCGCTCATGTATGACAGTGTCGATCTCGATGCGGCTCGGCATCTGTTCCGCGTCGCAGCGGGCCTCGACTCGATGGTCGTCGGCGAGCCACAGATTCTCGGCCAGGTCAAGGACGCGCACGCGGCGGGCACCAGGGCTCAGACCGTGGGCCCCGTCCTCAACCGTCTCTTTCACGGCTCGTTCGCCACCGGCAAACGGGTGCGCACCGAGACGGCGCTCGGCTCGGGCGCCGTCTCGGTCAGCTATGCGGCACTGTCGCTTGCGCGCAAGATCTTCGGCGACCTGACCGGGCACCACGTGCTGGTCGTCGGGGCCGGGGAGATGGGCAAGCTCACGGCCCGACACATGCGGTCGCACGGCGCGCATCGGGTGACGATCGTCAGCCGCACTGTCGCCCACGCCGCACGCACGGCCGAAGCCATCGGCGGCGCCTCGGCCTCCCCGTGGGAGGAGCTCGACGCCGTGCTGGCGACGAGTGACATCGTCATCAGTGCGACGGGGGCGTCGAAGCCCGTGCTGAGCCGAGCACGCGTCGAATCGGCGATGCGGCTGCGGCGCAATCGGCCGCTCTTCATCATCGACATCGCCATGCCACGCGACGTCGAGCCGTCTGCCGGCGAGCTCGAGCAGGTATTTCTCTACAACATCGACGATCTGGCGGCGACGGTCCGTGAGAATCTGGCGCGCCGGACCAGCGAGGTGACGCGCGCCGAGGCGATTGTCGGCGAAGAAGTGGGCAAATTCGGCGGGTGGCTCCGGTCCCGCGGGGCCATCCCCACGGTCGTCGCCCTGCGGCAGCGCTTCGACGCCATCAGGCGCGCCGAGCTGCAGCGACTCGAGTTCAAGCTCAGCGCGCTGCCTCCGGAGGCCCGCGCCAGTGTCGACGAGATCACCCGTCTCATCGTCGAGAAGCTGCTGCTCGCGCCGACCGAGCAGCTCAAAGCGCTCGCCGATGCCGAAACCATCGGCACCTACACCGAAGCGATGACGCGTCTCTTCAACCTGCAGGCGGTGCCCCCGGCGACGAGCGACGGCGCACTGGACGACGGCACCGACCAAGCGCGGTCGAAGCCGACCGGGGGGCGGGTCGAGCCGTTCCCCACGAATCGGAACGCCCGCTAACCCTGGTGACTCGCGCGGTTTCTTGTGGCTTCGTGGCGTCCGGCTTTCGTCGCACGGTCAAGCGGTTGCGCCTGTGTCCCAGGTCCGGCCAATGCCGGACGCCGCGAGCGGGCGGGAGCAACGGAAGCGCTGGTCTGGACGGCACATGCGTCGCGGACGCCCCACTGGGCTGGCGAGGCACCCCTCGGTGGCTGACCCGCGTGCGCTGAGACTCGGCACGCGCGGCAGTCCGCTCGCGCTCTGGCAGGCGCGCACCGTCGCGGCGCGCATCGCCGAACACGACGGGCCATCCACGGCAACCGTTGTCATCAAGACCACCGGCGATCGGCTGACCGAGGTCAGGCTCTCGGAGCACGGCGGCAAAGGTCTCTTCGTCAAGGAGCTCGAAGACGCGCTCCTCTCGGGTGCGATCGACGCAGCCGTCCACAGCAGCAAGGATCTGGCGGCAGTCGTTCCGTCAGGCCTCACAATCGCGGCCACGCTGCCGCGTGAAGACCCGCGCGACGCCTTGGTCCTGCCGGCCTCCCATGGGGTCACGGTGTCGCGGTGGGAGGAACTCGCCGAGGCGCTCGGCTCAGGCCGCGTCGTGGGCACGGGCAGCATCCGACGCGTCGTGCAGATGCAGCGGGCGCTCCCGGCGGCTCGATTCGAGCCCGTGCGGGGCAACCTCGACACGCGTCTCCGTAAGCTGGATGCGGGTGAGTACGACGCGCTCGTCCTCGCGGCCGCAGGCCTGCGGCGGCTCGGCCTTGGCCATCGGATTGCGCTCCTGGTGCCCGTCGACATCTGCATTCCGGCGCCTGGACAAGGCATCGTCGCCGTGGAAGCCCGTGAGGATGACGCGCGCACGCTCGAGGCCCTCGTCCCGATCGACGACGGCGCGGCGTCAGTAGCGCTCGCCGCCGAGCGGGCGGTCGTCGCCGCGCTTGGGGGTGGCTGTCAGATCCCGCTCGGGGCGTTGGCCACACGGCTGAGCGGGGGCGACCTCGAGGTCGTGGCGATGGTCGCGTCGCGGGATGGCCACCGACGGGTGCATGCCGCGGTTCGAGGATCGGCGGCTGACCCCGGCGCGCTCGGGCGCCAGGTGGCCGCCCGGCTCCTCGCCGACGGTGCGGGGGACATCCTGGCGCAGTAGCCCGAGACGTGAGAAGCTGAACACCCTATGAGTCATCGTCCGAGATCTGCGCCGGCGGCGGGCCGGGTATGAGCGCGACACACAGCATCGTCTATCTGATCGGGGCCGGCCCAGGCGATCCCGGGCTCATCACCGCTCGCGGTCTTCAGTGCCTGTCGACGGCCGACGTGGTCTTGTACGACCATCTGGTTCATCCGCGGCTGCTGCGCCAGGCGAGGCCCGGTGCCGAGAAGATCGACGTCGGCACCGCCGCGCCTCAGCCGCTCGAGCAGGACGCCATCAACTGCCTGCTCGTCGAGAAGGCGCGCGAGGGGAAGCGGGTCGCGCGGCTGAAGTGGGGCGACCCTTTCGTGTTCGATCGTGGCGGCTCCGAGGCGCTGTTCCTCCATGAGCAAGGGGTGCGCTTCGAGGTCGTGCCGGGTGTGCCGGCGGGCGTGGGCGTGGCGGCGTACGCAGGCGTCCCGCTCACGTATCCTGGGGCGGGCGACACGCTCACGTTCGTGCGCGGCCACGAGGACGAGGGCCGGTCGAAGATCTCGGTCAACTGGGCCCGCCTCGCCCAATTGGACGGTACCATCGTCTGCTACGCGGGGCTCGCCCAACTCCCGCAGATCGTCGGCCATCTGCTCGACCACGGGCGCAGCGCCGAGGAGCCCGCCGCGATGATCTTCCATGGGACCTCGACGCGTCAGGAGTCGATCGTCAGCACGCTGGGCCACATCGCCGGCGCCGTGAAGGCCAGCTTCGAGCGCCGGGCCGGCATCCTGATCGTCGGACGGGTCGTGGGGCTGCGCGAGCACCTGCGCTGGTACGACTCGAAGCTGCTCTTCGGCCGGCGCGTGCTGGTGACGCGGCCGCGCGATCAGGCCGGCGAGATGGTGGCCCTGCTCGAGGCGCTCGGGGCCGATGCGATCGAGGCGCCGATGATTCGCATCGTCCCGCCCGAGAGCTACGAGGCGCTCGATGCGGCCTGCGCCGCAATCGGACGGTTCGACTGGGCGGTCTTCTCGAGCGCCAACGCCGTCGAAGCGTTCATGCAGCGGCTGATGGCGTCGCCGCGCGACCTGCGAGCGCTCGGGCACATCAGGCTGTGCGCCGTCGGACCGGCCACGACCGAGCGCCTCGCGCGCTACGGCCTCAAGGTCGATCTGGTGCCGGCTGAGTATCGCGCCGACGCGATTGCGCATGCTTTCTCTCAATCGGGCGACGTGCGCGGGCTCGAAGTGCTCTTGCCGCGAGCGGATATCGGCCGCGAGGTGGTCGGCGACGAGCTGCGCCGTCAGGGCGCGAAGGTGACCGAAGTCGTGGCCTATCGCACCGCGCTCGTCGAGCCGGGACGCGACGGAGAGCCCGACGTGTACCGCATGCTGCTCGACCGACAGCTCGACTGTGTGACCTTCGCGAGCGCCTCATCGGTCAGAAGCTTCGTGCGGCTCGTCGGCACCGAGCAGGCGTCAGACCTCCTGCGCAACACGCTGGTCGCCTCGATCGGGCCCGTCACGGCCGAGGCGGCGCTGCAGTACGGAATTCAAACGACGATCATGCCGTCGCAGTACACCGTGCCCGCGCTGGTCGACGCCATCGCGCAGCACTTCCGATCGCAGCCATGACGCCCACTGGAACCCGCGCAGGCCAGCTGCTGACTCGTCGGCTGCGCCGGCTCAGGCGATCCGCGCCGCTCCGGGCGCTCGTGCGAGAGACGCGTCTCTCACCCGACATGCTGATGTTGCCGCTCTTCGTGTGCGGCGGCGAGGGCGTGCGGCATGAGGTCGCTTCGATGCCCGGCGTCTTCAATCTCTCGGTCGACGAGGCCGTGAAGGAAGTCGCCGCCGCGTGCGGCGACGGGGTCCGCGCGGTCCTCCTCTTCGGACTGCCGGATCACAAGGACGCCGTCGGCTCGGCCGCACACGATGCGGACGCGCCGGTACAGTCGGCGATCCGTGCCATCAAGCGGAACGTGCCCGACGCGCTGGTCGTCACCGACGTGTGCCTCTGCGAGTACACCGATCACGGGCACTGCGGGATCCTGATCGACGGCGACGTCGCCAACGACCCCACCGTCGACGAGCTCGTGCGGGCCGCGGTCTCGCACGCCAGCGCCGGCGCCGACATCGTCGCGCCGTCCGACATGATGGACGGGCGCGTCGGTGCCATCCGCCGCGCGCTCGACGAGCGCGGCTTCGAGCAGGTGGCGATCATGTCCTACGCGGCGAAATACTGCTCGGCGTTCTACGGACCGTTTCGCGACGCTGCCGGATCGACGCCGCAGTTCGGCGACCGCCGGTCGCACCAGATGGATCCGGCCAACGCCCGAGAGGCGCTCCTGGAAGTCGAACAGGACATCGAAGAGGGGGCCGACCTCGTCATGGTGAAGCCTGCCGTCATGTACCTGGACGTCATCCGCCAGGTCAAGGACACGTTCGGGTATCCGACGGCGGCGTACCACGTCAGCGGCGAATACGCCATGATCAAGGCCGCCGCCGCACGCGGCTGGATCGACGAACGGCGCGCGATGCTCGAGACGCTCACCGCAATCCGGCGCGCGGGCGCCGACATCATCATCACCTACTATGCCCGCGAGGCCGCGCGGCTCCTGGCCTGACCGCCTCGCCCATCCGCGGCCTTGCTCGCATCGAGCGCCGCTCGCCCGTCAGCCGTCCATGAAAACGACACGTTCAGCCAGGATCTTCGCGCGGGCCCAACGCATCCTTCCAGGCGGCGTCGACAGTCCGGTCAGAGCCTTCAAGGCCGTTGGCGGCACCCCGCGTTTCATCCGCCGCGCGTCGGGCGCACGGCTCGAGGATGTCGACGGCCACACCTATATCGATTACGTGATGTCATGGGGGCCCCTCATCCACGGCCATGCCCCCCGCGGACTGGTCCGCGCCATCGCCGACGCGGCGCGGCGCGGCACCAGCTACGGCGCGCCGAGCCCGCTGGAGGTCGAGCTCGGCGAGCTCGTTCGCCGCCGCATGCCGTCGCTGGAACGGGTTCGCTTCGTGAGCTCCGGTACCGAAGCCACGATAAGCGCCGTCCGCATCGCACGAGCGGCCACGGGACGAGAGCGCATCGTCAAGTTCGAAGGGTGTTATCACGGGCACGCAGACGCGTTCCTCGTGCAGGCCGGTTCGGGAGCGCTGACCCTCGGCGTACCCACCAGTCCCGGCGTGACGCGCGGAGCCGCCGCCGACACGCTGCTCGCCCGCTATAACGACCTGGACTCGGTGCAGCGGGTCTTCGAGCAGCACGGCCCACAGATCGCTGCGCTCATCGTCGAGCCGATTGCCGGCAACATGGGCGTAGTGCTACCTGCCGATGGCTTTCTGCCCGGCCTGCGCGATCTCTGCAAGCAACACGGCGCGCTGCTCATCTTCGACGAGGTCATCTCCGGCTTCCGGGCCGGTCCGGGAGGTGCGCAGGAGAAATACCGGGTCCGCCCGGATCTGACCTGTCTGGGGAAGATCATCGGAGGTGGTTTGCCGGTGGGCGCCTATGGGGGCCGCGCGGCGTTGATGGAGTTGGTCGCGCCCGTCGGACCCGTCTACCAGGCGGGCACGCTCTCAGGAAATCCGCTCGCGATGACCGCCGGACTCTGGTGCCTCTCCCATTTGACGCCAGCCCTCTACCGCTCGCTCGAGGCCTCGACCCGCCGACTGGCCGAGGGCTTGGCTGCCGCGGCACGCGACGCCGGCGTGCCGGTGCAGATCAACTCGGCCGGCTCGGTATTCACGCCCTTCTTCACCGACCGGCCCGTCGACGACTACGCGTCAGCCACGAGCGCTGACACGAGGCGGTACGCGCGGTTCTTTCAGGGCATGTTGGCCAGGGGCATTTACCCCCCGCCATCACAGTTCGAGGCGTGGTTCCTGTCAACCGCGCACACCACAGCCGACATCAATCGCACGATCGCCGCCGCCCGCGAGGCGTTCCGAGACTAAACGGGGCTCCCCGACGCGTCGGCAACTCGACTCCCTATCGCAGATCGATCTCGGAGTCGACTCGTACTCGGAGCACGGTCCCAACGGGAAGCTCGACGTCTTTCCCTTCAGTGGCCGCGATGGTCCCGCCACCTCCGATGAGGATGCCTGCGAGCGCGCCCTTGAAGCCACCCAGGATGCCACCGAGAATGGCGCCGACGCCGGCGCCCGCGCCAATCTTCCCGACTTCGCCCTTGTAGCCTTCGCTCTCGAGCGCTTCGGTCACCGTGGCACGAAGGGGATATTCACGTCCGCGGACGGTGATGCGATCGAAGGCCAACGTCAGCCGGCCCTTTCGGTCGAGCCTGCCTGCCTTGTCCACGGAGCTGACCACCCCACGCAGCGTCGATCCGGCCGGGATGAGCACGCGGTCGCCCTGCCGCAAGTCGACCATCGTCGTCGCCTCGAAGCGATCTTCGACCTGGTTGGTCTTCGAGCTGAGCGCCGTCTGCAGTCGCACATCGAGCTCGGTTCCGACTGGGACGTCGGCCGAGGACGACCGCTTGGCCGAAGACGAAGGGGAGGCGGTTCGCGGCGCGTCGGAGGACGATCCGGCCGCCGCACCGTCGCGGCTCCGGGCACGCGACCGGAGGTCGTCGATGCGATCGCGCAGCTCGAAGTACTCGGTCCGCGGGATCGACTCGCCTTTCTTGAGCTTCACCTTCAGGTAAATCGTCTCGTCCCGCGCAGCGTCGAGCGCGCTGCTCAATTCGGACGCCGAGGCGCCTGGCGCCTGGGACACGTCGCGCGACGCATCGGCAATCGCGTCTTCTAACCGCTGGATATCCGCCGAAGAAACCGTCGCCTGTGCTAGAGCCGGATGCGCCGTCACCAGGAGCGCAGTGGCCACCAACGCTGACCGCACCAGATGGATGAGCTTCACGAAACCTCCTCGTTACTTCGGGGCTCCGCCTGAACCCAAGCCCGATCGCTCGCGGGGGCCCCTGTCCCGCGTCGCGCTTCTCCATCCGAGTCCTCCCCGGGCCTTGACCCGGGACCTTTTCTCTCGCCGGTGCACCGCGCGGGCCTTCGTCTTACCCAGGCCCACACATCTCACCTGACACTGGGAGCAGTTGATGCAAGAACCGGCCCCGGGGGCCGGCCAAGCTGCTACCGGCGCCGTCATATCAGGAAATGCGTGGTTCCTTCCGGGGTTGGCTCCCCCGTCGTGCCAGGGGCTTCCTAATGCCGCCGGAGGCGCCGCTGACCTCGTTGGAGTACAGAACAGGGCGCTACCGCCAGGGCATCAAGCGTTCGATCCAACTGATGCGCGTCAGGTCGTTGTAGATGACCGTGACCATCAACATCATGATCACGACGAAGCCGGCGAAGAGCATCTTCTCCTTCGCCTGCGAGCTGAAGTCACGACGCGCCACGCCCTCGAGCGCCATGATGAGGATGTGGCCGCCGTCCAGGATCGGGATGGGGAGCAAGTTGAGAAGGCCAAGGTTCAGGCTGATGGAGGCCATCAAGCTCAAGAGCGCCACCCATCCGAGCTGCGCCTGCTCACCCGACAATTGTGCGATGGCGACAGGGCCCATCAGCTGCTTTGGGGACGTCTGGCGCGTCAGCAGTCCCCAGACCGTTTCGAAGATCATCCCCGTGTACTGGACGTTCTTCTCGATGCTGAGGCGCACGGCTTCGACGAGGCCAGGCTTGATGCTCTTGGTCTGGTCGGCGATGCCAATCCCGAGCCACCCTATCGTGCCTCGACGCTCGGGTGTCACACGAATCGACATCGGCGAGCCGTTTCGCAGAATCGCCAGTGTGATCTCTTGCCCTGGGTGCGAAGCGATGGCCCTGCGGAGATCGGTGCGGAAGGTGATGCGCCGATCGTTCACGGCCACGATGACATCGCCGGATTTCACGCCCGCGCGATCGGCCGGCTCACCCGGGTTGACGCTCGGTACGTACGGGTGGACGTCCGGCATCACACCGATGTCGCCGATCTCGAATCGCCCACCATCGGCGCTGGGCGTCGGGGTAATCCGCACGGTCGACTCCGCGCCGTCGCGGATCAGCCGCAGCTCGATCTCACGATGGCTCTTGGGGGCGACCGCCAGGTAGAACTCCTCCCAGGTGAGCACGCTGCGGTCCGCGGCCGCGACGATGCGGTCGCCGGGACGGATGTCGACCTTCGACGCTGGCGACCCTTCCGCGATGGCGCCTACGACAACCGGCTGATCCTCGAACACCGGAACCTGGGCGCCCTGGTGCAGCACCACGGCGGTCAGCACCAGCGCCAGGAGCAGGTTCATCACCGGGCCCATTACGAGCACCTGGAACCGCTCCCACTTCGTACGGGACAGGAACTCCTCCGGCGATCCGCTGCGGGCGTCGTCCGCGCTTTCGCCCGCCATCTTGACGTAGCCCCCGAGAGGCAGCGCGCCGATGCCGTACTCGGTATCACCGCGCTTGAATCTCAGGATGGTCGGATTGAACCCGAGCTGGAACTTCAGCACCTTGACGCCCAGGCGCTTCGCCGCCAGAAAATGGCCGAGCTCGTGCACGAACACCAGAACGCCCAGGACGAATGCGAAAGCGAGAATGGTCGTCAGCACCGGACCCTCAATCCTCTATTGTACTTCTCGGGCGATGCCTTCCGAGTACTGCCGGGCCCAACGGTCGACCTTGCGCACGCCTTCGAGCGTGGCCACGGGTGTCGAGGGATGGGCCTCCATGGTCCTGCCGATGACCTCGCTGATCTGCGGGAAGCGCAGGCGTCCTTGCAGAAACTGAGCCACGGCGACCTCGTTCGCCGCGTTGAGGGTGACCGGAAGGCCGGGCGCACCGGTCAACGCGCGATACGCGAGCCGTAGGCACGGAAACGCCTCGGCATCGGGGGCTTCGAACTCGAGCGTGCCCGCTCGAGTGAGATCGAGCGCTGGCAGGGCGGCGGTCCAGCGTTCGGGATACGAGAAGGCATACTGAATCGGCAGCTGCATGTCGGTCACGCCGAGCTGCGCGATGAGCGAGCCGTCGACGAGCTCCACCAACGAGTGCACGACCGACTGTGGATGGATGACGACGTCGATCCGATCGGCGTGTACGCCGAAGAGCCAGTGCGCCTCGATGACTTCGAGACCCTTGTTCATCAGCGTGGCCGAATCGATCGTGATCTTCGGTCCCATCCGCCAGGTGGGATGGCACAGGGCCTCTTGGGCCGTGACCGCGGCGAGCGCAGCCGCGGTCCAGCCTCGAAAGGGTCCACCCGAGGCCGTCAGTACGAGGCGCTTCACCTCCGTCATGCGCCGGCCGTGTAGGCACTGGTGGACGGCGTTGTGCTCGCTGTCGACCGGAAGGATGCTCACCCCCTGGCGCGCCGCCGCTCGTGTGACGAGGTCGCCGGCCATGACGAGCACTTCCTTGTTCGCCAGCGCGATGGTCTTCCGGCAGTCGATCGCCGCGAGCACGGCTTCCAGGCCGTCGGTGCCCGACGACGCAAAGAGCACGAGCTCGACCTCCGGGTGAGTCGCCACGGCGACCAGACCCTCGGTGCCAGGCGGCGCGTGCTTGACCCCCCTTGGCGAGATCTGCTGCTTGAGGCGCGCGAGCGCGGCGTCCGATCGCATCGACACGATTCGGGGTCGGTATCGGGCGATCTGCGCCGCGAGCGCCGCGTCTTGCTCGCCGGCGGCCAACCCGACGACCTCGAGCCGATCGGCGTGCGCGTCCACCACCGCCAGGGCGCTCCGTCCAATCGAACCGGTCGACCCGATGATCGCGATGCGCTTCACAAGTAGGTGAGCGCCAGGAAATAGACCGGCGCAGCGAAGAGCAGCGCGTCGATTCGATCGAGGACGCCGCCGTGGCCCGGAATGAGCGCCGAGCTGTCCTTGACGCCGGCGCTGCGCTTCAACATGGACTCGAAGAGATCCCCGATGATGCCCACCGCGACGATCACCACCCCGAGACCGACACGAACCATCAGGGACCAGTCCGGTCGATCGAGCCACGAGGCCGCGAGCACGGCGAATACTGCGCTCCCGACGACGAGTCCCCCGATGGCCCCCTCCACGGTCTTCTTGGGACTGATCGCGGGGGCGAGTGGCCGCCGCCCGAGTGCGCGACCGGTGTAGTACTGCGCGGTGTCGCTCGCCATCACGGTCAACATCAACAGGAACAGCCCGGCCGGACGATGGACGGCGCGCACGAGGATGAGCACGCCGATTGGCAGGCCGAGGTACAACGCCGGAAACGTCGCGCTGGCCACCCCGGAAAGCGCGTCGCCTCCACGCCAGCCGAACACTGCAAACGTTCCGACGGCGATAAGGGTCACAAGCAGCAGCGCCACGACGTGGGGCACCGACGCAGCGGGAGCCGCAAGCGCCGCGCACGTGCAAGCGGCCCCGCCGGCCCAGACCGGAAAGGGCACGCCGTGATCACGCGTGGGGTTGAGCGTCCGGTACTCGTGGCAGGCGAGCAGCAAGAGCGCCTCTGCGACCAGGAAGAAAAGCCAGCCTGCCGCCCACCAGACCACGACGACGGCGAGCAGAGCGAGCGCGACGCCGCTCCAGACCCTTGTCACGATCGGCGCGTCCTGACGCACGAAGCGCCGGCGCGGGGAACCCGAGCGCTCAACACGCGGCGGGTCACTTGACGCCGAGCGCGATCGGTGACGATTTGAGCCCGCCGTATCGCCGATCGCGCTTCTGGTAGGCCACGAGCGCCTCGAGCAAATCGCGCCGCCGGAAGTCGGGCCACAACGTCTCGGTCACCCAGATCTCCGCATAGGCAATCTGCCACAGCAGGAAGTTGCTCACGCGCATCTCCCCGCTCGTTCGAATGAGGAGATCGGGATCGGGCAGCCCGGCGGTGTAGAGGAAGCCGGCGAAGGTGCGCTCGTCGAGATCCTCGGGCGAAAGGCCGGCGGCCAAGGCTCGCCTGGCCGCATCGACGATCTCGGCGCGGCCGCCGTAGTTCAGCGCGATATTGAACAGCATGCCGGAGTTGTTCGCGGTCCGGGTCATGCCGAGCTCGAGCTCGTCCTGGACGTCGGGCGCGAGCGCGTCTTGTCGTCCGATGACCTTGAAGCGGATGTTGTTCCGATTGAGCGTGCTGAGCTCCGACCGGATGTACCGCTTCAGCAGCAGCATCAGCGTGTTCACCTCGGCGTGCGGTCGTTTCCAGTTCTCGACCGAGAACGCGTAGAGCGTCACCACGGGGATGTCGAGACGGGCCGCCGTCTCGACGACGTCGCGGACCGACTCGATCCCGGCTCGATGCCCTTCAACGCGCGGCAGGTGCCTTCTGGCGGCCCAGCGCCCGTTGCCGTCCATGATGATGGCGACGTGCGCGGGCAACCGCTCGCAATCGACCTGTCGCGCCAGGTCTTCGTCGGCTGATCCAGGCGGAATCCACGCCAGGAGCTCCTCAAGCGCCATGCAGTGCCTTCGTGATAAACCGCAATTTTAGCACGCGTACTCGCTCTCGCCCCGGCCGCTCGCACCTGGACGTGAACGGTCCCCGGCGCCCCGGTTACGCATAGTCGACGCGCACGAGGCAAAGTCCCTCGGCCGGCACGGTTCGCCCGGCCTGGTGCCGATCTCGAGACTGAAGCAGGCCGGCGATGGCGGCCGGCTCGAGGCGGCGCCCCCCGATGTCGACGAGCGTCCCAACGATCGAGCGCACCATGTGACGCAGGAAGCCGTCTCCCCGCACTTCGTACTCGACGAGGACGCCAGCCGCCCTGTCGAGCCCCCCGAGCAGGCCGAGATGCGCTCCCACGTGAAGTCGTCGGATGCGCGAGGAAAAAAGCGTGCGCGTCGTGCTCGCAACCTCGGTCCCGAGCGACTGGAACGCGGCAAAATCGTGTCGGCCCTCAAGCCGGCGCGCCGCCGCGTCCATGGCGGCCACGTCGAGCTCCTGGCCGGGGACGTGCCACACGAAACCGCGCAGAATCGGCGGCACAGCGATGCCGTTCCAGAGGTGATAGCGGTACAGCTTCGAGCGGGCGCCGAAACGGGCGTGGAAGGAAGGATCGGCGACCGCCGCCGCGAGGATGCGCACCGCCGGAGGCAGATGCGCGTTCAACGCACGCTGCAGCGTCGCCGCATCCATGGGCCGAGTGAGCGAGAGGCTGGCGACCTGCCCGAGTGCGTGCACGCCGGCGTCGGTCCGACCGGCGCCGATGACCGTGACGGCAGCGCCCTCGAGCGTGGCTGCTGCGTCTTCGAGCAACGCCTGCACCGAGACGCCGGTCGCCTGGCGCTGCCACCCCACGAGGCCGGTACCGTCGTAGGCGACGGTCAAGCGAAAGCAGGCCATGGGTCGACCCGCACGGACGTCAACTGTTCGGCACGGGCCGCGATCCGGGCTTCATGACGGCGATCCCCTGCGCGCACTGGGGACACCGATTGGGCTCGTAGGTGGGCAGCTCGATCTGGAGCAGCGCCGCAAACGGGAGGGCCGGGCCGCCAAGGTCGACCTCTCCCCCGCTGCGATCGACGATCGCTGCGGCAGCGACGACCTGGCCGCCCGCGGCGACGGCAACCTCCATCGTCTCGCGCGTCGAGCCTCCCGTGGTGACGACGTCTTCGACGACGACCACGCGGTCGCTCGGGCCAAGGCCGAATCCTCGTCGGAGCCTCAGCAGGCCGTCCTGCCGTTCGGCAAAGATCGCGCGGACGCCCAGCGCGCGCGCGACCTCATGCCCGATGATGAGGCCTCCCAGCGCGGGCGACAGCACCGCCGTCGGTCGAGTCGCCGCGACACGCTCCGCCAGGGCCCGGCCGAGCCGCTCGGCATGGGGTGGATGCTGCAGCACCAGGGCACACTGGAGATAGCCGGCGCTGTGGAGGCCTGAGGACAACCGAAAGTGGCCGTCGAGCAGCGCGCCCGAACGCCGGAAGAGATCGAGAAGCTCGTCGCGTGTCATGGGCAGAAGCGCGGGTCGAAGGATGAGCCGTTATGCGGCGTGTCAACGAACCTGTACTCGCTGCGTCTGTCGCCTCCGCCCGCGAGGGAACGGGCGTGGGGCTCCGCGCAGCGACCGAGCCGGAGTTCGGGGCAAAGCCCCGGCGAGAAATAGAACGGCCCCACCGTGGAGCCCGAGCCGAGGCTGGGCTGTTAGTATACATAGCCAACGCCTGGGCGCCGAACCCCGCCGCCCCGCCAACCGTCTATATGAAAGCACTTGACGTGACGTGGTACTCGACCGCGTCGCCGTGGATGACGTACTCACCCATCACGTCGAGTCAGAGCGACGTCCAGTCCTACTCGACTTGAACGTCCCATGGAGCTGCGATTCATGCACCAGACCATCTCCTACGCTCCGCTGTCCGTCACGGGTCTTGCGGTGCTCCTGACTGCGACGGCGGCGGCTGCCCAATCTCGGCCGCTGGCCGAGCCTGCTCTTCGGGTGGCCGTCGGACAGGCGAGTCAATCTGCCCCAGCCGTTCGGCGCCTCACCGTGGAGGAGGCCGTGCGGTTGGCGATCGAGCAGAACCTGGGCATTCAGGTCGAGCGATTCAACCCCCAGCTTCAGGACCTGGCGCTGGCCGAGACCCGAGCCTCGTGGGCACCAACCTTCAAAACCAATCTCGTCAGCGGCTCGACCGACACGCCGGTGACCAATCTCTTCGCCGGCGGACAAGACAGCGTCAACGATGGGCGCCTCGAAACCGAAGTTGGCCTCACGCAGCTCCTGCCGACCGGCGGCAACTACAGCGTGGCCTGGAACAGCACGCGCCTGACGTCGACCAATTTCTTCAACAACTTCAATCCGCAGCTGCGTACCAACTTTGCGTTCGACATCTCGCAGCCGCTCGTTCGCAACTACAAGGTCGACAACGTCCGGCAACAGTTGGCGACCACACAAAAGCTGCGGGAGAGCTCGGACCTCAACCTCCGCGCCACCATCACCCAGACGATGCGCAGCGTGAAACTCGCCTACTGGGATCTGGCGACCGCCATCGATCAGCTTGCCGCACAGCGGCAATCGCTCGATCTGGCGCGACGCCTCCTCGGCGACAACGAGAAACGGGTCGCGATCGGCACGATGGCTCCTATCGACATCGTCGAAGCGCAGGCGGAGGTCGCACGGAACCAGGAGTCGGTCATCGTTGCCGAGGCCGCCATCAAGCAGGCCGAGGATCGCCTGCGCACGCTCATCCTCGACCCGGCCGCGCCCGACTTCTGGACCGTGTCGCTCGAGCCGGCCGATACGGCACCGTTTACCGAGCAGATCATCGACGTCAACGGTGCGGTCACCCGAGCGACCGCCCAGCGGTCCGACGTGCTGCAGTCGCGCAACACCCTGGCGCGGAACGACATCAGCATCAATTTCCTGCGCAACCAGATGCTGCCCGATGTGAGCGCGCGCGCGACCTACGGGCTCGTGGGTGTCGGCGGATCGCTGCTCCAGCCGCTCACGTCGCTGCCCATCGGCGGACCGCTCCCACAGCGGACCGTTCTGTCGCAGCGCGGGTTCGGCTCCGTGCTGGGCGACGTCTTCACCAACGCGTACCCGGCCTGGACCCTCGGCGTACAGATCGGCTACCCGCTCGGCACGAGCACGGCCGAGGCGAGCCTGGCCAAGGCGCGCCTGCAGCACTCTCAGGCGCAGACGGAGCTTCGCAATCTCGAGCTGCGCGTCGCGGCCGAGGTGCGAGACGTCGCCCGCCAGGTGACGACCAACCGCCAGCGGGTGGCGAGCGCCCGCGTCGCGCGCGAGCTCGCCGAGCGGCGGCTCGATGCTGAGGAGAAGAAGTTCGCCGCCGGCATCCAGACGAGCTTTTTCGTCTTCCAGGCGCAGCGAGACCTCGCGCAGGCTCGGACCAACGAGGTGCGAGCCATCGGCGACTACAGCAAGTCGCTCGTCGACTACGACGCGGTGCAGGAGGTGCCGCTCGCAGCCACTCCGCGCTGAGCCCACGAAATGGACCAGGCCCCTGCGGATCCCTCGACGTCTGACCAACTCCGATGAGAGTCTTCGTGAGTCGGCATGAGCGACGCGTCGCCCGCGCGCAGAAGGCAGCAAGGTCAGCGGGACGGTGGCTTAGCAGGTGAGGCGGCGGACGCCCCCTGACGTTCGAGCGCAGCAGATGTCGGACAGGGGAGCCGATCGGTGATGGCGCGGATCTTCGTCATGATCACATCGGTCCACTCATCGAGCGATGACAACCGTCCCTCTGAGGGCCGATAGCGGTCGAGCCGTGCGCCAGACAGGAGCGCTCGCACGTCGGGAGCGGTAACCTGGCGCAACCGCTCGGCCAGAAACGCACGTCCCTCTTCTGAGATACTCACGTCAGGAAACGTGGACCCGCCGTACGGCAAGTTGCGCATCGAGACGCGGCACGTGGCTGGATCGCTCCAGACCGGCAGCCTTCGCCAGCCGTCGAGATCCAGCTTGAATGGACCGAACGTGTCACCGAGATCCTGCACCATCGCCCACGGTCGATCGCAGTGTCGCGTGTTGGCCGGCAAGGCGTCGGGAGCGTTGTCCGCCAGCTTAGCCGTACCGAGACATAGCAGCCGTTGGTTCTTCGACTTGTTGTCCCAGTGGGCGAGAAACACCGCCATGAGCCGCAGCGCATCTACGTGCTCGCGCGGGGCGCCCCCGGCCACTGGATCGATCAGGGAGAGTTCGTCCCAGCGCCAACCGCGATCGCGGCGCATCTCAATCCGGCGACCCTCGACTGGACGTTCGATGACGGCATCGTCAAACACGACCGAACGTGTGTAGTCCAGATTCGGGAAACACCTCGACTTCGGTGTTCCAGCGTTCAGGCATTGGAGAGCCTTGAAGGGTTCCGGCGGACAACCGAAGCAGCGCACGCGCTCCACGACGTACATCCGATCGGTCGGAAATCCGAGGGTCGCGAGAAGACGGCTTGCGATGACCTAGGAGAACACTTCGGGATTGTCGCGGCCATACTTGACCTTCACGTCCTCGCCGTCGGGCAGCTCGCAGTTGAACTTTGGTGTGCTGCCGCCGACACCGGAGGGCTGGAACCGGCACTCCACCGTCGCCGTCGGATCAAACGAATCTGGGCCCGACGGGTTACGGCCGAGCTCAGCAGGCGACATCGGCGTCACGCCCGGCGACCACACCTGCGCGCGGCGCAGGATGTCGTCACGGACCGATTTCGACACCTCCTGTCCGGACGTTCGAGCGCTCACGATCATCAGCGCGACCGCCACGAGCGGCGACACCCCCCTGGCCATGTGCCCTCCTCGTGGATCTTCGTAGCAAGACTCCTGCTCACCCGCCGCGACCTCCCAGGCGTTTTGTTCGGCGCGGGTGAGCGACGGGTCGGCGAGGTATGGCACCCCTTGTGCACTCAGCCTGCCATGATGCGTGGGGGTCGTGCGACGATCATCACCGCGATGTGTGGGCTGGCGGCGGCACCAGCGCCGCTCGGGGCAGGTCCCGGGCGGGTCAACCGTTCTGCGGTCGTGGAGGGTCCGGTTCTGTGGCGCGATCCGGGGCCGGTGAGCCGTCTCGACCTGTATTGGGGCGCGGCGAACGAAGCGCAGGCACCGCGGGAGCCCTTCCAGTTCATCAAGGAAGACCGCAGTGGGACGAAACCCAAACTGCACATCCGCGACGCGAACGGCGTGAAGTGGAGCGTCAAGTTCGATCGTCGCTCTGGACGCGGTCGAGAGATTCCAGCTGAGATCGCGGCCAGCCGAATCGCGTGGGCACTCGGCTACTTCGTCGAGGCCAGTTACCTGGTGCGCGACGGCACGATCGAAGGCGTCGATCGGTTGACGCGGGGACGACGGGTGCTCGACGAACGAGGGCGCTTTGCGCTCGCACGGCTCGAACCGCGGCCCGACGATGTGAAGCGCCTCGATATCCGTTGGACAGTGGCCGACAATCCGTTCGCCGGTAGTCAGGAACTGTCGGGTCTCGTTGTCTTGGCGGCGCTGCTGAACAACTGGGATTTCCGCGCCGGGAATACGGTCGTGCTGCGTGTGCCGAGCGACACGGGCACGGAAACGCGCTATCTCGTCTCCGACTGGGGGACCGCATTCGGCCGCATGTCGCCGCGCCGTTCGCGCTGGGATCTCGAGGATTACCGCGATCAGACGCCGTTCTTCTCCATCGTTGGCGACGAGGTGGAGCTCAACCTTCACGCCGATGATGATCCGGGGCGATCGCGCGTGCCGCGCGCGCACGCACGTTGGTTCACCGCGCTGGCCTCCCAGCTCACCGTGGAGCAGTTGCGCCGAGCGTTTGAGGCTGGCGGCGCCACCGAGGAGGAGCAATTCGGGTTCGCGGAGACCGTGAAGCGCCGGATCGATACCCTGCACGAAGCGCTGCGACCCTGAGCCCGATTAGATTTGGCCTGCGACGTCCTCGACAGCGATCTTGGCGTCCTTGGCAGCTTCTCCCGCCTCCTCGGCGGCAGCGAGCAAGTCGGACTGTTGGAGCGCCCCACCTAATTCGCGCGCCGCCTCCTTCGCGTCACGCGCCGCCTCCTTCGCTTTCGCGGCCAGCTTCTCGGCCTGATCCAGCGCCCGCTCCGCAGCTTTCTCGGACCGTTCAGCCAACACCGCGGCCTGGGCCGCTGCGGCCTTCGTGGCCTCGGCAGCCGCCGTCGCCGCCGCATGGGCCTCGACCAGCGTATCCGCCGCTCGACCCGCCGCGGTCTGCGCCCAGTCCTGCTCGAAGATCTCCGTCAACCGCCTGACGACGGGTGCCTCGTGAATGAACACACCGATCTCCCGCCGCCGATCCAGCTCGATGGCCCGGAGACTCTGGCTGCCGAGGAACGCGCGAGAGCGATCGCGGATGATGCACCGGACGTGCAGCCGCTTGCCTGGAAACGGTTCGCACGCGATCGGAGTTTCGCCGGTGAGGCTGCCGATGATTCGCACTTCCACCCCGCGTCGATGCCGCTCGAGCAGGAGATTGACCATGCGTCGATCGCTGACCTTGACGTCGTACACGAGCAACTGCTTCCGCGCACCGGCGATGAAGGCTGCCAAGCGGTGACGCGCGTTGATCGGGCTGATCGCGAAGCGCGGATGATCGGCGACATTGGGCTGACGCGCGAAGTCGGCGTCGAAGACGCGCTTGGCATGCTGGACCATCGCCCGCGAGGTCGTGATGACGCCGAAGCTTCGGCTCTTGTGCACGTCGAGGCGCGTGAAGTTGAAGCCGTAGATATGAGCCGAACGCCCATCGACGATCAGGATCTTTCCGTGGTAGCGAACCAGATCGTCGGCCGTTCGAGCGACAATCGCCCCGGCGTCCAGCAGGTCGCGTTCCAGCCTGCGGAGTCCCTTCTCGCCGCCCTTGTTCGTGTGCGCGACGAGCGTCCGTACCGTGACACCGCGCTTCACGGCCGCTGTCAGCGCTCCGACGATCTCGCGGAGGTCGAGACGGAAGATCGCGATGTCAATCGTTGCACGAGCCCGGGCGATCGCCGAAAGCAGCACGGTCATGCCGTCCTCGGGCTGGACGATGAGCTTCATTTCTCCTTCTTCGCCTCCACGTGGACGTCGACCATCTGCTGGCGGTCGAGCGCGGCGATACGCTCGGACACCAAGGCCGTCGGACGGTTGATTGGCCAGCGGACCTCGTACACCAGTTCGTCCGGCGAGATGGCGGAGACGTCGTACGCCACGCGCAGGCGGGTGAAGAGCGCCTGCACGCGCTGTTTGAAGTCAGCCGCGGCTTCGCGCTTGATGGTGACCACCAGCAGCCGCGTCGCGGTGCGCTCGAACGATTCGACCAGCCACAGGAGGCCGAGCAGGAACACGGTCCCGACGATGGCAATCGGCCAAAGACCGACACCGGTTGCCAGGCCGACGGCGAGCGTCGAGAGCATGACGCCGGCGTCCTTCGGATCCTCGATTTTGGCCCGATAACGCACCAGACCGGCGGCGCCAACAATGCCAAAGGCGCGGGCCAGGCTGGAACCGACAACCAGCATGACGAGGGCACCAACGACGGCGAGAATGATTTGCGTATGGACGACAGCCGGTCGCCGCTCGGGCGTGCCGGCCCGTCGCGGACGCAGCGCGAGCGCCGCAGCCAACGCCGAAGCCAGCGTGAGGCGGACGGCCGCGCTCACGACGTCCGACACCCTGAGCGTCGTGTCGGATGGCTCCGGAACGTTCGTCGGCAGCATCGTCTGCGCCATGACGATGATGTCGTTGATCCCATTCAGCACCGACCCCGCGTTCATTCGCCGTTCCGCCTTTCGTCGCAGCTGCGCTCCGTCACCTGACGCACCTTGTCCTTGAACGCCGAGACCCATTCAGCGGTCTCGCCCCCGCCGATCGCTCCCGTCGCGTTGGCGCGGCTCGAAAAGCGAGCGACGGTGAAGAGGTCGGTCAACTGCCGATCGGTCAGCTGTCGGAGCAGCCCAGCAAGAAAGGCACGGCCGGCTTCGGAGATGACCGGGTTCTCGAGCGTCCCGGTCGCGGAGCGCGATACGTTGGCGCGGCAGCCGGACGTGTCCAGCCAGACATCGACCTGACGCCACGCGTCGAGATTCACGCTGCCGGGGCCATCGCGATTGAACAGGTTGGCCCGACCGAAGGTCTTGCCGAGATCGCTGATGAGCATGAACGGCCGCTCGCAATCGCCAGCCGCCGTGCGCACGCGCGTCGGGGGGGTACCAAGGCACATCAGCCGCTGCTGCTCTCGCTTGCTGTCGGTGTGCTGCACGATCGCCGCAAGAAGCGTCAGCGCGTCGCGGCTCGCTCGGGCCCTCTCGCGTCTCTCTGCTGGTGCGGCTGGAACGTGTTGAAGCTCAGACCACGCCCATCCGCTGCCATCGCGGTCTGCCAACTCCACGCCCGGCAGCTTTCGCTCGATGGCGGCGACCCTGATGACGCGCGTGGCACGGTCCCGCGCCCGCGTGTCGCTCGGCGGGATCGGCACGTCACCGATGGTTCCGGGACAGTCGTGACAGCGAATTTGGACCGGGAACATCGCGTCAGCGCCGAACCCGAGCGCCCAAAAAAGCCGTGTCGCAGCGACTTCGGCGTACAACTCACCGTTGGTCAGACCGTACTTCACTTTCACCTGATCCCCATTCACCAGCGCGCAGGTGAACTTCGGCGTCCGGCCGCTCATCTTCTGCTCGACGTATGTGCAGTCGACCACACCATCAACCGGAAACCCGCCCGCTTCGATCGGGCCGCGCCGCACGTTCATCGCCGAGACCGTGACTGGCTGCCACACCTCGGCACGCCGGATGGTCGCGATTCGACTCGAGCGATCGAGCAGTACGGCCGTTGCGCCGCGCGCGGCGCACCCCGTACCGACAACGGCACCAATCAGCGTCACGCTTGCCAATCGCCTTGCGGCAGACGAGTAAGAGACAGACATGTCATCCACCGAGGAAGCGCGCTCAGCACGTCTCGTCAATACGCAAGCGAGGTGCCAGCTCCTCGGTGGATCGCACCGTCTAGTTTGAGGTCGAGCTGCCTGGCTTTCGGATGATTCGGCCAGAATCCACGACGTGACCATTCGTGGCGACGGCGTTAAAGACGAGCCGGTCAGCAGTGATCTCGACCGCGAGAAACACCAGGGTCGTGTCGACGACCCGTGCCGAAAACAGACGCCCACGTTCGGCGTCGCCGATGCGCAGCTTGCCTCCTGATCCGGTGACGAAATGCGTGATCCCCTGCTGCGGCTTGGTGCGCTCGTAAAGATGGTCATGTCCTGCGAGCACTACGTTGACACCGTATCTGACGAAGACCGGCTCCAGCTGATCTCGCAGCCACTCGTCCGATCCGTGGGTGCCGCCGGACGAATAGAGCGGATGATGGAAAAAGACGATCTTCCAATCTTCGCGGGCACTGGCCAGCGTGTCCTCGAGCCACTTCACCTGGGCCGGCTCCATGTAGCTCGTGTCCAGCGCGATGAACCGGACATCCTGCTTCGGAGCCTTGACGGTGTAGTAGAACTTGCCCTTCATGTTGAACGGCTCGTAGAACCGCTGTTCGCGGGGGTCGTGGTTGCCCAGTGATGCATAGAATTTCACGCCCGCATCCAGCAAGGGTTTGTAAGGAGTGGCGAACTTCCGCTCGTAGTCGCGCGGGCGAGCCGATCCATAGACGTTATCGCCCACCAGCGTGACCAGTTCGAAGGGGAAGGTTTCGTAAAACGACGCCATGCGAGCGGCCAGCTCGTACTGAGGTCGCTCCCCGGTACCGAAATCGCCGAGTACGGCGAACTTCAGGGAGCCGCACTCATTCGGGAGCGGGATCACCTCGGCGCTCGAGACGACCGACACCGCAGCGCCGTGCGTCGTCGATCGCATGAACGCCGGTGAGCACCCGATCGTTAGTAGAAGGACCCAAACGAGCGCAAGGCCAGACGCACGCGGGCCGCCCCGCCCAAGGTGGCACACTGGCAGCTGCCCCTCCCTCCTCGAATCAAGGCATGGCGTTCGGCATGTAGTCGATGATCAGCTCGGCGTCTCCATCCAACAGGATCAAGGTGCGGCCGATGAAGCGATATTGCAGCGGCTCGGGGAGTTTCGGCAGATTGCTCAACACATTCGGTGGCATCGTTGTAAGGGGCGCGCCGTCCGGATATTGCTGGTTGACCGCGACCGCGATGCCACGGGGATTGTCATCGTTGACCGCCTGCTTGGTGCGTGCGCCAATCTGCGGCTTGTTGAACACCTGCTTCAACAGCCTCTGCAGCACGGCCCGAGAGTCAGGTGTGAAGAGATCCCCTGGTTTGGCGTGCGCACGCGCCTGGAGAATCCGGCCGACAAGAGCCCGACGGTGCGCGTCTATCTCTTCGGGCGACGCCTCCTTGCCATGTTTGGGAAGGCCGCTCTCCATTTTGCGCCGCAACTCTCCGTATCCTTCGACGCGCTTCGAGAACTCCACCAACGCTTTCGCATCGTGATTGACGGGAGTGAACTGAAGGGCCACGGCCGGAACGGTCAAGAACAGCGAAAAGGTCGCGGCGAGGATTGCGACCACGGGAACGCCAGTTCTCACCCGACGTCCGGCACCCACACAGTCAGGGCGAGCAACTACAGTGCCAACACTGCGGCCGAGGTCAGCTACTTGAAGACGATTCCTGATGTGATGACGAGTTCGGCACGCCGTGTGCTGCGCCCTCATCAGGAGGCGCTGATGAAAGTACTGGGCATGGTGTTGTTGGTTCTGGGTCTCGTCGGCATCGCGTGGGGCGGCATCTCGTGGACGCGCGACAAGACGGTCGTCGACGCGGGACCAATCGAGTTGAAGAAGGAGACTCGGGAATCGATTCCGATACCGCCGGTCGCGGGCGTGGTGTGTCTGGTGGCTGGCGCGGCGTTGCTCGTCGCCAAACGGTAGCGCCACGACAATCGATCTGATCCACAGCCCGAGATTGGGCTGCCCAAGCTAGGCTCTACACGCGGCGAATGGTCTCTTCGCCGCTCCCTTCAAATCGTGCTGCCAGCTTTCGCCGAACACGGCCGGTGGCTCCCGTGTCGCAGCCACCGGCTGTCTGCAGCTTGCTCGTGCTCACGCCACGCGACGTCCGGTGAAGAGCTGCACCGCCAGCAGCACCAGCGCGATCACCAGCAGCACGTGAATGAACGCGCCAACCGTGTACCCGCTGACGAGACCAAGCAACCAAAGAATCAGCAGAACGATGGCCAAGGTATACAGCATTTGCTCACTCCTCCCATGGTGACGGCCTCAGGCGACACCTGTCGAGATGAAGAGCAAGATGCTCGCCACTTCAGCGCCTGCGCGCCGCATGCGCCGGCGAACACGCTCGACGCGCAGGACTCAGGAGCGCGTGCTGAACACGCTGCCTCGGCGAGAAATCCGGTCGCACCGATGAGGTTCAATCGACGGTCCGGCATGATGGGCGCGGTGATGAGCGTCAACCTCGCGAGCGATGGGCTTCGTGATGGCTGGCGTCTCCCCTGATCACTGTCGAGGCGCTCGGGCCTCCATCGCCGTGCGGCCGTCCTCGCCCCGTCGCATCCTTCCGGACTGACGAGCGGCGGCGTCCGCGCGCAAATCGCTGTAGACTCCCGGCGTGCCGAAGCTCTCGGTCATCGTCATCACCAAGAACGAGGCGGCAGACCTCGGCGGGGCGCTCGACTCGGTCCGGTTCGCCGACGAGATCATCGTGGTCGACTCGGGCAGCACCGACGAGACCGTGACCATCGCCCGGCGTTACACCGATCGGGTCGTCGTGCGAGAGTGGCCAGGATACGTGGCTCAGAAGAACTTCGCGGCTTCCCTGGCGCATCACGACTGGGTGCTGTCGCTCGACGCCGACGAGCGGGTGACACCGGCGCTCGCCCGCGAAATCCAGACGCTCCTTGCCGGCCCGCCCGCGCATAAGGCGTACCGTGTGCCGCGAGTCGCCTGGTACCTCGGACAGTGGATCCACACAACCGACTGGTATCCGGACCATCAGACGCGCCTGTACGACAAGCGCGCCGCCCGATGGACCGGTGCCCGCGTGCACGAATCGGTCGCGGTGGAGGGACCGATCGGAGCCCTGCACGGCGAGCTGCAGCACCTGCCGTATCGCGATCTCTCGGATCACCTGGAGACGATCGACCGCTACACCAGCCTGGCGGCGCAGCAGATGCAGGAAGAGGGGCGACACACGAGCCTGCTCGAGATCGCCGGGCATCCTCCGCTGGCCTTTCTGCGCAATTACCTGCTGCGCGGCGGCTTCCAGGACGGCGCCGTGGGCTTTCTGGTCTCCGTGATGAACGCCTACTACGTCTTCCTCAAGTTCGCAAAGCTGTGGGAACGGACGCGGAGCGCTCCTCCGATCTCCAGGCCCTCTGCCTCAGGCGGCTGACGCGTGTTCTCGCTTCACGTCGACACGGCTCGCAGCTGGCGCGGTGGACAGAATCAAGTTCTGCTCACGGTCAACGGACTGCGCTCGATCGGCCAACGGGCGGCCCTGGTCGCACATCCGGACGGCGAGCTGCGGAGGCGAGCCGAAGAGGGTCTCGAGCTCATCCCGCTGGCTCCCCGGTCCGAAGCGGATTTGACCGCCGCCTGGCGGTTTTCTCGACTCCTGCGGCGCCTCGGCCCCGACGTCATCCACGCTCACGACCCACACGCGATCGCGATGGCCGCCTTCGCGTTGTCGCTCGGGGGCCGCCCCCAGCCGCCGCTGGTCGCCTCCAGGCGGGTGGACTTCCGCCTGAAGTCCAATTCGTGGTCACGCTGGAAGCACCGTCAGGTGGACTGCTTCATCGCGGCCTCCGACGCCATCCGCCGCATGCTCATCGACGACGGTGTCCCTGCGACGCGTGTCGTGACCGTTCACGAGGGCATCGACGTCGAACACATTCGCGCGCTGCCAGCCGTCAACGTCCATGAGGCGCTGTGGCTGCCGCACCACGCGCCGCTTGTCGGCAACATCGCGGCGCTCGTCCCGCACAAAGGACACCGTTATCTGATCGAAGCGGCCGCGCTCGTGTGCCGCGAGATCCCCGATGCGCGGTTCGTGATCTTCGGCGAGGGAGAGCTGCGCGAGCACCTCGAACGGCTGGTCGCGGAGCACCATCTCCAGAAGCACGTGCTGTTGCCCGGTTTCCGCCCGGACGTCCACGGCTGTCTCAAGAGCTTCGACCTCTTCGTGATGAGCTCGGTCACCGAAGGCCTGGGCACGTCGCTGCTCGACGCCATGGCCGCCTCGAAGGCCATCGTCGCCACGACCGCCGGCGGAATTCCCGAGGTCGTCGACGATGGAGTCACCGGCCTCCTTGTGCCGCCGCGCGACGCGCCCGCTCTGGCGCGGGCCGTTGTGGCGCTGCTCACGGACCCCGCGCGTCGAGAGCGAATGGGCGCGGCAGGCTTCCGCCGCGTCTTCGAGCGCTTCACCGTCGAGCGTATGGTGGAGGAGACAGCCCGCCTCTATGCGCGTGTGAGCGGACGTCCCCACGTGATCGACCCGACAGAGCCCAGCGCCTCCGCGCGCCGCTGACTGGCCCTGCCCGTCTTCCTCGATCCGGCGCTGCCCCGAAGCCCGGCTCGGTCGCTCGCGGAGGCCCGTTCGCCCAGCGACGCTCCGTCGCAGGCGCGCCATGCGCGCCACTTCCTACCTGTCGTACCCGTCCCACCCGTCTGACCCCGCCCTACCCGTGACAACGTTTGGGCCGGCACATCCCTTTGAGTGGGCACTGCCGGTCGCCGACCGGCGTCCCGAAGCCACACGCGTGCATCATGCTCATGTGGCACATCGCGAAGTCGTACTTGACCGGATCGGCGGGGTTCAGCGCGCGCAGCGCCGTCGTGATGTCGCGGGCCATGCGCCAGCCTGGGCTCGTGTAGCGCGTGAGCCGCAGGCACCGCCCGACGCGAATCACGTGCGTGTCGAGGGGGATGATGAGCGCCGAGGGCGGTAGTCGCGTCCAGACCCCGAGGTCGAGCGCGTCTTGCCGGACCATCCACCGGAGGAACAGATTGAGGCGCTTGCAGGCCCCGCCCCGTGAGGGGCGTGAGAAGAAGTAGCCGACGCCCGGGCGCATCGGCACGCGACCGTACGCGTCACCGAGGTCGAGCGCCATGGCCCGCGTGGCGAATCGCTCCAGCGCCTCGCCGACATCGTCGGCCCGTTCATCGTAACCGTCGACGAAGAAGCGCTCGAGCGATCCCCACTGCTCGAGCATCTGGTGGAGAAGCCACACGAGCGCGACGAGATCGCGGCTTCGGATCCAACGGTGCCCGAGCGACGTGAACGCTCCCCGCTCTCGGCGCGGGTGAAAGCGCCGGATGTACTCCGCTGGCCGGGGCCCCATGATGGCCAGTAGCCGCTCGATCGACTGCAGGACGCTTCCGACACGCCCAAAAGCGAGAGCGGCCGCACAGAAGCCGACCACCTCCCGATCGTCGGCTTCACGGAAGCGCCTCACGATCTGAATCGGATCGGCCGCGGAGTCTTCTCGGTTGAAGGCGTCGTAAAGGGCGTCGAGGGCCACGCGGAGCGGCTGGCCCTCACAGCCCACGACTCGGATCGGGCTAGGCACGCGAATGTCCAGAGATCATCGCAAGCGGCTCTCGCCGCCTCACAGCAAGTTGTTATCATTCGACATGCGCCGCCGGGTGGCAAGGCTTGTGGTCGCCGTCGCGGGCGGGGTCACGCTCATTGCCGCTCTGGCGCTCGTCGGGCTCTATTGGTACGCGCAGCAGTCACTTCCTCTCGTCGGCGGGACCGTCGCGGTCCCGGGGCTCTCCGGTCCCGTCGAGATCGTGCGCGATCGCGACGCCATCCCGCATATCTTTGGCTCGAGCAAATCGGACGTCGTGTTTGGGCTCGGCTACGTGCACGCCCAGGATCGACTGTGGCAGATGGAGTTCCAGCGGCGCGTCTGGCACGGGCGGCTGTCCGAGATCTTAGGTGAAGCCGCGTTGTCGCAGGATCGCTTTCTGCGCACGGTCGGCTTCGGCCGAGCCGCGAAGGCTGCGTGGGAGCGCCTCCACCCAGATGCGCGTCGAGAGATCGAGGCGTACTGCGCGGGCGTGAACGCGTTCCTTCAGACCCACCAGGGACGCGGGCTCCCTCCGGAGTTCGCCCTGCTGCGCTTCGCGCCCGAGCCTTGGACCGGCGTCGACGTGCTCGCCTGGGTGAAGATGATGGCCTGGGATCTGAGCGCCAACTATTCGTCCGAGCTCCTGCGGCACGACATCGCCACGAGGCTCGGGTCGGAGGCGGTCGCGGCGCTGATGCCGCCGTATCCGGGCAGCGGCTTGAGCATCCTCGGGTCACTGGCCGCTCCCGTCGATTCTCCGAGCGGTCGCCCCGTGGCCTTCCTGAACGCGCGTCAGCCTGATCCCCCGCGGCCCCCCGATCCACGGCGTGCAATCGGCCCGCGCGAAGGGCTTGCAACTGAGTGGTCCGCGGCGTTTTCGCGCGCGCTGTCCGATGGCCATCCAGGGGTCGGCGCGCTGCTGCTCGGCGGCACCCGCACCGAGACGCTCGGATCGAACAACTGGGTGGTCGACGGCACGCTCACCGCGAGCGGCGCGCCGCTCCTCGCGAACGACCCGCATCTCGGCACGCACATCCCGTCGCTCTGGTACCTCGCCCACATGTCGGCCGGGGCGTTCGACGTCATCGGTGCCACGCTGCCCGGGGCACCGGCCGTCGCCATCGGACGCAATCGGCACATCGCGTGGGGAGAAACGAACGTCGCCGCCGACGTGCAGGACTTCTATCGCGAACGGCTCGACGCGACCGGTTCGGCCGCGGAGTTTCAAGGCACCTGTGAGCCGTTGCACATCGTCATCGAGCAGATTCGCGTCAAAGGCCGCGATCCCGTGTTCGTCCAGGTCCGCACGACACGACACGGGCCGCTCGTGTCCGACGCCATCAACGCCAACCGGGCCGCTGACACCGGGGCGTCCTCCGCCGGTTCCGCCCCGCCGGAGCTCGAACCGCTCGCCTTCCGATGGACGGCGCTGGACGAGGAAGACCAGACGATCACGGCCTTCCTGCGGTTGAATGAAGCGCGCAACTGGACCGAGTTCACCGCCGCGCTCGAGCTCTTCAGCACTCCAGCCCAGAACTTCGTCTACGCCGACACGGAGGGGCATATCGGCTACTACATGGCAGGACGGATTCCCGTTCGTGCCTCTGGCGACGGATCGCAGCCGACCGAAGGTTGGACGGGCGCAGCGGAGTGGATCGGATGGATCCCGTTCAAAGACCTCCCACACGCCTTCGATCCGCCCGGGCACGTCATCATCACCGCGAACCACCGGCCGACGTCGCCGGCCGATCCCCGGCTGATTGGGCTCGAGTATCCCGAGCCGTACAGAGCTCGACGCATCACCGAGCTCCTGAGCGGCCGGCAACGCCTCACGGCTGACGACTTCCGCACCGTGCAGGCCGATACGCTCTCGCTGCACGCCCGGGCCCTGCTGCCGTTGCTCCTCGAGCACGTCGACGGGCGCGAGCCGGACGCTCGGCAGGCGGTCGACCTCCTCCGAGCCTGGCAGCACGACGCACGCGGCGACAGCGCGGCCGCCGCGATCTTTCAAGCCTGGTTTCTGGAATTGGCGCCGACGATCGCCGGCGATGAGCTCGGTCTCCGGATCAGCGAGAGCTACGAGGGCCGCTATTCCTACATCACACGCTTCGTCACCAACACCCTGGCCCGTGACGACCGAGGGTGGTGTGACGATGTGACGACACCGGCGAAGGAGGCGTGCCGCGAAACGGTGACACGCGCGCTCCGCCAAGCGCTCGATGATCTTCGCCAGCGCCTCGGCGGTAACATGAGCTCCTGGCGATGGGACGGTGTGCACCGGGCCGTCTTTCCCCACCAGGGTCTCGACGCCGTGCCGCCGCTGCGGCCGCTGCTCCGCCGGTCCATCCCGAACGGCGGCGACTGGAGCACGGTCAACGTCGGTCCGGTCGACGCCGACCACCGCTACGAACAGCGTTCCCTCCCAGGCTACCGGCAGATCGTCGACCTGTCGCCGTCCAACGACAGCCGGTTCCTGGATGCGGTCGGGCAATCGGGCCATCCGCTCTCGAGCCGGTACGACGATTTCATCGAAGACTGGCAGGCGGTCCGGCACCGGCCGATGCGGATGGAACGCGCACAGATCGACGTGGACGCGCTCGGGACGCTACGATTGGTGCCGCTTGGAGGCCCTTAGGGCGGGCAATTGTGGCGCAGGGCTTTAGCCCCGCGAAGTGGACGCGCCGCCAAGAGGTGAAGGTGAGATGAAATACAGGGTTTCCGGACCGACTGTCTTGTTGCTCGCCCTGTCGATGACGGATAGTACCAGGGCGGCGTCTCCGTCATGCGCGAGTCTGGCCACGCTGGCGCTGCCGAACGCCTCCATCACGCTCGCCCAGACCATCGACGCGGGAACCTTCACGCCCGCGTCGCCACCAGCCGCGGGTCAAAAGGCGGCGCCCCTCAAGATCCCTCGATCGTTTTGCCGCGTGGCGGCCGTCCTCAGGCCGACGACCGACTCCGACATCCGCATCGAAGTGTGGTTGCCGACCGACTGGAACAAGAAGTTCCAAGCCGTCGGCAATGGGGCGTTCAACGGCACGATAGCCTATCCCGCCATGGTGGAGGCTCTGGCCCGGGGATACGCGACCGCCTCGACTGACACGGGGCACGTCGGGGGCGGCGCCGCTTGGTCGCTCGGGCATCGAGAGAAGGTCGTCGATTTCGGCTGGCGCGCGGTCCACGAGATGACCGTGACGTCCAAGCGGATCATCGAGACGTTCTACGCTTCCGCCCCCGAACGATCGTATTGGAACGGCTGCTCGGCCGGCGGCCGCCAAGGCCTGAAGGAAGCCCAACGCTTCCCCGCCGACTACGACGGCATCATCGCGGGGGCACCGGGCCTCGACTGGACCGGACGCGCAGCGCAGGCGCTGCGCATGGCCAAGCACCTGCAGCAGAACGACGCCTCCCGACTCTCGCCAGCCAACTTGGAGCTCGTCCACGAGGCGGTGTTGTCGTCGTGTGACCGACTCGACGGCGTGAAAGACGGGGTGGTTGGCGATCCGCGTCGCTGCACGTTCGATCCAGGCGGGCTCGCCTGCCCCGCCTCGGGTCCTTGTCTGACGAGACCGCAATTCGAAACCGTGCGCCTGATGCTCGCACCGCAGGTGAACCCCAAGACCAAGCGCACCATCCCCGGCCTGTACGCCGGCAGCGAGCTCGGCTGGACCGACCTCGGGTGGTCGGCGTCGGCGCGTGGCACAGGTCTCGATCAGTTCCGCTTCATCGTCTTCAAGGATCCGAGCTGGACGATCGACCGCTTCTCGTTCGACACCGACATCGTCCGTGCCGACGAGGAGGACGATGGAACGATCAATGCGCTCGATCCGAACCTCAAGCCGTTCGTCGAGCGTGGTGGGAAGCTCATCCAGTACCACGGGTGGAGCGATCCGCAGATCTCACCAGGCGCGAGCGTCCAGTACTACGAGCAGGCGGTGGAGCACCTGGGAGGTGCCGCCAAGGCGAGCGGTTCCTACCGTCTGTTCATGGCGCCCGGCATGGGCCACTGCGGCGGCGGGGATGGTCCAAACACCTTCGATATGGTCACGGCGCTCGAACAGTGGGTCGAGAAGGGGCAGGCGCCCGACCGCGTTATCGCGTCACGCCGGTCCAAAGCCGGTGCCGTCGACCGCACGAGACCGCTCTGCCCGTTCCCGCAAATGGCGGTCTACACGGGATCAGGGAGCACCGACGAAGCCGCGAACTTCGTGTGCAAGGTTCCGTGACTCGTCACGGACCTGCGCCGACGGTCAACGGGAGCATCGCGGTCACCGACCGTCCTTCTGTTGAGCGAAAAGTGGCACGGACCGCGAATACGCCCGCTTGGGTGTAGGTGTGCTGCACTTCGAGGTCGCCAAACATCCGTCGCTCCTGTACGTGCGTCCCGTCTCCGAGCTCGAGCAGGACATCCCCCACCATGAACTCACCGATCGTGCTTCGAGGCCGTGCGCGGAAACGCACGGGGTGGCCTGCTGCGGGTCGCGCCGGCTCCGTCAGGATTTGGATGAAGTCAGGATCGTTGCCAAGCGCCGCCGTCGGTGCTACCTGGCCCAACCGAGAGGAATAGCACAAGGCGCATTGCGGCAGCTCAGCGAACTTTCGAAGAGCAGCGCCGTGCGCATCGTGCCGAGACACCAGGTAGGTCGAAGACGCGCTCACACCTGTCGAGGCAGAGACCACGGCCCCGAGAAGCGATAGGCCCAACAGTCCAGCGAACGCATCGACTACGAGCCAACGGTGTCCCTCGCCTGGGCCGTCGAGAGTGGGGCCGGGGTGCGACCGTCGAAACCAGTCGGTCGCTGCGGGGATGAGCACAAGGCTCAGCGCCACGGCGATCCATCCCGACAACAGGACAGCGTCAGGGCCTGTGATCGCCTCGCCTTGGCCAATGGCCGGAAACAGAAGGTTGAGCCTCCAGCCTGAAAACCCCGGCGTGACGAGCGGTCCAACCTCCTTGTGGTGAGAGAGGTTGTAAGTAGTGGCCGCCTCTAACGAAAGGCCGATGAGGATGACGGTTGCCGCACGAACCGCGCGGCGCGACCACAGTGTGGTGACAGCTTGCGTCAGCGGAATCGCCAAGGCAGGCAGAGCGGCTACAAGGTAGCGAGCTGGGGTGGCTCCGCCCGCCCAATAGCCGTGACCGGCGGCGGGCACAGCGATCGCAAGGGTCATCAAACCTACCAAGACGCATGGCCCTCGCGCCCGTCGCCAAAGGGTTCCAAGCCCCAGCAGCGTGAACAGGTGGATCGGCGCGTGTGGCAGCAACCCGTAGTCGCGATCGAACGCGAAACCAGGTAGCCCGGTGGCAATCCGCATCAGCGAGAGCGGCGTGTCCGCACCGTAGGTCGAGATCGGCAGAGGGCTTCCCGTCAGCCGGTACGTGTAGAGGGCAAGCGAGACCAGGCCTACGAGGGCACCGGCAGCAAAACACCACCTGACCAGTCTTGACTGACGGCGATCCGCGGCGCGCCAAATCATCGCGACCGCCGTCACGAGCCCGAGCCTGATGTGAAGCCAGGGCAGAAAGCCGGCCAGTAGGCCCACCGCCAGATCTCCGCTCGGTGTCGCCACACCGGAACTCATCAGCCGCGACAGCAGCATGGCGACGACGATGCCTGCGGCGAGCTCGGGATAGATCTGAAACGCGAATGCGCCGGCCGGCAGCGCGATCGAGACGATAGCGGCCATGCTTCCTGCGAGCAGCGGATGATGGCCGCGCGATCGCAAGAGCATGGAAATCGAGAGGCCATATCCCACATACATCGCCAACAACATGCCGTTCAGCGCGGGCATACTGGCTGGGAACTCCTCCTGGTAGCCCACGCCGCTGCCGGTCCATCGGCGGTCGACGTAGTAGCTGGGGAACAGGAGAAACGACAACCCCGGGTTGTGCAGCTGATAAATCGAGCCCGGGTGCTTCCCGGCGAAAAACATGCCTGGACTCGGCTCTCCCGCAATCAACCGTGGCGGCGCCGGAAAGCCGACGAGCCGTCGGAGATCGTGGGCGGCCAGCCGCGCCTCCTCTGCCAAGGCTCGACGGACATGCTGCCAGTTCGCCCGCGCGTTTGGTGCAGCCGCACCCGGGGAGGTCAGCGGCCGTTTCATCGCCACATCGAACCCAAGGCCTTGGTAGAAGTTCTCGCAGTAACGGAGGTACTTCGGCTCGTCTCCGTGGAGCGCACCGCTGAATCGTAGATGCGGCGTCGACACGATCGCCGTAGCGGCAAGCGTCACCGCGAGACCCAGTGGCAGCAGTCGCTGAGTGCGGCGGGAGCCCGCCCCTCGGATCGCGAGCTCCGGATGGACCCGCCACAGCCACATCATCGACACGAGCGCGAGCCAGACCCATTGCAGATCGGACCAGACGTACATCAGTGCCGTCCACCGGCCGATGCCAGGCAGGAATAGTGCGAGCGCCGGAAGCAGCGGGACAATCAGCCACCCGAACGTCGCCACGTGCAGATGCTTGGCGGAACGGTTCGCGTCGTGACCGATTGTCCGCGACGCGGCAGAGAGCAGGAAGAACGCGGAGATCCAGAGGACACCAAGCTGGTGTCAGCGGTCATCTGAAACCGCGGAAATCTGGCCCGACGGCTCTTCGGTCTTGATCTCTCTTGAAGGAACCAACAGAAAGAATGGGCTGTGGACGCTTGTGGGAATCTCGCGTTCTTGGCGAGATTTCCAAGCGGCTGTGGGCGCGG
>Ga0194132_10000102_pt1 | contig 157208 bp, 165 predicted proteins | sample TA2KigOf80mmetaG_FD_148612 | JGI IMG/M metagenome (GOLD analysis project Ga0194132, IMG submission 148612) | Freshwater microbial communities from Lake Tanganyika, Tanzania - TA2015054 Kigoma Offshore 80m | ecosystem: Environmental > Aquatic > Freshwater > Lake | place: Tanzania: Lake...
GCAGCCGCGGCAGGCGCAGCGGCGGCGCTCCTGGCGGCGGGCGCCGCACCCGCACCGGCCTGGATCTGCCCGAGCAGCGCGCCGACCGCGACGGTCTCGCCGTCTTTCGCCGCAATTTCCGCGAGCACACCCGCGGCGGGCGCGGGCACCTCGATGGTCACCTTGTCGGTCTCAAGCTCGACCAGCGGCTCGTCGACCGCGACGGCGTCGCCCGGCTTCTTGAACCAGCGGCCGATGGTGGCTTCAGTGACGGATTCGCCCAGCGTGGGCACGCGGATGTCGGTCATGATTGTTACCTATCGATTTTGCTCCGCTGTCATCGTCCGCGAATGCGGACGATCCGGTAACCATCGGCCTGACATTCCTGCACGGCCTGGGATTACTGGGTCCCCGCTTTCGCGGGGACAACGGCCGTTCGTTATCCCAACGCCTCGTCCATCACCTGCTTCAACTGCGACAGATGCTTCGACATCTGGCCGACCGCGGTCGCCGCCGCCGCCGGGCGGGTGGCGTAGCGGGCGCGGCGATGCCTGGCCTCGATCTGGTTCAGCACCCATTCCAGATAATGCTCGACGAAGTGCCAGGCGCCCATATTGCGCGGCTCTTCCTGGCACCAGACGATCTCGGCCTGTTTGAAGCGCGTGAGCTCCGTCACCAGCGCCTTGCTCGGGAATGGATAGAGCTGCTCGACGCGCAGGATATAGATGTCGTCGATGCCGCGCTTCTCGCGCTCCTCGTAGAGGTCGTAGTAGACCTTGCCGGCGCACAGCACGACACGGCGAATCTTGTCGTCGGCGACGAGCTTGATCTTTTCGTTCGGCAGCAATTGCGCGTCGTCCCACAGCACACGGTGGAACGAAGTGCCGGCGGTCATCTCGTCGATCCGCGACACGGCGCGCTTGTGGCGCAGCAGCGACTTCGGCGTCATCAGGATCAGCGGCTTCCTGATCTCGCGCTTGAGCTGCCGGCGCAGGATGTGGAAGTAGTTCGCCGGCGTGGTGCAGTTCGCCACCTGCATGTTGTCCTCGGCGCACATCTGCAGGAAGCGCTCCAGCCGCGCCGACGAATGCTCCGGCCCCTGGCCTTCGTAGCCGTGCGGCAGCAGGCACACGAGGCCGGACATGCGAAGCCACTTGCGTTCGCCCGAGGACACGAACTGGTCGAACACGACCTGCGCGCCGTTGGCAAAGTCGCCGAACTGCGCCTCCCAGAGCGTCAGTGCATTTGGTTCGGCGAGCGAATAGCCGTACTCGAAGCCGAGCACGGCCTCCTCCGAGAGCATCGAGTTGATGACCTCGTAGCGCGCCTGCTTGTCGCCGACGTAGTTGAACGGCGTGTGGCGATCCTCGTTCTCCTGGTCGTGCAGCACAGAGTGGCGCTGCGAGAACGTGCCGCGCTCGCTGTCCTGGCCCGACAGGCGCACCGGATGGCCTTCCAGCAGCAACGAGCAGAGCGCCAGCGCCTCGGCGGTGGCCCAGTCGATGCCCTCACCGGTCTCGATCGCCTTGGCGCGCGCGTCGAGGAATCGCTGGATGGTTCGGTGGATGTGGAAGCCGTCCGGCACCTTGGTGATCTTGCCGCCGATCGACTTCAGCGTCTCGGCCGCAACGCCGGTGTTGCCGCGGCGCGGATCGTCGCCGGTCGCGGCGGGCTTCATGCCGGCCCAGCGGCCGTCGAGCCAGTCGGCGCTGTTGGGCTTGTAGCTCTGGCTCGCCTCCAGCTCGGCGTCGAGCCGCGCGCGCCAGTCGGCCCGCATTTTCTCGATCTCGCCGTCGGTGACGACGTTCTCGCCGACCAACCGCTTGCCGTAGATTTCCAGCGTCGACGGATGCGAGCGGATCGCCTTGTACATCAGCGGCTGGGTGAACGCCGGCTCATCGCCTTCGTTGTGGCCGAAGCGGCGGTAGCAGAACATGTCGATCACCACCGGCTTCTGGAACCGCTGGCGGAACTCGGTCGCGACCTTCGCGGCATAGACCACCGCCTCCGGATCGTCGCCGTTGGCGTGGAAGATCGGTGCATCGATCATCTTCGCCACGTCCGACGGATAAGGCGACGACCGCGAGTAGCGCGGATAGGTGGTGAAGCCGATTTGGTTGTTGACGATGAAATGCACCGATCCGCCGGTGCGGTGGCCGCGCAGCTCCGACAGCCCGAAGCATTCGGCGATGACGCCCTGGCCGGCAAACGCCGCGTCGCCGGAAATCAGCAGCGGCATCACCATGGTGCGGTCTTCGCGCGTGGCGCCGTGCTGATCCTGCTTGGCGCGCACCTTGCCGAGCACGACCGGGTTGACGATTTCGAGATGCGAGGGATTGGCGGTCAGCGACAAGTGCACCTGATTGCCGTCGAACTCGCGGTCCGACGACGCGCCGAGGTGGTACTTCACGTCGCCCGAGCCTTCGATCTCGTCCGGCGACGACGAGCCGCCCTTGAACTCGTGGAAGATCGCGCGGTGCGGCTTGCTCATCACCTGCGCCAGCACGTTCATCCGGCCGCGATGCGCCATGCCGATGACGATCTCTTTGACGCCGAGCGCGCCGCCGCGCTTGATGATCTGTTCCAGCGCCGGGATCATCGACTCGCCGCCATCGAGGCCGAACCGCTTGGTGCCGGTGAACTTCAGGTCGCAGAACTTCTCGAAGCCTTCGGCCTCGACCAGCTTGTTGAAGATCGCGCGCTTGCCCTCGCGGGTAAAATGAATCTCCTTGTCGCGGCCCTCGATGCGCTCCTGGATCCAGGCTTTCTGCGCCGGATCGGAGATGTGCATGAATTCGACGCCGAGCGTCTGGCAGTAGGTGCGGCGCACGATGGCAAGAATTTCGCGCAAGGTCGCGAATTCGAGGCCGAGCACCTTGTCGAGGAAGATGCGGCGGTCGAGATCGCCCTCCGCAAAGCCGTAGGATCGCGGGTCGAGCTCCTCTTCCCGCTTTTCCGGTTCGAGCCCGAGCGGATCGAGCTTGGCGTGGAAGTGGCCGCGGATGCGGTAGGCGCGGATCAGCATCAGTGCGTGGATGGAATCGCGCGTGGCCTGCTGCACGTCGGCAGCCGAAAGCTCGACGCCCCTGGCCTGCGCCTTGGCGCGGACTTTATCGCCGACGACCTTCTCGACCTCACCCCAGTCGCCGGTGAGTGCTGCGACCAGTTCGCCGTTGGCGTGCGTGAGGCTCGGCATCCGCCACGACGGACCGGACGCGCTTTTCACGACGTCGGCGCGATCGTCCTTCAGGCTTTCGAAAAACGCGCGCCACTCGGCGTCGAGCGAGCCGGGATCGGTCTCAAAGCGGCGATGAAGCTGTTCGATATAGGCGGCGTTGCCGCCATAGAGAAAAGACGTGCGGGCGAAGGCCGCATTCGCGTCCTGGCGAGACATTCTGGCATCCCCTTCGAGGCACTGGCCCCGTGCGGACGGCGCAAAGGCAAGAGAGCCCGCGACCGCCTGCGGTTCGACATATGACCCAGATTTATGACCGCCGAAAGGCTACAAAAGACCTAAGGACTGAATTAGCCCTTCAAAACTTCGACCAGCGTCTTTCCGATCCGGGCCGGGGACGGTGATACCCTGATTCCGGCGGATTCCATTGCCGCTATTTTGGACGCGGCGTCGCCTTTCCCGCCCGCAATGATTGCGCCGGCGTGGCCCATGCGGCGGCCGGGAGGCGCGGTGCGGCCGGCGATGAAGCCGACCATCGGCTTCTTGCGGCCCTTCTTCGCCTCATCCTTGAGGAATTGCGCGGCATCCTCCTCCGACGAGCCGCCGATCTCGCCGATCATCACGATGGCTTCGGTCTTGGGATCGGCCAAGAACAATTCCAAACCGTCGATGAAATCCATGCCCTTCACCGGGTCGCCGCCGATGCCGAGCGCGGTGGTCTGGCCGAGCCCTTCGGCCGAAGTCTGGAACACCGCCTCGTAGGTCAGCGTGCCGGAGCGCGACACGATGCCGACCTTGCCGGGCTTGAAGATCGACGCCGGCATGATGCCGATCTTGCACTCGCCTGCGGTCATCACGCCGGGGCAGTTCGGGCCGATCAGCCGCGACTTCGATCCGCAGAGCGAACGCTTGACCTTGACCATGTCGTTCACCGGGATGCCCTCGGTGATGCACACGATCAGCGCGATGCCCGCTTCGATCGCTTCGGCGATGGCGTCGGCAGCGCCGGGCGGCGGCACGTAGATCACGCTCGCGTCGGCGCCGGTCGCATCCTTCGCCTCCTGCACGGTATCGAACACCGGCAGGTTGAGATGCGTCGAGCCGCCTTTGCCGGGCGACACGCCGCCGACCATCTTGGTGCCGTAGGCCAGCGCCTGCTCGGAATGGAAGGTGCCGTTCTTGCCGGTGAAGCCCTGGCAGATGACCTTGGTGTTACGGTCGATGAGGATGGACATCACGCGGCCTTTTTCACGGCGGCGACGATCTTCTGCGCGGCGTCGTCGAGGTCGTCGGCGGAGGTGACGTTCAGGCCGGACTCGGCGATGATCTTCTTGCCGAGCGCGACGTTGGTGCCTTCGAGCCGCACCACCAGCGGCACCTGAAGGCCCACTTCCTTCACAGCTGCGACAACGCCCTCGGCGATCACGTCGCACTTCATGATGCCGCCGAAAATGTTGATCAGGATGCCCTTCACCTTCGGATCGGAGGTGATGATCTTGAACGCCGCCGCGACCTTCTCCTTCGACGCGCTGCCGCCGACGTCGAGGAAGTTCGCGGGCTCCATGCCGTAGAGCTTGATGATGTCCATCGTGGCCATCGCAAGCCCCGCGCCGTTGACCATGCAGCCGATGGAACCGTCGAGCGCCACGTAATTCAGATCGTACTTCGACGCCTCGATCTCCTTCTCGTCCTCCTCGGTCTCGTCGCGGAGCGCTGCGACGTCGGGGTGGCGGTAGAGCGCGTTGTCGTCGAAGCCGACCTTGGCGTCGAGGCAGAGAAGCTTGCCGTCCTTGGTGACGACCAGCGGGTTGATTTCGAGCAGGCTCATGTCCTTCTCGACGAAGGCCTTGTGCAGATAGGTGAGCAGCGGGCTCATCTGCTTCTGCAGGTCGGCGTCGAGGCCGAGCGCCCTGGACAGCCGCCGCACGTGGTGCGGACAGATGTTCGCCGTCGGGTCGATGGAGATGGTGACGATCTTTTCCGGCGTGTCGTGCGCCACCTGCTCGATGTCCATGCCGCCTTCGGTCGAGGCCACGACCGCGATCCGTGCGGTGGCGCGGTCGACCAGCATCGAGAGGTAGAACTCCTTGGCGATGGCGCAGCCTTCCTCGACGTAGAGGCGGTTGACCTGCTTGCCCTTGGGGCCGGTCTGGTGCGTGATCAGCGTCGCGCCGAGCAGCCGCGCGGCTTCCTTCTTCACGTCGCCGATCGACTTCACCACCTTCACGCCGCCGGCCTTGCCGCGGCCGCCGGCGTGGATCTGCGCCTTCACCACCCACACCGGGCCGCCGAGCTTTTCGGCGGCCTTGACCGCTTCGTCGACGCTGAACGCGGGCAGACCGTTGGACACCGGGACGCCGAACGACCGCAGCACCGCCTTGGCCTGGTACTCGTGGATGTTCATGCGCCCCCGCTACTCCACCGCCGATTTCCAGGCGGTCTTATCGTTTGCCCAAGTCCGGTGCGATCTTCTGGCAGGCGTCGACCAGCGACTTCACCGCGCCGGCCGACTTCTCGAACATGTCGTGCTCGGAGCCCGTGAGCTCCAGTTCGACGATGCGTTCGACGCCCTTGGCGCCGATCACCACAGGCACGCCGACGTAAAGATTCTTGATGCCGTATTCGCCGTTGAGCCACGCCGCGCACGGCAGCACGCGCTTCTTGTCGCGCAGATAACTTTCGGCCATCGCCACCGCCGACGACGCCGGCGCATAGAACGCCGAGCCGGTCTTGAGCAGGTTGACGATCTCGGCGCCGCCGTTGCGGGTGCGGTCCATGATCTCGTCGACGCGCTTCTGCGTGGTCCAGCCCATGCGCACGAGATCGGGCAGCGGAATGCCGGCGACCGTCGAGTAGCGCACCATCGGCACCATCGTGTCGCCGTGGCCGCCGAGCACGAACGCGCTCACGTCTTCGACCGACACGTTGAACTCGTCGGCGAGGAAGTAGCGCAGCCGCGCCGAATCGAGCACGCCCGCCATGCCGACCACCATGTTGCGCGGCAGGCCGCAGGCTTTCTGCAGCGCCCACACCATGGCGTCGAGCGGATTGGTGATGCAGATGACGAAGGCGTTGGGCGCGTATTTCTTCAGGCCGGCGCCGACCTGGTCCATCACCTTGAGATTGATGCCGAGCAGATCGTCGCGGCTCATGCCGGGCTTGCGCGGCACGCCCGCGGTAACGATGCAGACGTCGGCGCCTTCGATCGCCTCGTAGGCGTTGACGCCCACCATCCGCGAGTCGAAGCCCTCGACCGGCGACGACTGCACGAGGTCGAGCGCCTTGCCCTGCGGAATGCCTTCCGCGATGTCGAACAGCACGACGTCGCCGAGTTCTTTCAGGCCGATGAGATGAGCGAGCGTTCCGCCGATCTGGCCCGCGCCGATCAACGCAATCTTGTTACGCGCCATTTTGGAAATTCCTTCGGAAGATCCCGCCGGAGTCGGCGGGTAGCGCGGTGGTTAACTTTTTCGGCGGTGCCGTTCAAGTCGTGCGGACCAATTGGCTCCGACATCGATTATGACATTCATAATACATTATATCAGCGATTTTATGCCGGTTCTCGGAAAAGTTTGCGACCGACGCCAACTATGCTGCGGTGCGAAAACATTTGCCGTTTGGCGCGCCGGGCCGCGCATCTCTCGGCCGCCTTTCCGGCTGCGTCACCTCGCCGCTGAGTTCACGGGCGGTGGGCCGCGCCACGGCGTTCGCGCCACATGAAACATCGCCGGCAACGCGCGTACACGCGCAATATTCGGCGCGACTCGGCAGACATGGTTCGCGAGAACGGGAGCGCCTGTGGCCGCGTGTGTTGCTGCACGTCTGCCGCTGGCCGCGTTGCCGCTGAATGCCGGCGGCTATAACCTCGCCCGCAATCACAACAACAAGCATGCCCTCAACCTCCAGGGAGGCGAACGTGAAACTCTTAGGGACTTTCACGGTGGCAGTCATTTCGGCGGCGCTTGCCGCAGGCGCCGCTCACGCTCAGAGCTATCCGTCGCAGAACATCAAGCTGATCGTGCCCTTCGTTCCCGGCGGGCCGGTCGATGCGCTTGCCCGCGTGGTCGCGCAGCCGCTGCAGGCGCGGCTCGGGCAGACCATCGTCATCGAGAACCGTTCGGGCGGCGGCACCACCATCGGAGCGAAGGCCGTCGCGACGGCGGAGCCGGACGGCTATACGCTGCTCATTCTCGGCCCCAACCTGACCTACTACCCGGTGCTGTTCCCCAAGATCGATTTCGATCCGGCGAAGGCTCTGACCCCGGTCGCGACGCTCGTGACCTGGTCGCACGTGTTCGCGGTCGCGCCGTCGCTTCCGGTCAAGACGGCGAAGGAACTGGTGGAGCACGCCAAGGCCAACCCCGGCAAGCTCGCGTTCGGCTATGGCCAGGCCACCATGCCGCACATTCTGGGAGAGGCGTTCATCCAGGCCGCGGGCGTCGACATCACGCGCGTGCCTTACCGCGGCGGCGAAGGCGCGCGCGCCGATCTGCTCGGCGGTCGCATCCACGTCAACGTCGCGCCGGTGCCGCAGCTTCTGCCGCTGGTGCGCGACGGCAAGATCCGGCCTATCGCCTACACCGGGCCGAAGCGCAGCCCCGACCTGCCGGACGTTCCGACCATGGCCGAGAGCGGCTTCCCGCAGGTCGGATACAATCCGGATGTGTGGATGGGAATCTTTGCGCCGGCGGGAACGCCAAAGGCCGTCGTGGACAAGCTGAACGCCGCGATCGCCGCCACGATGAGGTCCGCCGAGATGGCGCCCGCACTCAAGCGCTTCGGCTACGAGGCCAGGATCACGACGCCGGCGGAGTTTGCGGCGTTCTTTGCGTCCGAAATGAAGCGCTGGCCGCCGATCCTGATCAAGACGGGACTAAAGGCGCAGTGAAGTCACCGCCGCTGCGCGCCCGACGGGCGCGCAGCGAAGGACATCGCGAAGCGTTCGACGTTTCAAATTCCCGGCAATGCAACCACGGGCCTGCTCGACGTGGTTGGATGGCTCAGCGGATTACGCCGCCCCCCGATGGCGCGGCGGGAGCCGCCGCCGGGGAGCCAGCCGGTGCCGGTCCCTGGTTGGCGAAACCGTGGCTGCTCCCAAGGATGCCGGTGCTGAATGGGCCGCGAACGGGGCCGCCGGCGGGATCGCGCACCGGTGGCACCGCGATCTTGCCGCCGGTCTTGTTTGCCGATCCCCCGCCCGAGTCCTTGACGCAGTTATCGAACTGCTTGTCGCATGTTCGCGACGAACAGCGGAATGCGTCCTCGACCTTTTCGTAGCGTTCGATGCAGCGGCGGACGCAACTGCCATGCTTATCCTGGCAGGCCGTGATCAATTTCTTGGCCGCGACCGGCCCCGCGGCGAATTGCGACACCAGAACGCCGGCAACCGCCAGCAACGCAGCGCCGACGATCGAGCGCCGAGCGATGAGACGACGACTCACGACAGCATCTCCCTGGATGCTTGCCGGCGCACAGCGCGCCGGAATGCTGCCCGGGCTTATGCCGATGGCTGCGAACCGGCGCGTCCGCCGATCGATGGACGGCGAATTCACGAATCCGTGAACGGGCCGCTGCGCGCCTGACGGGCGCACAACGGCCGACACAGGTCGCTCAGCGTTTCGAAGTTCTACCGGATGATGCCGCCACCAGCCGAGGGCGCAGACGGAGCGGGCGCCGCCGAGCCGGTGGCCGACGGTCCTTGCGACGCAAAGCCGCCGGGGCCTTCGAGAATGCCGGGCGACGAGAGCGCCTTGGTGCCGCCGGTGTTCACAATGGCCGTCAGCACGCCGTGGACATCGGACCTTTGCGGATGGCTCTTGTCCGGCACCTCGCCGACGCATTCGCCGCCCGGCTTGCAGGTGACGGACGTGCCCTTGCTTTTGTTTTCGCAGCCGTAGCGGCCGCCGGTGCTCCAACTGATGCCGCCGACGGCTCGGCAAGCCGCCCTGACCTGGTCCGGCTGAAAAAGGCCGCTCAGCTTGACTTCCTTGGCGTGCGCGAACGAGACGGCGCACAGCGCCGCTGCGGAGAGCATGGAGAGCGTCAGGATATTGCGCATGGATGTTTCCTCTGGATTGTGTGGATGGATCGATGGCTCAGCGGATGATGCCGCCGCCGCTCGAAGCCGGCGCAGCCGGCGCGGGCGCCGCCGCGCCGGCAGGCGACGGACCTTGCGTCGGGAGGCCCTGCGTAGCGCCGAGGATGCCGGTGCTAAACGGCCCGCTGCTGTGGTGGCCGCCGACCCCGCCCGTCGGACTGCCGCCATCAGGCTTTGAATTCTGGACGCTTGGGCCTTCAGCGTCGGCGATGCATCGATTGTACTGCGGATTGCAAGTCCGATAGATGCAAGCAGGATAGTCTTTGTATCTTCGGGCGCACCGTTCCGTGCACCGGTTAAATCTGGCCAGACACTGTTCAGGAGTTCGCGCGGCGGCCGCCGCGGGCTCAATGGTGTACGGCGATGTGATCGACATGAGGCCAGTCAGCACCGCGGCGAACGCAACGGGACGCCGCAACGATTCGAATTTGGACTTCAGTTTCATGGGTCTTCCTCCTCGGAAACCCTTCCCGGCGCACCATGCGCCGCCCACCATGGGCGCATCAGTGCCAAGGGCGGGCCGCGAAAAAGTCCACCGAACGGTTGACCCCGCGCAGGTGCGCGCGGCAGCCGAAAGCGGCTTTCTGTCAACGGTTTGAAGAAAACTTCGCGAGACGCGGCGGTATCCCGCTCAGGTCTCGACGATGCCTTCGCTGGAGCCGCCGGCGGCGGAATCGCGCCGACCATGAGGGAGCGCGAGATACGACTGCGACCGCATCTCGATCAGCCGCGAGGCGGTGCGCCTGAACTCCGAGGCCTCGTAGCCGTCGCTGGCGGTGTAGAGCGACTCCGGTTCGGCCGCGGCCGACGCGACGAGTTTCACCGAATTCTCGTACAGCGTGTCGATCAGGATGATGAAGCGCTTGGCGGCGTTGCGCTGGTCGAATCCCATCACCGGGATGCGGTCGACGATCAGCGTGTGGAACTCGTGCGCGATGCGCAGGTAGTCGGCCGCCGCGAGCGGCTGCTCGCACAAATCGTGAAAGAAGAACCGCGCCACGCCCATGGCGGCGCGCGGCACGCGCAGCTTGCGGCCCTTCACCGACAGTTCCTGCGGCATGCCGCTCGCGCTGCCGACAAGCCGCCGCCAGGCATCGTCGAGCGCAGCGGTGGCCGCGTCGTCGTCAGGCACGTGCCAGACCTTCTGTCCCGAAAGCTTTTCCAGCCGGAAGTCGGTGCGCGCGTCGAGCCGCACCGCATCCATGCGCTCGCCGATCAGATGGATAAACGGCAGGAACAGCGCGCGGTTAAGCCCGTCCTTGTAGAGCTCCTCCGGTGCGACGTTCGACGTCGCGACCACGACGACGCCCAATTCGAGCAGCCGCGTGAACAGCCGGCCGAGGATCATCGCGTCCGCGATGTCGGTGACGTGAAACTCGTCGAAGCAAAGCAGCCAGCTTTCCTCGGCGATCTCGTCCGCCGTCAGCCTGATCGCGTCCTCGCCTGAAATCTCGCCGGTCTTGAGCTTCTGGCGGAAGACGCGCACGCGCTCGTGCACGTCGGCCATGAACTCATGGAAATGCGCGCGGCGCTTGCGGACCACCGGACTCGCTTCGAAGAACAGATCCATCAGCATGGTCTTGCCGCGGCCGACGTCGCCGAACACGTAGAGCCCCTTGGCCGCTTCGCCGCGCTTGCCGTTGCCGAACAGCCAGCCGACCGGCGTGGCGCGGCGCGCCAGCCGGTGCGTCGCGACGCGTTGCTCCAGATCGACGAGCTTTGCCAGCAGCGTTTCCTGCGCCGGGTCGCGCTCGACTTTCTTGAGGACGACAAGCGCCTCGTAGAGTTCTCTGGCGGACATGGGCCTGGAATGGAGCCGGGTGGGGGTGCGGCAGAGCGTAATGGAGCCGATTTAGCCACCGGTTAAGCGCTCCATTGGCGGCGGGCAAGGCGCGTAAGACCGGGCGAGCCATCCGGACCCGGACATGCCTGTAATGCAAAATGTGCTGTTAAATTAGTTGGTTAGAAAAACGCCGGGCAATGTCGCAGGCTTGTCAAATTTATGCTGCATCGCAACATTATCGTCGATTCGCGGCTTGGCCATGGATGGCCCGACCGCCAGGGATGGAAATCCACGGAGGTCTTTGGACGGTCAACGTCAGGAGACCCGCAATGTCCGAACACCTCGCCGACGGCAGCGTCATCCGGAAACTCTGGATCGCGGAAGCCGGCCGTTATCGCGATCACCTGCTGCGCCTCGACACCGAAAGCCGCCACAGCCGATTCGGCGGCGGCGTGTCGGACGATTTTATCGAACGCTACGTCCGCACGACATTCCCGCTGAACGCCGCGGTGCATGGATTCTTCGCCGACGGCGTGCTGCGGGGCGCGGCCGAACTGCGGCCGCTCGGGCCCGGCTTCGCCACTGAGGCCGAGGCCGCCTTCAGCGTCGAGTCGCCCTGGCAGAGCCACGGCGTCGGCTCGATTCTGCTCGGGCGCACCCTGCTGGCCGCGCGCAATCGCGGCATCAAGACGCTGCACATGGCCTGCCTCGCCAACAACCGCCGCATGCAGGAGCTGGCGCGCAAGTTCGCCGCCGAACTGACGTTCGATTTCGGCAGCGTGATCGGCGAGGTCGAGGCGGCGCGGCCCACGCCGATGTCGGTGTTGCGTGAATTCGTCGCCGACGGCTGCGGATTCGCCACTGCCGTTCTTGACGTGCATTCCCGGATGCTGACCGCGTCCATAGGCGCCGCAGGACGGCGTTAACCATTGCGTTAACGAAGTAGCTGGGATTGGCGGCTACCTTGCGTCCCGACGGTGGGAGTAAGGGGTGCAGCCATGGCGGTGGTCCACGCGGCCGAGTTTCGCGTTCTGGGTCCGGCGGCGATCGAGGACTACCACGCCCATCTGATGCGGATGGACCGGGCGAGTTGCCTGCCCGCCCTCGACGACCGCGGTATCGACGGTCATTGCCTCGGCCTGGTTTCGTCGGGCGCGATCCTGATCGGCGCGTTCGTGAAGGGCGTGATGCGCGCCGCAGCCGAGATCGTGCCCGACCGGACCGCGCGGCGCGGCGACGCCGCGATCACCGTCGAGGACGGCTTCCAGGACCGCGGCTTCGAGCGCGAACTGACCGCGATGGCAATCGACGAGGCCAAGCGGCATCACCTCAGCGAGTTGCGCGTCAACGAGCAGACCGCGACGCGGTGCTACCGGATTCCGGTTATGGAGCTGCACACTTACGCGCGCGCATGATCTTGTCCGAAAGCCGGTTCCCACCCCGGATCAAGTCCGGGGCAGGCTTTTCGGGATCATGCGTTACGCAGCCAGGGGATAAGCCGCCTCGACCACATACGGCCCGCCGCCGACCGAGCTGCGCGACGAGAACAGCACAAAGCGCGACACCGGAAACGGCGCGGTTCGAAACCCGCCGCGCGCGGTCAGGTAGTCGGCCACCTCCCGGCTCGACGATTCGCGCAGCCGCGCCAGCGTGACGTGCGGCGTGTACTTGCGGCCCTCGGGCTCCAATCCCATGCGCTGCATCAGCCGCTCGTGCTCGGCCTGCAATTCCATCATCGCCGGAGTCTGGGCGATGGTCGCGACCACCGCACGCGGCTTGCGCCCGCCGAACGACGACAGCCCGTCGAGCTGCAGCGAGAATTCGCGCCGCCGGACCTGATCGAGCATGTCGGCGACCTCATGCGCCAGCGCATCGTCGACGTCGCCGATGAAGCGCAGCGTCACATGATAATTTTCGGGGTCGATCCAGCGCGCGCCCGGCAGCCCGCCACGCAGGAACGACAGCGACTGGCCGATATCGGCGGGGACTTCCAGACCTGTAAACAAGCGCGGCATTTCGGAACCTTGGTTTCGCCCAGGGCGAGCGAATCGCGACAATTTCTCAATTAGGCACGTGCGTTGCCGTCATGACAACGGCATGTCACGCGCCGCGCCTGGCGCGAATTCGCGCCACCAGCTTCTCCACCTCGGGCAACATCCGCCGGACGATCTCGTCCACGCCGGCAGCGTTCGGATGCATGCCGTCGGCAAGATTGAGCTTGGCGTTTGCGGCGACGCCTTCGAGAAAAAACGGATAGAACGCAACGCCGTGCTTGGCGGCCAGCGCCGGAAAGATCGCGTTGAACGCGCGCGCGTAGTCCGGCCCCATGTTCGGCGGCGACAGCATCCCGCAAAGCAAGACCTCGATGCCGCGCGCTTTGAGTTTGCCGATCGTCTCGTCCAGCGCGGCTTGCGTGACCTTGGGCTCGATGCCGCGCAGCACGTCGTTGGCGCCAAGCTCCAGGATCACGGCGTCGGTGCCGTCCGGCACCGACCAATCGAGCCGCGACAGCCCGCCGGTGCTGGTGTCGCCGGAAACGCCCGCGTTGGCGATCTCCACCGCAAGGCCCTTGGCGCGCAGCGCCTGCGCGAGCCTGGCCGGAAAGGCGTCTGCGGCCGGTAGCTGGTAGCCCGCCGTCAGCGAATCGCCCAGCGCCACGATCCTGACCGGCTTGTCGGCGGCCGCTGCCGCGAAAACACCCGGAAATGCGGCAAAACACAGCACCAGCGCCGCGGCGGCAAGCCGCTGGACCTGACGGGCAAGCTTCCCATATGAGCGGGGCGGCAAAGCGCGGAGCGGGCTGGCAACAATCCCCATGAACGACACCTCGATCGCGGCAGCCCCGGCCATCTCGCTGTCCGGGGTCAATCTTTCGTTGGGACGCGGCGCGGCCCGGGTTCATATCCTCAAAGACATCGATCTGCATATAGGCAGGGGCGAGGCGGTCGGCCTGGTCGGACCTTCAGGTTCCGGCAAGACGACGCTGCTGATGGTGATGGCGGGCCTCGAACGGGCCGATTCCGGCTCGATTGCCGTTGCGGGCGCCGACCTTCGCGCACTGGACGAGGATGCGCTGGCGCGCTTTCGCGGCCGCAACGTGGGCATCGTCTTCCAGTCCTTCCACCTGATCCCGACCATGACCGCGCTGGAGAACGTCGCGGTCCCGCTGGAGCTGGCCGGCGATCCCAACGCCCACCGCCGCGCCCGCGACGAACTCGCGGCCGTCGGCCTTGCCGAGCGGCTCAACCACTACCCAGCGCAGCTCTCCGGCGGCGAACAGCAGCGCGTGGCTCTGGCGCGCGCGCTCGCGCCCAATCCTGCGATCCTCGTTGCCGACGAGCCGACCGGAAACCTGGACGAGGACACCGGCCGGCAGGTGATCGAGCTGATGTTCGCGGGCCACGTCGAGCGCGGCACCACGCTGGTGCTGGTGACGCACGACAACACACTGGCGCAGCGTTGCGACCGGATCGTGCGCCTGCGCTCGGGCCGCGTCGAACAGGCGCACGCGGCGGTGCCGGCATGAGCCTCGTCACAGAACGCACCGGTCCGCTGACGCTGCGCTTCGCGCTCCGCGAGTTGCGGGGCGGACTGAGCGGCTTCTACGTCTTCATCGCTTGCATCGCGCTCGGCGTCATGACCGTCGCCGGAGTGGGTTCGTTTTCCGAGAGCCTGACCGCGGGGCTTGCGCGCGAAGGCCGCGTGATCCTGGGCGGCGACCTGTCATTCTCGCTGATCCAGCGCGAAGCGACCGACGAAGAAAGAAACTTCCTGCACAGCCGCGGCGACTTGTCGGTCGCGGCGACCATGCGCGCGATGACGCGCACCGCCGACGGCCGCAGCGCGCTGGTCGAGCTGAAGGCGGTCGACGGTGCCTATCCGCTGTACGGCGCCGCCGGACTGGAGCCCACCATGCCGCTCGCGCAGGCGCTGGCGCGGCGCGACGGCGCGTTCGGCGCCGCGGTCGATTCCGCATTGCTCGCCCGGCTCGACCTCAAGCCCGGCGCGCGGCTGACGATCGGCGCAGCCAATATCGAACTGACCTCCGTGATCCGGTCGGAGCCCGACAAGCTTGCGGGCGGCATCGGATTCGGGCCGCGCATGATCGTGAGCGAGGAGGCACTGCGTGCGACCGGCCTGGTGCAGCCGGGGAGTCTCGTGCGCTGGCACTATCGCCTGCGCGTGCCCGGCGGCAGCGACCGCGCCGCCGACGCAATCCTTGCTGCGGCCAAAACGCAATTGCCGGACGCCGGCTGGCAGGTGCGGACCCGCAACAACGCCTCGCCGCAGCTCGAACGCAACGTCGAGCGCTTCACCCAGTTCCTGACGCTGGTGGGCCTCACGGCGCTGCTGGTGGGCGGCGTGGGCGTGGCCAACGCCGTCAAAAGCCACCTCGACCGCCGCAGCGACGCCATCGCCACCATGAAGGCGCTGGGCGCGACCGGCGGCCGGGTGTTTGCGCTGCACCTGACGCAGGTGCTGATGCTGGCGTCCATCGGTTCCGCGATCGGGCTTGTCGTCGGCGCAGCCCTGCCGTTTGCGATCGCCGCCGCGTTCGGCGCGATCCTGCCGCTGCCGATTGCGCCGGCGCTGCATACGGGCCAGCTCGCCGTGGCCTTCGGCTATGGACTGCTGACCGCCGTCGCCTTTGCAATCTGGCCGCTCGGACGCGCGCACGACGTTCCGGTTTCGGCGCTGTTCCGCGACGCGGTCGCGCCCGAGCGCAGCATTCCACGCCTGCGCTATGCCGCAGCGGCCGCAACCGTGATCGCCGTTCTTGCGGGCGTGGCTGTGCTGCTCGCCTATGACCGCAGGATCGCCATGGTCTTTGTCGGCGCGGCCGCCGCCGTGTTTCTGGCGCTGCGTCTGGTCGCCGTCGTGCTCATGGCCGCGGCGCGGCGCGCGCCGCATTCGCGCGGCACCGCCTGGCGGCTCGCCATCGCCAACATCCATCGGCCGGGCGCTCTGACCCCGACCATCGTGCTGTCGCTGGGCCTGGGGCTCGCGCTGCTCGTGACGGTCACGCAAATCGACGGCAACCTGCGGCGGCAGTTCCAGGCGGCGCTGCCGGACAAGGCGCCGTCGTTCTTCTTCGTCGATATCCAGTCCGCAGACGCATCGAAGTTCGATGCGTTCGTGCAGGCCCAGGCGCCGCAGGCGCGGCTGGAGCGGGTGCCGATGCTGCGCGGACGCATCATGGCCGCCAACGGCGTGCCGTCGGAACGGCTCAAGGCGCCACCAAGCGCGACGTGGGTCCTGCAGGGCGATCGCGGCATCACCTATGCCAGCGAGGTTCCGGCCGGGTCCCGGCTGGTCGAGGGAAATTGGTGGAGCGGCGACTACCGCGGCCCGCCGCTGGTCTCGCTGGAGAAGAAGATCGCCGACGGGCTCGGCCTCAAGATCGGCGATCCGATCACGGTCAACGTGCTCGGCCGCAACATCACGGCCAACATCGCGAACTTCCGCAGCGTGGACTGGCAGAGCCTCGGCATCAATTTCGTGCTGGTGTTTTCGCCGGGTACGTTCTCGGGCGCACCGCACACACATCTTGCAACGCTGACCTATTCCGGCGGCAGCTCGGCCGCGGAGGAGACCGCGATGCTCAAGGCGGTGGCCGGCGCGTTCCCGGCGGTCACCACGGTGCGGATCAAGGACGCGCTCGATGCGGTCGGCGACCTTGTGCGCAATCTGATCGTGGCGATCCGCGGCGCGAGCGTCGTGGCGCTGATCGCGGCGGTGCTGGTGCTGGGCGGCGCGCTTGCGGCCGGTCACCGGCATCGGGTCTACGATGCGGTCGTGCTCAAGACGCTCGGCGCAACGCGGCGGCGGCTGATCGGAGCGTTTGCGCTCGAGTACCTGCTGCTCGGAACCGCGACCGCGCTGTTCGGCGTCGCCGCCGGTTCCGCGGCGGCATGGATGGTCGTGACCGAGATCATGAACCTGTCGTTCGCCTGGCTGCCCGGACCGGCGCTGGGTGCTGCATTTGGCGCGCTGCTGGTGACGGTGGCCTTCGGACTGGCCGGCACGTTCGCGGCGCTCGGTCATAAGCCCGCGGCGGTGCTCAGGAATTTGTAGGATTCGCGACAAACCGTCGCAGAAACCGTCTGTATTTCAACATCTTAGGGCCCGTCATCCAGCTTGCCCTGCACTATGCTATACATATATTCAAGTCGGCCGCGCGCGCAGTTCCAAATCGGAACTGCGTCGCTGCCAATGAAGTCTTACGGAAGAAGCAGTTCGACAAACCAAATGGGGGTTCGACGATGTCGGACTATGATCGCAGTGTAGCGAATGCGCAGATCGGCCAGACGATGGGTCGCACCGTCGCTGTCGACGAAGGGCTGCGCGCCTACATGCTGCATATCTACAACTACATGGTTCTCGGCCTCGCCATTACCGGCCTGGCCGCGCTTGGCGTCTACATGCTTTCGGTGACCGGCGACATCTCGCAGGCCGCGAAGATCACCCGCGGCGGCGCGGAGGTCGCGGCGCGCATTCCCGGCGGAATGTTCCTCACCCCGGTCGGCCACACGATCTTCGTGAGCCCGCTGAAGTGGGTGATCATGCTGTCGCCGCTGGCGCTGGTGTTCCTGCTGAGCTTCGGCATCGAGCGGCTGCGCCCGGCGATGGCGCAGATCCTGTTCTGGATCTTCGCCGCGCTGATGGGCCTTTCGCTCGGCTCGATCTTCCTGGTGTTCACGCACACCTCGATCGTGCGGGTGTTCTTCATCACCGCCGCATCGTTCGGCGCGCTCAGCCTATGGGGCTACACCACCCAGCGCGACCTATCGGGCTGGGGCTCGTTCCTCATCATGGGGCTGTTCGGCGTGATCCTGGCGAGCCTCGTCAACCTGTTCATGGCGAGCTCGGCGCTGCAGTTCGTGATCTCGGTGGTCGGCGTGATGGTGTTCGCGGGCCTCACCGCCTGGGATACGCAGCGGTTGAAGACCGAGTATCTCTACGGCGCGATGGACGGCGAGACCGCGGAGCGCTCGGCGATCCTCGGCGCACTGTCGCTCTATCTCAACTTCATCAACCTGTTCACGCTGCTGCTCCAGCTCCTGGGCCAGCGCGAGGAATAGACGCAACGCCGCAAGGCGTTCGAATCGAGGCCCCGGCCGCAAGCCGGGGCCTTTCGTTTGCCCGCCGCCGCGAATCCTTAACGTCCTGTAATCTTTGGCGAACCGGCGCGCGCCGGCAGACTGGAAAAGCACCCCTGCGCGCACTAGATTCCGGGCCGGAAGCGCGCAGGCGAAACCGTCCTTGCGCGCCCTGAGTGCCCGGCTCGGCCCGGGCCATGAGAGGGAACGACGATGTCGGAGTTCAATCGGAATGTGACGGCCGCGGGCGGCTATGCCGATCGTGCAGCCGCGATCGACGCGGGCCTGCGCGCGCATATGATCCGCGTCTACAACTACATGGCCGGCGCGGTGGCGCTGACCGGCGTGGTCGCCTGGTTCACGTTCAACGCCGCGGTCACCACCAACGCCGCTGGCGCCTTGGCGCTGACCCCGTTCGGCCAGGCAATTTACGGCGGGCCGCTTCTGATTGTGCTCGCGCTCGGGACGCTGGGACTGGTGTTCTTCCTCAGCTTCCGCATCCACAAGCTGCAATACACGACCGCGTTCACGCTGTTCATGATCTACGCGGCGCTGCTCGGCGTGGTGCTGTCGTCGATCTTCCTGACCTACACCGGCGCTTCGATCACGCGCGTGTTCTTCATCTCGGCGGCCGCCTTCGGCGCGCTGAGCCTTTGGGGCTACACCACCCAGCGCGACCTGACCGGAATGGGCACGTTCCTGATGATGGGCCTGTTCGGGCTGATCATCGCGATGGTTGTGAACCTGTTCCTGAAGAGCTCGGGCCTCGACTTCGTGATTTCCGCCGTAGGCGTGCTGGTGTTCGCGGGCCTCACCGCCTGGGACACGCAGAAGATCAAGGAGATGTACGACGTCAACGACGACGGCACCGTTTCCGGCCGCAAGGCGGTGATGGGCGCGCTGTCGCTTTACCTCGACTTCATCAACCTGTTCCTCATGCTGCTGCGCCTGATCGGCGACCGGAGATAACCCTTCCGCGCCGCCGAGGGAGCGCGGCGTTGAAAAGCCGCGCGACCGAAGGTGTCGGCGCGGTGAGGTAAGACATCAGCGCCCCGGCTTGCCGCCGGGGCGTTTGTTTTTGCTAAAGTTCCGCCATGTCCGACGTATCCATCCGCCCCGCATCCCCCGCCGACATTCCCGCCATCGCCCGCATCTACGGCCAGTCGGTGCTGACCGGCACGGCGTCGTTCGAACTCGAGCCGCCCGACGAGGCCGAAATGCTGCGCCGGATGCGCGCGCTGCTGGACGGCGGATTTCCCTATATCGCCGCCGAGATCGGCGGCGCTGTCGTGGGCTATGCCTATGCCGGCCCGTACCGCACCCGTCCGGCATATCGCTTCACGGTCGAGGATTCGATCTACATCGACCCGGCGGCGCAGCGCCGCGGTGTCGGGCGCGTCCTGCTCAAAAATCTGATCGAGGAATCCACCCGCCGCGGCTTCCGGCTGATGGTCGCGGTGATCGGCGATTCCGCGCAGGTTCCGTCGATCGAACTGCACCGCGCCATGGGCTTCGAGATGGTCGGCACGTTCGAGAATATCGGATTCAAGTTCGATCGCTGGCTCGACAGCGTGCTGATGCAGCTTCCGCTCGGCGAAGGCGCGACGACGAAGCCTACGACGTAGCAACGCGCCCGCGCAGCGTTGCCGGCCGGCATAGCGCCGCAATCGCTCAGACAGTGACCAGCTTCGGTCCCTTGTCGAGCGCCCGCAGCACGCGGTCGAGCTCGTGGCCGCGGCGCACGATCAGGCCGGTTGCGGACACGACGCTGTATGCGCCCTGGCGGCGCGCCAAGCGGGGATTTTTCTCGATCCGGTAGATCGGCACTTCGGAGGAGCGGCGGAACACGGAAAACACCGCACGGTCCCTCATGAAGTCGATGGCGTAGTCCCGCCACTCGCCGGCGGCCACCATGCGGCCGTAGAGATTGAGAATCCGGTCGAGCTCGCGGCGGTCGAAGGTCACTCGGTTTCCGGGGGCGGCTGCTGAACCTGTTCCGCCCCCGGGAAGTTCGCTCGGATCGGTTTCGCCGAACGTCATGCGGCGCCTCCGTTGCTGTCGTCTGGTTATTATGATCGCGCCAGAACCCTGCGTCTGCAAGGGCTTGGCGGCTACCGGCCGCAGGCGCCCGCCAATCACGGATTTGTTAGTCGAATCATAATGCTGCCCAATTTCGGTCAGGCCGATGCCTAGCTGGCGGGTATGATGGCTACAGTTGCCTCAGGCCCGGTCCGGACAGAGTTCCGGATTCCTCAGCCCCCCAGCCCCCCGGGGCTCCGAAGGACCGGGCCAATTGTTTCGCGTACGGTTCAATCCCCCAACGCTTAAAGGCCGGCTTCACCGCCGGCCTTTTTTTATCGTTCGGCGGCGAGTCGGATTTCGGTCAGCGGCGGAGCGCGATCTGCGCCGCGCCGAGCATGGACTTCGGCGCACCGGCGGCACCGGTCTGCACGACCACGGCAGCCGCATCGACCGTGTCGGTCTGAACGTCCTTGAGCGGCACCTGGTAGGTCTCGGCCTTGCCGTGCCAGTCGCCGAGCTTGATCCAGCGCCGCACCACGTTGCTGTACGTGACGGTGTGGCCGCGGTTCTCGCCTTTTCCGATCGTCACCGGAACCGTGCGCGACATCGGGCAGAGCCAGACCTCCGCCGTGCCTTGCCCATCGGTGGCTGCGGCGACGCTCACCGTCATCGTATCGCCGGACACCGCAACCGTGACCGGAACGACAAGCGTTCCCGCCTGCTGGCGCGTCTGGCGGATCGCGCGCTCGATCGCCGACTTGTCGCTGCCGAGCGCATGCACCGCGCCGTTGACCACGGCTTGCGGCGTATAGACCTGCCGGTCGCCGCGCACTTTGGCGTAGGCGCGTTGGCGATTGGTGTGACCGGCGACCGCCAGCGTATCTTTCCAGCCGAGATAATCCCAGTAGTCGACGGCAAGGCTGAGCGCGATCACGGTGCGATCGCGCGTGTATTCGGTGAGCAGCTTGTCGGCCGGCGGACACGACGAGCAGCCCTGGCTGGTGAACAGCTCGATCACTGCGCGGGGCTCGGCGCGCGCAACATCGCCGAACGCCAGCGCAACGCACGCCAAGGCAAGCGAGGATGCGGCCCGGACATGAATCATGGCAATCGTTCCTGCCTCGTCCGCCCCGCCAAGCCGCCGTTATCCGGCTTGGCTGTCATAACGAGGCCGTCCATCACCTGCCACTCACTTCGCGGTGAGGCGGCGGGCCCGAACGCGCCGGGCCCGGCCGTCATGCCGCGAGATGGCGCAGGACGTACTGCAGGATCCCGCCGTTCTTGAAATAATCCAGCTCGTCGTAGGTATCGATGCGGCAGATCAGCGGCACCCGCTTCAGCCCGCCGTCGGCCGCGACGATTTCCGCCATCAGGCGCTGCCGCGGCTTCAACTCGCCGTGCAGCCCGCGGATGGTGACCTGCTCGCTGCCCTTAAGCCCGAGCGTCTGCCACGACGTGCCCTCTTCGAAGCACAGCGGCATCACGCCCATGCCGATCAGGTTGGAGCGGTGGATGCGCTCGAACGACTGGGTGATGACAGCGCGCACGCCGAGCAGCACTGTGCCCTTGGCGGCCCAGTCGCGCGACGAGCCGGTGCCGTATTCCTTGTTGGCGAAAATCACGAGCGGCACGCCCTCGGCCCTGTACTTCATGGCCGCGTCGTACATCGTCATCTGCTTCTTGTCGGGATAGTGGAGCGTCACACCGCCTTCGACACCCGGCACCATCTGGTTCTTGATGCGGATGTTGGCGAAGGTGCCGCGCATCATCACTTGGTGATTGCCGCGCCGCGTGCCGTACTGGTTGAAGTCCTTCGGGCGGACCTGATGGTCGCGCAGGTATTCGCCCGCCGGGCTCGCCTCCTTGATCGATCCCGCCGGCGAGATGTGGTCGGTGGTGATCGAGTCGAGGAACAGGCCGAGGATGCGGGCGTCGACGATGTCCTCGATCGGACGCTGGCGCTTCTCCATGCCATCGAAATACGGCGGGTTCTGCACGTAGGTCGAGCGGTCGTCCCACGGGAACGTCAGGCTGCTCTTGACCGGAATCTTGGCCCAGGCCGCGTCGCCCTTGAATACGTTGCCGTACTTCTTGGCGAACACCTGCTTGGTGATGCACTGCCGGATGACCGAATTGATCTCGCGGCTGGTCGGCCAGATGTCCTTGAGGAAGACCTTCTTGCCCTTCTTGTCGACGCCGAGCGGCTGCTTGGCGAGATCGACGTACATCGAGCCCGCGATGGCGTAGGCCACCACCAACGGCGGCGACGCGAGATAATTGGCGCGCACGTCGGCGTTGACCCGGCCTTCGAAGTTACGGTTGCCCGACAGCACCGCGGCGGCGACCAGATCGTTGTCGTTGATCGCGTCGGATATCTCCTCCGGCAGCGGGCCGGAATTGCCGATGCAGGTGGTGCAGCCGAACCCGACCAGGTTGAAGCCGAGAGCGTCGAGGTCCTTCTGCAGACCCGACTTCTCGTAGTAGTCGGCGACCACCTGCGAACCCGGCGCGAGCGAAGTCTTCACCCAGGGCTTCACCGTCAGGCCCTTGGCGAAGGCCTTCCGCGCCAGCAGGCCCGCGGCGACCATCACGCTCGGATTGGAGGTGTTGGTGCAGGAGGTGATCGCGGCGATGACGACGTCGCCGTGACCGAGGGTGAAATCGCGGCCCTCGACCTTCACGCGGGCGTGGCCGCTGGCCTTCTGGAATTCTTTCTCGAACGAGGTCGCCAGCGACGGATGGAGATCGAACACATCCTTGCCGCCGCCGTCGCTCGCCTTGTTGAACTCCTTGTCCATCGCGTTGACGAAGTTGGATTTCGCTTCCTTCAACGGCACGCGGTCCTGCGGGCGCTTCGGGCCCGCAAGCGAGGTCTCGACGCTGTTGAGGTCGAGCTTCAGCACGTCGGTGAAAATCGGGTCCAGCGTGCTCTTGGTGCGGAACATGCCCTGCGCCTTGGCGTAGGCAGCGACCAGTTCGATGCGCGCCGGCGTGCGGTTGGTGTCGGTGAGATATTCCAGGGTGTCGTCGTCGATCGGGAAGAAGCCGCAGGTCGCGCCGTACTCGGGCGCCATGTTGCCGATGGTGGCGCGGTCGGCGATGGTCAGCCCGGCGAGGCCGGGGCCGAAGAACTCGACGAATTTTCCGACCACGCCGCGCTTGCGCAGCATCTGCGTGACGGTGAGCACGAGGTCGGTCGCGGTGACGCCTTCCTTGAGCTTGCCGGTCAGCTTGACGCCGATCACCTCCGGCAGAACCATCGAATAGGGCTGGCCTAGCATGGCGGCCTCGGCCTCGATACCGCCGACGCCCCAGCCGAGCACCGACAGGCCGTTGACCATCGTGGTGTGCGAGTCGGTGCCGACCACAGTGTCGGGATAGGCGACTTCGAGCGTCTGCTCCTTGCCATCGGCCTTCACCTTGCCGGGCGCGTTCCAGACCGTCTGCGACAGGTATTCGAGATTGACCTGGTGGCAGATGCCGGTGCCGGGCGGCACCACGCGGAAATTCTCGAACGACTTCTGCGCCCACTTCAGAAACTTGTAGCGCTCCTGGTTCTGCTTGTACTCCTCCTCGACGTTCTTCTTGAACGCGTCCTTGGTGCCGAAGAAGTTGACCGCGACCGAATGGTCGACCACGAGATCGACCGGCACCAGCGGATTGATCTTCTTGGCATCGCCGCCGAGCGCATCCATCGCATCGCGCATCGCCGCGAGATCGACCACCGCTGGGACACCGGTGAAGTCCTGCATCAGCACGCGCGCCGGACGGAACGGAATGTCGCGGTCGGAGGTCTTGGTCTTCAGCCATTGCGCGAAGGCCTGGATGTCCTCCTTGGTGACCGTCCGCCCGTCTTCGTGGCGGAGCATGTTCTCCAGGAGCACCTTCAGCGAGAACGGCAATCGGGAGATGCCCTTGAGGCCGTTCTTTTCGGCGATGGGCAGGCTGTAATAGGCGTAGGTCTTGCTGCCGACCTTGAGCGTCTTGCAGCACTTGAAGCTGTCGAGCGATGTCATCGTGGCGGGTTCCATCCCAGGGGCACGGGAGCCTCCAGAGGTTCCGGTCTAACCCATTGCCAGAACACGCTTTCGGCCCCCCGGGCCGCGAACGGGCGCACACCATTTGGGGCGCCGCGCGGCCAGTGGGCTTATAAGGGCTTTTTGAACGCGCTGCTAGATTAGCGGTTTGCTAAACAGGCGCGGACCGGCGGCGGGACGGGGGCTGCATTGCGAGTCGTTCAGGGCTGTTATTCGCACCTATCCCCGGCGGGGGCGTGACCCGTGGCGCAGGTCCAGCTCGAAGGCAGCGGATTGACCTGCGTCCGCGGGGGCAGGGAGGTGTTCTCGGGCCTCAATTTCGCGGTCGGCGGCGGCGAAGCCCTGCTGGTCACCGGCCGCAACGGAGCCGGCAAGTCCTCGCTGCTGCGCATGGTCGCGGGCCTGGTCCGAATCGCCGCCGGCCGGATGGGGCTGACCGGCGGGGACCCGGAGCGGACCATCCCCGAACAGGCGCACTACCTCGGCCATCAGGACGCCCTGAAGCCGTCGCTGACGGTGGCGGAAAACCTGGAATTCTGGAGCCGGTATCTGGGCGGCGCGGGCGGCGCCATGCCGGCGCTGGCCGCCGTCGGCCTGGACAGCCTGGCCGAGCTGCCCGCGGCTTACCTGTCCGCCGGTCAGCGGCGGCGGCTTTCGGTTGCCCGGCTCGTCGCCGTCCGGCGGCCGATCTGGCTGCTCGACGAGCCGACCGCAGCGCTCGACCGGCAAGCTCAGGAACGGCTGAGCCTGCTCATGCGCGAGCATCTGGCGTCGGGTGGCCTGATCGTCGCCGCCACCCACGGACCGGTCGGGCTCGACAACGCGCGCGAACTGCGGCTCGGAGCCGCCGCATGAGCGCGCTCGCCGCCCTGTTCGTCCGGGAAGTCAGGCTCGCCGTGCGCGTCGGCGGCGGTGGCGGCATCGGCGCCCTGTTCTTCCTGATCGTGGTCGTGCTGACGCCCTTCGCCATCGGACCCGACCTTGCGCTGCTCGCGCGCATCGGGCCCGCAATCCTGTGGCTCGGCGCGCTGCTCGCGAGCCTGCTCACGCTCGACCGCCTGCTCACGGCCGACCTCGAGGACGGCTCGCTCGACCTGATCCTGATGTCGGACACGCCGCTGGAGCTTGCAGTCGCGGCCAAGGCGTTCGCGCACTGGATCACCACCGGACTGCCTCTTGTCGTCATCACGCCGCTGCTCGGGCTCCTGCTCAATCTCGACGCCGGTGCGAGCGCGGCGGTGGCGCTGACGCTGTTCGCCGGCACCCCGGCGCTGACCTTTATCGGTGCGATCGGGGCTGCGCTTTCCGTGACGCTGCGGCGCGGCGGGCTGTTGCTCGCGGTGCTGGTGCTGCCGCTGACCGTGCCGGTGCTGATCTTCGGCGTCGCCGCCTCCAACGCAGCCATCGTCGGGCCGGTGCCGTTCGGCACGCCGTTCACGATCCTGTGCGCGCTGACGCTGGCGAGCCTCGTCGTCGGCACGTTCGCCGCGGCTGCGGCCCTCAGACAAGGCATGGAGTGAACGATGCAGATCGCCGCCGCCACATTGCGTTCACCTTTCCCCCATTACTAGATTAGCCCCCAAAGATCATCGACCATGCCGATCGTCGACCTCGCCAATCCCTCACGCTTCCTCGCGCTGACCGCCCGGCTGATGCCGTGGCTCATCGGCGCGACCGTGCTCGCGTTCGCGGTGGGCCTGGTCATGGTCAAGGGCGCGCCCGACGACTATCAGCAGGGCGCGACCGTGAAGATCATGTTCATTCACGTCCCGTCGGCGTGGCTCGCCATGGGCATCTGGGCGCTGATGGCCATCGCCACGTTCGGCACGCTGGTGTGGCGGCATCCGCTCGCCGATGTCGCCGCCAAGGCCGCGGCCCCGATCGGGGCGGCGTTCACCGCGCTTTGCCTGATTACGGGCATGCTGTGGGGCCGCCCGATGTGGGGCACGTACTGGGTGTGGGATGCGCGGCTAACCTCGGTGCTGGTGCTGTTCCTGATGTATCTCGGCGTGATCGCGCTGTGGCGCACAGTCGAGGACCCCTCGCGCGCCGCGCGCGCCGCCGCAATCCTGACGCTGGTCGGCGCGCTCAACCTGCCGATCATCAAGTGGTCGGTCGACTGGTGGAACACGCTGCACCAGCCGGCGTCGGTGGTGCGGCTCGCCGGGCCCGCGATCCATCCGACGATTCTGATGCCGCTGCTCGCGATGGCGGTCGCGTTTCTCCTGCTGATGGTCACGCTGCATCTCGCGGCCATGCGCAACGAAATCCTGCGGCGGCGCGTGCGCACGCTGATGCTGATGCAGGCGCAGGCCGCACCCGGGAGCGCATCGTGAACCTCGGACCGCACGCGGCCTTCATCGTCGGGTCTTATGCAGCCGCGATTGCAATCGTCGCCGGCCTGATCGCGTGGATCGCAATCGATCATCGCGCGCAGAAGCGGCGGCTTGAGACGCTGGAAGCGCGCGGCGTCACGCGCCGGTCGGAGCGCGCGTCATGACCGCCGCCGCTCCGCAGACCGCGTCCGCACGCCGCCGCGGCATCGTGGTGCTGGTGCCGCTGGCCTTGTTCCTGGCGCTCGCGGCGCTGTTCTTCTTCCGCCTCGGCTCCGGCGATCCCTCGCGCATACCTTCGGCTCTGATCGGGCGGCCCGCGCCCGAGACGGCGTTGCCGCCGGTCGAAGGCCTCGTGCGCGACGGCAAGCCGGTACCGGGCGTCACCCACGCCGATTTCCAGGGCGCGGTCACCGTGGTCAACGTCTGGGCTTCGTGGTGCGTGCCGTGCCACGACGAGGCACCGATCCTGATGAAGATGGCGGAGGACAAGCGCATCCGCATGGTCGGCATCAACTACAAGGACCAGCCGGAGAATGCGCGCCGCTTCATCGGCCGCTACGGCAATCCGTTCGTCGCGGTCGGCGCCGACCCGAAGGGCCGCGCCTCGATCGACTGGGGCGTTTACGGCGTGCCGGAAACCTTCGTGGTCGGCCGCGACGGCCGCATCGCCTACAAGCTGGTCGGTCCGATCAGCGAGGCCAATCTCGCCGGCGCGCTCCAGCCCGCGATCGAGCAGGCGCTGGCGGCGCGCTGACCGCCCGCGACGGCCGGCGCCGCCCCTGCGGCGGCCGCGATTCCGGCCTCCGGCACATCGCCATCCGCCTTCAAAAGCTCTAGGATTTCATTGCTGATCTGGGGAATGCGCATGCAACACGGCCGCTTCGGCGGCAACCGGCCGATTCAAAAAACCAAAGCCGCATCCATGGGGAGGTCAACTATGTTCCGTGCAATCGTACTGGGAATGACCTTGGCGCTGGCAGCGGGCGGCGCAATGGCGCAGGGCGCCGGCGATTATCCGACGCGGCAAATCCGTCTCATCATCGGGTTCCCGCCGGGCTCGGCCGCCGACATCACCGCGCGCCTGGTCGGCGATTCCATGAGCAAGACGCTCGGCCAGCAGATCATCGTCGAGGCCAGGCCCGGCGCCGGCTCAAGTCTCGCGGCGGAATCCGTCGCCCGCTCTGCCGCGGACGGCTACACGCTGTTCATCGGCACGTCGTCGAACGTCACCAATGCGGTCTCCACTCCGGATCTGCGCTTCGACTTCGCCAAGGATTTCGCCCCGGTCGTGCCGCTCACCGGACTGCCGCTGCTACTTGCGGTGCATCCTTCGCTGGGCGTGTCGAGCTTCAAGGAGCTCATGGACCTCGCGAAGAAGAAGCCCGGTGAGCTGACTTATGCCTCGGTCGGCCTTGGCACCGTGCCGCATCTCGCTTGCGAGCTGCTGGCCGTGCGCGCCGGCGTCAAGCTCGTGCATGTGCCCTACCGAGGCAGCCCGCCGGCGGTGACCGATCTGCTCGGCGGCCGCGTGTCGATGATGCTCGGCGTCGCCTCGACCGTGGCGCCCCATATCAAGTCCGGCGCGCTCAAAGGCCTCGCCAGCGCGTCGCCCAAGCGGCCGCACATCGCGCCCGATCTCCCCACCATCGCCGAAGCCGGCGTGGCCGGGTTCGACGCCAGCGTCTGGTTCGGCCTGATGGCGCCTGCGAACACGCCGAAGGCGGTCGTCGACAAGCTCGCCGACGCCGCCAACAAGGCGCTCAAGGACAAAGACGTGGTCGACAAGCTGAGGGCGTCGGGTTTCGATCCGCTCGGCGGTTCGCCCGCGGAGTTCGGCAAGTTCATCGCCGCCGAACACGACAAGTGGCGGGTCGCAGCGAAAGCCGCCGGCTTGGGCAAGTAGCGGCGGGCGGCGATCGCGGTAAGCCGATACGGCTGCCGCCAAGGCCGGCGCATGGCGCGCACTCGCGCGCCGTGCGTTGGCCGCGCGCCCTCTGCGGTGTAGACTGCGCGGATTCACGAGGAGGCTTTCATGCGTTCGCTGATCCGCGCAACGATGCTCGCTGCAGCTCTGGCATTCGCAACGGCGGCGCCAGCGTTGCTGTCCACCCCTGCCGCCGCGCAGGCCTCGCTGATCGACATCAACACCGCGTCAAAGGACACGCTGGAAACGCTCAAGGGCATCGGTCCCGCGCGCGCCGAGGCGATCGTCAAGGGCCGGCCCTACAAGGGCAAGGACGAGCTGGTGCAGAAGAAGATCGTCCCGCAGAACGTCTATAACGACATCAAGGACAAGATCATCGCGCGCCAGAAGTGAGCTCGGGCGCGGCGCCGAACGCCGCGATCAGCGGTCCTCCGGCGCGGCTTTTTCGCCCGCGTCGTGCGCCATGATCAATTTGTACTGCAGCGCCGCGAAGATGAAGGTCAGCGGCACGGCGCCGAACACCTTGAACGTCACCCAGGTGTCGGTCGAGAACATGCGCCAGACGATTTCGTTCAGAACCGCCATGCCGACGAAGAACAGCGCCCAGCGTACGGTCAGTTTGCGCCAACCTTCCTCGGTCAGGTTGAAGACCTGATCGAATACCATGGCGAGCAGCGGTTTCTGCATCAGCATACCGCCGAACAGCACGGCCGCGAACATTCCATAGATGATCGTCGGCTTGAGCTTGATGAACGTCTCGTTCTGCAAAAACAGCGTCAGCGCGCCGAACACGACCACGATGACAGCCGACACCAGAGGCATCATCGGCAGATGCCGGGTCAGTGCGTAGGACACCGCCAGCGCCACCACGATCGCGACCATGAACACCGCCGTCGCAACGAAGATGCCGGCGCGCTCGCCACTTGCGACCGCCTCCGGGATCATCGGCCGCAGCAGCGGCTCGAACAGCGCGGGCTTCGCGTTGGCGTAGAAGAACAGCAGCAGCGGCCCGAGATCGAGCACGAGTTTGAGCCAGGGATTGAGTTGGGTCTTTTCGCTCATGGCGCGTGTCTAGCCTGATCCCGGCCTGTTGTCATGACTCGTCCGCCAAGCGCCGCGCGAGACCGCGAGCGCGATGGTCGTGCCGAACACCGCGAGCGCGGCCGCGGGCGCCGCGAACATCAGACCCAGACCCGCGCCACCCATGACGAGCAGCCAGCCGCCGCCGACCGCAATCGCGAGGCGGATCGCGCCCGCGATCAGCGGCCATTTCAGAGTGCCTGCGCCCTGCGAGGCGAAGTACAGCGCCATCCCCAGGCCGAAGAAGCCGTAGAACGGCCCCACGACCTGGAGATAGGCCGTGCCCGCCGCGATCATCGCCGGATCGCTGCCGAACAGCGTTAGCCACGCCGCCGGGGCGAGCGCCGCGGCGATGCCGACGGTGCCGGTGATCGCAAAGCAGATCCATCCGCCGATCCAGGCGGCGCGCTGCGCCCGCGCAAGCTGGCCCGCGCCGATGTTGGTGCCGACCAGCGCCACCAGCGCGCCGCCGAAACCGAAGGTCAGCGGGATCAGGAGATATTCCAGCCGCGTGCCGACGCCATAGCCCGCAATCGCCGCCGGCCCGTAAGCGCCGACGAGGCCCGTGGTCGCGGCGATGGTGATGTTGGTCATCAGCGCGATCAGCGATGCGACTGCGCCGACGCGCACGATGTCGTAGAACAGCGGCCAGCGCAGCCCGCTGCCGCCGAGGCGCGGGCGAACCGCGCCGCGCCCGGACCAAAGATAGCCCGCGAAGGCCAGCGTCCCGACGCCATAGTAGATCAGGAGCGCAATCGCGCCGCCGGCCACCTCCAGCCGCGGCAGCGGACCCAATCCGAAGATCAAAGCCGCCGAAAGCGGAACGAGCAGCGCAGCGCCTCCGACGGTCACCGCCGCCGGCACGAAGGTGTTGCCCGAACCGCGGATGACGTTGGCGAGCGTGTTGAACAGCCAGATCAGGATCACGCCCGCGAACACGATGTCGGAATAGGTCAGCGCGGCATCGAGCGAAGCCCCGGTGCCGCCCATCGCCGAATAGAGCGAACGGCCGAACGGCAGCATGACGAGCGTGAAGAACGCCGCCAGCACAATGGCGATGACCACGGCATGCAGCACGATGGCGTCGGCGTCCGCCTTGCGGCCGGAGCCGAGCGCACGCGCCACCGACGACGACACGCCGCCGCCCATCGCGCCCGACGACATCATCTGCATCAGCATGACGCCGGGAAACACCAGCGTCACGCCGGCCAGTGCATCGGTGCCGAGGAAGCCGACGAAGTAGGCCTCGATCAGGCCGGTCGAGCCCTGCACCACCGTGGTCACGACGTTGGGCGCGGCAAGACGCAGCAGCGTCGGCGCGATCGGCCCTTCCAGCAGCAGCCGCGTGCGGGGATGCAACGATCGCTCGTTCAAGCGCGGTTCGCTCAAGCGTCACTCGATCCCTGCGATGGCGCGCGCGAAGTCCTTGGCCTCGAACGGCGCAAGATCGTCGACGCCCTCGCCGACGCCGATGAAATGGATCGGCAGCTTGAACTTGCGCGCGATGGCGACGAGGATGCCGCCGCGCGCGGTGCCGTCGAGCTTTGTCATCACGAGGCCTGTGACGCCCGCGGTCTTGCCGAACATCTCGACCTGCGACAGCGCGTTCTGCCCGACGGTCGCGTCGAGCACCAGCAGCACAGCATGCGGCGCTTCCGGATCGACCTTCTTCATCACCCGCACGATCTTGTGCAACTCGTCCATCAGCTCGGCGCGGTTCTGCAGCCGCCCGGCGGTGTCGACGATCAGAACGTCCGCGCCCTCGGCCTTGGCCGCGGTGAGCGCGTCGAACGCGAGCCCCGCCGCGTCGGCGCCCGGCTCCCGCGCCACGACTTTGGCGCCGGTGCGCGTGCCCCAGATTTTCAGCTGATCGATGGCGGCGGCGCGGAACGTGTCGCCGGCAGCCAGCATCACCTTCCTGCGCTCGGCGGAGAACTTCGAGGCGAGCTTGCCGATCAGCGTGGTCTTGCCGGAGCCGTTGACGCCGACCACCAGGATCGCGAACGGTTTCGCGGCTCCGATTTCGAGCGGCTTTGCGAAGGGTAAGAGGATTTTCTCGACCTCTCCCGCCACCACCGCCTTCACCTCGTCGGCGGAGATTGCCTTGTCGTAGCGGCCCTCGCCCACCGCCGCGGCGATGCCGGCCGCGGTTTCGACGCCCAGGTCGGCGCGGATCAGCACCTCCTCGATCTCCTCGACCATGGCGGCATCGAGCTTGCGCTTGGACACAAGGTCGGCGAGCGCACCGCCAAGCGCGGAGGAGGTGCGCTTGAGCCCGCCGGTGAGGCGCTGCCACCAGCCGCGTGGAACTTCCGAAGTGCTGTCGTTCATGGTGGCAGCCGTGATACCCGTTCCGGCAAATCTAGGTAAGTGACATGACACCGGAAGATATGGTGAGCCGGCTGCTCTACCGCGACGGCCTGATGCTGATCCTGAACAAACCCGCGGGGCTTGCCGTGCACAAGGGCCCCAAGGGCGGCCCGAGCCTGGAGGACTGGTTCGACGCGCTGCGCTTCGGCCTGCCGCGCATGCCCGCACTGGCGCATCGCCTCGACAAGGAAACCTCCGGCTGCCTCGTGCTCGGCCGCCACAGGAAGGCCATCGCGGACCTCAACCTGCTGTTCCGCAACGGCAAGGTCGGCAAGACCTACTGGGCCGTGGTCGAGGGCACCCCCGAAGCCGACGAGGGCCGCATCGACCTGCCGCTCGGACGGCTCGACGACAAGATCGGCTGGTGGATGAAGCACGATCCGAACGGCCTGCCGTCGGTCTCGACCTGGAAGGTTCTGGGACGCGCCGACGGCTTCACCTGGCTCGCACTCGAACCGCTGACCGGCCGCACGCACCAGCTTCGCGTGCATTGCGCCGAAAGCGGCTGGCCGATCCTCGGCGACGACATCTACGGCAAGGCCCCGCGCCGCGGCGGGCCGGGCCTGCATCTGCACGCGCGCGAAATCGTGGTGCCGCTGTACAAGAACCGCCCGGCAATCTCGGTCACTGCGCCCGTGCCTGAGCATATGAAGGAGCGGCTGACGGCGTGCGGGTGGAGCGGCGAAGGCTGACCGTTCGCCGGTCATCGTCCTCCGCCACCGGCGTTCGGTCCGATCAGCCGCAACGCCAGCATTCCGAACTGCGCGACCCAATGCGCGACGGTTTGGTAGTCGCCGTCCCAATGGCTGCGATTGCGATAACCCGCAGAGAAATGAGCGGCAAAGCCCCGGTCGTAGGCGGGCAACCCCGTCTTCCGGTAAAGCGCTGCCAACGCCCAGCTTCGGCTGAAATTGAGCCCGTGATGATGGGCCGACACCGGCGCGGCGATCGCATCCGGCACGCCGGGCAGCTTCAGGAATTCGTCGTTCCAGCGTTCGAACTCGGCGGCGGTCAAAACCGCCGAAGCGAGCCACGTTCGATGCAGACAGACCGACATAAACTCGGCCCGCTCACGCCGGTAGTCACAGCGCGGGCCCGCTCGCAGCAGCGAGGTCCGGGCGTAGCCGTTGGCAAAATCCTGCAGGTCCCGGTCGCCGACGGCCGCCGCATATTCGATCAGGTTGATCAGCGCCCACGAGACGCTGCCATAGGAGCCTTCGTGAAGGTCCGACCGCCGTTTGGCAGCGAAGGCTTTCAGGCTGCCGGCCACGTCGCCCGCCATCGCTCGCAGCTTTTGCGATCCGAAGCGGCGTTCGTGTTCGAAGGCAAGCCTGAGGAACCAGGCGCGGCCATAGGGCATCTCGAAGTCCGGATTGCGGGCCAGCATGGCGCGCTCCAGCGCGAGCTTTTCCGGATCGAGTTGCTGCTCGATATATGCGTCGTGGCGTTTGTCCTGGGCAATGTCTCCAAACAGGACGAGGCCCAGAACACCGTGCACCGATGAATGCCAGTCGATACAGCCGCGAAAAACGTCATGCGTGGTATCGCGGCGCTTGACGCAGCGTTCGATCGGTTGGACCAGCTGGGCCGCGATAATCGCGCGGTCGCGCGCGACGTCCTGCGACGTGGCATAGGGTCCGGATTGAGACCATGCAGGCGCCCCGGCGCCTGCCGCCAACAGTCCGGCGATCAGACACAGCCGTCGCGCCGCTTCCGGTCCCAAGACGGCCGGCCGAAATCGGCGCTGGCTCCAATTGCGCCGTGCCATCGCGGTCAGCGGCCGAAGCAGCCGACGTTGCAGGCTTCCCGGCTTCGATTGGCGCGATTGAGGCATGCGGTAAAGTTGTCGGGATTGGTCTGACTTCGGCATGCGTTGGTATTGTTGGTCTGCTGGCAATGACAGCACGAGTTGCACACTTCCGCCTGTCCCCGGAAGCGCTCGCAACGATCGCAGGGCGACGCCTGGGCACCGCCGACGCGGGTTGCAGAGAACGAGCCGCTGGTGTTGCCGATGACCCAGCGCCCCGACATCGAATTTCCAGAGATCGTTCCGCTGTACGCGACCGAATGATTGACACCGCCGGTTCCGTCATAAGTCTTGGTGAAGGAGACCGAGGAGCCGCTGATGGTACCCCGGACATTGCCGAACAGCTGACTGGCGGACTTGTTGCCGAATGTGTTGGGCTCGGTCGTGCGGCCGGTCACCGCACCCTGCGAACCGCTCAGTGTCAGCACGAACGGGACCGAGCGCCGGCCGTCGGGATAAGTGTAGCTGCCTCGCCATTCCTCCGCGGCCGCCTGCGCACCAAACGGCGCCAACACCAGCACCACCAGCAGACACTCGAACAATCGCTTAAACATCTTCATCGCTGCCTCCCGTTATGAATTGCGAACGCAAAAATCGCAGGCTCAGTAGATCGTCTCCTTCATCCGCTGCGGCGCGATGCGGTCGTGCTCCGGGCCGCCGAGCTTGCCTTCGCTGATCTCGGCGAGGATCGTGCCGGCCGTCGGCAGGCTCGAACGCTCGACCTGGATCGACGGGTCCCAGAGCTTCGAGCGCACGATCGCCTTGGCGCACTGGAAGAACACCTGATCGACCGCGATCACCAGCACCGAGCGCGGCGCCTTGCCCTGCATGGTGAAGCTTTCGCACAGCGCCGGGTCGGTCGAGATGGTGGCGCGGCCCATGATGCGCAGCGTCTCGCTGACGCCGGGAATGAGGAACAACAGCGCCACGCGCGGGTCGGCGATCAGGTTGCGCAGGCTGTCGATGCGGTTGTTGCCGCGGCGGTCCGGGACCACGACGGTTTTCTCATCGAGCACGCGCACAAAGCCCTTGGGGTCGCCGCGCGGCGAGCAGTCGAGGCCGTTCGGCCCTGAGGTGGCGAGCGCGAAGAACGGCGAGGCCTCGATCAACGCACGATAAGCATTGGTGACGCGGTCGGTCTCCTTCACCTTCGCCGGCGGATAGACCGGCTCCCGATAAAGCGCTTCAAGCTGCTCGATGGTGGTGACGGTGTGGGTTCCGTTGGCGGCCAAGTGCGTTGCCATATCTGAATCTCCCCGGCCGCGCAGTCTAGAGCCTTTCCGGCTTTGTTGGAATCAGGGCCGGAAAGGCTCCTGCTTCTATTTTGACGCGTTTTCTTGACGCGAACCGGTTCCCACTTCGCTTGAAAACGCTTCGTTACGCCGCCGCCAGTTGTCGCCCGTCGTGGCCGGCAATGGCGACGTCGAGGATTGCGCCGGGCGCAGCCTGAGCCTGCAACCGCACCGGCAGGAACTGCTCGGTGCGCGCCAGCGATGGCGTCTCCGCCAGCACGCGGCGGCGCATGCCGATTTCGGCGTCCAGGTGCCGCCGCAGCGCCGTCTCGCCCCGCTCACGCAGACGCGCCGCGCGCTCCTTGACGGTCTCGCGCGCCACCTGCGGCATGCGCGCGGCCGGCGTACCGGGTCGCGGCGAGAACGGGAAGACATGAAGCTGCGTCAGCCCGCATTCGTCCACGAGGTCGAGCGAGCGCGCGAACATATCCTCGGTCTCGGTCGGGAAGCCCGCGATGATGTCGGCGCCGAAGGCGACGTCGGGACGCAACCGGCGCACGCGTTCGCAGAACGCAATGGCATCGCCGCGCGAATGCCGGCGCTTCATGCGCTTGAGGACCAGGTCGTCGCCCGCCTGCAGCGACAGATGCAGATGCGGCATCAAGCGCGGTTCGTTCGCCAGCGCGTCGAGCAGATCGCCGTCGGCCTCGACCGAATCGATCGACGACAGCCGCAGACGCTTGAGCTCCGGCACCTCGCGCAACAGGCGCTTGACCAGTGCGCCCAGCGTGGACGCGCCGGGCAGGTTCGATCCGTAGCTCGTGATGTCGACGCCGGTCAGCACGATCTCGGCATGGCCGCTCTCGACCAGCCTGCGCGCCTGCGCCACCGCGTCGTCCGGCGACACCGAGCGCGAATTGCCGCGCCCGAACGGGATGATGCAGAAGGTACAGCGGTGATCGCAGCCGTTCTGCACCTGCAGGAACGCGCGCACGCGGCCTTCGATGCCGTCCGCGGTGTGCGGGGTCACGGCAGTCGCAGACATGATGTCGCCGACGCGCACGCGCTCGCCGGAACGCGCCGGGTTCCAGGCCGCAGCGTCCAGCTTCTCCTCATTGCCGAGCACGCGGTCGACTTCGGGCATGGCGGCAAAGCCCTGCGGATCGGTCTGCGCAGCGCAGCCGGTGACGACGATTTGCGTGCCCGGCCGTTCGCGGCGGAGCTTGCGGATCGCCTGCCGCGCCTGCCGCACCGCTTCGCCGGTGACCGCGCAGGTGTTGACCACCACCGCATCGCTGCCAGCAGCGTCGGCATTGCGCCGGATTACCTCGGACTCAAAGGCGTTCAGGCGGCAGCCGAAGGTGACGACGTCGACGGTCATGGCTTCGCGCTCATCCAGCCTTGGCGAACAACGCCGGGTCGAAGCGGCCCTCGAACTCGAACTCCACCGGGCCGGTCATCAGCACATGATCGTCGCGTTCGCGCCACTCGATGAGAAGATCGCCACCGGGCAGAGAGACGCGCACCTTGCGCCCGGTGCGCTTGAGCCGCGCGGCCGCGACCGCGGCGGCGCAGGCCGCCGAGCCGCAGGCCTTGGTCAGGCCCGCGCCGCGCTCCCAGGTGCGGATGACGATGTGCTCGCGCGACTTCACCGCACACAGCGTGATGTTGGCGCGCTGCGGAAATATCGGATGATGTTCCAGCATCGGCCCGAGCCTGGCGAGATCGTAGGCGTTCACGTCCTCGACCCAGAAGATCGCGTGCGGGTTGCCCATGCTCACGACCGACGGCGAGTGCAAGACCGGCTTATCGATCGGGCCGATCTGCAATTCGATCGCGCGCGTGTCGCGGAATTCTTCCGCCAGCGGAATTTCGTTCCACGCAAAGCGCGGCGCGCCCATGTCGACCGTGAACGTGCCGTCCGGGTTCTTCCAGGTTTCCAGCACGCGGCCGTCGACCTCGAACGCCAGCCGGTCCCTGCCCGTTTCCGTGGCAATCAGCGAGGCAACGCAGCGCATGCCGTTGCCGCAGGCGCCCGCCGCCGAGCCGTCGCTGTTGAAGATGCGGACGAGCGATTCGGTGCCCGGCTTGCGCGGCGGATAGAGCGCCATCAGCTGATCGTAGGGCGCGCCCTCGGGCGACGCGGCAGCGCGCGCCTCGTCGGCGCCGATCGCGCCGGAATCGCTCCGCATGTCGACGACGACGATCTCGTTGCCGAGACCGTTCATCTTCACAAAGGCCCGGTTGGCGAGCGCGCTCATCGAGAATCCGAACTGGACCGATCGGTTGCAGGTCCGGTTTATATGGGAACCGGCCAAGCCAAGGCCAGCGATACCGCAACGGGGGCGCTGCGGGTGACTTTTCGCACCTGCCGCGCCCGGACCGGCGTGCTACATTTGCGCGATTCCATCTGCGCCGCCGGGACGCGGCGTTCCGAGGAGAGACCGATGAGGCGCCCATTGCGGGCCTTCGCACTGGCCGTGGCCCTGACGCTCGCCGCAGCCCCTGGCGCTTTCGGGCAATCCTCGCCGCCGGCCGCCGACCCGCCCCCTCCGCCGCCGCCCGCTCAGGCCCAACCGCCCGGGCAGAACGGCGATCCGTTCGGCGAGGCGCTGACGCTTGCGCCCAAAACGATCATCTTCCTGAAGGGCCAGGCCAAGTGGGACAGCGCGCTCGAAAGTCTGATCGACGCGTTCAAGTCGGTCTATGCCTTCCTCGACAAGGAAAGCATCAAGCGCGCCGGACCGGCGATGACGATCTACACCCAGGCCGACGACACCGGCTTCCAGTTCCAGGCCGCAGTCCCGATCGAGGCCCCGCCGAAGGACCCGCCGAAGGGCGACATGGCGGTCGGACAGTCGCCCGGCGGCAAGGCGCTGAAGTTCGTCCACCGCGGCAGCTACGATTCGATGGACTCGACCTACGAGGCCATCACCAATCATCTCGACGAGAAGCGGCTCGAAGCCGAGGACGTGTTCATCGAGGAATACCAGACCGATCCGGTCACCACGCCGGAGGACAAGTTCGTCGTCCACGTCTACGTGCCGATCAAGTGACCGGTGCCCCGCTTCCGAAGTTCACGATACACAGCAGCAATCGCCGACACGAACTTCGGAAGCAAAGGGGCACTGGCAATTCTATGATGCTCGTGCCGCTTTCGATTTGAAGTTCCTGAACAAGTTTGCTGCAAGTGATGCAGGAACTTCAAATCGGCGGCACTGGACGTCTTGTCTGGAACGCGCGCAGCAGCGCGTAGCAGGCGCCCGCCGCCGCCAAATGCTTGAGCGTGTGCCCGCTCACAAGATGCCCGGACGCAAAGATCGCCGCATCGGCGTATTCGAGCACCTTCGCCAGCACGTAGAACCCGGCGGCCGCGAACCAATACCCCGTGCCGGTGTATTTCGGCGGGAACAGCGCAAACATGATCGGCAGCGCAAGGCACGGGAAGAACTGCACCCACGCATAGAGCCGGAGATCGTCGTACCGCAGCCAGACCAGCAGGCTCGCGACGCCGAGCGCGACCAGCGGCCAGAACAGCAGTGCGCCGGCACGCGCGTCGATCCGCTCCCCGATGGCGTTGGCGAGGATCGCCATGAACGCGAACGTCATCGGCAGCCGGTCCCAGAACAGGCCGATGTCGTTCGGGCTCCAGTGGTAGTAGGCGGAGCCGAAGCCGGTCAGGAACACGCCAAGGAAAAACACGAACGCCGAGCGGTCGCCGCGCACGATGCGCATCCCCGCGAGCCCCACCAGCACGAACGGCAGGTTCGAGATTACGTCCCAGAAGTTCGGGATGCCGAAGATGGCCCGCTGATCGGCGAAGCGGTGATAGGCCTGCGACTGCGGGATCGGCGGAAGAAGCAGCAGGCCCAGCAGCGAAACCGCGGCAAGGCCGAACAGGAAGATCAGCGGGCGGCTTCGAATCGCGGCGGCGAGACCCATTGCGCCTGCTTAGCACGGCTCCGGCGGCCTGCGAGTGGCCGGAACTTCGAAACCGCCTACAATTCCCAGACCTCGCCCGGCCGCATGGTCCGGAATCGTTCGGCGCTCAAGGCGGCCGTCGTGCGCGCCTCCGCAAGCGCCAGCACCGGCGCTTCGTAGGCTTCGTCGGTCAGCGGAAACGTGCCGAAGTGATGCCCAACGGCCAGCTCCGCGCCGCAATCGGCCAGCGCGCGCACGGCCTCTTCGGGATTCATGTGCTGATTGCGCATGAACCAGCGCGGCTCGTAGGCGCCGATCGGCAGCACGGCCAGCCGGAACGGCCATAGTTCTGACGCGCCATGCGGAAATGATGGCCGTCGCCGTAGCCGGAATCGGCCACGTGATAGATGCGGCCGGCCGGCGTCTCGATCGCGAACGCGCACCACAGCGCCTTGTTGCGGTCGCCGACGCCGCGCGCCGACCAGTGGCGGATCGGGATCAGGGTCACGGCGACGTCGCGGCTCAGCGCCACGCGCGCGCCCCAGTCGTGCACCTCGGCGCGGACGGACGGGTCCTGCATTCGCACGATGGTGTCGTTGCCGAGCGGCATGATGAAGCGCGGCCGGTGCCCCGAAAGCGCGGCAAGCGTCGGCACGTCGAGATGATCGTAGTGGCAGTGCGACACCAGCACGGCGTCGATCGGCGGCAACGCATCGAACGCGACACCGGGATCGTTGACCCGCACCGGCCCCGCGAACGACACCGGCGAGACGCGCTTCGACCATACCGGATCGATCAGGATGTTGAGGCCCGCGGTCTGCAGCAGCCACGAGGCGTGGCCGACGAACGACAGCCGCCACGCCGGCCCGTCGACGCGGCGCGGCGGCCGGTCGTTGAACGGACTCGCGTCCCATTCCGGCCACGGCGCGCGCTGGCGCGTCGCCATCCATTGCAGCAGCCGGTGCAACCCATGGGGCGGCGATCCGTGCGGATCGAAGAACCGCGTGCCGTCGAAGTGGTCGGAGACCGGACCGTCGTAGTAGCGCATCTGCGATTGATTCCAGCCGAACAGTCCGCCGCCCGCCGCGAACGCCGACGCGCTTCCGGCGATGACCCGGCGGCGGGTGAGTTTCATGGTGCGCTAATCAGCGGGACACGCTCCTGCCGCGCAGCCGACACCAGATCGTCGTCCAAGGTCGCGAGCGGCACCCGTTCACGCATCGCCAACTCCAGATAGGCCGCATCGTAGAAAGTCAGCCCGTGTTTGCGGGCGTTTAGAAAGACCGCCTCACTTGCCGGCAATTCAACGATGTCGATTGCGAGCTTTGACAAGCGGTCGAGATATTGTTCGATCTCGCGTTGCGAAACGCGCCGGCGCCGCTCTCCGATCAGCAGTACATTTCGGAGTTCGAACCACCAATGCAGTGGAACGATCGCGCGGCCATCTCGTAACAGTTCGTAAGCCACATCCGCCCGTGCGTCGTCTTCATCATGGAAGCACCAGCAGGCGGCGACCGAAGCATCAATGACGCAAGCCGTCATCGCTCGCGGCCCTCGTCTCGCCACTGGAGGATTTCCCTCGCCGTGACCCGAGGCGCGTTGCGCCGCGCGGACTTGATGTCTTGCCAAGCTTGCAAGTGGCGCTCGCGATGGGCCTCGTCCTCCGGCACCAGCCGCGCCACGGGCTTGCCGTGCCGGGTGATAACCACCGTCTCGCCGCGCTCGACTTGGTCGAGCAATTCGGCGAACTGCGCTTTGGCGATAGATGCTTGAATTTGCTTCATAATATTTTGACCGGTCAAATCGACCGGTCAATTTAAGCACGATTGCGGCCGAAAGGCCAGGGCATCACGCCAAAGCCCTGCAATCCTTGACTTGGCTGAGGGTTAGGCCCAAGTAACGCCCGCTCAACCGAGCATAAGTGACTGCAGTTCCGCCGACCGGCCCAAGAGGCCGGAGGCAACCGCCCGACAGCGCGATGCGCCCTCGGGCGTCATATGTGTTTGCTTAGGCCGCCCGCGGCGGCGGCCCGACCTGGGAAGACCGGATGTTCGACAGCCTGTCGGAACGGCTTGGCGGAATTCTCGATCGCCTGACGCGGCGCGGCGCGCTGTCGGAGAGCGACGTCGATGCCGCGCTGCGCGAGGTCCGCCGCGCGCTGCTGGAGGCCGACGTGGCGCTCGACGTGGCGCGCTCGTTCATCGAGCAGGTCAAGAAGCGCGCGGTCGGCGTCGAAGTGATCAAGTCGGTCACGCCCGGCCAGATGGTGGTCAAGATCGTCCACGACGAGCTGGTCGCAACGCTCGGCTCCGACGCACAGCCGGTCGATCTCAACGCGCCCGCGCCGGTGCCGATCATGATGGTTGGCCTGCAAGGCTCCGGCAAAACCACGACCACTGCGAAGCTCGCGAAGCGCCTCAGCGAGCGCAACGCCAAGGTGCTGATGGCCTCGCTCGACACGCGCCGGCCCGCGGCGATGGAGCAGCTCGCCGTCCTCGGCAGACAGGTCAGCGTCGAGACGCTGCCGATCGTCGCAGGCCAGTCGCCGGTGCAGATCGCGAACCGCGCGATCCAGGCGGCGAAGCTCGGCGGCTACGACATCGTGCTGCTCGACACCGCCGGCCGCATCACTCTCGACGAGGCGATGATGCACGAGGCGGCGGAGGTCAAGCGCGCCGCCAATCCGCACGAGGTGCTGCTCGTCGCCGACAGCCTTACCGGCCAGGACGCAGTCAACCTCGCGCGCTCGTTCGACGACCGCGTCGGCCTGACCGGCATCGTGCTCACCCGCGTCGACGGCGACGGCCGCGGCGGCGCGGCGCTATCCATGCGCGCGGTCACCGGCAAGCCAATCAAGCTGATCGGCGTGGGCGAGCGCATGGACGCGCTGGAGGATTTCGACCCGCAGCGCATCGCCGGCCGCATCCTCGGTATGGGCGACATCGTCTCGCTGGTCGAGAAAGCCGCGGCCAATATCGACCGCGAGCAGGCGATGCGCACCGCCGAGCGCATGCGCAAGGGCCAGTTCGACCTGGCCGACCTGCGCGAGCAACTCGCCGGGATGCAGAAGATGGGCGGCATGACCGGGCTGATGGGCATGATGCCCGGCGTCGCCAAGCTCAAGAATCAGATGGCCGAGCGCAACCTCGACGACAGTGTGCTCAAGCGCCAGATGGCGATCGTCGACTCGATGACGCCCAAGGAGCGGCGCAACCCCGACATTCTCAAAGCCAGCCGCAAGAAGCGCATCGCCGCCGGCTCCGGCACCAAGGTCGAGGAGGTCAACAAGCTCCTCAAGATGCACCGCGGCATGTCCGACATGATGAAGATGATGGGCAGCGGCAAGCGCGGGCCGCTCGCGGGTCTCGCGCAGGCCATGGGCTTCGGCGGCGGCATGCCGTCGCCCGAAGAGATCGCGAAGATGGCGCAAGGACAAGGCGCGCCGAGCGCGCCCGGACTGCCGCCGACCATGCCGGGCCTGCCGCCGCAAATGCCCGGCCTGCCCGGTCTCGGAAAATTCCCCGGCCTCGGCGGCGGCAAGCTGCCGACGCCTGGCGGCCTGCCACCGAACTTTCCCGGCTTCGGGAAGAAGAAATGATCAACCGCTTGAACGATTAACGCAGAAAGGAAACTCAATGCCCGTCGTTATCCGCATGGCCCGCGCCGGAACCAAGAAGCGGCCGTTCTATCACATCGTCGCCGCCGACAGCCGTTCGCCGCGCGACGGCCGCTTCATCGAGCGGCTCGGCTACTACAATCCGCTGCTGCCGAAGGACAAACCGGAGCGGCTCAAGCTCGACTTGGACAAGGTGAAGGCCTGGATGGTCAAGGGCGCGCAGCCGTCCGACCGCGTGATGCGCTTCCTCGACGCCGCCGGCGTCGCCAAGCGTGAGGCGCGCAACAATCCGGAGAAGGCGTTGCCGCGCAAGGAGCGCAAAGCCGCGCGCGAAGAGGCGAACAAGGCTGCCGAAGCCGCCAAGGCCGAAGCCAAGGCCAAGGCCGACGCCCTGGCCAGGGAGCGGGCCATCGCAGGGGCAGAGAAGAAGTAGTCATGTAGCGCGCCGTGTCCGCCCGCATCTGCGTTGCCCAGATCGGCGCCGCGCACGGCACTCGCGGCGAGGTCAGGCTGCGGTCGTTCACCGAGGATCCGACCGCGGTCGCCGGCTACGGCCCTTTGGAGAGCGAGGACGGCGCGCGGCGCTTCACCATCGAGGCGCTGCGGCCCGCGAAGGATCACTTCGTCGCGCGCCTGTCCGGCGTCGGCGATCGCGACGCCGCCGAGGCGCTGACCAACGTCAGGCTCTACGTGCCGCGCGACCGGCTGCCGCCGGTCGAGGACGACGACACGTACTATCATGCCGACCTGGTCGGGCTCGCCGCCGTCACGCCGGACGGCGCGCCGCTCGGCACGGTGAGCGCGATCCTGAACTTCGGCGCGGGCGACATCGTCGAGATCGCGCGCGAGGGCCTGACGCCGCTGATGGTGCCGTTCACCGAGGCGTCGGTGCCGTCGGTCGATATCGCGGCGGGCCGGATTGTCGTGGTGCCGCTGCAAGAGTCCGAGTGACGTAACGTCCGAATGCGAGCGAACGCCATGTGGCGCGCCACCGTATTGACCATCTTCCCGGAGATGTTTCCCGGCCCGCTGGGCCTGAGCCTCGCCGGCCGGGCGCAGGCCGCAGGCATCTGGTCGCTCGATGCCGTCGACATCCGCTCACACGCCACCGACAGGCACCGCACCGTCGACGACACGCCGGCGGGCGGCGGGCCGGGCATGGTGATGAAAGCCGACGTGCTGGCGCGCGCCATCGACGCCGTGCCCGACGGCGGCCGGCCGCGGCTCCTGATGAGCGCGCGCGGCGCGCCATTGTCGCAAAGTCGCATCGTGTCCCTTGCGCGCGGCCCCGGCGCGCTGATCGTCTGCGGGCGCTTCGAGGGCGTCGACGAGCGCGTCATCGCCGCGCGCGGACTGGAGGAGGTATCGGTCGGCGATTACGTCCTGTCCGGCGGCGAGATCGCGGCCATGGTCCTGATCGACGCCTGCGTTCGGCTCTTGCCCGGCGTCATGGGCAAGGAGGCTTCCGGCGCCGAGGAGAGCTTTGCGGACGGCCTTCTCGAGTACCCGCAATTCACCCGGCCCGCCGAATTCGAGGGCCGGCCGATCCCCGAAATCCTGACCTCCGGCGACCATGCCCGGGTGGCCGCCTGGCGCCGGGCCGAGGCCGAGCGGCTGACCCGGGAGCGCCGGCCGGACCTTTGGGAGGCCTACGAGACCGGCCGGAAAACCGCCCTGAAGCCCCAAAACCGTGACGGGTGACAAGCTCGTTTCTTTAGCGTACAAGCCCGCCCGACCCAGACATGAAAGCCAGTATGCGCGCGGCCCAGCCGGCGCGCGGCCGACGGAGACACTCGCCATGAACCTCATCCAGACGCTCGAAAAAGAGCAGCAGGACAAGCTTGCCGCAGGCAAAAGCATTCCGGATTTCGAGCCGGGCGACACCGTCATCGTTAACGTGAAGGTGGTCGAAGGCGAGCGCAGCCGCGTGCAGGCCTACGAGGGCGTCTGCATCGGCCGATCGGGTCACGGTCTGAACGAAAGCTTTACCGTGCGGAAGATTTCCTACGGCGAGGGCGTCGAGCGCGTGTTCCCGCTCTACTCGCCGATGATCGACTCGATCAAGCTCGTGCGCCGCGGCAAGGTCCGCCGCGCCAAGCTCTATTACCTGCGCGGACGGCGCGGCAAGTCGGCCCGCATCGCCGAGGGCGCGCACCACGGCGGACAGTCCACGGACGTGGCGGCGGAAACCGAGAGCAAGTGACGTCAGGCCGTCGATTGACGGACGACGCCAAGAAGGCCGGCGTTGCCGGCCTTTTTTCTTTGTGCCCGGCGCTGCTGCCGCATGGCGGCCAGACCGGGCGCAGACCTTTTCCCCGCGCCTCGGAATGATTACAAAAAGGGCCGGACACGCTTCCAGGAACAATCCAATGCCGCAGCCGCGTACCTTCTACGACAAGATCTGGGCCGACCACGTGGTCGACGAGCAGCCGGACGGAACCTGCCTCATCTACATCGACCGGCACATCGTCCATGAGGTGACGAGTCCGCAGGCGTTCGAAGGCCTGCGTCTCACCGGCCGCAAGGTGCATTCGCCCGAGCGGACGCTGCTGGTGGTCGACCACAACGTGCCGACGTCCGACCGCAAGCTGCCCAATCCCGATCCGGAGAGCGCCGAGCAGATCGCGTATCTGGCCGAGAACGCCAAGCTGTTCGGGCTCGAGTATCTCGACGAGTTCGACATCCGCCAGGGCATCTGCCACGTCATCGGCCCGGAGCAAGGCTTCACGCTGCCGGGCGTCACGCTGGTCTGCGGCGACAGCCACACCGCGACGCACGGCGCGTTCGGCGCGCTGGCCTATGGCATCGGCACGTCCGAGGTCGAGCACGTGCTCGCCACGCAAACGCTGATCCAGAAGAAATCGAAGAACATGCGCGCGGTCGTCGACGGCAAGCTGCCGGAAAACGTCACCGCGAAGGACATCATCCTCGCCATCATCGGCGAGATCGGCACCGCGGGCGGCACCGGCTACGCGCTGGAATACGCCGGCGAGGCGATCCGCGCGCTGTCGATGGAAGGCCGCATGACGGTCTGCAACATGTCGGTCGAGGCCGGCGCGAAGGCGGGCTTCATCGCGCCCGACGAGAAGGCCTACGCCTACGTCAAGGATCGCCCCAAGGCGCCGAAGGGCAAGCTGTGGGACGACGCGCGCCGCTACTGGGACACGCTGCCGACCGACGACGGCGCGCACTTCGACCGCGAGGTGCGGCTCGACGCAGCGAAGCTGCCGCCGATCGTGACCTGGGGCACCAGCCCGGAGCAGGTCAGTTCGATCACCGGCCACGTGCCGGTGCCGGCGAAAATCGCCGACGAGCACAAGCGCCGCGCCGCCGAGCGCTCGCTGCAGTATATGGGTCTGACCGGCGGCGAGAAGATGACCGACATCGCCATCGACCGCGTGTTCATCGGATCGTGCACCAACTCGCGCATCGAGGACATGCGCGAGGTCGCGCGCATCGCCAAGGGCAAGAAGGTCAACGGCAAGGTCTACGCCATGATCGTGCCCGGCTCAGGCCTCGTGAAAGAGCAGGCGGAAGCGGAAGGCCTCGACAAGATCTTCAAGGAGGCCGGCTTCGACTGGCGCGAGCCCGGCTGCTCGATGTGTCTCGCGATGAACCCCGACAAGCTCAAGCCCGGCGAGCGCTGCGCCTCGACCTCGAACCGCAACTTCGAGGGCCGGCAGGGCTACAAGGGCCGCACGCATCTGGTGTCGCCGGCGATGGCAGCGGCGGCGGCGATCGCGGGGCATTTTGTGGACGTGAGGGAGTGGCACTGAGGACCTGACCCGCCTGAATGAGAAAGGCCCGCTGTAACGGCGGGCCTTTTGCGTTCAGCGTGTCGTTGCGAAGTCAGCCCCGCACCCACCGGCAGCGCATACGCGGCACGACGACCGGCCCGCTCCACCGGTGCTCGGTCGCGTAGTGCGCGACGCACTCGCGCTTCGCACGAGGACCGGGGAACTCGTGGCTGTAGGGCAGCGGATAGAGCGAGTGCCAGCGGCGGTACGGATAGCGCGGCCGGACGCGGATTTGGGGACGAGGCCGCGCCTGGGCCCGCGCCGCCGAACGCTCGTCGCGGCTTTGCACCAGCGGTTCGGGCGTGGAGGCAGCGGGCGCGGTCCGCGCACCGGCTGCGCCGGGCTGGGTCTGCGACCAAGCCTGCGGCGCGCCCGCGAACAGGGCCGCGGCAAGCGCGAGAACGGCTGACAGCGCGATCCGACTCATGCCCGCTCACGCTCCCCCATCGAGCCGGCAAAATCAACTGCGCGCATGGAACATGGCCAAACGAGCGCCTATCATTCTCCTATGGATGCACCAAACAAGGACAGTTCCCTTGCCGACCCCCGCGACTGGCGCCCGTTGAAGGCGCCGTCGCTGGATGAGTTCGGGACGATCGCGGATGAGGCGTTCAAGCGCCTGCCGGACCATTTCCGCGCGCGCTGCAAGGATCTGGTGATCCAGGTCGACGACTACCCCACCGACGAGGTTCTGGACTCCATGGGCATCCAGAGCGAGCTCGATCTGCTCGGGCTGTTCCAGGGCGTCGGCCTGCCGTTCCAGTCGGAGAGCGCGCCGCAGCAGATGCCCAACATGGTGTGGCTCTACCGCGTGCCGATCCTGCTGTACTGGGCCGAGCACGACGAAACGCTGGGGCACATCATCACCCATGTGCTGGTGCACGAGATCGGACATCATTTCGGCCTGAGCGATGACGATATGTTCGCCATCGAGAAGGCTGCAGACTGAGGGAGGAATGCGCTGATGAAAGTCGATGGCGGTTGCCACTGCGGATACATCACGTTCGAAGCCGAGGCCGATCCGGAGAAGGTTTCCATCTGCCACTGCACCGACTGCCAGACCGGAACGGGTTCGGCGTTCCGCGTGTCGGTGCCGGTGCCGGGCGACCAGTTCAAGATGACCGGAACGCCGACGGCCTATGTGAAGACCACCGCCGACAGCGGCAATCCGCGTGTACAGGCGTTCTGTCCGAAGTGCGGCTCGCCGATCTATTCGACCACGCCCGGCGAGGGTAAGCAGGCGGCCTACATGCTGCGCGTCGGCATCCTCAAGCAGCGCGACCAGCTCGTGCCGAAACGGCAGAACTGGTTCCGCTCGGCACGGCCGTGGGTCACGGGAATGGATGCGATCCATAAGAACCCGAAGCAGGCTTAGTCGCGACGACCGCCGCTCAACCGCGCATCAATCGCATCGATTCCGGCAATCGCGGACTTGAATTAGATCGCGTTCGGGTCCGCCGTCATAATGCGGTTTCGACCGCAGTTGGAGCGCCGCCATGATCGTCACCGTTTTCCGCTCGCGGCTGATGCCGGGTCTTAAGGACGAATACGTTGCGCTGGTCGAGCGCATGGTGGAGCTCGCACGGGCGACGCCCGGCTACCTCTCGCACAAGGGCTTCTTCGCCGACGACGGCGAGCGCTGCACCATTGTCGAGTTCGCCGACGAGAAGGGCCAGGAAGCCTGGCGGACCAACGCCGAGCACATGGCGGCGCAACGGCTCGGCCGGCAGAAATACTACGAGGCCTACGACATCCAGGTCTGCAACGTGCTCCACGAGGCCCATTTCAAGCGGGATGCCGCCGCCAAAGCCGCCTCTTGACCGGGGGCCTGCGAGACGCCATTCAAAGGCCACCAGGAGACGCCGACATGGAAAAGTTCAACAAGCTGGAAGGGGTGGCCGCGCCGCTGCACATCCTCAACTGCGACACGGACATGATCATCCCGGCGCAGTGGCTGAAGACCATCAAGCGCACCGGTCTCGGCAAGGGCCTGTTCCAGAAGGACCGCTACAAGGACGACGGCAGCGAGAACCCGGACTTCGTGCTCAACAAGCCGGCCTACCGCAATTCCAAGATTCTCGTCGCCGAGGACAATTTCGGCTGCGGCTCCTCGCGCGAGCATGCGCCCTGGGCGCTGATGGATTTCGGCATCCGCTGCGTGATCTCGACCTCGTTCGGCGACATCTTCTACAACAACTGCTTCAAGAACGGCGTGCTGCCGATCCGCGTGTCGCCGGAGGACCTGGAGAAGCTGTTCGACGACGCCGAACGCGGCGCAAATGCAACGCTGTCCATCGACCTGGAGAAGCAGGAGATCCGCGGGCCTGACGGCGGCGTGATTACGTTCGAGATCGACCCGCACCGCAAGCACTGCATGCTCAACGGCCTCGACGACATCGGGCAAACCAATCTCAAGAAGTCCAGGATCGACGACTTCGAGAAGAAGTCGAGCGACGCAAGGCCGTGGGCGTAGGCGCAGCCGAGCGATTGCGCCGAACGTTTGGCGTTGGTCGTTGCGCCCTCTCCCCTTGAGGGAGAGGGCTACACAGAAATGTCCGCAAGTTCAGTTGGGTGAGGGGTCACGGACTCTCGTTTATCCGTGCCCCCTCACTCATTCCTTATCGCGGAACTGCTGCGGGAGCCCTCTCCCTCAAGGGGAGAGGGCACAGCGACAACCGCCGCGCAAGCGGCTTGGTCACTTCCCCGCAACCGCCTCCGCGATCGCGACCGTTCGCTTCGCCATCTCGGCGTGCATGCGCTCGGCCATGCGGCCGTCGACCTGCACCACGCCCTTGTCCTTGTTCTCCGGCAACTCGAACGCGGCAATGATCTTGCGCGCCTGCGCGACCTCGGCGGCGTCCGGCGTGAACACCGCGTTGCAGGGCTCGATCTGGTTCGGATGGACCAACGTCTTGCCGTCGAAGCCCATGTCGCGGGCCTGCGTGCATTCCGCAACGAAGCCCTCGGCGTTGCCGAAGTCGTTGTAGACGCCGTCGAGAATGTCGATGCCATAATGCCGCGCGGCCAGCACGCAATTCGCAAGCCACGGCACCATCGGCGCGCGGCCCGGCACGATGCGCGCCCGCGTCTCCTTGGCAAGATCGTTGGTGCCCATCACGAAGCCGCCGAGCCGCGCCTCGGAGTCCTTGGCCTCGGCGGCGATGGCGAGAATGTTGAACACCGCGAGCGGCGTCTCGATCATCGCCCACACCCGCGTTTTGTGCAGCGTGTGCATATCGAGCAGCCGGCGGCCGATCATTTCGAGCTGGTCGGGATGCGAAATCTTCGGCACCAGGATGGCGTCGGGTCCGGCCTGCGCCGCGGCGGCGAGATCGTCGGCATGCCAGCCGGTGTCGATGCCGTTGACCCGGATAAACACCTCGCGCGCGCCGAAGCCACCGGCCTTCACCGCCTCGGCCACCTGCCTGCGCGCGGCGTCCTTGGCGTCGGGCGCCACCGCGTCCTCCAGGTCCAGGATCACGCCGTCGACGGGGAGCGTGCGCGCCTTCTCGATGGCGCGGGCGTTCGATCCCGGCATGTAAAGCACGCTGCGGCGCGGACGAATGGTCATGTCTCGGTCTCCGTTCGCTTCAGCCTAGCGGCGCCGCACGCGCCGTGCCAGCGTAAGCGGCGATGAACGCGTTTGACGACGAACCTTGGCTTGCGGGCGTGGACGGCTGCGCCGGCGGGTGGATCGCGGCCTTCGTCCACCCAACCGGCGGCGATATTGGCATTCGCATCGTGCCGCGGTTTGCCGATGTGCTGGCCGCGCCTGAAGCGCCTGCCATCGTCGCCGTCGACATGCCGGTCGGACTGCCGGAACGCGCGGGCTACGGCGGCCGCGCGGCGGAGAACGCGGTCCGTCCGCTGCTCGGCGCGCGGCAGTCGTCGGTGTTCTCGGTGCCGTCGCGGGCTGCGGTCTATGCGAACGGCTATCGCGAAGCCTGCCAAGCGGCGCTGGCGACCTCCGAACCGCCACGCAAGATATCGAAGCAGCTCCACAACATCGCGCCGAAAATCCGAGAGGTGGACACGGCGATGCGCGCGTCGGCGGCGGACGCCGCGCGCACCTTCGAGGTCCATCCGGAGGTGGCGTTCTGGCGGCTCAACGGCGAGCGCGCGCTGACCGAGCCGAAGAAGGTCAGGAGCCGCCCCTACCCGCCCGGACTTGCGCTGCGCCGCCGGCTGCTGATCGCCGCGGGCCTGCCCGCCGCCGCAGTCGAAGCCGTTCCGCCGAAAGGCGCCGCGGCCGACGACCTGCTGGACGCGCTGGCCTGCGCCGCCGTCGCGCGGCGAATTCACGCAAGGATGGCACGGCCATTTCCCGATCCGCCGCCGCGCGACGAGTTTGGGTTGCCGATGGCGATCTGGGCGTGACGAGTGCACCCGGCGTTGGCTATTAAAATTGGGCCACGGTAACGGAGACCTTGGGATGACCTTCCCGAAACGCCTGATCGACGGCTACCACGCGTTCGCCGCCGGCCGGCTCAAGTCGGAGCAGGACCGCTACCGCGAACTCGCCGAGCGCGGCCAGACGCCGGAAATCATGGTGATCGGCTGCTGCGACTCGCGTGTCTCGCCGGAGGTGATCTTCGACGCCGGACCGGGCGAACTGTTCGTGGTGCGCAACGTCGCCAATCTGGTGCCGCCGTACGCGCCGTCGGGCTCCTACCACGGCGTCTCGGCGGCGCTGGAATTCGCCGTCGGCGCGCTCAAGGTCAAGAACATCGTCGTGCTCGGTCACGCCCACTGCGGCGGCGTGCGCGCCTTTGCCGAGGACGCCGAGCCGCTCTCGCCCGGCGACTTCATCGGCAAATGGATGTCGCTCATGGCGCCGGCCGCGGACAAGGTCGGGCCGCGCGGCAGCTACACCTCGGCCGAGTATCTCGTGCGCATGGAGCAGGCTTCGGTCGTCAACAGCCTTGAAAACCTGATGACGTTTCCGCGGCTGCGCCGGCAGGTCGAGCACGGCTCGATTGCGCTTCACGGCGCCTATTTCGGAGTCGCCAAGGGCGAGCTCTGGGTGCTCGAGCGGGACTCGGGCGAATTCCGCCCGGTCGGCGTCTAGGCCTCGGCCGCTTCTGCGACCGGCTGCTCGCGCGCATCCGGCACTGTGAGCACGACGTCGCCGCTCTCGACGCGCACCTTCATCGGCCGCAGCCGCGCCTTGGAATGGCCGGCGTGCTTTCCGGTGCGGATATCGAATTCGAAGCCGTGCCACGGACAGACCACGTTGAGCTGGGTCTTCGAGAACTCGAAGCCCTTGCTGGTGCGGTCCGGCGCGATGACCTCGTCGACCTTGGGGATGATCTTGCCCTGGCAGGCCGGCCCGCCCATGTGCGGGCAGTGGTTGAGATAGGCGTAGAACGCGCCGCCCACCTTGAACACACCCACCTCGAAATTCTCGAACGCAACGATCTTGCGGCCGGGATCGGCGAACTCGGACGCCGGGCCGATGTTGACTTCACGCATGGGCAAACGCCTCCCGACGCATTATCGCTTCGACCGGTTGAACCACATCGACAAGTCCCACAGATTGAGCCCGGCCGCTTTCAGCATGTCGCTGACCGTGACCACGATCTCGGTCGGCGTCACCACCGACGCCGCAACGGGCGCCGCCGGCGGGCTATCGCCATCGGCCTTCGCCGCATAGAGCCGCACCGCAGCGGTCATCACGCGCTCGAGCTCCGCGTCCGACACGCGCGAAAGATCGCCGGACGCCAGCGCATCCTCCGCCGCCGCGACAAACCCGCCGCCGACGTCTGAAGCCTTGGTCTGCGCCGTGACCGCCATCTCAAGCCTCAGGACACGCCCGGCCGCGCCGCCAGCACGTCCCTGGCCTTCGGGCGCATGCGCTTGACGTCGAGGTTGAACAGCCGCGCGGCGTTGAGGCCGAGGATGTTGCGCTTGGCCTGGTCGCTGAGGAACGGAATGGTCGTGATCGAGCTCGGCGCGTCGAAGTCCCAATGCGGCCAGTCGGACGCGTAGAGCAGCTGCGTGTCGGCGTTGAACGCCTCCATCGTCGCCTGCAGCAGCTTGAGGTTTGTCTTCTCCAGCGGCTGGCTCGTATAGAACATGTCCCGCATGTAGTCGCTCGGCAGCTTCTTGAGCATCGGCGCCTCGCAGGTGCGCATCTGATACTCGTGGTCGAGCCGCTGCATGAGGTACGGGATCCACGCCAGCCCCGATTCGATCCAAAGCACCTTCAGTTTCGGAAAACGCTCCGGAATGCCGTTGATGATCCAGTTGGTCATGTGGATCAGGCTGTAGTGCACGAAGCTCAGCGCGTGCATGGAGATGAAGCGGTTGAGCTGCAGGAACGACGGATCGTTCCAATTGAAGCCGGAGTGGAACGAGAACGGCTTGCCGGTCTCCTCCATCGTCGCGTAGAGCTTCATGTAGCTGTTGTGGTGCACCGGCTTGTTGCGCGTCGACACGACGGAGTAGCCGATGACGCTCTTGTTGCCGGCGTACTTGTTGACCTCCTCGACGCAGGCCTCGGGCGTGTTGAACGGCAGATAGATCATGCCCTTCAGCCGTTCGTCCTGCGGCAGGATGCGCTCGACCAGCCACTTGTTGTAGGCCGCGCCGACCGCGGCCTCGATATCGTCCTGCGGATGCATGCCGAGCGTGAGCATCGGAGTCGGAAACACCACCTGGTAGTCGAGGCCGAGCGCGTCCATCGAGCGGCGCGCCAGCTCCACGAAATGATGCACGCTCTTGTTGTCGACCTTCTCCAGCAGCGCCTGCTGGTGCGGGATACGGCCGTAGGCATGCTGGTAGAGGATGCCGGGCTGAGCGTTGAGCAGAGCCACGTTGCCGCTGCCGGGACGGCCGGCGATCGCCTGGCCCATCTGCCGGATCACCTCGTTGTCGATCGATTCGAGAATCTCCGGCCAGAACGAGGTCTCGGTGACATGAGCGTCGATGTCGACCAGGAAGTAATCCTCGAAGCTCTCCGCCTGACGGGTGGCATGCGCGAGAATGTCGCGCGTGTCCGTCTGCATGGTGATTTCCTGCACTTCGCGGAACTGCGGCGGGGTGCGTTCGAGCATGGGGCTCTCCTTGGCAGGCACCTGGGGCAAGCGGCGGGGCTGGCTTCGGCCCGCGATTGTTGGGAGCGCGCGGCAAAGGGCCTGCGCCCACGGGCAATTATGGACCCGTGGGACTTGGGCGCAACAGATTAGTTTGGTTCGAAACTATCGCACGGGCGATGGCACGTATGCGTGCCTGCAACCCTCACGTCATGCCTGCGTTGAAGCCGCCGCCGCGGACACCGGAATCCGCTACGCCGCCTTCTGCTTCGCCTGGATCAGCTTACGGTTGATCAGGCACTCGGCGATCTGGATCGCGTTCAGCGCCGCACCCTTGCGCAGGTTGTCGGAGACCACCCACATCGCCAGCCCGTTCTCCACCGTCGCGTCCTCGCGGATGCGGCTGATATAGGTCGCGTCCTCGCCGGCCGCTTCGAGCGGCGTCACGTAGCCGCCCGGCTCGCGCTTGTCGATCACGACACAGCCCGGCGCGGCACGAAGAATATCGCGCGCCTCGTCAGGCGTGATCGCGTTCTCGAACTCGATGTTCACCGCCTCGGAATGGGCGATGAACACCGGCACCCGCACGCAGGTCGCGGTGAGCCTGATCTTGGGGTCGAGAATCTTCTTGGTCTCGGCCACCATCTTCCACTCTTCCTTCGTGTACCCGTCCTCCATGAACACGTCGATCTGGGGGATCAGGTTGAAGGCGATGCGCTTGGGGAACTTCTTGGTTTCGATGTCCTGCAGCGAGTAGATTGCCTTGGTCTGGCGGTCGAGCTCGTCCATCGCGTCCTTGCCGGCGCCGGACACCGACTGGTAGGTCGCGACCACGACACGCTTGATCGTCGCCTTGTCGTGCAGCGGCTTGAGCGCGACCACGAGCTGCGCGGTCGAGCAGTTCGGGTTGGCGATGATGTTGCGCTTGCGGAAACCCGCGACGGCGTCGGCGTTAACCTCCGGCACGATCAGCGGCACGTCGGCGTCGTAGCGCCAGGCCGACGAGTTGTCGATCACCACCGCGCCCTGCGCGCCGATCTTGGGCGACCATTCCTTGGACACGCTGCCACCGGCCGACATCAGGCAGATGTCGACATCGGAGAAATCCATGTGCTCCAATGCGCGGCATTTCAGGATCTTGTCGCCGAACGAAACCTCCACGCCCTGGCTGCGCCGCGAAGCGACGGCCACCACCTCGTCGGCGGGAAACCGCCGCTCGGACAGGATGTCGAGCATTTCGCGGCCCACGTTGCCCGTGGCGCCGACGACTGCGACCTTGAAACCCATAGCAACACTCCAGAAACCGGCCGGACCGGTCCGGCCCGTCCGCGCGCCCGCTTCTAGGCGAAAACCATTGACAATTCAACGCCGAAGCGAGCCCGCAACCGATGACTTTCGTCGCTGGATCGCATTTCTCCGGTCAATGAATGCGGCAACCGCGCTTCGGGCTACCGCGTCAGGAACGGGTTCTGCCAGCCGCGGCCGGGCTCCTGGGCGCGCGGCGGATAGGTCGCTTCGAGGTAGTCCAGAACCACCCTCATTTCCTTGGCAGGCAGCTCCGGCATGCCGTGCTTGTCGACCATGAGCCGAATCGACTCCTCCCACTGCCGGCGGTTCATGCCCTGCTGGGCGACCAGCTTGAAACCGTGGCACGCGGTGCAGGCGTAGAACGTATCGTCCCGGCCGGAGCCTGCGGGAAAGTCCTCCGGGTTCTCGTCCTTCGGCACAAACTGCTGCGCCTGCGCGGGCACGGGCATCGGACCTGCGGCGAGAAAGACGGCGGCCAGCGCGAGGCTGGCCGCCTTGAGTGCGTTCGACACCATCGACATCAGCCGATCAGCACCGCGACCCGGTGCATCGGATTGCCGCCGTAACCCTGCGGGTTCCAGTTGCCGGCGGTGTGCGGCTGCATCGCGCCCTTGGAGTCGGTGCCGCGCGTCCAGATCTCGTAATAGCCGTCGGTCGGCACCTTGACCGTGGCGGTCCAGCGTTGCCAGTCGAAGCGGTTCTTCGGCTTCTGCACGTTGGCGCGGGTCCAGGTGGCGCCGAAGTCGGTAGAGACGTCCACGCGCCGCACTGTGTTGTCGCCGGCCCAGGCCGCGCCGCGCAGCTTCACCTCCCGCGTCCCGGCCGCAAGCTTGGTGCCGTTGGACGGGCTGGTGATGATGGAGCGGATAGGCATCGACTCCAGGTCTTTGAAGTTCTTCATGTCGGGCTTGTCGCCCGGCACCATCGGCTTGATGGCGACGCGATACGACGTCTGGCCCATGCCCGGGCCGTCGTGCTCCTTGTCACGGATCCAGATGCGGTTGAGCCACTTCGCCGACACCGAACCGGGCCAGCCGCCGATCACCAGCCGCACCGGGCCGCCGTGAATGTTCGGCAGCGGCTCGCCGTTCATCGCCCAGACGATCAGGTTGTTCGAGTCCATCAGCTTCTTGATCGGCACGCCGCGCGACAGCGTCACGCGCTTGGCATCGCCCGACAGGTGCGGATCGGCGCCATAGTGGCCGCTGAACACCGCAGAGGGCTTCACGCCCGCCGCCTTCAGCACGTCGACGACGCGCACGCCGGTCCATTCGGCGCAGCCCGCGCCGCCGTTTGTCCACTGGTTGCCGCGCGCGGTCGGGGTGAAGAACGAACGGCCGTTGCCGCCGCATTCCAGCACCATGCGGCGCGTCACCGGCTTGAACTTCTTCTTCAACTCGCCGAGCGTCAGCTCGAGCTTGTTGTTGACCTCGCCGTCGATGGCGATCTTCCAGGCATCCGGCTCCTTGGCCTGCGCCGGAATCTGCCCGTTGTTGCGGATGAAGAACTTGGAAAGCGGCGTGGTGTCGTCGTCGAGCAGGTGCTCCGGCGTCTCGGCCACCAGCGGACGCTCGCCGATCACGACCAGGCCCTTATCTTTGCCGGGGAAGTCGAGATAGACCGGGCCTTTCTTCGCGGGTGCGGCCGGAGCCGGCTGCGCGTTGGCGGCGGGGATCATGCCGCCAGGCATGTTGGCCGCGAACGGGATCGCACCGCCGACCGCCGCACTCATGGCGGCAAGGCCCGCGCCGCCGAGGAAGCCGCGGCGGCCCAGTTCGGGATCGTCGGACGTTTCGGACTTGCGGCCGAACACCACGGCGTCGGCGCGTTCGGGGTCTTCCTGGTAAAGCTCTTCGATGGAGCGTTCGATCTTCCTTGTCATGATACCTCCCGATTCGTCGGCGTTTGATCCGCGCGAGCGATAGTGTTCCGACTTTGCGATGTCACAGGCTATGACGCCTCTTTCTAACATTCAATAATTTGCATGGAATACCGCCTGTCGATTTTGTCGCGGGCCCATGCGCGCAAAGGACTGGGCCAAGCGCCGGACCACGCCATCTGCACACCGGCGTTGCGCGAGCCCCGGACGGAACGGGTCGGCCGCCCGCGCGTTCCCTTGTGGTGCAGTGCAAAAGCAGATTATAAGCGTAAGGCCCGCTTCGGGCTGGAATGAGGAACGTCATGCGCCTGATGGCCGCCGCTATCGCCATTGCCGCCGCGTCAGCGGTCTTCGCCGCATCCGCAGCCGACGCGCAGACCCGGAAGCGGAGCAAGTCCCAGGCCGTATCCGGCCCGCAGACCGTGTTTGTCAGCCGCGACGAAAGCGGCCGGACCCGCACCCGCATCATCGTGCAGCGCCGATCCTATCTCGACGGCGGCACCGAGGTGCTGCCCGGCCAGCGCAAATATAGCGACTACCACACCCAGCCGTTCTGGTCGCCGACCGACGTGCTCGGTACCCGCGGCGGCGACCGCCAGCCGCTGAACTCGCGCTGGGAAAGCAATGGCGTCCGCATGTCCTGGTAATCCGACATACTCGATTTACGGACAGAAAGCGCGGCCACCGGCCGCGCTTTTGCATTTCCAACGGCGTCCGGATCAGCCCGCCAGCTTTTCCATTTCGGCAACGATCGCGTCACCCATCGCCGCGGTGCCGATGGTCGTGGTGCCGGGCGACGCGATGTCGCCCGTCCGCAGGCCCTTTGCGAGGGCGGCCGCGATCGCTGCGTCGATCATGTCGGCTTCCTTGCCCATGCCGAGCGAATAGCGCAGCGCCATGCCGAACGAGGCGATCATGGCGATCGGATTGGCCACGCCCTTGCCCGCGATGTCGGGCGCAGAGCCGTGCACCGGCTCGTACATAGCCTTGCGCTTCTTGGTCTTGGGATCGGCCTCGCCGAGCGAGGCGGACGCCAGCATCCCGAGCGAGCCGGTGAGCATCGCCGCGACGTCGGACAGCATGTCGCCGAACAGGTTGTCGGTGACGATGACGTCGAACTGCTTCGGGTTGCGCACGAGCTGCATGCCGCCGGCGTCGGCCAGCATGTGCTCAAGCTTGACGTCCTTGAATTCGCGCTGATGGACCTGGTTGACCACCTCGTTCCAGAGCACGCCCGTCTTCATGACGTTGCGCTTCTCCATCGAAGTGACCTTGTTGAGCTTCTTGCGCGCCCGCGCCAGCTCGAAGGCCACGCGCGAGATGCGCTCGATTTCGTAGGTGTCGTAGACCTGCGTGTCGACCGCGCGCTTCTGGCCGTTGCCGAGATCGGTGATGGTCTTGGGCTCGCCGAAATACACGCCGCCGGTCAATTCGCGCAGGATGACGATATCGAGGCCCTCGACCAGCTCGCGCTTGAGCGAGGAGGCGTCGGCCAGCGCCGGATAGGTCACCGCCGGACGGATGTTGGCGAACAACCCCAAATCCTTGCGGAGCCGCAGCAGGCCGGCTTCCGGCCGCACGTCGTAGGGCACAGCGTCCCATTGCGGCCCGCCGACCGCGCCAAAGATCACCGCATCCGAGGCATGCGCCTTGTCCATGGTCGCATCGGTGATCGCGACCTTGTGGGCGTCGTAGCAGCAGCCGCCGACCAGGTCCTCGTCGTATACGAACGACGCCATCTTCTTGGCGTTCATCCAGGCGATCAGTTTCTTCACCTCGGCCATGACTTCCGGGCCGATGCCGTCGCCGGCGAGAAGAAGGAGCTTGTGGGTGGCCATCGTTGCCTCGTTTCCTCACTCAAAAGGTTTTTTGTCTTGACGCGTTTTCTTGACGCGAACCGGGTCCCACTTCGCTCGAAAACGCTCTAAACCGCCGGATTGCTAAAGCCCCACGCCGCGCTTGGCAAGGCGAGCGCCCGGCATGGCGGCGTGCGATCTTGGCGATATCGGGCACGGCCCCGGCGGCCCTAATGTCCCGCCATGAACGCGATCCTTTTTGCCCTGGGCGCCGCGACGTTCCTCGGCGGCGGGCTGGTGCTGACCCAGTTCGGGCTAAAGCACATCCACCCCCTGTCGGGGGCCGCGATCAGCATCCCGGCGTTCACGCTCCTGTTCCTGCTGATTTCGCCGTTCCTGCTGGCAGGCGAAACCATCGTCTGGAAGGCGGTTCCGATCTTCGCCGCGGTCGGCCTGACGTTCCCCGCGCTGGTCACGCTCCTGACCTTCGCCGGAAACCGCGCGCTCGGCCCGGTGACGACCGCCTCGCTCGGCAACATCTCGCCGCTGTTCTCGGTGATGCTGGCGGTGATGCTGCTCGGCGAGCCGCTGACGCCCTGGCAGTTGGCCGGACTGCTGCTCATCGTTGCGGGCGTGCTGGTCATCACCGTGACGCGCACCGCCGACATGGGCAACTGGCGCACATGGGCGCTGCTGCTGCCGCTCGGCGCCGCCGCGCTGCGCGGCGTGATCCCGCCGGTCATCAAGGTCGGCCTCGACATCTGGCCGAACGCCATCGCGGCCGGTCTGACCGGCTACATCTTCTCCACGCTGACCGTGCTGACGGTCGAGCGCATCCGCAACGGCACGTTCATCGCGCGCGGATCGTGGCAGGGCCGCTTGTGGTTCGCGGCCAACGGACTCTGCAACGGCATCGGCACGCTTTGTATCTATCTCGCGCTTCGGCACGGCCCGGTGTCGCTGGTCGCACCGCTGATCGCGACCTATCCGCTGGTGACGGTGGTCATGAGCGCGCTGGTGTTCGGCCGCACGCCCGGCGCGTTGCGGCTCGCGGCCGGCGCCGGACTGACGGTCGGCGGCGTGGTGCTGCTGCTGGTCGGATAACAAAAATGACAAGGCTCCGGCCTCGCGGCCGGAGCCCAATCAGCAATGACGAGCGAATTACTTCCAGCCGGCCTGACGCTCGCAGGCGCGCCGCGCCGCCGGATTGGCCTTCTCCCACTGCGTGATGGACCGCGTTTCGTTCGAGTCCATCTTCTCGTTCATGCACACGCAGTAGGCGCGCACGATCGCGGGCGTGCCGCCCGGCTCGCCACGATTGTCCGAGATGCACTGGTTGACCCACTTCAAGTCGTCGGCGGTCATCGCCTGCGCCAACGCCGCGCTGCTCGCCATGCTCAGGCCGGCGACCAGCAGCAATCCCTTCAGCAGTCTCATGATAGTCCCCATCGATTTTGGTAAGCCGCCGGAAGAAATCGCCGACGGTTGCCGTCAAATTGCTCTGGCGCCGGGCCAAACGCAATGGGGCGCCAGCCTGCCAAATAAATATTGGTGAACTGGAATTCCCCTAAAGCCCGCTGTGCCAGTTGTAGCCGCGGTCTTCCCAGTAGCCGCCGAGGTTCTTGTCCAGAACGTGCATCCCGACGATGTGCTTGGGATTCTTGAAGCCGAGCTTGGTCGGCATCCGGCACTTCATCGGGAAGCCGTACTTGCGCGGCAGGATCTCGCCGTCGAACCGGAACGTGAGCTGGGTCTGCGGATGCAGCGCGGTCGCCATATCGATGGTGGTGGAATAGCCCTCGGCGCACTGGAACCAGACGTAAGGCGCGCGGGTGTCGGCGCCGATGCGCTTGAGGAACTCCGACAGCCGCACGCCGGTCCACTTTCCGACCGCGCTCCAGCCCTCGATGCAGATGTGACGCGTGATCTGCGTCTCCTGCGGCAGCGCGTAGAGCCGCTCCAGGCTCCACGTTTCCTTGCTGTCGATGCGGCCGCCGACTTCGAGCGCATAAGTCGCGCCGTCGACCTCCGGCGCTTCGCTTTCGGGGTAATAGGCGTTGAACGGAAACGGCCGCGTAATCGCGCTCTCGGGGTATTCCGGTGCGAGCTTGTTTGGATTGAACATCCAGCCCTGCACGGCGTCGTTGAACTTCGACACCCGCAGCAGGACCTTCTCCGCCGAAGCGCCGTCGACGATGTCGCAGCCGGTGAGGAACGTCAGCGCGCCGAGGCTCAGGCCCCCGCGCAGGAAGGCGCGCCGCATCGGGTCGGGCATCAGCTTCGCCGCGTCCTTGATCAGCAGCTTCGGATCGACGCCGGGGATGGGCTTGCGGATTCGCGCCATTGTCAACGTCCCGTGACCATGGTGCGCAGGCTGCGCGGCACCACCAGCGCCAGCACGATATGCACCGCGAGAAAGCCGACGATCGCCGCCATTGCGAAGAAGTGTACGTAACGCGCCGCCTCGTAACCGCCGAACAGCGCGGTCAGCTCCTGCAACTGAATTGGCTTCCACATCGCAAGCCCCGACAGCACGATCACGATGCCTGCGAGAATCACACCGAGATAAAGCAGCCGCTGCATCGCGTTGTAGAGCGCGGGATCGTCGTGCTTCAGCCGGAATTTCAGCGCCGCCTTGAAATCGGCCGCGACCTCGTTCGGCCGGATCGGCAGCAGCCTGCGGCGGAAGTGCCCGGTCGATATCCCGAGCGCGAGATACACCAGTCCGTTGACCGCGAGCACCCACATCGCCGCGAAGTGCCAGAGCAGCGCACCGGCCAGCCAGCCGCCGAGCGTGATCGACTTGGGGAACGTGAACCCGAATAGCGGCGACGCGTTGTAGATTTCCCAGCCCGAGCCGATCATCACGATCGTGGCGAGGGCGTTGATCCAGTGCGTGACGCGGACCCACGCGGGATGGATCGCAGGCGTGCGGCGCGCGGCCGCGGTGGCGCTGTCGGCGGTCATGACACGTCGGCGCCGAATCTGCCGGGAAAGCACCGGGCCCGCAAGACGGCGGGCCCGGTCGATAGTCTCGCTACTTCTTCATTCCGTCCTTCGCCATGCCGTCCTTCTTGTCCTTCATGGCCGGCTTGGCCATGTTGTCCTTCTTGTCCATCATGGGCTTGCCCATGCTGTCCTTCTTGTCGGCCATCGGCTTGTCCATCTTCGTGCTCTGGGCAAACGCCGCCGGTGCAAACGCCAGCCCCGCCGACACAGCCGCGATCATCACAACGCGCTTCATTGCATCCCTCCATGGTTGGTTTGCATGGCGACGCTAGCAGCGGCTCCGAACACGCGCGTTTCAGCTTTTCGTTGCTGAAAGTCACGCCAGCGTCACGGCTTCGTGAAACGTCCCGGACGCGCTATAAGCATGCAGCCGGGTGACGCGAATTCCACGGACGATCTATGGCCAAAACGAGCGCCGGCAATTTCTTCGAGGACTTCCGGCTCGGCCAGGTCATCCGGCACGCGACTTCGCGCACGCTCACGTCCGGCGACGCGTCGCTGTACATGAGCCTGTTCGGTCCGCGCTTTGCCGTGCAGTCGTCGGACGCGTTCGCTTCGGCGATCGGCTATCGCCGCGCCCCGCTCGACGACCTGCTGGTGTTTCACGTCGTGTTCGGCAAGTCGGTGCCGGACATTTCGCTGAACGCGGTCGCCAACCTCGGCTACGCCAACTGCCTGTTCCTCGCCCCGGTCTATCCCGGCGACACGCTGAGCGCGGAGTCCGAGGTCATCGAACTGAAGGAAAACTCAAACCGCAAGACCGGCATCGTCTATGTGCGCACGCGCGGCTGCCGGCAGGACGGCGCCGCCGTGCTCGAATTCGTGCGCTGGGTGATGGTGCGAAAGCGCGACGAGGCAGCGCCTGTGCCCGGCGATCATGTGCCGCGGTTGCCGTCCGTGCTCGAGCCGAAGCTGCTCGGCGGCGCCTGCCCGAAGATCGACTCCAAGGCCTACGATTTCGTTCTTGCCGGAAGCCCGCATCGCTTCGGCGACTACAAGCCCGGCGAGCGCATCGACCACGTCGACGGCACGACCGTCGAAGAGGCCGAGCACCAGATGGCGACGCGGCTCTACCAGAACACCGCGCGCATCCACTTCGACCAATATTCCGCGGCGCAAAGTCGCTTCCACCGCCGCCTGATCTACGGCGGGCACGTCATTTCGCTGGCGCGCGCGCTGTCGTTCAACGGGCTCGCCAATGCGTTCCACATCGCGGCGATCAACGGCGGCCGCCACGTGGCGCCGCTGTTCGCGGGCAACACCGTGTTCGCCTGGTCGGAAGTGCTGGCGGCGAGCGAAATCCCCGGCCGCTCCGACGTCGGCGCGCTTCGCATCCGCACCGTCGCCACGCGCGACCGGACGTGCGAAGAGTTCCCGTTCATGATCGGCGACAACTACGAGCCGTCAGTCGTGCTCGACCTGGACTACTGGGCGCTCGTTCCACGCTGAGCCGCACGGGTTTTTTCCCGCGCAGCCCAGCCGCACGCGCGTCGTTACATGATCACGCCGCAGATGATGCGGCCGCCGGCATCGCCCGCCGGATCGGACTTGTAGTCGTCCTTGCCGGCGTGAATGACGATGGCCGTACCGCCCTCGTGGAACAGCGAGTTCGGCTTGCCTCGCTCCAGCGTCACGGCGGAGTTCAGCACCTCGAGCGTCAGCACGCCGTTCGCCGGAACGTGCAGGTTCGGCATGTCGCCGGCATGATGGCCGCCCATCCCCAGCACGCCGTGCTTCTTGCCGCCCGGATTGAAATGCCCGCCGGCGGACGTGAACGGCGGCTCGCATTTGCCGACCGCATGGATGTGGAACGCGCGCTCGCCGGCCGGCGCGCCCTTCAGCATCAGCTTGATCATGACGCCCGCGGGCGTCTGCGTCAGCTCGGCGCTGCCGACGTCCTTGCCCGATGCGTCCTTGAGTGCGGCCTTGGCGCTTTGCGCCTGTGCCGGAGCCGGCGCCAATACGGCGCCCGCGGCAATTACGACGACTGCCATCAGAGAACCGAAGAACCTCATGACTTCCTCCCAATATCCAAGTCTCTTGATCTAATTCACCGGTGTCGCGGCGTTACGCAGAACGTCTATGGCCGCATTATCTGCAACTATAGCATTTCGCTACAGCGCGGCGACATCGGCCGGCGCGCGGCCCGTAAAGCGACAACACCGCCGGCGCCTGCGAAGTTCTTATGGCCGCCTGATAATTCTGCAGCGTCAGCCGGCGGTGCGGCTTGCGGGACGGCTCCCGCCCGCGCGCATGTGGTCGACGAGCTGCCGCGCATAGGACGCCAGTGCATCGAGGTCGCGGACGCAGATCGTGAGATCGCGCAACGCCCAGGCATCGGTCAGGTCGATCGCCTTGATCGCCATGGCCTTGACCGCGCGCCGGGCCGTGGTCGCCGGTACGACGCCAACCCCGACGTTGCGTTCGACCAGCCGGCAGACCCCATCGAAGCTGCGCAGTTGCACGCGCAACCGCAGCGGCCGTCCGACCAGATTGGCCTTCCCCGACAGGAACCGCTGCAAGGCGCTGGCCCGGTCGAGGCCGACGAAGTCGTGATCCAGCACCTCCGCGAAGTCGATCCTGGTCCGCCGCGCCAGCGGATGATCGGCCGCGACCACCAGCACGAACCGGTCGCTGCGGAACGGGAACGTCGTCAACCGGCCCGCATCGACCGTGCCCGCGACGATGCCGATGTCGCCGACGCCTTCGGCGATCAGCCCGACGATCTCGTCGGAGAGCCGCTCTTCCAGGTCGACGCTGACGTTGGGATGCGCGGCAAGAAACGAACTCAACGCCTCGGGCAGGAACTCGGTCAGCGCGTTGGTGTTGGACAAGACACGGACCTGTCCCGCGAGACCGCCGGCGTAGGCGCCGAGGTCTTCGCGAAGGCGCTCCGCCTGCGCCAGCATGGCGCGGGCGTGCTGGAGCAGGGTCCGCCCGGCCTGAGTCGGCGATACGCCGTGGCGCGAGCGGATCAGCAGCGGCGCGCCCAGCGCCTGCTCCATGTTGCGAATGCGCGTGCTGGCCGCGGCCAGCGCAAGATGCGCGCGCACGGCGCCATGGGTGATGCTGCCGGCCTCCGCGACGTGCCGGAACAGGCTGAGATCGACCAGGTCGAAGCGCATCATGAGATTTCGCCAATGACGAAGGCTGGCTTCCAAAACCGCTGATTGAAGTTGCATTATTCTAACGTCATTATTCGCCAGACGCGAAGTCAAATTGCCAGCGAGATGGCTGCTTTCCGGACCGCAACCTTGGGCTGACCGCTATCCCCGCTGTGCATTTCCCGGCGTTGCGGCACAGGCAGCCTTCGGCTACCTACCGGCGCCAGAGCGGGATCGAACCGCCGGAGTGACACCATGGCTGAGGCCGAGACGTCCCGAAGGCGGGAACGTCCCCTATCCCCCCACCTGCAAATCTACCGGCCGATGCTGACGATGATGATGTCCATCGTCCATCGCCTGACTGGCGCGGCGCTGTTCTTCGGCATGTTGCTGGTGGTGTGGTGGCTGATTGCCGCTGCCACCGGCCCGAACGCTTATGCCAACGTGCAGTGGTTCATGCAGACCCTGGTCGGGCGGTTGATCCTGTTCGGTTACACCTGGGCGCTGATCCATCACATGCTGGGCGGCATCCGTCACCTGATCTGGGACCTCGGCTATGGCTTCGGGCCGGCCGAGCGCGAATGGATGGCGGTCGCCAACCTGGTCGGCTCAATCGGATTGACGGTGGTGCTGTGGTTCGTCGGCTACCTGATGCTGGGAGACATCCGATGAGCCGCTCCTCGCTGCGCACGCCGCTCGGCCGCGTTGCCCATCTGGGCACGGCCCGCTCAGGCACCCGTCATTTCTGGCACCAGCGGCTGACCGCGGTCGCCAACGTGCCGCTGACCATCGCCTTCGTGCTGATCGTGGTCGGCGTGCTCGGACGCAACCACGCCGCGGTGGTGCAGATCCTGGGCTCGACCTTCGTATCGATCGTCGTGCTGCTGTTCGTGGTGAGCAGCGTGTATCATATGCGGCTCGGGATGCAGGTCATCATCGAGGACTACGTCCACGACGAGAATCTGAAGATCGCCGCGCTGATGGCGAACACGTTCTTTACGATCGCCGTCGGCTTCGCCGCGGCGTTCGCGACCTTCAAACTGGCATTCGGACTGTAAAGCGATGGCTGAAAACGGCGCTCAAAACGGCGGCGCACCGAAGATCAACGGGCGCGCCTATCCGATCGAGGACCACAGCTACGATGTCGTGGTCGTCGGCGCCGGCGGCTCGGGCCTGCGCGCGGTGGTTGGATGCAGCGAGGCCGGTTTGAAGACCGCCTGCATCACCAAGGTGTTCCCGACCCGCTCGCATACGGTCGCGGCGCAAGGCGGGATCGCCGCCGCGCTCGGCAACATGGGCGAGGACGACTGGCGCTGGCACATGTACGACACCGTCAAGGGCGCCGACTGGCTCGGCGACCAGGACGCGATCGAATACATGGTGCGCGAGGCGCCCGCCGCCGTGTACGAACTCGAGCACTGGGGCATGCCGTTCTCGCGGCGCGAGGACGACGGCAAGATCTACCAGCGTCCGTTCGGCGGCATGACCACTCATTTCGGCAAGGGCACCGCGCAACGCACCTGCGCCGCCGCCGACCGCACCGGCCACGCCATGCTGCACACCATGTACGGCCAGTCGCTGCGGCATTCGGCCGAGTTCTTCGTCGAGTATTTCGCCATCGACCTGATCATGGACGACGAAGGCCGCTGCCGCGGTGTCGTGGCGCTGAACATGGATGACGGCACGATCCACCGCTTCCGGGCGCAGACGACGATTCTGGCGACCGGCGGCTACGGCCGCGCCTACCTCTCCTGCACCGGCGCACATACCCAGACCGGCGACGGAAACGGCATGGTGCTGCGCGCGGGCCTGCCGCTGCAGGACATGGAGTTCGTGCAGTTCCACCCGACCGGCATCTACGGCGCCGGCTGCCTGATCACCGAGGGCGCACGCGGCGAAGGCGCCTACCTCGTCAACGCCGAGGGCGAGCGCTTCATGGAGCGCTATGCGCCGTCGGCGAAGGACCTCGCCTCGCGCGACGTGGTCTCGCGCTCGATGACCGTCGAAATCCGCGAGGGCCGCGGCGTCGGCAAGAACAAGGACCACATCTTCCTGCACCTCGACCATCTCGATCCGGCGGTGCTGGCCGAGCGCCTGCCGGGGATCACCGACAGCGCGCGCATCTTTGCCGGCGTCGACCTGACCCGCGAGCCGATCCCGGTGATCCCGACGGTGCACTACAACATGGGCGGCATCGCCACGAACTGGAAGGGCGAGGCACTGACCAAGAAGAACGGCAACGCCGACACTGTCGTGCCCGGCCTGATGGCGCTCGGCGAGGCCGGTTGCGTGTCGGTGCACGGCGCCAACCGCCTCGGCTCCAACTCGCTGATCGACCTCGTGGTGTTCGGCCGCGCCGCCGCGATCCACTGCAAGGATTCGCTGACGCCCAACGACAAGCAGCCAGAGCTGCCCAAGGACTCAGCCGAGCGCGCGCTGGGCCGCCTCGATCGCCTCCGCCATGCCAGCGGCGGCACGCCGACCGCGGAACTGCGCGGCCAGATGCAGCGCGTGATGCAGAACAACTGCGCGGTGTTCCGCACCGGCGAGGTGCTGCAGGAAGGCCACAAGCTGATCCACGAGGCCTACGGCGCCGCCTCCGACGTGCGCGTCACCGACCGTTCGCTGATCTGGAATTCCGACCTGATCGAGACGCTGGAGTTCGACAACCTGATCGTCCAGGCCGTCGTCACCATGGACGCGGCGCTGAACCGCACCGAAAGCCGCGGCGCGCATGCGCGGGAGGACCATCCCGACCGCGACGACAAGAACTGGATGAAGCACACGCTGACGTGGATGGACGAGAAGGGCAACGTCACCATCGACTACCGCCCGGTCCACGCCTACACGCTGACCAACGACGTCTCCTACATCGAGCCCAAGGCGAGGGTGTACTGAACCATGGTCCAACTCACCCTTCCGAAGAACTCGAAGATCACCGAGGGCAAGACCTGGAAGCGCCCGACCGGCGCGCGCAACGTCACGCCGTTCCGCGTCTATCGCTGGAACCCGGACGACGGCCAGAATCCGCGCATGGACACCTATTTCGTCGACCGCGACGACTGCGCGCCGATGGTTCTCGACGCGCTGATCTGGATCAAGAACAAGATCGATCCGACGCTGACGTTCCGCCGGTCGTGCCGCGAGGGCGTCTGCGGCTCCTGCGCGATGAACATCGACGGCACCAACACGCTCGCCTGCACAAAAGGCATGGACGAGATCAAGGGCACGATCAAAGTCTATCCGCTGCCGCACCAGCCGGTGATCAAGGACTTGGTGCCGGACCTGACGAATTTCTACGCGCAGTACGCGTCGATCGAGCCGTGGCTGCAGACCAAGACGCCGACGCCCGAGAAGGAATGGCGGCAGAGCCACGAGGACCGCAAGAAGCTGGACGACCACTACGAGTGCATTCTATGCGCCTGCTGCTCGACCTCGTGCCCGAGCTACTGGTGGAATTCCGACCGCTATCTCGGACCGGCGGCGCTGCTGCAGGCCAATCGCTGGATCGGCGACAGCCGCGACGAGGCGACCGGCGAGCGGCTCGACAACCTGGAAGACCCGTTCCGGCTGTACCGCTGCCACACCATCATGAACTGCGCCAAGGCCTGCCCGAAGGGTCTCAATCCGGCGAAGTCCATCGCCGAGATCAAGAAGCGGCTGGTCGAGCGGCAGGTTTAGACGAATTCCACTCCGCCTGCGAAACGCCGCACTTTCCTTTGGCGGCGCGCATCATTACTATTCTAACAGCGCGTTGACGCCACGTTTCGCGCCGCAGGCAACCTCGCCGCGGCTGCTCCGCGCCCATCCATAGGGATCGCCGCCATGAACCAGCACACCACGACCAGGCACGCCATCGGCCGCGTCCGCCACGAGCCGCGCCGCCGTCTGCTCACCGTCAAGACCGTCGAGCGCATCACGCCGCAGATGGCGCGCATCACGCTCGGCGGCGATCTCGCGGACTTCCGCAGCGCGTCCTACGACGACCACGTCAAGGTGTTCTTCCCGCTGCCCGGCCGCAATGCGCCGACGATTCCGGAGCCCGGCCCGGACGGCAAGGCACCCGAGGGCGTCGAACGCTCGCCCGGCCGCGACTACACCCCGCGCCGTTACGACACGGACAAACTGGTGATCGATTTCGCGCTGCACGAGGCGGGACCTGCGACCGACTGGGCGGCGCAGGCCGCGCCCGGCCAGCAGTTGTCCATCGGCGGTCCGCGCGGCTCGTTCGTCGTGACCGACGATTTCGACTGGTACCTGTTCGTGGGCGATGAAACCGCGCTGCCCGCAATCGGCCGCAGACTCGAAGAGCTGCGTGCAGGCACGCGCGCCATCGTCGTCGCCGCGGTGACCGGGCGCGAGGAGGAGCAGCGATTCGAAAGCCGCGCATCCGTCGAAACGGTGTGGGTGCACCGGCCGCTGTCGCAGGCTACCGATCCGGCGCCGCTGGTCGACGCGGTGCGCGCGCTCAAGCTGCCCTCGTCCGGCGACGGCTACTGCTGGGCCGCGGGCGAGTCGCAGACCGCGAAGCTCCTGCGCCAGCACCTGGTCGGCGAGCGCGGCCACGACAAGGCCTGGGTCAAGGCCGCCGGCTACTGGAAGCGCGGCGCCGAAGCGATCCACGAGACCCACAACGACTAGAGTTCTTGTGTTGTCGCGTTTTCTTCACGCGAACCGGTACCCACTTCGCTCGAAAACGCTCCAGCCGGCCCGCGTCGGGTGCTTAACAAGACCTTAAGCGGTCATGCGGCATTAAGCATACCGGCAGCGCCGCCGTCGCCGCATGAACCGGACCTGCGCGCCGCCGACCAATGGGCACGCAGGAGACACCGTCATGCGCACCCTCATCGCTTCGCTGCTCGTTCTGTCCGCCGCGCTGCCCGCCGCCGCGCAGAACAAGTCCTATGAAATTCACGCGCCCGGCCGCACCTTCGAGATTCAGCAGCCGCGCGGGAAGTGGCAGGTGCCGGGCGAAATCCAGGTGCCCAAGGGCATCCAGGCGGTGAAGTCGATCGCCGTCAGCCGCTGCGAGCGCCGCGTCAGCGTGGTCGCGGACGCGCTGTTCGATTTCGACAAGTCGAACCTGCGCGCCGAAGCCGAGGAAACGCTGCTCGCCGCAGCCCCCGAGATCAAGAAGCTCGGCAAGCCTTCGCGCGTCGAAGGCCACACCGACTCCAAGGGCTCGGACTCCTACAACATGCGGCTGTCGGAAGCGCGCGCCACCACGGTGCGCGACTGGATGGTCAAGCGCGACATCGTGCCGGCGGCGACCCCGATCCGTGGTTATGGCAAGACCAAGCCGGTCGCGCCAAACGCCACCGCCGACGGCAAGGACGACCCCAAAGGCCGCCAGCGCAACCGGCGCGTCGAGGTGGTGTTCGACACCTGCTCGTAAATTCGGCCGCGCAGGCGCGGCGGCATTCAGCGCGGCGGCGGTTCGACGGACTGCCGGTTGCCCGGCGGTTTGGACCGCCACAGCCACCACGCACCGGTGCCGATCGCGGTCAGCGCCCACGAGGCCAGGCCGAACACGACCAGCGCCGCGATCCCGATCGGCACGAACGGCAGCCGTAGCGGCACCACGTCCTCGCCGATCCAGAAGATCGCGGTGAGCAGGAACGCCAGGACCGCCACGCCCACAGAAACGTAGGCGACGACCAGCAGGGCACCGGCGACCACCGCCGAGCCCGCCGTAACGGCGACCTTTCCGAACAGGTTCCGCATGGCGTCTCCCGCCCGGTAATGCCGGACGCCGCGGAAGGTTGCCGTGGCCTTGCACCGGGATCAACCGCCGCCGGCGCTCAATTGAGTTTGATGCCGGCGCGGCGGATCACCTCACCCCATCGCTTGGTGTCGGCCTCGACGTGGGCTCCGAGCCTTTCGGGCGAACCCAGCGGGATGGACATGCCGGCCGCGGTGAAGCGAGCGGACACGTCCGGCGCCGTGAAGATCGCGTTGGCCTCGCGGTTCAGCCAATCGATTGCGGCCCGCGGCGTGCCGGCCGGCGCGAAGAACGCAAACCATGCGCCGGCCTCCATCTGTGGCAACCCCGCTTCCTGCATGGTCGGAACGTCCGGCAGCAACGGCGAGCGCTGCGCGGCAGTAATGCCGAGCGCACGGAACTTGCCTTCGCGGATGTTGTTCATGGCGTTGCCGATCAGGTCGAAGGTCATCGGCACGTGGCCGGCCAGCACGTCCTGGTTGGCGGGCGCCGCGCCACGGTACTGCACGCCGACGATCTGGACGCCGGTGTGAAGCTTGAACTGCTCGGCCACGAGATGCGGCGTGGTGCCGATACCGGCCGAGGCGTAGGTCAATCCGCCCGGTTTGCTCTTGGCGAGCGCGATCAGCTCCTGCACGGATTTTGCCGGCACCGAGGGATGGACCACCAGGACCGTCGGCCCGGTCACCAGGAACACCACCGGCGCGAAGTCCTTGGCCGGGTTGTACGGCAGCTTGGGGTCGAGGTGCTGTAACACCGAGTTGGTACCGTGGAAGCCCAGGTAGATCGTGTAGCCGTCGGGCGCGGATTTCGCGACATGATCCGCCGCGATCACTCCGTTGGCGCCGGTGCGGTTTTCGACCACCACGATACGGCCGGTCCGTTCCTGCACCTTGGCGGCGAAGGTGCGGCTGACGATGTCGGACATTCCGCCCGGCGCGGTCGGCACGACGATGCGGATCGGCCGGTTCGGGTAGTCCTGACCCGGCGCGGCGCCCCCGCCCGCAAGCAGCGTGGCGGAAGCGGCGAATGCGACTGCGAAACGTGTCCAACGGTTCATGGCTTCCTCCCTTTCCAGGTTCTTGTCGGCAGCGTTCAACCAAGATCGGCGATCTGCGCGTGGATGCGCAGCAGTTCCGGGATCGTCTTCGGATCGCGTCGCCCGAAGCCGCATTCGGTGCCGATGGCGAAGTCGCGCACGAACTTCAGCGCCGTCGCGCGCCTGGCCCCGGTGCCTTCGACGCCGTCGGTGTGGTGCACCAGACCGAGGCACAACTTCGTTTCGGGACGCAGCTTGAGGCGGCGCAGCGGCTCGAAATAAGCGTCGTCCGCGCGGTTGCGCGGCACGGGCATGTGGATGAGCTGCACCGGCCGCTTGATGTCGCGGCTGACGCGGTTGGCGAACTCGACCATGTCGCCCATGTCGGTCGGCTCGACCACATGCTTGTGGTTCGAGTCTCCGTAACAGAGGTGGTAGAGCAGATCGATGTCCGGCGGCACGCGGTTGCCGAGATCGATCAGGATGTTGCTGAACGTCTCCTGCATCTCCGCCTTGGTGCGGCCGTAGCTGCTTGCCTGGTTGCGTTCCAGCCGTGCGAACACCGCCGACGCCACATCGAACTGGATTGCTATCTCGCCGTGAGGCAGCGCCGACGCAATCTTGTCGATCTCGCGCTTGACCGCCTCGTTGTAGATCGGATCGACCGGCGCGTGCAGCGCATCGACAAGATAGAGCCAGATCACCGAGTGCGCCGGCACGAGGTCGATCTGGAACTTGGTACCGGGCGCAATCCTGCCCGCGTCCTTCAGCCGCTTGAAAACCTCGAACGACCGCTTGGCGATGTCGGCGTAGTACAGGTTGTCGAACGTCACGTCCTGTGGCTTGCAGCCGGGCTTGAGCGTGTAGCGCTCGCGCCCGGTTCCGCTGGCATGCACGCGGAAGAACTCGCCGGATTTCTGTAAAGCCGGACTCGCCGCGAACACCGGTTCGAGCCAGGTGATCCAGTCGCCGCGCTCGCCGGTCTCGCCGTCGGGAATGCGCCCGATGCGCGAGCCGAGCGCCGCGCTCACCGCCTCGAACACCTCCGCGGCATCGGCCATCGGCACGCTGCCGACAAGATAGACTTCATGCGCCATTTCCGCCCGCCTGACGTTTGTGTCGTTGCGGGAAAGTTTGACGCCCGGCGTGCCATAATGTCCAATACAGTTATCGCCGCTTTCCATAAGTTCGAATGATGGATCGGACGCTCGATCCCCGCCGCCTTCTCGACCTGCTCAGCATCGCCGAGCATGGCTCCTTCACACGCGCCGCGGCCGCGCGCGGCGTATCGCAGCCAGCGCTGTCCAACAGCATCGCGGCGCTGGAACGGGTGTTGGGCACGCGCGTGCTGGAGCGCACACGGCACGGCGCCGCGCTCACCGAGACCGGACGGCTGCTCGCGACCCACGCGGAAACGCTGCAATCCGCGCTCGGACGCGCGTCGGGCGACGTGTCGCTGAAAAAGCTCGGCATGGAGGGATCGCTCGTTGTCGGCATGTCGCCGGTCGCTTCGGTCGAGATCGTTCCCGAGGCGGTGGCGGCGTTCCGGCGCGAGACCCCGAACGTTTCGGTGGCGATTCACGAGCTGCCGGACGACGAGCTGATCGAGCGGCTGCGCACCGGCGCGATTGACGTCATGGTCAGCCCCGCCGGCCTGCTCGCCGATCCGCCGGAGATCGAACGCGAGGTGCTGCTGCGCGACCGCTTCGTGATCGTGATGCGGCCGGATCATCCGCTGGCGCGGCGGAGTGCGCTCGACCTGGCCGAGCTCCACGACGCGGCCTGGGTCATGCCCAACGCCCATACCGCGATGTGGCGGCAGATCGAGTCGCTGTTTGTGGCCGAGAACGAGGCCTGGCCGGCCCGCTGCGTCAGCACCAATTCGGTCACCGCACTCAAGTCGCTGCTGATGCGCAGCGACAGCGTCTCGATCTCGTCGTTCCGCCTGGTGACGCTGGACTGCGCCGCGGGACATCTCGCTGCGGTGCCGCTGCGGCAGCCGCATTTCCAGCGCGAAATCTGCCTGCGCAAACGCCGCGACGCGAGCCTGACGCCGCTCGCGCTGCGCTTCATCGCGATTCTTCGCGCGGTCGGCGCCCGCATAGCAAAGAACACGCCGTCGCCGCGCAACGCCGCACGCACCGCTCCAAAACGGAAGCGCTGATTACTTGTCGAGCTTTCGCCGCATGGCGAGCGTGCGCAGCCTGAGCGCGTTCAGGCGGATGAAGCCCTCGGCGTCCTTCTGATCGTAGGCGCCCTTGTCGTCCTCGAACGTCACGAGCGTCGAGGAGTACAGCGACTTCGGGCTCTCGCGGCCGGCGACAATGACGTTGCCCTTGTAGAGCTTGAGCCGCACTTCGCCCTCGACATGCTCCTGGCTCTTGTCGATCAGCGCCTGCAGCATGTCGCGTTCGGGCGAGAACCAGAAGCCGTTGTAGATCAATTCGGCGTAGCGCGGCATCAACTCGTCCTTGAGGTGCCCCGCGCCGCGGTCGAGCGTGATCGACTCGATCGCGCGATGCGCCGCGAGCAGGATCGTGCCGCCGGGTGTCTCGTACACGCCGCGCGATTTCATGCCGACGAAGCGGTTCTCAACCAGGTCGATGCGGCCGATGCCGTTGGCCTTTCCGAGTGCGTTGAGCCCCGCGAGCAGCGCAGCCGGCGACAGCGGCTTGCCGTCGATGCTGACGGCATCGCCTTTGGCAAAGCCGATACGGACCTCGGTCGCCTTGTCGGGCGCCTCCATCGGCGAGATGGTGCGCTGATAGACGATGGACGGCGCTTCCTTCGCCGGGTCCTCCAGCACCTTGCCCTCCGACGACGAGTGCAGGAGGTTGGCGTCGACCGAGAACGGCGCCTCGCCTTCCTTGTCTTTGGCGATCGGAATCTGGTGCTGGCGCGCGAACTCGATAAGCTGCTCGCGGCCCTTGAAGGTCCACTCGCGCCAGGGCGCGACGATCTTGATCGACGGCTCCAGCGCGTAATAGGTCAGCTCGAACCGGACCTGATCGTTGCCCTTGCCGGTCGCACCGTGACACACCGCGTCGGCGCCGACTTTGCGGGCGATCTCGATCTGCTTCCTGGCGATCAGCGGCCGCGCGATCGAGGTTCCGAGCAGATAGACGCCCTCATAGACCGCGTTGGCCCGGAACATCGGGAACACATAGTCGCGGACGAACTCCTCGCGCAGATCCTCGATGAAGATGTTCTGCAGCTTGATGCCGAGCAGCAGCGCCTTCTCGCGGGCGGGCGATAGCTCCTCGCCCTGGCCGAGGTCGGCCGTAAAGGTCACCACCTCGCAGCCGTATTCGGTCTGGAGCCACTTCAGAATGATCGATGTGTCGAGGCCGCCGGAATAGGCCAGCACGACCTTCTTGATATCGCCTCTGGGCATGAAAGCGCTTGAATCCTGGGGTTTTCGGCCATCCGCGGCCGGTCCAAAGCCGCGCGGACTATAGGGAGAATGCCGGTCCGCGCAACACCGCAGGGCTTGCCCCAGCCGCCGGGCACCGGGGGCTAGCCTAGGGATTTATCCTGAATTGCCGCACCGGCGGCCGGGGTCCAGGTTGGCTCCGTGCCAGTCTCCGACACCAATCCTCCGCCTTCCTGCGAACGCTGCGGCGGCAGCGTGACGCTCGCGCGCCGCATTCCAAAGGTCGGCCCGCACCCGGAACTCCACACGTTTCGCTGCACCGACTGCGATCACGTATTCACCCGCGAAGAAACGGACTCCGACTAGCGCCGGCTGTCCCGCACGACTGGAGATCGCCAAAGCTCCGGTCTTGTGCGGCGCATCATGCGGCAATCGACCTCGCACATAATCCGCCCGGCCACTCATCATCGGCGGCGGGATTGGGCTAGAGTGGCGGCCAACACAAGGCAAAACGGTCCGCCCGATGCAGGCCTATATCCAGGGACGAAACGTCAATCTCACCTTCCGGCCGCCCAACCGCGGGCCTGTGCGCGCCTTGCAGGGCTTCGACATCGACGTGCGCGAGGGCGAGTTCCTGTCGATCGTCGGTCCGTCGGGCTGCGGCAAGAGTACGTTCCTCAACGTTCTGCTTGGGCTGATCAAGCCCGACTCCGGCGACCTGACCCTGGGCGGCAAGCCGATCGCAGGACCGGGCACCGACCGCGCCATGGTGTTCCAGGAATTCGGACTGCTGCCCTGGCGCACCGTGCAAAGCAACGTCGAACTGGGGCTTGAGCTGAAGGGCATGCCGGCCGGGGATCGGCGCACCATTTCCCAGCGCCTGATCGAGATGGTCGGGCTGCGAGGCTTCGAGAGCCACTATCCTCACGAACTCTCCGGCGGCATGAAGCAACGTGTCGGGCTCGCGCGCGCGCTCGCCACCGATCCCGATGTGCTGCTGATGGACGAGCCGTTCGCAGCCCTCGACGCACAGACCCGCGATCTCATGCAGGTCGAATTGCTGCGCATCTGGCAGGAGGCGAAGAAAACCGTTTTGTTCGTCACCCACCAGATCGAAGAGGCGATCTACCTGTCCGACCGCGTCATGGTGATGACCAAGCGCCCCGGCCAAGCCAAGAAGCTGTTCCCGATCGATCTGCCGCGCCCACGCGACTACGAAATGCGGGTGACGCCCGAGTTCAACGAGTTGAAGTTCGCCATCTGGCAATCGCTCAAGGACGAGATCACGGCGTAGGACCATGGCCCAGATCGAGGCACGAGCCGGGACCATCGCAGGCGATGCACGCTTCGTCGGCGCAGCCGACACCGCGCCGCGGCAGAGTTTTGTCGAGAAGAACCGCAACCTGTTGCTCGGACTGCTATCCGTGGTGCTGTTCCTGGCGGCCTGGGAGGCGATCTTCCTGGTCGTGCCGTTCAACAAGCTGTTCATCAGCAAGCCGAGCCTGATTTTCGAGGGCTGGCTCGACCTGATTTCCACCGGCGAGCTGTTTCACGATCTGGCGGTGAGCTCGGTGCCGTTTTTCTACGGATTTGTCGCCGCGATTGTGGTCGGAGTCGCGATCGGCATCATCATGGGCTGGCGCCAGCGCGTCGGCTACGCGCTCGATCCGCTGATGACCATGTTTTACGCAAGCCCGCTGGTCGCGCTTGCGCCGCTGGTGGTGGTGTTCTTCGGCGTCGGCGTATCGGGCAAGGCCATCATCATCTTCCTGCTGTCGGTGTTCCCGTTCATCTTCAACGCGGCGGCCGGCGTGCGCGCGGTCGACCGCCTGCTGATCAACGTCGTGCGTTCGATGGGCGGCACCGAGAAAGACCTCTACCTCAAGGTGATCGTGCCGAGCGTGCTGCCTTACATCGTCGCCGGCACGCGCATAGCCATCGGCCGCGCGCTGATCGGCGTGCTGGTCGCCGAGTTTTTCGCGGCGTCGGAGGGCATCGGTTACGCAATCGCGCGGTTCGGCGACCTGTTCGCGCTGGACAAGATGTTCGCCTGCATCATCACCATCATGATCATCGCGGTGGTTCTGACCGAGGGCGTTCGCTGGGCCGAGCGCGCGGCGTTCCCGTGGCGCGTGGGGCAGTGACACGATGACCGACACTCGCGCCCTGCCCGGAATGGTCCCGTCCACGGCCGACGCGCCCACGGTGGTGGGCCTCTGGAAGCGCTCCGAGCCCATGCTGCTGGGCACCGGCACCATCGCGCTCGTATTGCTGCTCTGGGAATTGGTGCCGCATCTGGTCACTCTGTCGGCCGGAACCAAGCTGTTCTTTGCCACGCCGTCGCAGATCGCCGTTGCGCTGTGGAAGATGTTCTACACCGGCTCGATCTGGCACCCGCTCGGCGTCAGCGCGGCCGGGTTCGGCATCGGGCTGGTGCTCGCCATCGTCGTGGGATTGCCGCTCGGCGTGCTGCTCGGGCGCTCGCGCACCATGAACGCGATGTTCGATCCGTTCATCACCGCGTTCAACGCCACGCCGCGGCTGGTGTTCCTGCCGCTGCTGCTGCTGTGGTTCGGTCTCGGCATGTGGTCGAAGGTGGTGATCGTTTTCATCGGTGCGCTGTTCCCGATCCTGATCAACACCTACGAGGGCGTGCGCAACTCCGACAAACTCCTCATCAATGTGGTGCGGTCGTTCGGCGCCAAGGAATGGGACATCGCTCGGCTGGTCGTGGTCCCGAACTCGATGCCCTACATCGTCGCGGGCCTGCGGCTGGCCATCGGCCGCGCCGTGCTGGGCGTCGTGGTCGCCGAATTCTTCGGCTCCGAGGCCGGCCTTGGCGTGATCATGGTGCGCGCCGCATCGAGCTACCAGGTGGACGTCGTGTTCGCCGGGTTGATCATCTTCGCCACCCTGTCGCTGGCGATGACCGGATTGGTCAAGATGCTGGAAAACCGGCTCGGCCGCTGGCGTCCGCAGCTCTCCAACGAAAACTGATCGCCAGGCCGGGAGCGGCCGAAACGAACACGCCCGCGCCGAAGCGCGGGCGTGCAAGCGCGAGACCGCCGGCGGCGATTACTTCGTCGGCGCAATCTTGGTCGGCACGTATTTCATTTCCTTGAGCGTCGACTCGAGCAGATTGCGGGCGAGATACTGCTCGGGGTCCGGCAGCGGCTTGTCCGGCGCCCACTGCCGGGCAGTGATCATGCTCTGGCGGCGGGACTCGAAGATTTCGTGGAACAGCTCCTTGGGCAGTTCGGCGCCGAAGGCATCCTTCAACTGCTCCCAGACGAACGAAGCTTCCTTCTCGTCGGCAATGCCGAGGTGCTCTTTCAGCGTGGCGACCGAGCTGGCCTTGTTGGACCGGAAGTGCATCACGCCGCGGGCGATGGCGCGGATGAACTTCTTGGTGGTCTCCGGGTTCTTGTCGACGAATTCCTTCATGCCCCAGAACGAACCGCCGGCGCGGGTGATGTGATCGCCGGTGCGGACCAGGATCTTCATGCCCGCAGAGGCGGCCTTGGCGGCGTGCGGGATCGACAGCAGCGCCCCCTGGATGTTGCCGTTAATCAGCGCGGCGATTCGGTCCTGCTCGCTCTGGAACGAGATTACCTTGTAATCCTTGCCGACCGACATTTTGTAGAAACGCTGGAGAACCGCCGCGCCCTCGTCGTAGTCGGCGCCGCCGGCGCGGCCGTAGCCGATGGTCTTGCCGCGCAGCTCCTCGATGCTCTTGACGCTGTTCGGCACCACGATCGTCCACTGCGAACGCAGCGACTCGCCGACGATGTAGGTGATCGCCGCTCCGCTCAGCGCGGCCTGCGCGCCGCCGGACGGGATCGGCACGAAGTCGACGTTGCCGGTCAGCGTGGCGCGTACCAGCGCCGCGCCCTGCAGGATCACGAACGAGGCGTCGAGGCCCTCGGCCTTGTAGTAGCCCTGGTCCCAGGCGACGTAGCTCGGGATATGGAAGCCGTTGCCGCCGATCACCTTGCCGATGCGGACTTTGTTGGTCTGGGCCTGGGCGTCGCCGGCAGCGAAGGCCGAGACCAGCGCGGCCGCGGCGACGGCGGCGAGCAGCGAGCGGATCATCCGCATGGAACACTCCTTTGAAAGGACAATTCTCCCGGACAGTTCTTTTCTGCCTCGTTTTCGCACGAAGCCTGGGCCCGATCTTATGCGGGGCTGGAAAGCCTAGGCCAGAAGCCAGGCATGGCCTAGGGGCGACATAGGGCCGCGTTCCCGCCACGGCGGCGGAATGCGCCCGGCCATCTCGATCCCGGCAAAACTTGATCCAGGTCAAAGCGTTGGTTGCCGGCCGCAACCAATCTTTCCCCCGTCAAATCACGGAGGTTGCCCATGTCGGTCGGATCGATATTCATCGTCTCTGGCGTTGTCGCCGCATTTCTTCTGTTCGCCGTGGTGCTGATGTGGGCCGACCGCTACTCGCACAAGCCGCATTCGCAGGCGGCGAGCGCTCAACCGCCGAAGGTGCCGCAGACCATCGACCGCCTGGCGGCGTAACCGGCGCGCGGCGGCGGCAAACGCGCGCGCCGTTAACCGCCCCGCTTAACCGCACTGCTTAACCTCGTCGCGCGATCGCACTACTCGGCAAAAAACCGCCGCGATACATCTGCTCGCGAACTTCATCGTCACATCGCGAGGCAGACATGCGACCGGTTCACGCTCTTTCCGCGGCCCTGTTCACGACCTTCGTCTTCACGGCCCCGGCGCTGGCCGCGACCTGCAATCCACCGGGCGGGTTCAACGCCTTCATCGCCGAAATCAGGAAGGAAGCCGCCGCGAAGGGCATCTCGCAACGCGGCCTCTCGGCGCTGAACGGCATCGAGCTCGACCCCGGCGTGCTGGCCGCCGACCGGCGCCAGGGCGTGTTCAAGCAGACCTTCGAGCAGTTCTCCGGCCGGATGATCTCGCGCGACCGCATGACCAAGGGCCTGCGCCATATGCAGACCTACGACGCGGTGCTGCGCAAGATCGAGCAGCGCTTCGGCGTTCCCGGTGCGATGCTGATCGCGATCTGGGGCCTCGAGACCGACTACGGCACCAACACCGGCAAGCTGGAGGTGATCCGCTCGGTCGCCACCCTCGCCTTCGACTGCCGCCGCACCGACATGTTCCAGGCGCAGCTCCTCGACGCGCTTCGCATCGTCGACAAGGGCGATCTGCGGCCAGCCGACATGCGCGGCCACTGGGCCGGCGAAATCGGCCAGACCCAGTTCCTGCCGTCGTCCTACTTCAAGTTCGCCATCGATTTCGATGGCGACGGCCGGCGCGACCTGATCCGCAGCGTGCCGGACGTGCTGGCGTCCACCGCCAACTATCTCCAGGGCCACGGCTGGCAGCGCGGCCAGCGCTGGAACGAAGGCGATCCGAACTTCGACGCCGTCCGCTCCTGGAACAAGGCGCTGGTCTACGCCAAGACCATCGCGGCCTTCGCGGAGCGGCTGGAAGCCAACAACGCGCAGGCGTCCCAACCGCGCCGCTGAGCGCAATCGCCGAATTTCAAGACGGACGCGCCGGGCTCGCGCCCGGCGCTTTCATTTCGGGGTGTCGGCCCGCCTGCGCCGGAACAGTCCGGCGAGGAAATCGTGCGGCGGGATGGCGAAGCGCTCAATCGCGCGCTCGACGTCGTCGTCGGTCAGGCGCGTGCGCGGCCACCGGTAGATCAACCCGTGGGCCAGCCAGACCACGAGAAACATGAACACGCCGGCGAACACCGCGTCGGTCACGAAATGCGCCCCCGCGGCCACGCGCAGCGCCGAGACGCCGAGCCCGAACGCGATTGCGCCGCCGTAGGCCAGCGCGCGCCACGGCGGCGGCGCAAGCGCGGCCGCGGCAACGGTCCAGTACGCGCCCGTCACGTCGCCCGACACGAACGAGCAGTTGGTCGGGCACGGTCCGCGCGGGTCCCACCACGGCACGAAGCGGTCGGTGCCGCTGAGCGGCACTACATTGACCGGACGCGCCCGGCCCCAGTGCTCCTTCAGCGTCAGGTTCGCCAGCACGCCCGGACCGAGCGCCAGCGTGCCGAGCAGGAACACGACGGCGCGCCCCGGCACCAACAGCCGCCGCCGCGGCAGCGCGATCTTGATCGCGAGCGCGCCGGCCACGATCAGCGCCATCGCGGTGACGATCCACATCGCGGTCTCGCGCAGGAACATCACCGTCGGATCGAGCCGCAGCCCGAACGTATGCTGGCTCCGCGAAATGTCGTGAAACGGCTGCATGATCGCGACGTCGAGGCCGGGCGAAATCGCAAACACGCCGCCGACGACGACCGCAATGACAAGCGCAACGATGAGTCCGGCGCGATTCATGTCAGGCCCGCACCGCGGGAGGCGAGGCTGCCGGCGGCTGTACGAACACCGGCTTCCAGAAGCCTGCACTCCAGCCGGCCACCGCCCAATAGGCGAAGCCCGCGGCGATGCCCGCGCCCGCTATGATCAACGGGTCGCTGTAGAACTCGAACGGCCGCCGCATATCCGAAAAAGCCGCCCAGCCTATCCAGGCCGACAGAGCGCCGTTCAGCACGTGAAAAATCCACGAGCGAATTGCGAAGCTTTCGGCGATGAGCGCACCGAGCATGGCCGGCAGCAGCAGAGCGGCTGCGGAGATCGCGGCCATGATCAGAATCGACGCGCCAAGAAAGACCAGCGCAACGAAGAACGCGTCGTCCGAACCCCGTTCCGCCTCGACCAGCCTGGCGAACCGGTTCCAGTGGGCCGCCATCACGAACAGAACGAAGGTCACGATGGCGAAGCAGCCACCGAGCGGCACCAGCAGGAAACGGATCAGCAGGCGGCCGACGATCATGGGGCATCCGCACGCTCAGTCCGTCATCGCCATGGCGCGCAATGCGAGCCGCTCGCGCGCCGAGAGCTTCTCGGTCGCGCTCTTGAGCTGGCCGCAGGCGGCGAGGATGTCGCGCCCGCGCGGCGTGCGCACCGGCGATGCGTAGCCGGCGTTGAACACGATCTCCGAGAACTTCTCGATCCGGTCCCAGTCCGAGCATTCGTACTTCGTGCCGGGCCAGGGATTGAACGGGATCAGGTTGATCTTCGCCGGAATGCCTTTGAGCAGCCGCACCAGCGCCTTGGCGTCGGCGAGCGAATCGTTGACGCCTTTCAGCATGACGTATTCGAAGGTGATGCGCCGCGCGTTCGACAGGCCGGGATAGTTGCGGCAGGCGTCGAGCAATTCCGCGATCGGGTACTTGCGGTTCAGCGGCACCAGTTCGTCGCGAAGCTCGTCGCGCACCGCGTGCAGCGAAATCGCCAGCATCACGCCGATCTCGTCGCCGGCGCGCGGGATCATCGGCACGACGCCGGAGGTCGACAGCGTGATCCGCCGGCGCGAGATCGCGAGCCCGTCGCCGTCCTGCGCAACGCCAAGCGCGTCGCGCACCGCCTCGAAATTGTACAGCGGCTCGCCCATGCCCATCATCACAATGTTGGAGACGCATCGCTCGCCCGCCGTCGGCAGCCCCGGCCCGGTGGCGCGCTCGGCGCCCAGAAAATCGCCGAGCCGGTCGCGCGCCACCATGATTTGGCCGACGATCTCGCCTGCCGTGAGATTGCGCACCAGGCGTTGCGTGCCGGTGTGGCAGAACGAGCAGTTCAGCGTGCAGCCGACCTGGCTCGACAGGCACAGCGTGCCGCGGTCGCTCTCCGGGATATAGACGCACTCGACCTCGTGCGGCCGTTCGCCCGCGACCTCGCCCGGCAGGCGAAGGAGCCACTTGCGGGTGCCGTCGGCGGATACCTGCTCGGCCACGACCTCCGGCCGCGCCAGGGTAAACCGCGCGTCCAGCGCCGCGCGCAGGTCCTTCGAGACGCTGGTCATCTCGTCGAAGTCGCGCGCCCCGCGCACATAGAGCCAGTGCCAGAGCTGCTGCACGCGCATCTTGCGCTGGCCCGGCGCGACGCCGGCCTCGCCCATTGCGCCGGCAAGCTCAGCGCGCGTCAGCCCGACCAGCGAGGGCTTGGCCGGCGGCACATAGCGCTCCAGCGGCAGCTTTTCGAGCGCAAAATCGGTCTGTGATAATGGTGTCATGGATCGCCGGGCGCAGGCTTTGGCCGCGCGTCAATAGCACAAATGGGCCGTCAAACGCGTCATCGCCAGAGGACCGCCTGGCAAGCACCTGCCCAGGCCGCTACCGGCATTCCTGCGCGGCGCGGTCCAGCGCCTGGGAAACACCCTTGAGCGAGAAGGTATCGGTGGTCTGCGTGCCGCGCGAGGTCGTGGCCTTGATCACCGCGTCCGAGCCCTTGCGCAACGCCTCGACCATCCGGGTCTCGTCGGCGGCGTTCTTCACCCAGGCACCGTCGTTCTGGGTGTACATGGCGAAGTTCGTGCCGCCGACCGCGACGCTGGCCTCGGAATTGGCCCGGAAGGCATAGCCGGTCACCAGCAGCGAAACCTCGTCTTTGACCTTCTCATCGGGCCGGGTGGAGACGAACAGATAGACCACGTTGGCGGCGGTACGGCGATTCGGCGGATTGTCCGAGGACGACGCCGGCTTGGACAGCGCGAAGCACACCTTCCGGCCGCCCGGCGACGCCGTATAGGCGCCCCAGTCGCCGAACTGGCCGAGCAGGGTGGCGTTCGCCGCGGGATTGACCGCCGGTTTCTGCTGCGCGGCGGCAACACCCGAAAATGCGAGCGCAGCGGCCGCCGCCATCGGCAAAGCAAGTTTCATTCGTCCGTTCCGTCTCATCTGACCTCGCGCGTGACAGCGGGAGCACCGATGCTACAAATCAGCCTAACTGTAGCGAAATAATGGGCAAAATTCCGAAAGTGAAGCCCGAATAGTCGCACCTCGACCAAAGACGCGCAACGTTTTGCACGGGCCGCAGGGCGGGAACGCCCGTAGAACCTGGAAAGTCCGGTCATGAAAGCCGTCCTCTGCACGCACGCTGGCGCCCCCGACGACCTCGTCGCCGCCGACGTGCCCGATCCCGCGCCCGGCCCGGGACAGGCGGTGGTGGACGTGGCAGCGGCCGGGCTCAACTTCTTCGATCTGCTGATCGTCGCGGGCAAGTACCAATTCAAGCCCGCGTTCCCGTTCTCGCCCGCCGCCGAGTTCGCCGGAACCGTGTCTGCCGTCGGCGCCGGAGTGACCGGCTTGGCCGCAGGCGACCGCGTCATGGGCTATTGCGGCTGGGGCGCGGCGCGCGAACGGATCGCGGCCGACGCGGGCACCCTCGTCAAGCTGCCGGCCGGTCTCGACTTCGACCGCGCCAGCGGGCTCAGCGTGACCTACGGGACCTCCTATTACGCGCTGAAGGACCGCGCCGGCCTCAAACCCGGCGAGACGCTTGTCGTGCTGGGCGCGTCGGGCGGCGTCGGCCTCGCCGCGGTCGAGCTCGGCAAGCTGATCGGCGCGCGCGTCATCGCCTGCGCCTCGTCCGACGACAAGCTCGATTTCGCGCGGCGGCACGGCGCGGACGAGACCGTGAACTACGCCCGCGAGGACTTGCGCGAGGCGCTCAAACGCCTCGGCGGCGAGCGCGGGATCGACGTGGTGTACGATCCGGTCGGCGGTCCCTACGCAGAGGCGGCGCTGCGCTCGCTCGGCTGGCTCGGGCGGTTTCTCGTGGTCGGCTTCGCCGCGGGCGACATTCCGAAGCTGCCGCTCAATCTCGTGCTGCTGAAAAGCTGCGACGTGCTCGGCGTGTTCTGGGGCGCGTGGATCAAGCGCGAGCCCGATGCGCACCGGGCCAACGCCGCCGACCTCGTGCGCTGGTGCGCGGACGGCAAGCTCAGCGCCCACGTTCACGCAACCTATCCTCTGGCCGACGCAGCGCGCGCGTTGAAAGACATCGCCGATCGCAAGGTGCTGGGCAAGGCGGTGCTGCGGCCGTAAACGTCAGGCACCGGCGGCAGCTCGATCAAGCGCCGCGCGCGCCGCGTCGCGGTGCTCCGGCGCGATGTGGTCCCACACCAGCTTGATTGCGCCAAGGACCACGGCCGCATCGTCGGTGAAGCCCATGGCCGGAAGCACGTCCGGCACGGCGTCAAGCGGCATCACGAAATAGGCCAGAGCCGCGAGCAGCGCCGCGCGCACATGGTTCGGCGTCGTGCGATCGAATGCGCAGTGGTAGGCGGTGAGCAGTTCCTCGGCGAATGGCAACTGCGCGGCAAATCGGCCGAACCAGCGCCAGAAACCGCGGCGCACGGCGGTTTCGTCGCGCGCCATCCGTGCCGCCTCATATCCGAATGCCGCGCCGGAAAACCGCATGGTTCGTCTCCAAGAGCGCCCCCTCGAAAAATGGCCCCGCCGGTCCGTTCCCGCAAGGCCCGGTTCAGGCGCCGGCGATCCTGTCCATCGTGGCCGCGAGCTTGACGTCCTTTTCGGTGACGCCGCCGGCGTCGTGGGTCGCGAGCGTCACCTCGACCTTGTTGTAGACGTTGAACCACTCCGGATGGTGGTCCATCTGCTCGGCCACCAGCGCCGCCCGCGCCATGAAGCCGAAGGCCGCGTTGAAGTCGGCGAATTTGAAGGTCTTGGCGATGGCGTCGCGTCCCGCCACCTCGGTCCAGCCGCCGAGCGATTTCAGGGCCTCGGCCCGCGCCGGGCCTGCGAGCTTTTGCGCCATATCATAGCCTCGCCGCTGTCATCCGTGCCGATGATGCCACCGATACGGCTACCATAGCCGAAAATCCCCCGGACCTCGAAATCGGCCGAGGAACTTCATATTTGCGAAGGCAGCGCAACGCTGAGAAGGCGAGGCACCAGATGGGTTGGTCGATCGCAATTGGGTCCATCGCCGGCACGACGATCCGGCTGCATGTCACCTTCGTGCTGTTCCTGGCCTGGATTTTCTTTGCGAGCTACGTGTCCGGCGGTGTCGACGCCGCGTGGTACGCGCTCGCCTTCATGATCCTGTTGTTCGCCTGCGTGGTGGCTCACGAGTTCGGCCACATCTTCATGGCCAGGCGCTTTGGCGTCAGAACGCCGACGGTCACGCTCCTGCCGATCGGCGGCGTTGCCCAGCTCGAGCGCATTCCGGAAAAGCCGTCGGAAGAACTGTTGATCGCGGTCGCGGGACCGGCGGTCAACGTCGTCATCGCCGCGGTGCTGATCTACGGTTTCGGCGCTTCGCTGAACGCCGACAACCTCGCCGCGTTGAACACCACCAGCATCAGCCTGCTCGACCGGCTCGCGATCGTGAATGTGTTCCTGGTGCTGTTCAACATGATCCCGGCGTTCCCAATGGACGGCGGCCGCGTGCTGCGGGCGGCGCTGGCGAGCCGGCTTGGCCACGTGCGCGCCACCGAGATTGCAGCCACCATCGGGCAGTTCTTCGCCTTTGCGCTCGGCTTTCTCGGCCTGTTCGGCAATCCGTTGCTGATCTTCATCGCGATCTTCGTCTATCTCGCCGCGGCGTCCGAAGCGCAGCTTGCGGCGGTGCGCGCCATGTCGCGCGGTGTGCCGGTGGGCGCCGCGATGATGACGCAATATGCAACGCTCACGCCCGAGGAGCCTATCGATGCCGCGATCGAAACGCTCCTTCGCACCAGCCAGAGCGAGTTCCCGGTGGTCGACGGCGCCGGCCGCCCGGTCGGCGTGCTCGGCCGCAGCGACCTGATCCGTGCGCTCAAGCAGCAGGGGCCGGACGCGCGCGTCGCCGACGCCATGAACGCCGAGATACCGACGGTGAGCCATCGCGCCACCCTCGACGAGTCGTTCCGGCTTCTGCAGGAAAAGTCCGCCCCTGCAGTCGCCGTGGTCGATGTGGCGGGACGGTTAACGGGGCTGATCACCTCGGAAACCATCGGCGAAATGCTGATGGTGCAGGATGCCCTGCCCAAGGGGGTCCGGTTCGGGCCCTGGAGCCGGCCGGTGGCGGGGGTCTGAGCACCTCGCCGCTGTTGCGCTGCAGCGAACCGTCGCTATATTCCGGCCGAATCCGATAGCTCTTGTCCGCCGTTCGCGGGCCGCTCGCCGGCCCGCGCGGTTTTTCAGGTCCCGCATGAACCTCCGCAATCTCGCCATCATCGCCCATGTCGACCATGGCAAAACCACCCTGGTCGACCGGCTGCTCCAGCAGTCCGGCTCGTTCCGCGAAAACCAGCGCGTCGCCGAGCGCGCCATGGACTCCAACGATCTGGAGCGCGAGCGCGGCATCACCATCCTCGCCAAGGCGACCTCGATTCTCTGGCAGGACACCCGCATCAACATCGTCGACACCCCCGGCCACGCCGATTTCGGCGGCGAGGTCGAGCGCATCCTCAACATGGTGGACGGCGCGCTGGTGCTGGTCGACGCCGCCGAGGGCCCGCTGCCGCAGACCAAGTTCGTAGTGTCCAAGGCGCTGAAGATGGGACTGAAGCCCATCGTCGTGATCAACAAGGTCGACCGGCCCGACGCCCGCGCCGTCGAAGTGGTCAACGAGGTGTTCGATCTGTTCGCAGCCCTCGACGCCACCGACGAGCAGCTCGATTTCCCGATCCTCTACGGCTCGGCCAAGGAAGGCTGGATGGCCGAGAAGCTCGAAGGTCCGAAGGACCAGGGCATGAAGCCGCTGTTCGACCTGGTGCTGCGCCACGTCGGGCCGCCGCAGGTGGAAACCGGTCAGTTCCGTCTGCTCGGCACCATCCTCGAAGCCAATCCCTATCTCGGCCGCCTCATCACCGGCCGCATCACCTCCGGCACGGTGAAGCCGAACCAGGCCGTGAAGGTGCTCGACCACACCGGCAAGCTGATTGAAAGCGGCCGCATCACCAAGGTCCTGGCGTTCCGCGGTCTCGAACGCGTGCCGATCGACGAGGCCGAAGCCGGAGACATCGTCGCCATCGCCGGGCTGCCGGAGGCGACCGTCGCGCACACGATCTGCGATCCCGAAGTGGCTTCCCCGATCCCGGCCCAGCCGATCGATCCGCCGACGCTGGCCATGACCTTCCGCGTCAACGACTCGCCGCTCGCCGGCACCGAAGGCAGCAAGGTCACCGGGCGCATGATCCGCGACCGGCTGCTGCGCGAGGCCGAGGGCAACGTGGCGCTGCGTGTGCGCGAATCCGACGAGCGCGATTCGATGGAGGTCGCGGGCCGCGGCGAATTGCAGCTTGGCATCCTGATCGAGACCATGCGCCGCGAGGGCTACGAGCTGTCGGTGTCGCGCCCGAAGGTGCTGCTCCGCCGCAGCGACAACGGCGATCTCGAAGAGCCGATCGAGGAAGTGGTCATCGACGTCGACGAGATTCATTCGGGCGTCGTGGTGCAGAAGATGTCGGAGCGCAAGGCTGACCTGATCGAACTCAAGCCGTCCGGCGGCGGCCGGGTGCGGCTGGTGTTCTACGCTCCCACCCGCGGCCTGATCGGCTACCAGGGCGAGCTTCTGACTGACACGCGCGGCACCGCGATCATGAACCGCATTTTCCACGCCTATGCACCCTTCAAGGGCGACATCCAGGGCCGCCGCAACGGCGTGCTCATTTCAAACGAACAGGGCGAAGCGGTCGCCTACGCCATGTGGAAGCTGGAAGACCGCGGGCCGATGATGATCGAGCCCGGCTGGAAGGTGTACCGCGGCATGATCGTCGGCGAGCACACGCGCGACAACGACCTGGAAATCAACGTGCTCAAGGGCAAACAGCTCACCAACATCCGCACCACCAGCAAGGACGAGGCGGTGCGCCTGACGCCGCCGATCAAGATGACGCTGGAGAAGGCGCTGGCCTACATCGAAGAGGACGAGCTGGTCGAGGTCACGCCGAAGTCGATCCGGCTGCGCAAGAAGCTGCTCGATCCGAACGACCGCAAGAAGGCCGAGCGCACCAAGGAAGCCGAGGCGGTTTAGGCGTTCGGCGCGCTGCGGGCTGCTACTTCACGCCTTTCAGGAACTTGTCGAGCACCGGCCCCCAGACCGGAACCGCTCCGCGCGTGCTGATCATCTGGTGGCCGTCGTCGCCGATCGGCGGCAACAGGTGGAAATCCGCGCGAGCTCCCGCGCCGCGATAGGCTGCCACCAGCCGCTTCGACAAATCCGGACCGAAAAAGCTGTCGTTCTCAGCGTAGAGCCAAAGTGTCGGGATCCGCGCCGTCGCGCCGAACGTCCGCGCGGCCGCCACCAGCCGGTCGGGCGCGCAGTTGCGTCCAGGAATATCGTTGACGCGGCCGCCCCGGCCCGGCGCAAACGCCACCACCGCCGCGACCGCCGGCGGATTGCGCGCGGCCAGCGCCAGCGCGCCCCAGCCTCCTGCCGATTGTCCGAACACGACCGCGCCCGAGGGACGCACGAACGTCTGCCGGGTCATGAAGCCGACAGCGGCTGCGATGCTGTCGGCGGCGGCGCGCCCGGCTTTCGCAAAGTCCGCATCGGCACAGCGGCCCTGGTACTCGAAATAGGGGCCGCCGGTTTCGCCATGGCCGGGCCGTTGCGGCACCGCCACCGCATAGCCGCGATCCACCAGCCATCGCGCCAGCAAGGCGAAGCGGGGCTGCCGGTACTGCGCCCGGCGCAGCTCGTTCTGAGTCGAGCCGTGCGCGATGACGGCCAGCGGGAACGGGCCCGGCCCCGGCGGACGAAACACCGCCGTCCGCATCATCGTCACGCCATCCTGTGCCGGAACGAGCCAGGGTCGGTCGCGAATCACCTCCCCGTCCGGACCCCGCGGAGCGGCCGAATTTTGCGCGCGGACCGATTCGATGCCGATTGCGAACGCAAAAGCCGCCACAGCACACAAAAACGCGCCGATCCGTGTCGCGATCGCCACATCCCGCGCAAATTCAGAGCTGTCGCCGGTTTTCACAGAATCGATTCGGGTCATCGGATCCGGGCGTTGCGAGTAATCCACACCGTTTACTGATTGTTAATCACGGGGCTTGAAGGGCGCTGAATCGCTTGCTCATATCTTTGCATGAGCACTGTCTTAATCGAAATTCGTCGGGCAAGGCCGTCCGACTCTTTGGCTGTGGCCGAGACTCACGACACGGCCTGGCGCGGTGCCTACACCGGCGTCATTCCCGGCGTCGAGCTTGAGAAGCTGGTCACGCGCCGCGGCCCCGAATGGTGGGACAGCGCAATCCGCAAGGGCAGCCGGATTTCAATCCTCGCCTTCGGCGACAAGGTAGCGGGCTACGCCAACTACGGCCGCAACCGGGCGCGCAGCCTGTTCTACGACGGCGAGATTTACGAGCTGTACCTGCGGCCGGAGTATCAGGGTCTGGGCTTCGGGCGCCGCCTGTTCACCTCGGCGCGCCGCGACCTGGCGCAGAGCGGCTTAAAGAGCCTCGTGGTGTGGGCGCTGTCGGACAACGAGCCGGCGGTGGAATTCTACCGCGCGCTCGGCGGCAAGGCCGTCGCACGTTCCTCAGAGCGGTTCGGCGACCGTACGCTCGAAAAGGTCGCGTTCTCCTGGGACTCCTGAATTCGGTCTTTCATCCCGTGCGTCGCGCCCGGCTTCGGCCGGGCTTTGTATTTCGGGCGCAGCTATTCGCCGTAGGGACCACTGAAGCCCGGGCCTTTTGCGCCCAGCACGACGGGCTTGTCCTTCGCGCAGTGGAAGCTTCGCGCCCGCTCGTCGGCGATGCGCTGGGCCAGTTCGTTGGCGTTCGGATTGGCGCGGCCGTCGACATAGCCGACATGGCAGACGCCGCCCGGCCCGAGCCGCGTCACCACCAGCACCTGGCCGCGCACCGGATTGCCGCCGTCGTCGGTCCGCGTCGTGTTCCAGCGCAGGATCGCCGCGAACGGCCGGGCCGGGTCACCGCTATCGCGTGCGATGCGCCATTCGATGGTCGTGCCGGCGCTGTTGAATGCCGCCAGCGTCTGCCGCGCCGCAGGTTCCTTGGCCGCGTTGACGCCGAAGCTGACATACGTGCGCTGGTCGCCGGCGCGCACCAGCACCGCGATGCCCGCGTGACCTGCGCATCGCCACGAGCCGTAGTCCTCTTCGGCGCGGCCGCGCGTATGCCGGCAGCGGCCGAGATCGAGCGGTGTGTAGACGCGTTCGATAGCGGCATGCGGAGACTCCTGCGGCTGCGCCGCCGATGGCACGGCAGTGCCGCAACACAGGACGAATGCAGCGACCCGTGCCCCGCGCATGGTCATACCGCCGGCGGCGGCAATCCTGCAGTGGCGCAGGCCGCGCGCACGGTGTTGACCATCAGGCAGGCGATGGTCATCGGCCCGACGCCGCCCGGCACCGGCGTAATCGCGCCCGCGACCTCGGCCGCTTCCGCATAGGCGACGTCGCCGACGATGCGGCTCTTGCCGTTTGCCGCCGGCACGCGGTTGATGCCGACGTCGATCACGATCGCACCCGGCTTGATCCAGTCGGCGCGCACCATCTCCGGGCGGCCCACGGCCGCGAACACCAGGTCGGCGCGGCGGCACACCGCAGGCAGATCGCGCGTGCGCGAATGCGCCACCGTCACGGTCGCGTTCTCGGCCAGGAGCAATTGCAGCAGCGGCTTGCCGACGATGTTGGAGCGGCCGATCACCACCGCTTCCATGCCGGTGAGCGACGCATGCACCGTCTTGGCCAGCAAAATGCAGCCGAGCGGCGTGCATGGCGCAAGCGCCGGCAGGCCCGAGGCAAGTCGTCCGGCGTTGACCGGGTGGAAGCCGTCGACGTCCTTGGCCGGATCGATCGCGTTCAGCACCGCCGAGGCGTCGACCTGCTCCGGCAGCGGAAGCTGCACCAGGATGCCGTGCACCGCCGGATCGGCGTTGAGCTGTTTCACCAGCGCCAGCAATTCGGGCTGGCTCACCGACGCCGGCAGCCGGTGGTCGAACGACCGCATGCCGGTTTCGAGCGTCACCTTGGCCTTGCTGCCGACATAGGATTCGCTTGCCGGATTGTTGCCGGCCAGCACGACCGCAAGGCCGGGCGTCAGGCCGTGCGCTTGCGTCAGACGCTTCACTTCGCCGGCGACCTTGCCGCGCAGGTCCGCCGCGATTGCCTTGCCGTCGATGATGCGTGCCGTCATGCGCTGCTTCTATCCACTGGTCGCATTTTCTGCGGCGAACCGGATTCCACTTCGCCGGAAAATGCTCTAGCGCACCGAAACGATCTTCTCCAGCGCCGCCGCAAGCGTTGGGCCGTGGCCCGTGACGGTCAGGCGCTTGACGCGCGCGGTTGCACCGGACACCAGCGCAACGTCGCGCCGTGGGACACCGGCGGCGTGGGCGATCAGCGCGACCAGCGCCGCATTGGCCTCACCCTCGCTCGCCGCCACGCGCACACGCGCCTTGAGCACGCATTGGCCGTCGGCGCGCCGCTCGATGCCATCGATGGCGTCGCGTCCGCCGCGCGGCGTCAGCCGCACCGTCACGGCGAGGCCGCCCGGCGTCACAGTCCAGGGGCGCGCCTCCGGCACGCCGTCAGAAGACGTTGGGCAGGATGTAGAGCGCGATCACGTAGCGCAGGAAAATGATGATGAAGATCGCGATGACCGGGGAGAGGTCCAGACCGCCCATATTGGGCATGAAATTGCGGATCGGCCGCAGCACAGGTTCGGTGATCCGGTAGAGGAAGTCCCCGATCATTCCGACGAACTGGTTGCGGGTGTTGACCACATTGAACGCGATCAGCCACGACAGGACCGCCGCCGCGACCAGCAGCCAGATGTAGAGTTGCAGGATCAGGTCGATGACCAGGAAAATTGCGCGCATGGACCCCGGCTTGGTTGAATCGGCCGACGCGGAACGTACCGGGTCGCCCGCGGGCAAACAAGCCGACACGGCCGCGCATGGCTGGACTTGACCGGACTGGCCGCCCGCCGACCTGGAATTCTTGACTCTCCTGACCGCCAGCCGTAAATGGCGCCCACTCGCTGCCGGGCCCGCCAGACGACGTTTGAGCCCGCGGTTGGGGCCGTAGCTCAGCTGGGAGAGCGCCTCGTTCGCAATGAGGAGGTCAGGGGTTCAAATCCCCTCGGCTCCACCAATCTTCGCGGCCATGGCCGCTTCGGTTGGCAAGCCAATCCGCGAAATTCGCCCGCCGAAGCCCAAGCGAAGGCGGGCTTCTCGTTTTCGGTCCATGCGGCCGGTCAGGCCGAATCCTTGGATTTTGCGGCCCCGACCGCGATCGGAATTTCCATCGTGCAGCGCAATCCTTCGGCGGCGAAGTCGAGCCGGGCGGTGCCCTGCAACTCGGCCGAAACGCTCCCCACGATGAACCGCGTCCCGAAGCCCTGGTGCCGAGGTGCGCTCACTTCGGGGCCGCCCTGCTCGCTCCACTCGATCCAGAGACGCCGCGTGGGGAGGTCGCCATCGCGGACGCGCCATCGGATCGCGATACGCCCGGCCGGGTTGGACAACGCGCCGTACTTCGCGGCGTTGGTGGTCAGTTCGTGGAGCGCCAGCGCCAGCGTCAGCGCGATCCGCGGCGCAACCGTGACCGCGCAGCCTTCAAGAGCGATGCGGCCCTCGGCTTCCGTCACATGCGGCAAGACCGACGCCGCGACCAGGTCGCGCAGGTCGGCGCTCGTCCAGTGGCGGCGCGTGAGCTGATCGTGGGCCTGGCTCAGCGCGATCAAGCGGCCTTCGAAGGCGCTGCGAAACTCCTCGGGCGTATCGGTCCCGCGCGCGGTCTGCGTCGCCAGCGACTGCACGGTCGCGAGCGTGTTTTTCACCCGGTGATTCAACTCGTCGATCAGCAATTTCTGCCGCTGCTCGAACTCACGCCGCTCGGTCACGTCCTGCACCACGCGTACGGCGTAGAGGAAACGGCCTGCGGCGTCACGCACCGTCGACGAACGAATCGCCACCCAGATCACGCGCCCGTCCTTGCGGATGAAGCGCTTCTCCAGCGAGTAGTCGCCGATCTCGCCTTCGACCTGCTTGCGATACATCTCCTCGTCGTTGTCGCGGTCGTTGGGATGGGTCGCATTGAATAGCCGCCATCCAAGCAACTCCTCGCGGGTGAACCCGATGATAGAGCAGATCGCCTCGTTGACCCGCATGAAGCGACCCTCGGCGTCGAGCTCTACGATGCCGATCGCGGCGTGCTCGTAGGTCGCGTTCCATCGTTCCTGCTGTTGCCGGAGGTCCTGGCGGCTGCGGTCGAGCGCCTCGATGGCGCGGTTGCGCTCGGTAACGTCCTGCAGGCACCAGATCGCGCCCCAGCGCCTGCCCTGCGAATCGAACAGCGGATCGATACTGACCAGGACCGAGATGCGATCTCCACCCGGCCGCTCGACAGTAATTTCCTGGTCGCGCACCGAAACGCCGGTCCGGAGCGATTCCGACAGAAGCGAGCGTTGCATGGCACGTCCGTCGGACGCGTAGAACTTCGAGCGGGCTGTGAATTGATCGTGGGTTTCGCCGGGCCGCGGCGCGCGGCCCCAGATTTCCACCGCGCGGCGGTTGAAGCGGACGACGCGGCCGTCCAGATCGCATATCGCGGTCGCGATCGGAAGCAGATCGAGAAACGTATCGGCGGCCCCCAACGCCTGGTCAGTCGGCGGCTGCGACGTCCCCGGCGGACTGCCGCCGGCGGTTGCATCCGCCGCGCGCGCGTCCAGCGCGCCGGCACTGTGCGCGGACAGCCCTCGGCCGGTCTTGGGAACGCTCATTGACGCACCATTGGCAATCCGGCGACGACGCCTTGCATTGCTGACCCCGGCCATGGTTCATGTCCGGCGCCGGGGGCATTTCCATGGCCCTGTTCGCGCGCCGCGGCAGGACCGTCCTTCCCGGCCCGGCCCGAAAGCCTATCATGTTTGGCGGCTCGCTCGCCCCCGCCAATGCCACCTCAATCGCCCGCGGCGGCGCGAGTTCCATGGCTCGCCCGGGCGCCCGCGGAACCGCATGACAGCAACCGAGGCGCAAGGCGACCCGATCTGGCGTCACCGGCCCTTCGCGCTCTACTGGGTTGCGAGGGTGTCCAGCACCGTCGCCCTGCAGATGCAGGCGGTGGCGGTGAGCTGGCAGATCTACGACCTGACCCGCAATCCGCTCGACCTCGGCCTCGTCGGCCTCGTCCAGTTCGTGCCGGCCGCGCTGTTCGTGCTGGTCGCGGGTCATGTTGCGGACCGCTACAACCGCCGCACCATCGTGCGCATCTGCTATCTGGTCGCGGCCATGGCCACGGCGACGCTGGCGTTCGGCGCCGCGGGCGGCTGGTCCACGCGCGAGTCGCTGCTCGCCATCGTGTTCGTGATCGGGACCACGCGCGCCTTCGAGCAGACCACGCAGACAACGCTGCTTCCGAACATCGTGCCGCTCGCAATGCTGCCGCGCGCCACCGCCGCCGCGGCGTCCGCGACCCAGCTCGCGGTGATCGTCGGGCCCGCAATCGGCGGGTTGATCTACGCGGTGAATCCGGTGCTGGTCTATGCGCTGTGCTGCACTCTCTACATCGGAGCGGCGCTGACGATGGGCTTCGTGCAGGCCGTGCGAACGGCGCCCGCGCGCGAGCCGATCAGCGTCGCCGTGCTGTTCGCGGGCTTCTCCTATATCCAGAACAACAAGCTGATCCTCGGGGCGATCACGCTCGATCTGTTCGCGGTGCTGCTCGGCGGCGTGTTCGCATTGCTGCCGGTGTTTGCGCGCGACGTGTTTCAGGTCGGACCGTGGGGGCTTGGCCTGCTGCGCGCCGCGCCGGGCGTTGGCGCATTGATTGCTGCGGTCGCATTGACCCACCGCATGCCGCGGCAATGGATCGGACGGATCGTGTTCGGATCGGTCGCGACCTATGGCGTCGCCATCGTCGCTTTCGCGCTGTCGACGTCGTTCTTGCTGTCGATCGGCCTTCTGGTCGTGCTCGGCGCGGTCGACATGATCAGCGTGGTGATCCGCATGACGCTGATCCAGCTTGAAACGCCCGACGCGATGCGCGGCCGCGTCAGTTCGGTGAACTCGCTGTTCGTGATCGCATCCAATCAGCTCGGCGATTTCCGCGCCGGCCTGATGGCATCCTGGATCGGAACGATCCCCGCCGTGCTGGTCGGCGGCGTCGGCACCCTGCTGGTCGTCCTGATCGGACGCAAGGCGTTTTCCGAGCTCTACAACGTCGAAAGCCTCGACACCTCGGCGCGGCGCTGATCGCGCGCTGCGTCGAGTCGAACCACCGCCGAAGGCACGCGCGGTGCAAGCCAGCCGTCGATAAAGCTCGACAGCCAGGCGCGGCAGGCGGCGTCGTGCAGCAGGCGGCCCTCGAAGTGGGCGTCGCGCGGCTTGGCGTTCGGCAGCGACATCCGCTCGTGGCCGCGCGTGGTCCAGCGGCACATGGTGGCGTGGGTGACGTCCATGTGGAATTGCAGCGCGTAGGCCGTACCGCCGTAGCCGAAGGCCTGCACCGGGAACGAGTCTCCCTCGGCCAGCAGATCCGCGCCGCGCGGCAGGTCGAAGCCTTCGCGATGCCACTGATAGACCTGCTCCGGCCACTCGCGGCACACTTCGCGCCCGGCGTCCGTCGGCTTGATCGGGTAGTAGCCGACTTCGGCGTGGCCTTCGGGATGCTTGTAGACCCGCGCGCCGAGATGGTGCGCCAGCATCTGCGCGCCGAGGCAGATGCCGAGGTACGGCTTGCGCTCCTTGAGCGGCACGCCGATCCAGTCGACCTCCTTGCGCACCACCGGATCGTCGTCGTTGGCGCTCTGCGGGCCGCCGAAGATCACGACGCCGGCGTGCCCGTCCAAAGTCCCGGGCAGGTCGTCGCCGAACCGCGGCCGCCGGACATCGAGCGCGATGCCGCGCGCTCTCAGCTCTTGGCCGACGCGGCCGGGAGTCGAAAGCTCCCCATGCAGGACGGCGAGGACCGGGAGGCTCATGCGGCAATTCGATTTGGCGCAAGAAGGATCATGGCGCGAACAAATGCAACCGGCGTGCCATTACACACCTATCCGGTTAACGCGCGATTGCAAGCGCAAGGGAGCCTGACGCCCATGCCGGCGGCACAGGGCTCGCCGCCGCGCCCCGGCGTACGTCACGTCAGCCGACGGGCCTGCCGCGCTTCCAGCATCGCCAGCAGCGTTTCGCGCGGCACGATCCGCGGCGCAAGCGCGGCCACGATCTTGTTGGCGATGCCCGGCACCACCATCCGCCGCCCACGCATCAGCCCGCGATAGCCGGCGCGGGCGACCCGGTCGGCGGGCAGCGCGAACGGCCGGGGCGGCTCCGCCTCGGCCACCCCGGCGCGGGCCTGGAAGCCGGTCGCAACCGGACCTGGACAAAGGCACGTCACCCGGATGCCGCGCGGCGCAAGCTCGGCGTGCAGCGCATCGCTGAACGACACGACGAAGGCCTTGCTGGCGTAATAGACCGCCGAACCGGGTCCGGGGATGAGTCCCGCGACCGACGCCACGTTGAGGATGCCGCCGCGGTGCCGCGCGAGGCTGTCGACGAAGGCCAGCGACAGGTCGGCAAGCGCGCGCATGTTGAGGTCGATCGTTGCGAGCTGCTCGTCGCGGTCGAGTGCGTCGGCGCGGCCGACCAGACCGAAACCCGCGTTGTTGACGACGTATTGCGGCTCCAGGCCGCGCGCGGCCAATGCGTTGCCGATCCATGCCGCGGCAGTCGGCAGCGTCAAATCGATCGCCAGCACCAGTGGCTCCGGCGCACCGGACGCCACGATTTCCGCGGCGAGCGCCTTCAGCCGCTGCTCGCGCCGCGCCACCAGCGCCAGGGCATGGCCGCGGCCCGCGAACACACGCGCCAGCGCCTCGCCGATGCCCGACGATGCGCCGGTGACGATGGTGACGGGATTCATGCGCCGCCTTGTCCGTGCGCGGCGGCGACGCGCTGACGCAGCGCGATACGCTCGTTCGACGACACACCGAGCAAATCGGCCGTGCGCCAGATCAGGTTGCTCTCGAATTCGGTCGCATTGCCGTCGGTGTACGCGATCTCCCACATCATCTCGACGGTCCGCGCGCGCGCCTTGTCGTCGAGCTTGCGCATGAGAAGGTGCGTAAACCGGTAAAGGTCGGTTGCCTCGCGCTCTACGGCCGTCGCCTGCTCGATCAGCTCCTGCGCCGCCGCGTCGTCGAGCGCGAACCGCCGCTGCAGCATGCCGGCCAGATTGACATGTTCGGGCTCCGACATCCGGCCGTCGACGGCCGCTGCATGCACGAGCAGCGCCGCCACCGCGACGCGGTAGTCGTCGTCGCCGAACGCATGCGCCGGTTTGCCGCCGCTCGAAAGGTCCGCGAAGAACTCCTTGATCGCCTGGAACACCCGCACCTCCGGTCGCGCGCCGAAAATCTTGCCGCTAGTGGAGCGGTTTTGACATTCGCTACCCGCCTGGCAGCAAACTCGCGAAGCGAATGTCAAATCCAATGCTTCACTGGCACTTGGATTTTGTCAGTGGTCCTTTGATTCTAACATTCGCAACCACGCCTGCTGAAACGGGATGCGAATGTTGGAATTGGACCACTAACGCGCGGCGCATAACAGCGTTCAGGATACGGCAGAATTCGGGAAGCCGGAGGTTCTAATTGATCGCGCGGCCCTTGCGCTGGCTCTCGTCGAGCAGACGCAGGTTGTTCTGGATATAGGGATTCTCCGGGTCCCGCGCCTGGGCGGCGCGGAGCGTGCTGCGGGCGCGGGCGTAATCGCCGCGCAGCATGTACGAGAAGCCCTGGTTGTTCAGGATTTCCGGCGTCGGCCCGGCGACCTTGATGGCCTGCGCGTAGGAGCGGTCCGCCAGGTCGAAGCGCTTAAGCCGGTCGTAGGACGCGGCCAGCCCCACCCAGGCTTCGGCGTCGCGCGGATGCCGCTCGACAGCGAGCCGGAAGTGACGCTCAGCCAGTCCGTAGCTGCCTTGCCGGAAATATTTCTTGCCAACGCTGACGTCGTCGTGCGGATCGCTGCCAAGGAGCTCGGGCGACAGCGGCGGCGGACCTGGCGGCGTGCCGGGCCGCGCTTCGATCGAACCGGTCACGTCGTCCGCTGGCGCGGCCGCCGGGAACGCCGGAAGCGAGTCGGTGAGCTTGCGGAAGGGATTGTCGGGGCCGGACGTGGTCTCGCAGCCCGCGAGCCAGACCAGGCCCACGGCCGCAACCGCGACCCGAACACCCCAAACACGCATCACCACACCCCGATGCCGATGCAGGCTAGGTGACGACGGTTAACAATTCACTCGCCCACACCACGCGCCGGGTCCATCAGCCAAGTGACTGAAATCGTGGGCCAATGTCGCGGCAGCCGCGCCGCTTGGCAGGGTTAACAGCGGACCGATAAGCTTGCCGCATCCGCTTGGGAGGACAACGACCATGACCGGACCGATCCGCGCCGCAGCAGCCGCCGCGCTCCTCTGCCTCGCCGCTCCGCCAGCACTTCACGCGCAGACGTTTCCATCGCGCCCGGTGACCATCATCGTTCCGACCACCGCGGGCGGCGGGACCGACATCATCGCGCGCCTGATCGGCGACCAGCTATCCAAGCAGCTCAACCAGGCCTTCGTGATCGAGAACCGGCCCGGCGCCGGTCTCGTGGTCGGCACCGTTGCAGCAGCCAAGGCGCAGCCCGACGGCTACACCCTGCTCGCGGGCCTCAACGGAAGCATGGCAGTGAACCCGAGCTTGTTCGCCAGCCTCGCCTACGATCCGATCCGCGACTTCACGCCGGTCGCGATGCTCGCCGACTATCCGTTCCTGGTGGTGGTGAACAACGACCTGCCGGCAAAGTCGATCAAGGAACTGATCGCGCTCGCCAAGTCCAAGCCCGGCCAGATCAACTACGCCTCGGCGGGCAACGGCACCGGCCAGCACCTGTCCGCCGAGCTGTTCAAGATGATGACCGGCACCGACATAGCGCACGTGCCCTACCGCGGCGCGCAGCCGGCCTATATCGACGTCATCTCCGGGCGCGTGCCGGTGTTCTTCGACAACATGTCGGGCGCGATGAACCTCGCCAAGACCGGCAAGGTGCGCGCGCTCGCGATCACGTCGAAGACCCGCTCGACGCTGATGCCCGACGTACCGACCGTGCACGAATCCGGCGTGCCGGGTTTCGAGTACCACACCTGGTTCGGCCTCTGGGCGCCGAAGAACACCCCGCGTCAGGTGGTCGAGCGGCTGCACGCCGAGGTCCGCAAGGCGCTGGCCGATCCGGCGGTGATCGCGAAGGTCGCGGCCACCGCGGGCGTGCCGTCGCAGATGCCGCTCGCCGACATCGAGCCTTACGTCAAGGCCGAGATCGGCAAATGGGCCGAAGTGGTCAAGCGCGCCGGCATCAAGGTGCAATAGCGCGAACCGTCTGCCGGCGGCGTATCCGCCTTTTCAACAGGCTTCCGGCGGGACGGCATGCGCTAACCCACGGGAAGTGCTACGGCCTCACTGTCATCGTCCCGTCATAATTCGTTGACCGGGGCATGGCCGGGGATGCGGTGGCCAAAAGCACGCTCGACAAGGACCTGAAAAAGGTCGTCCGGCTGGAGACCGCGACCTACGCGCTGGGGCGCTCGCTGGCCACGCCGGGCCTGCTGATCGTGTTCATGCTCGGCGCCATCGTGGCCGCCAGCCTGTCGATCGCGCCGGGCCCGCTCAATCATTTCGTCATCGTCGCCGCCGTGATCGCGGCCTACATGGCGCTCAACATCGGCGCCAACGACGTTGCCAACAACATGGGCCCCGCGGTGGGCAGCCGGGCGCTCACCATGGCGAGCGCGCTCGCCATCGCCGGGGTCTGCGAGGCGGCGGGCGCGATCCTCGCCGGCGGCGACGTGGTCAACACCGTCTCGCGCGACCTGCTCCGGCCCCCGCAGGACATGCGGGTCGAGCATTTCATCCTGGTGATGATGGCGGCGCTGATGGCGGCCGCGGCCTGGATCCATCTCGCGACCATCCTCGGCGCACCGGTCTCGACCACGCATTCCATCGTCGGCGGCGTGGTCGGATCGGGCGTCGCGGCCGCAGGCGCAAGCGTCGTCGACTGGGGCGTGATCGGCGCCATCGCAGCGAGCTGGGTGATCTCGCCGGTGATGGGCGGCTTGATCGCGGCAGCCCTGCTCGCCTTCGTCAAATGGACCGTGATCTACCGCGCCGACCGCGTCGCCGCCGCGCGCCGCTGGGTGCCGGTGCTGGTGGCGCTGATGGCCGGCACCTTCGCGATGTATCTGGTGTCGAAGGGGCTGAGCCGGGTCTGGCGACCGCCGCTGCAGATCGTGCTGCTGTTCGGCGTCGCCTTCTTCGCGCTGGGGCTGTTCGCGGCGCAGCCCTGGGTCCGCCGCCGCTCCAAGGGCATGGAGAACCGCCGCAAGCACGTGGCCGAATTATTCTACCTGCCGCTCGCCTGTGCGGCCGCTCTGCTGTCGTTCGCGCACGGAGCAAACGACGTCGCCAACGCCGTCGGCCCGCTCGCCGCCATCCTGTCCGCGGCGCAATCGGGTCTGGCCGACGCCGGAAAGGTGGCGCTGCCGCTCTGGGTGCTCGCCATCGGCGCGGTCGGCATTTCCATCGGGCTTGCGCTGTTCGGGCCGGGCCTGATCCGCACCGTGGGCGAGAAGATCACCAAGATGGACGCGATCCGCGCCTATTGCGTCGCGCTGTCGGCGGCGATCACGGTGCTGGTGGCGTCGGCGCTCGGCCTGCCCGTCTCGTCGACGCACATCGCCGTCGGCGCGGTGTTCGGAGTGGGCTATCTGCGCGAGTACCTTTCCAACACCGGCGTTCGGAACCTCGCGGTGCAGCCGCGCACGTTGTTCCTGAAAACCTCGCGGCTCAACAAGACGCCCGAGGAGGCGGTCGCCAACTACCAGAAGCGTGAGCGGCGGCGGCTGGTTCGCCGCCAGCACGTCGTCGGCATCGCCGCAGCCTGGGTCGTGACCGTGCCGGCCGCAGGCCTGCTGGCCGCCGGCATCTATCTCTTGATGCACAGGATCGTGGGTTAACCCGCCGCCGACAGGCGCCGGTGCAGCGCCTGCGTCATTTCGACAAGCCGCGGCTCCGACAGCAGGCGCATGGCTTCCGGCAGGATCGCCCAGTGCCGGTGGCGGTTGCCCTTCTCGCGCCAGTCTTCGAGCTGGCGAATCAGCCGCAGCGGATACATGTCGACTTCGATCACCGAGCGGCGGATGCCGACGGTCTTGAGCGTGCGGTAGCTGCCGAGCGGCGCGGTCTCGATGTCGCCCTCGATGCCGGCCTCTTCCAGCGCCTCATGCGCCGCGACCTCCCACGGCCGCAGCCCCTCGATCGGCGCCCCCTTCGGGTAGATCCAGCGCCCGGTGCGGCGCGACGTGATGAGCAGAAACACCGGCTGGCCCTGGACCAGGGCATAGGGAATGGCCCCCGACTGGCGCACGGCCTCGGGCGCGCCCGCACGCAGTGTCACCAGGTTGTTCCAGCGCTCGGCGATGTTCGCCAGCATTCGGGTTCCGCCTTCAACTCGAATCGCAGGCCGAATGTAGTCGATTGCCCGGCGCAGCGCACGCCGGCAGCGCCGCAGGCGTCAGTAATTCCCCACCATCAAGCGCACGAACACCGGCAGCAGGATGACCACGAACAGCACCGGAAAGATGCAGATCATCATCGGCAGCGCGAGCTTGGCCGGCAGGCTGTAGGCCTTCTCCTCGGCGCGCGACAGCCGCTTGTGGCGCATGTCGTCGGAATAGACCCGCAGCGCGTCGGTGATGCTCGATCCCAGCTCCTCGGATTGCTGGATCAGGGTCGCGAACGAGCGCGCCTCCTCAAGACCCAGCCGGTCGGCGAAATGCTCCAGCGCCTCGCTCATGGTGCGTCCGGCGCGGATTTCGAGGTTGGCCATATGGATGTTGGCGCAGAGCGACGGATAGCTGTCGCCAAGCTCGCGGCCGACCCGGTCGAGCGACGCCTCCATGCTCAGCCCCGCGTCGGCGCAGACCACCAGCAGGTCCATGAAATCCGGGAAGCCGGCTTGGTGCTCGTACATCCGCCCCTTGATGCGGCGATCGAGATAGACGCTCGGCCCGATGTAACCCGCGATGCCGCCGACGCCGACCAGCATCCAGAGCACCGGATCGCCCGGCTCGGCCGGCGCGAATACGAAGGCGAGCAGCGCCAGACCCACCGCCAGCGCGGTGCGGATCAAAAAGAACGCCGCCACCGCGCGCCCGTTGTAGATGCCCGCCTGCACCATGCGCCGGCGCAGCACCTTCATGTCCTCGCCGCCGTCGCCGTAGTGCTTGGACGTATAGTCCATCACCCGCTGCGCGGCCTTCAGACTCGAATGCCGCAGCGAGCGAGCGCCGCCCGGCGCGCCGAGCGGATCGGCCGGACCGATGTTGGCGGCGCGGCGGCGCACCGAGCCCTGCACGCGCACGACGGCCATGACGCTGAACGCCAGCGTGGTGGCCGCCAGGAACACCAGCAGCATCACCATCGTGCTGCTGCCGCCGTCCAGCATCTGCGCCGCAAGCTCCATCGGTCAGATCCTGAAGTTGACCATGCGGTACATGATGAAGTTGCCGACGCCCATCCAGGCGCCGGCAACGGCGAGCGCGATCTTGGTGATCTCCTCGTGCCAGACGCTGCCGTAGAACTCCGGGGTGATGACCTGCACGATCAGGAACATCACGATCGGCAGCGACGACAGGATCATCGCGGACGCGCGGCCCTCCGCGGCCAGGGCGCGGATTTTCCGCCGCATCTTGAAGCGCTCGCGGATTACCGCCGACAGGTTCTCCAGGATTTCGCCGAGATTGCCGCCGGTCGAGCTCTGGATCGCCACCGCGGTCACGAACAGCGGCAGGTCCTCCTGCCCGACGCGGTAGTAGAGATTGCGCATGCCGGTTTCGAGATCGGCGCCGTAGGTGATCTCGTCGGCGACGATGCCGAACTCGGTTCCGATCGGGTCGGGCATCTCGCGCGCCACCAGGCCGATGGCGATCGGCACCGGATGGCCCGCGCGCAGGCTGCGCACGATGATGTCGAGCGCGTCCGGGAACTGGGCGCCGAACCTCTTCTGGCGCCGGCCGCGCATGATCCGCAGCGTGAGATAGGGCAGCGCCGTGCAGCACAGCACCGCCGCCATCAGCGCTTCCGCGACATCGCCGCGCATCGACATCAGGCCGGAGAACACGAACAGCGCGCCGACGCCGACGTAGATCGCGAGCTTGCCGACGCCGAACGACAGGCCCGATTGCAGGATCAGCCGGTTGAGCGAGACCAGCGGCAGGCGGTAGTCGCCGGACTGGCTCAAGCCGCGCTCGCGGCGCAGCTGCACCAGCATCGCCTCGCGGTCGGGCTGGCCGTCCATCAGCTTCAGGCGGCGGTTGATGTTCTTGCGGTAAGAGCGCGTCGTGAAGAACAGCAGATAGACGCCCTCAAAGAACAGCACCGCCGCCAGCGCCGCGAACAGGTAGACCACGAGCGTTGCGTCGATCTCGAACGGCATGGACTCAGGCCTGCGCCCTCACAGCGGCTTGCTCGGATCGAAATGGCTCGCCGGGATCTTGATGCCGCGCGCGGCAAGCTCGCTCAGGAACCGCGGGCGCACGCCGGTCGCCACGAAATGGCCCTCGACCGTGCCGTCGTCCGCGGTGTTGGTGCGGACGAATTTGTAGATCTCCTGCATCTGGACGATGTCGCCTTCCATGCCGGTGATCTCGCTGACCGACGTGATGCGGCGCTTGCCGTCGGACAGGCGCTGCAGCTGCACGATCATGCGGATCGCGGCTGCGATCTGGCCGCGCACCGACGCGATGGTCATCGGCAGGCCGGCCATGCCGATCATCTGCTCAAGGCGCGAGATTGCCTCACGCGGATTGTTGGCGTGGATCGTCGCCATCGAGCCCTCGTGGCCGGTGTTCATGGCCTGGAGCATGTCGAAGGCTTCCTCGCCGCGGCACTCGCCGAGGATGATGCGTTCGGGCCGCATGCGGAGCGCGTTCTTGACCAGTTCGCGCTGGCGGATTTCGCCGTGGCCTTCGATGTTCGGAGGCCGCGTTTCCATGCGCGCCACGTGCGGCTGCTGCAGCTGGAGTTCGGCCGCATCCTCGATGGTGATCAGCCGCTCCTTCTCCGAGATGAAGGCCGACAGCGCGTTCAGCATCGTGGTCTTGCCGGAGCCGGTGCCGCCGGAAATGATGGTGGTGACGCGCGCCTTCACCGCAGCGGCCAGAAGTTCGGCCATCTGCGGCTTGATTGCGCCGATCTCGACCAGCTTGGTCAGGCTGAACGGCTTCTTGGAGAACTTGCGGATCGAAACCAGCGGCCCGTCGACTGCGATCGGGCGCACCGCGACGTTGACGCGCGAGCCGTCGAGCAGGCGCGCGTCGCAAAGCGGATGCGATTCGTCGACCCGCCGGCCGACCGCTGCGACGATCTTGTTGACGATGCGCAGCAGATGCGCCTCGTCCTTGAACCGGCAGGCGACCGGCTCGAGCAGGCCGCCGCGCTCGATATAAGTGCATTCGTGGCCGTTGATCAGGATGTCGCTGATCGAGGGGTCCTTGAGCAGCGGCTCCAGCGGGCCGAGGCCCGTCATCTCGTCGAGGATTTCGGAAACGAACTCGTCCAGTTCCTCGGTGTTGAGCGCCAGCCGCTCGACCACGACGTACTGCGTCACGAGCTGCCGGATGTGCCGGCGCATCTCCTCTTCCGGCAGCTTCTCCAGCGCCGAAAGGTTGATCTCCTCGATCAGCCGGCGGTGCAGGCGCACCTTGGCGTCGAGGAACTTGCCCGACAGCAGCGGGCTTGCGGGCTCGGCCGGGAGTTTCTCCGGCGCAGGCGTCGCCATCACCGTCCACGCCATGCTGTCCGGCGTCGCGGGCGCGTCGGCGGCCGGCAGCGGCTCGGGCGCCGCGGAGCGCCGTGCGGTGAAGCGTCCCGACATGCTCAGTCCTCGCTCATCGGCACGGTCACTTGGCAAACGCCGCGCTGAGTTTCTTGACCAGACCCGCACCCTGCGCCGCCTGCGGCCGCGCCGCGGGCTGCGGCACGACCAGCTTTCTGAGCTGCGCGGAAATGGCGTTGCCGCTCTTCACTTCGTCGAGCGGCACGCCGCGGTCGATCGCCTCGCGCACCAGCCGGTAGTCGTTCGGTATGGTGCCGGCGAGGTCTCCGCCAAGCGCCTGTTCGAGGTCGGACTTCTTCAGTCCCGGCGCGAACATGCGCTGCTCGAAGCGGTTGACGATCACCTGCGGATTCGGGCCGTCGCCCAGCCGCTCGCGGATCGCGGCGACGAGCTGGCGCGTGTGACGCAGGCTCGGAACCGTCATCTCGCTGACGATGAACAGGCGGTTGGTCCCGAGCAGCACGCTGTCGGTCCAGGAGAACCAGGTGCGCGGCATGTCGATCACGACGTAGTCGAAGTGCGACGACACGAGATCGAGCAGCCGCGTGACCATGTCGGGATCGAAGGTGCGCATTTCGGCCGGCCGGTTCGGCGCGGCGATCACCGCGAGCCCCGACGCGTGATGCGACAGCATGATTTCCAGAAGCTGGCGGTCGAGCCGTTCCGGGCGCGGCTCGATCTCCTTGAGGTCGAGGCGCGGTTCGAGATCGAGATAGTCGGCGCAGGCGCCGTGCTGGAAGTCGAGATCGACCAGACAGGTGCTGGCGCGGCCGCGCGGGCCGCTGTCGAGCAGCAGCATCGCGGTCTGGATCGCGAGCGTGGTGACTCCCGCACCGCCGACCGCCGGCAGGAACGTGTAGATCTGCGCCTCGGACGACTCCGACCCGGAAGGCCGCGAGACGCGGGCGCAGGTGCGCACCAGTTCGACCGGCTGGACCGGCTTCACCAGGAAGTCGGCGACCCGCATCTGCATCAGCCGCCGCGCCAGTTCGGCGTCGAACGTCTGCGTGACCACGATGACCGGTGGCCAGGTTCCGACCCGCGACATCAGGCGCTCAAGCGCCTGGATTTCGTCCTCGCGGCCGCCGTCGAGGTCGATCAGGACGACCGACATGCCCGCCACGTCCAGCCCGTCGCCGACGTCCCCGACGGTGCCGGACGCGATCCGCAGATCGATCATCGAGCTCGCGCCGAACGTCGTGCGCACGGCATGCTCGAACGCGGTGTCCGCGGTGATCGCGGCCACGCCGGTACGGTCGCCATGAGTCGCAGGCCGGGTCATACGCATTGCTTGCTATCGCGCGCTCCGCGATTCCTTACTTGGTCTGGCCGCCGCTTGGCGCCGAGGCGGCCTGTGCGTTGGACGTCGACTGCGCGGCCTGCTGCGCCTGGGCATAGGCCGCGGAACTGGTGGTCGCGTTGACCGGCGGGATGATGCGCCCGGTGCGATAGCGTTCGGAGGCGGTCTGCGCCTTCTCGCCGTTGTAGGCGATGTCGCGCCGGCCGCTGGAGGGCGGCCACGGATCGATCACCTGCGTGACACGGTTGGCCGCCATCGCCTCGCCGGTGTGAAGCGAAAGGGTGTCGCGGCGGGCCGTGTAGGTCTCCGAACAGCCTGCCAACGCCGCTCCCAGCGCCAGTGCTGCGGCGAACGTCCTATTTGCGGGCCGAAACCACACGGGCGCCTCCCTTCGGCAGGTCGAGCATGTGACCGGTGAACTCGCGCGGCGGCAGGCCCGCATGCAAGCGTGCGGCGGCGCGGCTGACTTCGGTCTTGCCCATCAGGAACAGGTCCTTGTCGTTGGGCGGCAGCGTGCCGTCGAGCGGCGTCTTGATGACGTCGCCGGGCCGCGCCGGGCGCACCAGGCGGGGCGTGACGATGATCGCCAGATCGGTTTCCCGCTTCTGGTACGACGTGCTGCGGAACAGCGTGCCCAGCACCGGAATGTCTCCGAGCCACGGCAACTGGTTGATCTGGTTCTGGCCGACGCTCTGCAACAGGCCGCCGATCACGAAGCTCTGCCCGTCGCGCAGCTCGACCGTGGTCGAGGCCCGGCGCACGATCAGCGGCGGGATCGACTAGCCCTGGATCTGCACCGGCCTGGTGTGATCGAGCTCGCTGACTTCCGGCTCGATCTTCATGTTAATCAGCCCGTCGCCCAGCACCGTCGGCGTGAACGCAAGCCCGACGCCGTAGCGCTTGTACTCGATCGTCACCGAGCCGAGCGTGCCCGGCACCGGCACGGGATATTCGCCGCCGGCCAGGAAGCTCGCGGTGTCGCCGGACAGGGCGACGAGGTTGGGCTCGGCCAGCGTCCGCGCCATGCCCTTTTCTTCCAGCGCGTTGAGCGCAACGTCGATCGACGTGCCATTGGCGAGCAAGCGGCCGATCATGAACCCGAACGGCGAGCCGCCCGACAGCACGCCCGCGGCGACCGTCGAGGCGCGCAGGACGTTGGCATCGTTGCGGCCGCCGGAAGCGATGTTCGGATTCTTGAACACGTTGTCGCCGGACGGCGTGATCGGGAGATCGGTTGTGGACTGCCGCATCCCGACGTTCGACAGGAAACGCCCGCCGTGCGTATGCCACTGCACGCCGAGATCGCGGCCGGCATTGCGGTTGGCTTCGACGAAGCGCACCTCCAGCATGACCTGCTGCGGCTGCAGCACCTGGACGGAATTGATGACCTCGGGGCCGAACTGCTTGGCGATCTGCACCGCCTTGTCCACGGTCGGGCCGTCCGGCGCGGTACCCGACAGCATGATGCGGCCGTTGACGGCGCCCACGCGCAGGCCGGCATGCGGGAACCGCTTGCGGATTTCATTCGCCAGCAGCGAGGTGTCGTACACCACCTCGACGTCGAACACGCCGATCAGCTTCTTGCCCTCGGCATAGACCGACACGCGGGTGGTGCCGTTCTTCTTGCCGAGGATCGAGAGCGAGCGGTCGGTCAGCGGGTTGACGTCCGCCACCTCCGCATCGCCGACCGTGACCTCGACGAAACTCGTGTCGGTGCGCACGTCCTCGGTCTTGCCGATATAGACCGACACCGTCGCCGTACGCTTGGCCTGACCGACCTGGATCGTGCGCTGCGCCGCCGCCTCTCCGGCGAAGCACACAACGCCGATCGCGGCGATCAGCGCCGCGGCAGCCAGCGAGCCGAAGCGCGAGCCGCGTCGCGCCTTCTTGTTGCTGCTCATGTCCAACTCCCCACCCATCTGTTTGACTTCCCCAAACTCATTGCCGGCCGTCAGCGGTCCCCAGCCACCGCAGCCTGCAAACCGGCGCCTTCCGCCGGAACGCTGTATTCCTCGCGCGTCGACGCGCGGCGCACCGCGACCGTCACCATGCCGGCATTGCCGCGTTCCCTGGCGGTCGGCGTGCTCGTCACGCCGAGATCGTTCAGCGTGAGGCGGCGCGTGAACTCGCTGCTCGCTTCGCCGGCCTTGCGCAACATCAGCGACAGGCTGCCGACCGACGCGCTGAGCGACAGCTTCTGCGCGCCGATGGCGTCGACCTCGAGTGTCACGGCCTTCACGACCGTCGGCTTCTCGGTGCGCTCGTCGGCGACCTGATCGATCGCCAGCACGCGCGCGTTCTGCAGCACCACGTCCGACGTCGCGTTGGTCTTGTCGGTCTGCCGGGTCAGCGCCACGTCGACACGGTCGCCCGGCAGCACGAAGCCGCCGACGCCGTCGACGTCGTTGACGCGGATGGTCACTGCCTTGAGCCCGTCGCGCAGCAGCGCCGACAGCGTCGCGCGCTGGCCGGGGCCGGTAATCTTGGCCGCGAGCACCGGCTCGTTCGGCTCGATCGAGGCGAGCGCCACGCGGCGGCCGTGCGACATGACGTCGGCGATCTTGGCAAACGCGCCGGCCGGCAGCGCATTCGCGGGCCACGGCGTTTCGCGCAGGTGATCCGCCGCCAGCGTGTTGCCGTAGCGCAAGGGCTTCGCCGCAACCACGACGGTCGCCACCGGCGTCTGCTTCTTGTTGGCTTCGAGGCTGCGCATACGCTGCTCGGCTTGGCTGTTGAGCCAGGACTGCGCGACGAAGACCGCGAGCAGGCCGAACACGACTGCAAAAGCGATCATCACGACGGTGCTGGTGCGCACGGCTGAAGCCCCCGGATTGACGCCCGAAATTCTTGCCTTGTTGTCGGGGCGAATATCGCGATGGGGTGGTGTTGATTTGGTGAAGCGCGGCGCGCAAATACCGCCATGCTGAAGGAGGATTGAATTGGTATTGTTTATGAAAGGTGCAGCGGTGCGCGCGCCTTTGATTCAATTGGAATTGTCGCGGGAAGGAACGATAAACCCTAACCGATTTCGCAACATCGGCGCATGCTCGCAGCATCGCAAAGCCGCGCAGTGCGCGCGCGCCATGAGATGGCTAACCCGCGTTAAGCATGGTCATACGCGCGCAAAGCCGCGCGGAAACGAATGCAGGCTGACGAAGCCGCGCCCGGTGATGACGCCAAGCTCGCCGGTCTGCACGCCGGCCTTGCCGTCGTGCGTCACCACATTGGGCTGCACCACGAGCGTCTGATTGAGCTGGAACGGCGTTTCGGGGAGCGGTCCCGCGGGGCGGCTCGCCGAACCCAGGATCGGCTGCAGGTAGCCCCCGCCGAAGCCGTGCACCAGATCGTCGATGATGGTGAAGCCCGCGTCCTCGATCACCCGCGCGGCCTCGATGACCTGCGCCGGCAGCACGCCGGGCTTCAGCACGGCGGTCACCGCCTCGAAGGCCGCATAGGCGGCGGCGTGCAGCGCCCGGTAGAGCGGCGTCGGTTCTTCGCCGACCGCAAAGCTGCGCAGCACCTGCCCGCCGTGGTCCCAGAAGTGCGCCGTGATCTCGGACACGACAACGTCGCCCTTCTGCACCGCGCGCGGCATCGGAAACTGCCGCGGTGCGGCGAGATCGGAGCGATGCATCGACGTGGCGCCGATGAAGTGGATGACGGTGCCGCCGCCGTGGCCGACGTAGGCGCGCTCGATTGCGTTGCCAAGCTCGCGCTCGTTGACGCCCGGCCGGATGGCGTCGCGCAGGCCCGCCATGCCGGCGTCGCTGAAGGCCGCGCCGATCCTGAGCCAGTCGAGCTCTTCTTCGGACTTCACCGCGCGCATGCGTCCGTAGGCGCGGTTGAGGCTTGCGACCTTCCCGAACTTCGCAGACAGCGCCGCGTGCTGCTCGAACGGCATCGGGCCGATGACCGCGACCTTGTCCGGCATCGCGCCGCGTTTCGTAAGCGTGTCGACGACCTTGCGGATCGACGCCTCGCCGCCCCATTCCACCGTCTCCGCATCCGCCGCGAACCGCCGCGCCAGCGGCTCGTGATTGACGTATTGCACGAACATCGCGTCGGGCAGGCCCGGCGTGAACACGCCCAGCGCCTCCGCCGTGACCGGCCATTGCGTCAGCCACTGCACCGCCGAGCCGGTGCGGTTGTAGCCGCAGAACACCAGGTGCTCGGCGCCGGCCTCGGCCATCGCGGCGGCGACCAGATCGCGCCGCCGCTTCATCTCGGCGGTGGAGAAACGCGGGATTTCGGCATCGAGGAGAGATTGGAGGTGCGGGGGAAGCGCGATCATGGCGGCCTCGCGTGTCCCGGGCGCAGCGCAGTGCGAAGCGATGCGCTGCAGACCCGGGACCCAGCTTGCTTCTTTACCGATCGGGGTCCCGGATCAGCGGTGCATCGCTGTCGCGCCGCACCGCGTCCGGGACACAGCCCCTATTTTCCCGCCGACTTCGGCAGCGCCACGATCATGTCCAGTTCGATCCGCGCGCCGGGCGACGAGAGCTGGTTGATGCACACCGTGGTCGAAGCCGGCAGCCAGTCGCCGAAATAGGCGTGCATGGTCTTGTGCATGGCGTCGGCCTCGCGGAAATCGGTGAGATACTTCGTCACCTTGATGACGTCCTTCCAACTCGCGCCGACGCTGTCGAGGATCGACTGGATCGCGTTCATCGCGTTCTTCGTCTGCTCCTCGATCGAATGCGGGTGGATGTGCTCGTGATCCTGGTGCGGGTGGTTGTGGTAGAGCGGCGACGAGGTCGCGCCCGACAGGAACATCAGGTCGCAGGCGCCGACGATCTTGATGGCGGGCGCATAGGGCATTTTGTGCGCCTGCGAGGGATCGGGATGCACCGCTTCGAGCTTGAAGGTCGATTCCGGCTTGGTGTTCACGTTCATGGCTGGTCTCCGTTCGTTGGAGCAAGCGTAGCGCCCTGATAGACTGGCGCAACCGCGATGACGCCCAACCGCGACGATGACCATGCGCCGAACCGTTTTCCCGATCGCTCTCCTGCTCGCCGCCGGAACCGGCGCGGCGCAGGCGCAGCCGTCGGTCGAGGCGTTCTACCGCGGCAAGAAGATCGAGATGGTGATCGGCTATTCGTCCGGCGGCACCTACGACCTTTACGCCCGCCTGGTCGCCCGCCATCTCGGCAAGCACATCCCCGGCCAGCCGCTGATCGTGCCGCGCAATATGCCGGGCGCGGGCTCGCGCACGGCCGCAACCTGGCTCACCAGCATCGCACCGCGCGACGGCACCGTGCTCGCCACCGCCGACCAGTCGCTGTCCTTACAGCAGGCCGCGGGCGACACGCGGCTGAAGTTCGACACCACCAAGTTCGCCTACATCGGCAATCCGAACGTGGAGAACAACACCACCGCCGTCTGGCACACCTCGGGCATCAAGACCATCGACGACGCAAGGTTGCGCGAAGTGACCATGGGCGCGACCGGCGGCTCGACCTCGTCGCAGTATCCCAAGGCGATGAACGCGCTGCTCGGCACCAGGTTCAAGATCATCGTCGGCTATCCCGGCGGCAACGACATCAACCTCGCCATGGAGCGCGGCGAGGTCGAAGGCCGCGGCTCGAATTCCTGGGCGTCGTGGAAGGCCACGCGCCCGCAATGGCTCGCGGAGAATAAGATCGTCATCCTGGTGCAGATCGGGCTGAAGAAGGCGCCCGACCTGCCCGGCGTGCCGCTGCTGATGGACCTCGGCGCAAACGACGCCGACAAGGCGCTGCTGCGGGTGCTGTCGGCCTCGACCCAGATCGGCCGCCCGATCTTCACCACGCCCGAGGTGCCGGCCGAGCGCGTGGCGGCGTTGCGCGCGGCGTTCGATGCCATGATCCGCGATCCGGCCTTTATCGCCGACGCCAAGCAGGGGCACTTCGAGCTGGACCCGGTTCCGGGCGAGGCGATGCAGAAGCTCGTATCGGAGATCGTCGGGACGCCGAAGGATCAAAGCGAGCGGTTGAAGAAGATCATCGAGTAGGCGTTTCTCATGACATTGAAGCAGGCGCTTGCGATCCTTGTCGCAAACAAATCGGCCGTCGAAGGCTCGTTCCTTCACGCGCTGCATGAGCGCGATACGTTCGACCGCGCACGCTGCCGGACGCTGATCGATGCCATGGCGGTCATCGCGGGCGCGAAGCCGAGATTGCGCGGCAGGGACGCGGGTCCGGCTGCGCTGCACGTCTACAAATATATCTTGCGGCGAATCGTCTTCCACTTCGATCCGAACGACAGCTCGGTGGTTCGCCGGCTTCCCGCGAAACATCTGGCGGACTATCTCGAATGCCTGGACTGGGTGTTCGCCCCGGTCATCAACGGCAAGCCGGGATATGGGGCGCTGCCGGATTTCGATCATGGATTGAAGAATGCGCCGAAGGCCGGGCGCAAACGCCTGGCCCGCCGGGCTTCCAGGCGGCGCGCATAACCGGATTTCGCCGCTGCTTCATTCGCGCTACGATTATTCAATCTGCTCTTACGACGTGTCGGAGACAAACGCCCATGGACATCGCCCTCTACTACGCCCCGATCACCTGCGCGCTCGCGCCTTACATTACGCTCACCGAGGCCGGCGCGAAGTTCGAGGTGCGGCCGCTGAACTTCCGCAAGAACCAGCACAACTCGCCCGAATACCTGAAGATCAATCCCAAGCACAAGGTCCCGCTGCTGATCGTGGACGGGAAAATCCTGAGCGAGAGCATCGCAATCCAGACCTTCATCGCGCGCACCTTCCCGCAGGCGAAACTGCTGCCCTCCGACCCGTGGCAGGAGCTTCAGGCGATGTCGATCATGTCGTGGTGCTCGGGCGGCATCCATCCGTTCCTGGCGCGCACCAACTCGCCGCAGCGGGTGTGCGACGTGCCCGGCACCGAGGACAGCGTCAAGAAGATCGCCGCGGCGAACCTGATGGAGCTGTTCAAGATCGCCGACGACATGCTGGCGGGCCGAGAGTTCTTCTTCGATCACTTCACCGCGCCGGACGCGCACTTTTTCTGGTGCCAGCGCAGAGCGCGGCAGTTCGAACTGGACCTGTCCGGGTTCAAGAACATCGGCGCGCATTTCGACCGCATGCTGTCGCGGCCAAGCGTGCAGAAGGTCTATGCGTTCGAGAAATCGGTGCAGGAGGAGTTCGCCAATGCGGCGTAGCCGCTCGCGCACACGGCAGGTACCGAGAATCAGCAGCCCTTCACGCGTAGAAGTGCGATGGGTCGACTTTTATCTGCAAAGGGAAATTAGCGTCGCCGTCCAAATATCCGTTGGCGAAAATCGCTATTCGCCATTCGTCCTGCTCAATGAATGGCGAAACGGGATCCTTACGTAGAACATCAGTGTCCAAGGGGTTCAAGTACAAGGGCGGATTTTCGCATAGCTGAATGGCTGCGCTGCCGATTGTTGAGCGTGACAAACATAGTGAAGTACGCTGATACGACACGGAGCCGTATCGATAGCCGTTGCACCGTATCAACGATGACGCGCGATACAGAACTTCGGCACTGAGCTTGGACAGATTTTTGATGCCAAAAGTGTGTCCGCCAAATGCGCGGATTTGTTCGGCCGAAATGCTGCTTCCATGGAGGGAAACTATGTAGTGAGGAACAATTTTCTGTCCAATGGCTCCAGGTCCAAATATTTGAATGCTCGGACCATTTTCAATCTTGAAAGACATTGGAATTGTCGGTCGGCTCGAATTGACGCCCTCAGATGTGTCGACACGGGATTGGTCTTCTATGTTTCTATAGTAGGCGTCTGACCTCAACCACAACGATCCATGTTTGAGAGTTGCATCGTACACATCGGCGTTGGTTGTCCTGAAAAGGATAGGCTCCCCAAAGTCTGCTGATATCCTCATATTGGAGCTCCGTGGGCGCGCGCCTCATCACTCCCTCGGCAGCTCGCCCTTGTAGTTCTTGTCGTAATACTCAGCCCGCATCCGGTTTTCGACGCCCTCGCGGATCAGCCGCTCGTCGTATTCCTTCTTGATGAAGGGATCCTCCATCCAGTACGGGATCGCGCTGCCGCCCTCGGGAATATCCATCGCCGTGTAGTCGATGTGCTGCTCGCCCGGTGGCCCCGGCTCTCGGCCCGGATTGTGCGGGCCGAACCATGCCGTGAGTCGCAGCGGCTCCTTCGACGCCCCGAAGTGCTGGTGGAACCAGCGCGCGCCGCCCGGCGCCGCCGACACCATGCCCACCGGCTCGTAGTCGACGCGCTTGATGTTCTGCGTCTTGCCGGTCGCCCACGGATTGACGCCGTCGCGCTCCGGCCACGAATAGGTGTAGCCCTTGCCCTTGATGCAGATCAGCACGGCGGCGCTGGTGTGCGCATGCGCCTTGGAGTAGCGGCCGTTCTCGTGCTGGCCGATCCAGAGATAGAACGTGTTGCCGGTCATAAACGGCTCGACACGGCGGAAGCCCGGCGAGCGGCGGTTGTCGAGCGGCAGGTCGCAGTTGACGATATCGGGCACGAAGTTGGTGCGGCGCATGGCGAGCCCGCGCACCGGGTCGGGCTCGATGTCGTCCTTGTACTTGTAGAAGTCGTCGGCGCCCGAGAAGCGGTCGCGGAACTGGTACGGGTTGTCGAACACCGCGCCGACGTTGTTGACGAGGTTCATCACGTTCGGCGCCGTGGTGCCGGCGAGCAGCAATGCCGGCGACGAACTCGCGTTGACGATGCGGTGCATCGCGTTGACGGGGATCGAGAACAGCGAGTTCTTCTGCCACTCGAACACGTGGCGCTTGTTGTCGCCGTCGAGCCAGACTTCCGTCGTGCCGCGGCCTTCGACGACAAAATAGATTTCCTCGTAAAGATGCTTCTCGGGGTTGAGCGCGCCCGCGCCCGGCACCTCGACCACGTAGCAGCCCCATTTGCCTTCGGTGCCGTGGAGCTGGATGTAGGTGCCGCGGCCGCCGGTTCGTTTCCACGGCGCAAGCGGAAGGTTCTGCACCTTGCTCACGCCGATGTCGCGGAACACCGGGATGCCTTCGGACTCCATGAAGTTGTCGTAGGGCGTCTTCGGCCGGCCGAACTTGCCGAAGCCCGCGCGCTTGCCGCCGGTCGGCTCGTGCCAGTGCACCTGGCCGGGGACGTCATGCATGAAGGGGCTCCAAGATTGCGGATCGGGCAGTGCGCTCCCTCCCCCTGAAAGGGGGAGGGTTGGGGTGGGGGTCTGGACTGGCGAATGCGCCGGCGGTGGCCGTTGACCCCCACCCGGATCGCTTCGCGATCCGACCTCCCCCTTTCAGGGGGAGGTAGAAGTGGGCGTGGCGCGGCCCGCCTTCACGCATGCTCTTTCTCCTCCGCGGCAACACCCTTGCCGCCCGCGCCTTCGAGCTCCGCCGCGTAAGCGCCGTCCATCTTCGAGGTCAGGCCATTCTTGGCGAGCTCGGCAGCGAATTGCCGGCGCGTCTCCGGCTTCTCGTCGCGATAGTCGATCTGGTCGCCGCCGGCCCGCTTGCTGATCCAGGCCTTCGGCACGCCCTGCGCATTCCTGATCGCCACGCCCTCGTGCTTGAAGGCGAGATAGCGCGCCGGCGTGGTGCCGGTGTTGAAGTGCTGGTGCATCCACATGTTCGGCGGCACGATCATCGTGCCGACCTCCCACTTGTAGTAGCGCGGCTCGTCGCCCTCCGGCCACATCAGCGAGTAGCCTTCGCCCGACAGGATGATGACGTGCGCGCCCGGTCCGTGCGCGTGCGCCTTCTTGTAGGTGCCGATCGGAAACTGCGAGATGTGGCTGTTGAGCGAGGACTTCGCGAAGTTGAAGCGGATGTGCCCGCCGCCCGCGCCGCGCTCCTTCGCCGAAATCAGCGGCAGGTTCACCGCGTCCGGCACAAAGTTGGTCGCGAGCAGGAAGCCCTTGGTCTCGTCCTTCGCGGAGAAATAATCCGGCTCGCCGTTGAAGCGGCCCTTGAAGTCGTAACGGGTGCCGAAGATGAAATCCAAGTCCTCGTAGAGGTTGATCACGATCGGCGCGTTGGTCACCGACACGAAGCGCGCAGGCTCCCGGCCCGAGCCGTTGAAGTGCCGATGGTGACAATTGAGCGGGATCGCGAACAGCGCGCCGGCCTTCCACTCGAACGTCACCCGCTGGCCCGCGTCGTTCCACACGCTGGTGGAGCCGCGGCCGTCGAGGATCATGATGGTTTCCTCGAACAACTGCCGCTGGGGCGCGAGCGATTGGCCCGGCGGGATTTCGCAGACGTAGCAGTCGTTGGAGGTGCGCGAGGCCTCGTGGTTCATGAACACGCCGCGGCCGCCGCGGCGCGGCCAGGGCTTCAGTTCCACCGTGTGCAGGTTCTGCACATAGGTCGAGCTGATCAGGTCGAGTCCCTCGCTCTTGACCCAGCGGGTGTATGGCGTCTCCTTTTCGGCGGCGAATTTCTTCGCCAGGTCCTCGGAAACGATGGCGTCCTTGGCCATCCTTCTCTCCCGTGATCGCATTCGGGCGCGGGTCGCGGTCCCGCGACTCGACGCACGATCCCGACGATACCGCGCTTTGGGCAGCGCCGCCCGCCGGCTTCGCGCCGGACGCTAGCACCGGCGGCGGGACCGCCGCAAATAGCGGCAGCATCGTGCGAATTTCGCTTCCGGCCGATCCGCGCCGGACGGCCCGCCGGGTGACAACGCCTTGCCCAACGTGCCAAGATTGCAATGGGCAAGAACGACAAACGCGGCCGGAACGGTCCACGCCCCGGAGGAAACGCCTCGATGTCCAGCCAGACCAAGTCTGTGCCTGAAGCCCGGACGCCCGGCGCCAAGCGCGCCGGGGCGGGCGAATACCTGTTCGACCTCGCCAAGGTGAACCACATTCTCGGCGGACCGGACTACTCGACCGCCAACGGCGCCTGCGTCGAGGGCGACCGCATGATCGTCGGCCTGATGCGGATGCCCGCCGGCACCGGCGCGGAGGTGCATTCGCACCCGAACGAGCAATGGATCTACGTCCTGCAGGGCACGTTCAAGGGCGAAATCGATGGCAAGACCTTCGTCGCCCAGCCCGGCACCGTGGTTTACGTCCCGTCCAACGCCATGCACTCGGGCAAGGCGTCCGATGACGGCGATGTGGTGTTCTTTACCGTCAAGGATGCGTCGCACAGCCTGCACGGCATCAAGGCGGCGTGACAACGAGCGAATCCAAAGGGGAGGAATTCATGAAGAAGCTGACACTGGCACTGCTTGCGGCCACCTGCGTCGCGGCTGCGGGTCCCGCGATGGCGCAGGACAAATATCCGTCCAAGCCCGTCCGGATCATCGTGCCATACGCGCCGGGCGGCGCCACCGACATCACCTCGCGGCTGTTCGGCGAGCAGCTCAAGAACATCCTCGGCCAGCAGGTCGTGGTCGAGAGCAAGCCGGGCGCGTTCGGCATCATCGCCATCGAACAGATGGCGCGCTCCAATCCCGACGGCTACACGCTGATGGTCGGCAACGTCTCGACCAACGCCATCACGCCGGTGCTGTTCAAGAGCAAGTTCACGCTCGACTATGAAAAGAGCGTCACGTCGGTGTCGCGGCTGGTGATCTATCCGTCGTTCCTCATCACCACCACCGCCAACTTCAACGTCGGCAGCGTGAAGGACCTGGTCGACTACGCCAAGAAGAATCCGGGCAAGGTCCGCTACACCAGCGCGGGCGTCGGCTCGTTCCCGCACTTCGACATGGAGGTGTTCGCCCGGAGAGCCGGCGCCGACATGGTCCACATCCCCAACAAGACCGGCGCCGCCGGCATGATCAACGATCTCGTGGTCGGCGACGCGCAGGTCGCGATGCTGAACGCGGCGAGCGGCGCGGCGATGATCCGCGCCGGCAAGCTGCGCCCGATCGCGGTGCTGGCCGAGCAGCGGCTCAAGGACTATCCGGACGTGCCCACGCTCGCCGAAGCCGGCTTCCCCGGCGTCGGCACGCTGCACTGGCAGAGCATGATCGCACCGTCGCAGACGCCGAAGCCCGTGCTCGACACGCTGTTCAAGGCGATCCAGGAGGCCGCCAAGGCCAAGGCCCTGCAGGACGCTTTCGCCAAACAGTTCGTGGCGATCCGGCCGAACGCATCGCTCGACGAAGCCAAGACCTGGCTCGCCGGCGAACTGAACAACTGGCGCAAGATCACGTCGGAAGTGAAGATCGACATGAACTGAGCGAGCCTTTCTCGACTCGCTGCCGGCTCTCTCGGCCTCATGGTAAGGAGCGTTGCCAGGCAACGCGCCCCAAACCATGAGGCCGCCTTCGTGAGGCGTTCATGAACGTCGAAGCCAAAATCTCCGCCCCGTCCTACACGCTGCACGTCGAGCGCGACGTCGACGTGCCGATGCGCGATGCCGCGCGCCTCAAGGCCGACGTGTTCCGGCCGAAGGAGACGGGCAAATTCCCAGCGATCCTCAATCTCGGGCCGTACCAGAAGGACAAGCTCTGGGTCGTGCCGCCGAATCTGGAGGAGAAGCCCAATCCCCTGATGAACTGGGAGACGGTGAACCCGGAATGGTGGGTGCCGCGCGGCTATGCCTGCGTGCGCGTCGACGGCCGCGGCAGCGGCCAATCGCCGGGCCAGTGCGAGCCGTGGTCGCTCGCCGAAGCCATCGACTTCTACGACGCCATCGAGTGGGCCGCGGCGCAGCCGTGGTGCAACGGCAAGGTCGGCCTGTCGGGCATTTCCTACTACGCCATCAACCAGTGGTTCGTCGCCAATCTCCAGCCGCCGTCGCTGAAGGCGATCGTGCCCTGGGAAGGCTTCGCCGACATCTACCGCGACGCGCTCTACCACGGCGGCATCCTGAGCGTGTTCATGACCAACTGGTTCACCGCGCACCTGCTGCACCACACGCAGGGCCGCGCCTCGCAGCACCTGCCGGACGGCTGGGCCGTCAACACCATGTGGACCTGGTTGCACAACAACCTCGACAGCGGCGCATTGCGCGGCGCGCAGGCGCAGTGGGACCGCATCGTCGTGCCGATGCTCTCGGTCGGGAACTGGACCGGCTTCGGCCTGCACCTGCGCGGCAACACCGAGGCCTTCGCGCGCGCGGCGTCGAAGCACAAGAAGCTCCGAATCCAGAACGGCAGCCACGTGCATCCGTTCTACACCGAGGAAGGCCGGCGCGATCAGATCCGCTTCTTCGATTACTGGCTCAAGGGCATCGACAACGGCGTGATGGACGAGCCGCCGGTCAAGCTCGCAATCCGCAAGGGCAAGGACGAGATCGAGTGGCGCTTCGAGAACGAATGGCCGCTGGCGCGTACGCAATGGACCAAATTCTACTTTGACATCTCAAAGGCAGCCGACGGCAAGGAGCCGCGCATGGGCGCGCTCGTGCGCGAGAAGCCCGCGAAGGCATCGTCCTGCACCTATCCCGCGTTCAACCTGGGCACCATGGGCTCGACATCCGCCGCGTCGTCGCAGGTGATGGGCGGCGGCATCAAACCCGGCATGGGCATCGCGCTGGAGACGCCGCCGCTCACGGCAGACATCGAGATCACCGGCCCGCTCGCCGCGAGCTTCTACGTGTCGAGCGAGAGCGAGGACCTGGACCTGTTCCTCACGCTGCGCAACTTCGACGCCGACGGCAACGAGATCATGGAAACCGGCCAGCAGGGCTCGCCGGTGCCGGTCGCAAAGGGCTGGCTGCGCGCCTCGCACCGCGAACTCGACGAATCGCTGTCGCTTCCATACCGGCCGTATCACAAACACACTCGGCGGCAGTTCCTGAAGCCCGGCGAGATCGTGAAGGTCGACGTCGAAATCTGGCCGACCTCGATGACCTTCAGGAAAGGCCACCGCATCCGGCTCGACGTGCAGCCGCGCGACGGTACCGGATCGCAGGGCTACATGCACTACCACGCCGACTACAACACCGGGACCAACACGGTGTACGCGGGCGGGGAGTACGAGTCGTATCTGCTGTTGCCGGTGATTCCGAAGGCCAGCGAGTAGCCGATGTCGCGTCGCTACATTCTCGGTCATCACCGGGCCGGCGCGAAGCGCCGGGACCCGGTGATCTCGATTCACAGGTGCAACTGTGCGTCCCTTATCGAGATCGCCGGGACAAGCCCGGCGATGACGACCGTGTCTGAGGAGAGGGGTTGGCCTTGAGCGATAGTCATCACTCGCCAACCGCCGCCTCCCCCTGGCACCTCCTCGCCCGCACCGACGTGCTCGCGGGCCTGCTCTTCATCGCCATCGCCGTCTTCGGCCTTTGGGTGTCGCGCCATTATCCGGTCGGCACCGCGCTGCGCATGAACACCGGCTATGTGCCGCGGCTGCTGTGCTGGATGCTGCTCGGCCTCGGCGTCATCGTCGCTGTGCAGGGCCTGCGAAGCGGCGCGCCGACGATCAAGCCGCTGCATGCGGCCTGGCGCGCGGTGCTGTCGGTGACCGCGGCATTGCTGGCGTTCGCTTTCGCGGTCGAGCGGCTCGGCCTGGTGCTCGCCATTGTCCTGCTGGTCGGCATCGGCTCGTTCGCCACCAGCACGCTGAGGCCGCTGGAGACCGCGGCGGCCGCCGCCGTGCTGATCGTGATGACATGGTCGATCTTCATCCTCGGACTGGGGCTGACCATCCCGGTCTGGCCGGTGTGGTGACGCGATGGAGTTCTTCTCCAATCTCGCCATCGGCTTCGGCGTCGCGCTCACGCCGGCGAACCTCGCCTTCGCGTTCCTCGGCGCCATGGTCGGCACGCTGATCGGCGTGCTGCCCGGCATCGGTCCGATCGCCACCATCGCGATGCTGCTTCCGCTGACGTTCCATCTCGAGCCGGTGTCCGGACTGATCATGCTCGCCGGCATTTTCTACGGCGCGCAGTATGGCGGCTCGACCACCGCGATCCTGGTAAACCTGCCCGGCGAAACCTCCTCGGTCGTGACCTGCATCGACGGTCACCAGATGGCGCGCCAGGGGCGCGCGGGCGCGGCGCTGGCCGCCGCGGCGCTCGGCTCGTTCTTCGCCGGCTGCGTCGCGACCGCCTTGATCGCGGGCTTCGCGCCGCCGCTGGCCCGCGTCGGCCAGTCGTTCGGTGCGCCGGAGTATTTCTCGCTGATGGTGCTGGGCCTTGTCGCCGCCGTGGTGCTGGCGCACGGCTCGGTGATCAAGGCCATCGCCATGATCGTGCTCGGCCTGCTGATCGGGCTCGTCGGCACCGACGGCAACACCGGCGGGCAACGATTTACCTTCGGCATCCGCGAACTGACCGACGGCATCGACGTCGCCACCATCGCCATCGGCGTGTTCGGCCTCGGCGAAATCATCTCCAACCTGTCGCGGCCGGAGGAGCAGCGTTCGCTGCTGGTCCAGCGTATTTCGCGGCTGTGGCCGACCGGAGACGACTTTCGGCGCATGGTGCCTGCGGTTCTGCGCGGCACCGCGCTCGGCTCGGTGCTCGGCGTCCTGCCGGGCGGCGGCGCGACCTTGAGCGCGTTCGCGGCCTACGCCGCCGAGAAGAAGTCTTCGCGTGACCCGTCGCGCTTCGGCCAGGGCGCGATCGAGGGCGTGGCGGGGCCGGAATCCGCCAACAACGCCGGCGCGCAGACCTCGTTCATCCCGATGCTGACGCTCGGCATTCCCGGCAACGCGGTGATGGCGCTGATGATCGGCGCTCTCACCATCCACGGCATCCAGCCCGGCCCGCAGATCATGACCGAACGGCCCGGCCTGTTCTGGGGCATGATCGCGTCGATGTGGATCGGCAATTTGATGCTGGTCGTCATCAACCTGCCGCTGATCGGCATCTGGGTGCAGCTGCTTCGCGTGCCCTACCGCTTCCTCTATCTCGCGATCCTGTTGTTCTGCGCCATCGGCGTTTACACCGTGAACAACGCCGCCTCCGCGGTGATGCTGGCGGCGTTCTTCGGCGTGGTCGGCTTCGTGCTGTGGCGGCTCGACTGCGAGCCGGCGCCGATGATTCTCGGCTTCGTGCTCGGCCCGCTGATGGAGGAGAACCTGCGCCGCGCCATGAAGATCTCCGGCGGCGACCCGATGATCTTCATCGACCGCAAGATCAGCCTTGGGCTGCTGGTCGCGGCGGGCATTTTGCTGGTGCTGGTCGCGCTGCCCGCGATCCGCGGCAAGCGCGAGGTGGTGTTCAAAGAAAACTGACCGCGGAGTATCGTTCTGCCGGGCCGCTGCGGAGCCGCGATCGTGTTTCTCGTCATCCTGTGGGCATTGGTGGGGCTGGTGGCCGGAGGAATGGCCGGCGGCGCGCTGGCCGACGCCGCCGCCAATCATCGCGGCGACATTGGCGCACTTTTTGGCGGCCTGCTGATCGGCTCCATGTTCGGAGCCCTTGGTGGCGGCGCCTTCGGCCTGTGGCTCGCGCGGACATCCGCAGGCGACAAGCGCAAGTTGAGGTTGATCCGCGCCGGGTCGCTGATCGGGATCGTCGTCCTGGTGCTGGGCATCGTCGCTTTCGAGGTAATCCGCGAGAATATCGCCAGCAGCAATGCGATCCGTGTTGACCGCACAGGCATCGACCTGGTGTACGAGATACGGCTTCCGGCGGACGTAGCATTGCCATCCAAAGAGGATGACATTCAGATCGAACTCCGTGCCTCGCGCGATACAGCAAAGCATGCGGCCCGAATTATGCGCCGCGATGGCGACCGTGCGGTGCTGGCCGGCAAGTTCAGGCTTTATCGTGTTGCGCCTGAACGTGTGATCGCATTGCATCTCGGTACGGGCCCAATCTACCTCTTCACCACGCGATTGCCGGAGCGGCCGGAGAGCCATCCCGACCGGATGAGTGACTGGTATCCCGTGGACCGGGTCGAGGAGAGTATGCGGGCCAAGCCGGCGCGCGCTCCGCTGCCTGCGGAACGGTTCGAAATCCGGTACACCTCGATCCACTAGCTGCGGCCGGGCGGCCGCCCGATACGGCCGACGATCCATCCCGGTTTACTGAAAACCGTGTAATATCAATGGCCCGCCCGGACCCGGGCTGGCGCCGTCGAGGCTCCGCTGGCATAGACTTGCGCCCATGGCCCAGACCCAGTCGCTGTTCTTCTCCCGCCGTTTCGCACCGCTGTTCTGGACGCAGTTTTTCTCGGCGTTCAGCGACAACTTTCTGAAGAACGCATTGGTCTTCCTGATCCTGTTCAAGATCGGCGGCTCGGGTGCGGAGTCTCTGATCACGCTCGCGGCCGCCATCTTCATCGCGCCGTACTTCTTCCTGTCCGCGCTCGGCGGCGAGATGGCCGACCGCTTCGACAAGGCCGCGGTCGCACAACGGCTCAAGCTCGTGGAGATCGGCATCGCGCTGATCGCGATCACGGGCTTTGTCTTGCATTCGGTGCCGGTCCTGTTTGCCGCGCTGTTCGGCTTCGGCGTCATCGGCTCGCTGTTCGGACCGATCAAGTACGGCATCCTGCCGGACCTCCTGCCGCGCTCCGAACTGCCCGCCGCCAACGCACTGGTCGAAGGCGCCACCTTCATCGCCATCCTGCTCGGCACCATCGTCGGCGGGCTCGCCGCGAAGGACGGCGGCGACCCGGCGTCGTTCGCGGGACTGATGCTGGTGTTCGCGCTGCTGTGCTGGGGCTCCTCGCTGTTTATCCCGCGGGTCGGCTCCGGCGCCCCGAACCTAAGGATCGATCCCAACATCGCCGCGTCGACCGTCAGGCTGCTGAAGCACCTGCGCGCCGACCGGCGCATCTGGTGGGGCGCGCTGGTGACGAGCTGGTTCTGGCTGGTCGGTGCCATCGTGCTGTCGCTCTTGCCGCCGCTGGTGAAGTCGGTGCTCGGCGGCACCGAAGAAGTGGTCACGGTGTTCCTCGCGGTGTTCTCGGTCGCGGTCGCGGTCGGCTCGGGCCTCGCCGCCTGGCTCGCCGCCGGCCGCATCGTGATCCTGCCGACGCTGCTCGGCGCAGTTCTGCTTGCAGCGTTCGCCGCCGATCTCGGCTTCGCCACCTACGGCGCGCCGCTGGCGCTCGCGCCCAAGGGCGTGAGCGAAGTGTTCGGATCGGCGCTCGGCATCCGCGTCACCGTCGACCTCGCCGGCCTCGCCATCGCCGGCGGCCTCTACATCGTGCCGACCTTCGCCGCGGTGCAGGCCTGGGCCGGCGCCGACCGCCGCGCCCGCACCGTCGCCGGCGTCAACGTGCTCAACGCCGCCTTCATGGTCGGCGGCACGGTCGCGATCGCAGCAATGCAGGCGTTCGGCGTCACCACGCCCACCTTGTTCATCGCGATCGGCGTCGCAACGCTGATCGTCGCCATCACCATCGCCAAGACCATGCCGGCCAATCCGATGATGGACTTCCTGTCGATCGTGTTCCGCGCGCTGTATCGCGTCGAGATCAAGGGCGTCGAGAACCTTCTCAACGCCGGGCCGAACCCGATCATCGCGCTCAACCACGTGAGCTTCCTCGACGCGGCGCTGGCGCTGTCGCTGCTGCCGAAGGACCCGGTGTTCGCCATCGACAGCGCCATGGCGCAGAACTGGTGGGTGAAGCCGTTCCTGCGCTTCACCCGCGCCATGCCGCTCGACCCGACCAAGCCGATGGCGACGCGCACGCTGATCAACGCCGTCAAAGGCGGCGAACCGCTGATCATCTTCCCGGAGGGCCGCATCACCGTCACCGGCAGCCTGATGAAGATCTACGATGGCGCGGGACTGATCGCCGACAAGACCGGCGCCTTCGTGGTGCCGGTGCGGCTCGAAGGCCTCGAATACACGCCGTTCACGCGGCTCTCGAAACATCAGGTGAAGCGGCGCTGGTTCCCCAAGGTCACGGTCACGATCCTCGAACCGGTGAAGCTCACGGTCGACGATGCGCTCAAGGGCAAGCACCGCCGCATGGCCGCGGGAGCCGCGCTCTACGAGATCATGTCCAATCTCGTCTACCGCACCACCTCCATCGAGCGCACCGTGCCCGAAGCCTTGCTCCAGGCCGCCGAAATCCACGGCATGAACCGCGTCGCGGTCGAGGACCCGCTGGCGGGGCCGCTCAGCTACCGCAAGCTGCTGCTCGGCATGCGCATTCTCGGCGAAAAGCTGATGCCGCTCGCGCCGGAAGGCGCGGCCATCGGCGTCATGCTGCCGAACGCGAACGGCGCCGCGGTGACGCTGATGGCGCTGATGTCGGCAGGCCGCGTGCCGGCGATGATCAACTTCACCGCCGGCGTGACCAACGTGCTGGCCGCCTGCCGCGCCGCCAAGGTCGACACCATCCTGACCTCGCGCGCCTTCATCGAGAAGGGCCGGCTCGAAGGGCTGATCGCGGGAATTCAGAACGACATCAAGATCGTCTATCTCGACGACATCCGCCCCACCATCACGCTCGGCGACAAGCTGCGCGGCATGTGGAACTCGAAGAAGCTCATCGTCGACCGCAAGCCAGGCGACTGGGCGGCGATCCTGTTCACCTCCGGCTCGGAAGGCACGCCGAAGGGCGTCGTCCTCTCCCACCGCAACATGCTGGCGAACGCCGCACAGGCCGCGGCGCGCATCGACTTCGGACGGCAGGACAAGGTGTTCAATGTGCTGCCGGTGTTCCACTCTTTCGGACTGACGGTTGGATTGATCCTGCCGCTCGTCTCCGGCGTGCGCATCTATCTCTATCCGTCGCCGCTGCACTACCGCATCGTGCCGGAGCTGGTGTACGGCGTGAACGCCACCATCCTGTTCGGCACCGACACGTTCCTCAACGGCTACGCCCGCTCCGCGCACGCCTACGACTTCCGCTCGCTGCGCTACATTCTGGCCGGCGCCGAGCCGGTGAAGGACTCCACGCGCCGCACCTACCTGGAGAAGTTCGGCCTTCGCATCCTCGAAGGCTACGGCGTCACCGAGACTGCGCCGGCGCTCGCGCTCAACACGCCGATGTTCAACCGGTTCGGCACCGTCGGGCGGCTGCTGCCCGGCATGGAGGCGCGGCTGGAGACAGTCGAGGGCGTCGACGAGGGCGGCCGGCTCTACGTCAAGGGCCCGAACGTCATGCTCGGCTATCTGCGCGTCGAGAATCCCGGCGTGCTGGAGCCGCCGCCGGAAGGCTGGCACGACACCGGCGACATCGTCACCATCGACAAGCAGGGCTTCATCGCGATCAAGGGCCGCGCCAAGCGCTTTGCCAAGATCGCGGGCGAGATGGTGTCGTTCGCCGCCGTCGAGGCCATTGCCGGGGAACTCTGGCCCGACGCACTGTCGGCTGTCGCCTCCGTGCCCGACGCGCGCAAGGGCGAGCGCCTGATCATGCTGACGTCGAAGAAGGACGCAAACCGTTCCGAGTTCATGGCGTTTGCGCGCTCGCGCGGCGCGTCGGAAATCATGGCGCCGGCGGAGATCGTCTACATGGAGAAGATGCCGATCCTCGGCACCGGCAAGATCGACAACATGACGGTGACGAAGCTCGTCAAGGAGCGGTTCGCCGCCGCGCCCGCGCCGCAGGCCGCGGTGGTGGCGTAGCGACACCGCGCGATCGTTCTGATTTCGCGGTCCCAATAAAAACCGGCGCACCGTGACGTGCGCCGGAAGCCCTTCCCCAAGCCGATGGCCGACGGTCAGCGGCCGCCGTTCTTGATCCGCACGGTGACGCGCTGGCCGTCGCGTGTGCTGGCGCGAACCGCCCGCGCGACGGGCGCGTCCGGATTGCGCGGCTTGTAGCCCGCGGGGTTGGCGATGGTCGGCTTCTTCGGCACCACCCGCACCTGCGCGTCCAGATTGCCGCTACGCGCCGTGCTCGAATCGCGCAGATCGCGGATCGCCTTGCCCGGCCGCGCGCTGACACGATCCGGCGTGCCTGCGCCCGGCGTTGCGCTGACCCGATCGGGCGCTCCGGCGCCCGGAACCGCGCCGACGCGGGTCGGTTCGGCGGATGCCGGAGCGCCGCCGAGCGCGGCGCCTGCGGTAAAAAGGGTCCCAACCAGGGCGACGACGGCGAGGCTGTTTCGATATTTCATGGACGTGCTCCATTCGTTGCTTGGGGCGAGAGCCGGGATGGCCTCGCGTGCTGCACAGATGGAGGCAAACGCCGCGGCGCTCCAGACGACTCGTGGTGCGGACGCCGTGAGAATCCGCATTATTAGTGCGATTTCAAAAGGTTATGAGTAGCGATTGCGCGGACAGGTGGCCCGGTCAAGGCGCAGACACGGCCCAAACTCTACCAGTGGTACAGCGGCCCATCCGCAATCCGGAGCTGGGCGAGGCCCTGTTGGAGCGCGGCGGTTCATGCTCTATCACCCGTTCATTCGCTCAGCACTCATCGGCAGCCCGGTGAACGATAATTCCGAAGACCATGGCGGCCGCGTCTACTTCTCCTCCGCCGGCCGGACGCTGGAGAACGACGACGAGGTCGTGCTGCTCTCGGTCGGCGTCGACATCGGCTCGTCGACCTCGCATCTCGTCTTCTCGCGCATCGTGCTGGAGCGGCTCGACAGCCGCTACGTCGTCACCGAGCGCGAGGCGTTCTACGCCTCCGACATCCTGCTCACGCCCTACAGCGAGGGCGAGACCATCGACGCCGAGGCGCTCGGCGCGTTCATCGCCAAGGAATACGCCGACGCCAAGGTGGAGCCGGACGAGATCGACACCGGCGCGCTGATCCTGACCGGCGTCGCGGTGCGCCGCGCCAACGCGCGCGCCATCGGCGAATTGTTCGCGAAGGAAGCGGGAAAACTCGTCGCGGTCTCGGCCGGCGACAGCCTCGAGACCGTGATGGCGGCGCACGGCTCGGGCGCGGTGGCGCGCTCGATCCGCGACCAATGCACGGTGATGAACGTCGACGTCGGCGGCGGCACGTCCAAGATCGCGGTCTGCGCCGAGGGCCGGGTGATCGACGTCTGCGCCATCGACGCGGGCGCGCGGCTGGTCACGCTTGCGCCCGACGGGCTGATTCTCAGGGTCGAGCCCGCCGGACGGCTTTACGGCGAATCCATCGGCCTCGATCTGAAGGTGGGCACCCGGCTCACGCTCGCGGAAGGCCGCCAACTTGCAGCCGCCATGGCCGACCGGCTGTTCGGCGCCATGCGCGGCGAGGCGTCCGAGTTACAGGGCGTCGATCTCCTTCGCACCGACCCGCTGCATTTTCAGGGCGCAATCGGCGCGATCCAGTTTTCCGGCGGCGTCAGCGAATTCATCTACGGCAACGAGAGCGGCAAGTTCGGCGATCTCGGCCCGCTGCTCGCCGCCGAAATCAAGGCGCGTGTGGCGAACTTCGGCGCGCGCCTGGAGGAGCCCATCGAGGGCATCCGCGCCACCGTGGTCGGCGCGTCGCAATACACCGTGCAGCTCTCCGGCAGCACGATCTATGTCTCGCCGCTCGACGCCGTGCCGCTGCGCAATGTGCCGGTGATCGCGCCGGCGCTGCCGCTCGACGGCGACGGCATCGACGCCGGCGCGGTCGCGCGCGCAGTGAAGGACGAGCTGAAGCGCCTCGATCTCGCATCGGGCGAGCAGCCGGTCGCGATCTTCGTGCCGTGGCAGGGCTCGGCGACGTTTCAGCGGCTCGACGCATTCTGCAAGGGCGCGGCGGAGGGGCTGGCGGACGTTCTCGCGCGCGGCCATCCGATCGTGCTCGCGGGCGACGGCGACGTCGGCGGACTTCTGGGCATCCACCTGCGCGAGGAGATGAAGCTCGCAAGCCCCATCGTCTCCATCGACGGTCTGGAGTTGAAGGCCTTCGACTACATCGATATCGGCGCGATCCTCGACACCTCCGGCGCGGTGCCGGTGGTGATCAAGTCGCTGGTGTTTCCGGGAAGCGCGTTGCCCGCGCGCGCGCCTTCCGGCGCTTGAGCGCAACGGAGAACGCCACGATGCTCAGGACGACCGCAACGGCCGCAGTCGTCAGCGCATGATCGGGCTTCGACATCAGATGATCCGCAAGGTCGCCGAAGCTCATGTGCGAATGATCGCCAATATGCGCCGAGGCCGGGGTGCCAAAACCGGCGGCCAGTGTGGCAGCGGCGAGAAGCTTGGACGAAGACAGGCGGGGCATGGCATTCCTCATGGCGGGGCCGGTAAGCGATTTGCCAACTTATCGCTTACGAGGGGCGAGGTTCAATCCACCTCGATGACCACCGTGCCGCCTTCGACCCTGGCCGGATAGGTCCGGACCGGAATCATGCAGGGCGGCGACACCACCTCTCCGGTCTTGATGTTGAACTGGCCGTTGTGGAAGTTGCATTCGATGACGTCGCCGTCGACGAAACCCTCGGACAGCGAGCCCGGCCCGTGGGTGCAGGCGTCGTCGGTGACGTAGAATTCCCCGTCCAGGTTGAACACCGCGACGGTCACGCCGCCGGCCTCGACCCGCAGCGCGGTTCCGGGGGCAACGTCTTCGGCTTTGCAGAGTTCGACGCGGTTGGCCACGGCGGGACAGTCTCTAATGCTTTTCTTGCGCGTTCTGTTCTTGCGCTTTTCTTGCCCGGCGGGGCCGCCGCCGGTTAAAATCGCCCGCAAATCGGCGTCCGCGCGGCGGGCGGCCATCTAGACCATGCGATTTGACATAGGTCAACGCCGGCCGCATGGGAAGGCTTGAGCAATTCCGGCTGTGTTCTATGACAGCCGCGGGTGCAACCGCCGACCGCAATCCGGGAGCAAGCGATGCTCAGAAAAGAACAGAACGACCTCCTCACCCAGACCGGCCCAGGCACGCCCATGGGCAACATGTTCCGCGCGAGCTGGCAGCCGGCGCTGCTGGCCGAGGAACTGCCGGAGGCCGAGTGCCCGCCGGTGCGGGTGAAGCTCCTGTCCGAGCGGCTGCTGGCGTGGCGCGACAGCCAGGGCCGCTACGCCCTGACCGACGAATTCTGCGCGCACCGCGGCGTGTCGCTGTGGTTCGGCCGCAACGAGGAGAACGGCTTGCGCTGCCCGTACCACGGCTGGAAGTACGACCACACCGGCCAGTGCGTCGAGGTGCCGTCGGAGCCGACCGAAAGCGGCTACTGCAAGAAGATCAAGCTGAAGTCCTATCCGCTGGTCGAGCGCGGCGGCGTGCTGTGGACCTACATGGGTCCGCCGGACAAGCAGCCGCCGCTGCCGGAATGGGAATTCGCGATGATGCCGCCGGACCGCACCTTCATGTCCAAGCGGCTGCAGGAGTGCAACTGGCTGCAGGCCATGGAAGGCGGCATCGATTCGAGCCACGTGTCGTTCCTGCATTCCGGCGAGATCAACCGCGATCCGCTGTTCAAGGGGTCGAAGGGCAACCAGTACAACATGGGCGACATGAAGCCGGTGTTCGAAGTGGTGGAAAGCCCCGGCGGCCTCTACATCGGCGCACGCCGCAACGCCGAGAACGGCAGGTACTACTGGCGCATCACGCAGTACGTCCTGCCGGCCTTCACCATGATCGCGCCGCGCGCCGACCATCCGGTGCACGGCCATTTCTGGGTGCCGATCGACGACGACAACTGCTGGGCCTGGAGCTTCGACTACAAGGTCACGCGGCCGTTGACCGAGAAGGAATTCGCGGCGCTGCGCGCCGGCGAGGGCATCCACGTCAAATATGTGCCAGGCACCTTCCGGCCGCTCGCCAACAAGGACAACGACTACCTGATCGACCGCGCGGCGCAGAAGCGCGGCGAGACCTACAGCGGCGTCTGGGGCATCGCCATGCAGGACGCCTCGCTGCAGGAGAGCATGGGTCCGATCGTCGACCGCACCAAGGAGAACCTGATCTCCACCGACAACGGCATCATCATGGCGCGGCATCGCCTGCTGCGCGCGCTGAAGACGATGGAGAAGGGCGAGACGCCGCCCGGCATCGAGCGCGAGCACCAGCGCGTGCGCTCGGCCGCGGTCGTGCTGCCGCCCGACCAGCACTTCAAGGACGCCGCGAAAGAGGCCCTGCGGGTGCAGGACGGCCAGTCGCACGCGACGGTGTAGCCGCATGCAATCCGAATCCGCCCGCATGTCGAGCGCCGCCGAGGCGCGCTACCGCATCGACGCGCCGAACTCGAAGCCGCGCGCCGTCAAGGTGATCGCGCTCGACCGCCCGAGCGAGCGCGTCGTGACGGACCTCGCCCGGCGCCAGTGGAACGGCGCGAACTTCTTCACCGCGTCGGCTTTCGGCGCCGCGCCGCGCCAGGGCGAGAGCTTCGCCGGCTGGCTTTCCGATCTCGCCGGCCGCACCAAGGACCTGATCGACGAGGTCAACTCCGCCGATCTGGTGGTGATGATCGCGCAGGCCGGCGAGAACGCGCAGGCCGCCTCGATCATCGGCGAAGCGTGCAGCGTCAAGCGCGTGATGACCACGTCGCTGGTGCTCGGCGGCGCGAACGTCTCCGACGAGACACTGTCGAAGACGCTGTCGCATCTGCGGCCGTGGTCGCTGATGCTGGTGATCGCCAGCGCCGAGGACTACATCGCCGACATGCTGACGGCGCTGCGCGCGTAAGCGCATGTTTGCAGCCGACGCTGCCGCTCGTCCCCGCGAAAGCGGGGACCCAGCGAATAAGGCGGGATTCCCGCTTGCGCGAAAATGAGCGGAGTACGCGGCGACGCCGGCGCTACTCAGTTCGCTGGCGTCAGGTTGATGTCCTTGGCGAGCTTCACCGTCTCCGCGACGTAGTCGCGATAGAACTTGTCGAACTCCGCGACGCTCATCGGCTTCGGCACCACGCCGAAAGTGGCGAGTCGCTCGGCAATCCCGGGCGCGGCAAGCGCCTTGGCGATCTCCGCATTCATCTTCTCGACGATCGGCCGCGGCGTCTTGGCCGGGAACGCGACGCCGCCCCAGAACAGGTATTCCGCGGTCGGGAAACCCGCCTCGCGCACCGTCGGCACGTCCGGCAGCAGCTTCGCGCGCTCCGGCGTGCTGACCGCAAGCGCGACCACCTTGCCGCTCTTGATGTTCGGCAGCGCCGGCGAGATCGGCAGATAGTAGTAGTCGACGCGGCCGGCCATCACCTCGGTGAAGGCCTCGACCGGGCCGCGGAACGGAATGTGCTGGGCCTGGATTTTGGCCGCAAGCCGCAGCCGCTCGGCCGCCATCTGCGAGGCCGATCCAACGCCGGCCGACGCGTAGTTGAGCTTGCCGGGATTGGCGCGCGCATGCGCCACCAGGTCCTTGATGTCCTTCCAGCCTTTCGACGGCGACGCCACCAGCACGCTCGGCTGGAAGCCGAACAGCGCGGTCACTGCGAAGTCCTTCACCGGATCGTAGGACAACGCCTTGTGCAGCACGGGGTGCGAGGCGAGCGTCGACGACAGCAGCAGCATCGTGTAGCCGTCCGGCTCGGCCTTCGCGACCTGGGTCACGCCGATCACGCCGCCACCGCCGGGCCGGTTTTCCAGCACGAAGGTCTGGCCGATCTGCTTCGACACCTGGTCGAGCACAATGCGCGCCACGATGTCGTTGGCGTTGCCGGCGGAGAACGGGCTGATCGCCTGGATATTGCGCGTCGGCCAGCTCTGCGCGCTCGCGGCCGCGGCTCCGGCGAGCAACAGCGCGCCCGCCATGGCGGCGCGGGTGGTGCGGAAAGACAGCATGTGGAAACTCCCTGGAAGTTGGCCGGCTGCATTCGTTCCTGCCGGCGGGACGGGTTATAGCCGCATTGCCGGCGCGGACGAAAGTCCGCAGCGCCGTCCGCAAGGACACGACAGCGCAACCGGCCCTTTCCACGGCGGTTGGCAGGTGAAAGTCCGGCACGTAAGGTTGCCTACCGCTTAACCGCTCGCGCAAACGCACAAGCAACAGGCAAAGCAAGCATGGCGCGCAACATCGTGGTGATCGGAAGCGGCCCTGCGGCGGTGTTCGCCGCGATGGAGGCGAAGCGGCGCGATGCCGCGGTCGCCGTCACCCTCGTCACCGACGAAGCCTGCGAGCCCTACGAGAAGCCGCCGTTGTCCAAGGCCGTGCTGCTCGGCAAGTCGCAACCGGAAGACGCCCCCATCGCCGGCCCGGGCGGGCTTGCCAGGCACGGCGTCGAGGTGCGTCACAACGCGCGCTGCACCACGATTGATCGCGCCGCGCGCGAGATCGTCACCGCGCAAGGACGCCTCTCCTACGACGCGCTGGTGATCGCGACCGGCTCGACGATGCGCGAACTGCCCGCGCTGCCGATGAGCATGAGCCGCGTGCATTACCTTCGCACCGATGCGCACGCCCGCGCGCTCAAGGCCGAGCTTGCCGCCGCAAAGCGCGTGGTGGTGATCGGCGCGGGCCTGATCGGCCTCGAAGTCGCTGCGTCTGCGCGCGAGCTTGGCTGCGACGTCGCCGTGATCGAGTTCGCGCCGCGCATCATGGCGCGCGCCTGCGATCCAGAGACCGGCGAGCTGATCGCGAAGGAGCACGCGCAGCGCGGCGTGGACATCAGGCTCGGCACCGCGGTCGCGCGCGCCGCGGCGCAGGCGAACGGCATCGTCATCGAGACGAACAAGGGCGAGACGCTCGACGCCGGCCTTGTGGTGGTTGGCACCGGCGTGAAGCCTGACGACGCGCTGGCGGGCGCCGCCGGGCTAAAGGTCGACGACGGAATTATCGTCGACGCGCAATGCCGCACCTCCGACCCCGCGATCTTCGCCGCCGGGGACTGCACGCGATTTCCCGGCCCCGCCGGCCTCGTGCGGCTGGAGAACTGGCGGCACGCCCAGGACCACGGCGCGCTGGCGGGCCGCAACGCCGCGGGCGCGAGCGACTCCTACAACACGGTGCCTTCGTACTGGACCGAGCAGTACGACCTCTACGTCCAGGGCGTCGGCTGGCCGGAGCCCGCGCCCGACTCCCTCGTGCGCCGTCCGCTTGCGGGCAAGGGCACGCTGCTGATGGAAATGAAAGGCGGCGTCATCGTCCACGCCATCGGCATCAACGCGCAGCGCGACCTCGCCGCCGTGCGCCGGCTGATCGAGCGCAAGGTGCCGGTGGACGCCGGAGCGCTCGCCGACCCGGCGCAGCCGTTCAATGCGATGCTGAAGGCGAAAACGTGAGCAATAGGACGACGCCTCACCACACGGTCATGGCCGGGCTTGACCCGGCCATCCCGATCAGGTGAGCACTGTGCACCTTTAATCGAGATGCGCGGGTCAAGCCCGCGCATGACAGCCGAGAGGCTCGATGCCCGACAAAATCACCATCCCCCTGCTCCAGCAGATGAAGCGCGACGGCGGGAAAATCGCCGGCGTCGTCGCCTGGGACACGCCGATGGCGAAGATCGCCGACCGCGCCGGCGTCGATCTGGTTTCCGTGGGCGACTCGGTCGGCGTCAATCTCTGGGGCCACGACGATCCGCTGCAGGTGACGATGGACGAGATGCTGATCGTCTGCAAAGCGGTGCGACGCGGCGTCACCCGCGCGCTGGTGAGCTGCGACCTGCCCTACGGCCCGGTGCAGCAGAGCGTGGACGCGGCACTCGCCGCGTCGCGCCGGCTGATGCGCGAAGGCGGCGCCGACATGATCAAGGTCGACGCCGCGGCCGACTATCCCGACGCGGTGCGCGCGCTGGTCGAAGCCGGCGTTCCGGTGTTCGCGCAGTTCGGACTGACGCCGCAGACCGCGGCGAAGTTCGGCATTCCCTATTCGGCGCAGAACTCTCCGCAAGCGCAGGCTGCGCCCGAGGCCGCGGCGAAACTCGTCGAGGAGGCAAAGCTGCTCGAAGCCTGCGGCGCCTGCATGCTCGATTTCACCAACTCCGGTCCCGTCGCGGGCGCGGCGGTGACGCAGGCGGTGTCGATCCCGGTGCTCGGCGGCTTCGGCGGCGGGCCGTGGTTGGACGGCCGCGTGCGGCTTGCGCACACGGCAATCGGTTACCACGACAAGTGGCTCGATTCGAAAACGGATACATATGTAAACACCGCCAAGGCCGCGCTCGGCGCATTCCAGGCGCTGATTGCGGACGTGCGCGCCGGAAAACAGATCAAGGGCTGACCGCTGCGGAACCGCGGCCTGCGGCGCTGCACAACAACGTGCCACGCATTCGCCTTATGGCGGGCTAACCTGAAGCGGCGGCGCGATTCGCCGCGCAGTTCGGGAATGCCATATTCATGCGCGCATTGCGGTTCGCCGTTTGCGTTATCCTGCTGATCTTCGCCTTCATTCCCCGTCCTGCCGCGGCATGGACGGTCACCGGCCACAGCGTCGTCGTCGAGATCGCGGTGCGCTACCTGTCGGCGCAAGCCGTAGAGCGGCTCAAGACCTTGCTCGACCGCGAGCCCGACGAGTTCGCCGACCTCTCGACCTGGGCCGACGACATCATCCGCGAGCGGCCCGAGACCTACTGGTGGCACACCGTTTCGATCCCGCACGCCAGCAACGGCTATGTGCGCGAGCGCGACTGTCCGAAAGACGACTGCGTCGTGGAGCGCATCGAGCGGTTCATGGAGGTGCTGCGCGACCGCCGCGGCGGTCCGACGCAACAGGCCGAGGCGGTCAAGTTCCTGCTGCATTTCATCGGCGACCTGCACGTGCCGGTCCACGCCTACGCACCCGGTCCGCCGCACGACCCGTGGCGAAGCTGGTGGGACTGGGAAGGCCCGTGGGTCGACATCGGCGGGGCGGTTCACACCCTGCACGTCTGGTGGGACTGGCATTTCGTGCTGCGGCTCGGCCCAAACCGGCGCTCGATCCTCGAAAGCCTGCTGGCGCGGATTTCGGAGGACGACGTCGCCGCGTGGCAGCGCGGCACGCCGGCCGACTGGGCGAACGAGTCGTTCCACAGCGCGCGCGACTTCAAGTTCAGGCACGCCATCCCCGACGCGACCGCGCACGGGATCGGCACACGGGCGAACCCGATCGTGCTCGACGACGCGGTCGCCGACGAGGGCGCGGCCATCGCGTCCGAGCGGCTCAGGATGGCGGGCGTGCGGCTGGCGTGGGTGTTGAACCGGGTGTTGGAATGAGGGCGCGGGTGAATCGCGCACATTCCCGTAGCCCGGATTGAGCGCAGCGAAATCCGGGGGCGGTCTCGCCCGCTGAACGGCCTCCCCGTATTCCGCTTCGCTCTTGACAATCGAATCGGTAAAAGCGGTCTCATGACCGCGAACAAGTACGAGCCGCTGCGCGACTACCTGCTCAAGGAGAAGCGCGTCGATTTCATCCTCACGTTCGAGGAGATCGAGGACATCCTCGGCTTCGCGCTGCCCCGGAGCGCGCAGCGCGCCGAGTGGTGGGACGACGACACGCCCGAGCATCCGCGCCTACAGCGGCAGGCGATCCGCGACGGCGGATTCGATTCGCGCCGCACGCCCGACGGCATGAAGGTGCGGTTCCGCAAGACCTCGGTGTTCGGATTCTGAGCGCGCATGTCCACAACGCGTCTCACCGTCATGGTCTTCCCCGGCACGCAGACGCTGCCGCTGTTCGCGGCGCAGGCGAACGGTTATTTCGCAAAGCGCGGGCTCGATGTGCAACTCGTTCCCGCGCCGAACTCGGAAGAGCAGCGGCGCGGGCTCGCCGAAGGCCGCTTCGAAATCGTGCACGGTGCCGCCGACCAGTGCGTCGCACTCGCAGCGGCGGGTACAGACGCCGCGATCGTCGCGGGCGGCGACAACGGCTTCAACCGGCTGTTCGTGCAGCCGGACATCGCACGGATCGAGGATTTGCGCGGCCGCACGCTGGTCGCGGACGTCGCCAACACCGGATGGTCGTTCGTGCTTTACGACATTCTGCGCCGGCACGGACTCCGGCGCGGCGACTACAGAATTCACGAGGCCGGCGCGCCGGTGCGCCGCTTCGAGGCGATGCGCGACAGCAAGGACATGGCTGCCGCGATCCTCAATCCGCCCTATGCGATCCATGCGCGGCGCGCGGGGTTGAAGGACATGGGCGCGGTCGCCGATACGGTCGGCGCGTATCTCGGCACCGTGCCTTACGTCTTGCGATCCTGGGCGCGCGAGAAGCCGGATGTGCTGGTGTCCTATCTCGCGGCGACGATCGCGGGCCTGCGATGGGCGCTCGATCCGTCGAACGCAAGCGAAGCCACCGCGCTCTATGCCGAGCGGCTGAACCTGCCGCCGGACATCGCGCGCGAAATGTATTCGGTCGCGAGCGACTCCAAGCACGGCCTCGCCCGCGACGCCGCCTTCGACCGTGAAGGCTTCGACACCGTGCTGCGGCTGCGCGCCACGGCCGAAGGCCGGGAACCGATGGCAGCGGAGCCGCTGGCCGATCTCACGCATCGCCGGCGCGCGCTCGCCCTGCTTGAGCAATAAAGGAGACATCCCATGCCCGTGGTCGAGCACGCCAAGGTCCCGCGCGAGCCGTTTCCGGGCGGTGCGACCTACCAGACACTGGTCGGCGACGCCGCAGGCTCGACGCCCGTGCGGCTCGGACTGCAGACCTCGCCGCCCGGCTACAAGACGCCGCTGCATTCGCATCCCTACTGGGAAATCCTCACCGTGGTCGACGGCGAGGGCGAAGGCTGGATCGACGGCAGCGACGACATGATCCCGATGAGGGCCGGTGTGACGCTGGTGATTCCGACGGGCGTCCTGCACTACTTCCGCGCCACCGGCACGCAGCCGCTGCGGACCTATGGCATCCACGTCTCGCCGCACCGCATCGTCAACGTCCATGGCGAATGAGCGGACCCATAGCGTTTTCGAGCGAAACGGACACCGGTTCGCGTGGAGAAAACGCGCCAAGACAAAAAGTCAGCAGCAGTCGCAGACGAAGTCGACGGACACCGCGAGCGCGGGTTTGTACCAGGCCGGCGGCAGGTCGTCCTCGGTCACGTCCGCAACCGGCTTGAACACCTTGAAATGGTGCCGCCGCTCGCCGTCCCAGAACGCAATCACGGTCTCGATCGGCGGGCAGCCCGGCACGGCGCAGTTGACCTCGGCCACGAGAATCGCGCTCTCACCCAGCGCGAATCGCTCGCGCACCCATTCGCGCACGCGATGCAGCGCTGCCGGATTGCCGGGGCTTTTCCTGGTGAAGGCGAGCGTCATGCGCTTTAGAATGCCGGCCGAGAGTTGGCGGCCATTATCGGAGAAGTGAAGTGGCAGAGAAAGTGCTGGCGGCCGTGCGCGTCGCGCCGAGCAAGACCGAAATCCGCGAATATCCGATGCCGGACGTTCCGGCGGACGGCGCGCTGATGAAGATGGAGGTCGGCGGCATCTGCGGCACCGACGTCAAGCTCTACAAGCACCCGCCAAACAACAAACCCACCATCATGGGCCACGAGAACATCGGCTTCATCGCCAAGGCCGGCCGCGAGTTCACCAGCCGCAAGGGCTTCAAGGAAGGCGACCTCGTCTTCGTCGAGCATTACGTGAGCTGCGGCAAGTGCGAGTGGTGCCACTCGGGGCAGTACCGGCACTGCGACAACACCAACTGGCGCACCAATCCCGACGCGATCCGCTACGGCTACACCTCCGACGAGCGGCCGCCCCACCTGTGGGGCGGTTTCGCGCAGTACATGTACCTGCCGTGGAACGCGGTGATCCATCATGTGCCGAAGGGCGTGTCGCCGGAGCTGGCCGGGCTCGTCACGCCGATGGCGAACGGCGTGGAGTGGTCGTTGTTCGACGGCAACGTCGGCTACAACTCGACGGTCCTCATTCAAGGTCCCGGCCAGCAGGGCCTGTCGCAGACCGTGATCTGCAAGCAGGCCGGCGCCGCGCTGATCATCGTCACCGGCACGGCGAAGGACAAGGCGCGCATGGAGGTCGCGAAAAAACTCGGCGCGGATTATGTGATCGACGTCAGCAAGGAGGACCCGCTCGCGCGCATCATGGAGATCACCGGCGGCAAGGGCGTCGACGTCTCGCTCGACTGCACCGCCGGCGCCGGCACGATCCCGATCCTGCTCGGCATCGAGGCGCTGAAGCGCAAGGCCGGCATCATCGTCGCGCAGGGCGAGCTGAAGGAGTTTCCGAACTTCCCGCTGGAGAAGTTCACGGTGAAATTCATCACCATGAAGAGCGCGCGCGGCCACAGCTATCGCGCGTGCGAGCTGGCACTGGAGCAGCTGGCGTCGAAGCGGTTTCCGCTGGAACTGGTGACGACGCACCGCTTCGGGCTCAACGACGTGGACAAGGCGATCAAGGCGGTCGGCGGCGAAGGCGTACCGGACGTGATTCACGCTTCGCTGATGCCGTGGATGTGATGAGCTGCGCTCTCGGTTGTCATGGCCGGGCTTGACCCGGCCATCCCGATGCAAAGGGCAAAGCGTTCAGTGAATCGAGATCGCCGGGTCAAGCCCGGCGATGACGGGTGGAGAAACCGGTGCCAAATCGCAAGCCGACCATCGTCCTTCCCGTCGGCGATCCGGCCGGAATCGGGCCGGAGATCGCGCTGAAGGCCGCGCTCGATCCGAAGGTGTGCGCGGCCTGCGATCCGGTGCTGGTGAGCGACGCGGGCGTGATCGAACGTCACGCCAAGGCCTGCGGGCTGAACGTGACGCTGAACGTAATCGACAGCACCGCGAAGGCCGACCGCTCGGGCGCGCGCATCAACGTACTTTCCTGCCCGCAGCCGGAAACGACTGCTCTCGGCTTCGGCATCGTCAGCCCGGTGAGCGGGCGTGCGTCGATTGCGTTCTGCGCCGCCGCGATCAAGGCCGCGCAAAGCGGCGAGGCCGACGCCGTGGTGGCCGCGCCGCAGCACGAGACCTCGATCGCGCGGGCCGGGATCGCGTTCGACGGCCATCCCTCGTTCGTGGCGCGGCAGACCGGAACCAACGAGGCCGGCGTCTACATGATGCTGTGCTTCGGCGACACCAAGATCGCGCACGTCACGCTGCACCGGAGCGTGCGCGACGCGCTTGCCGAAGTGACGCGCGAGAACGTCGCGCGCACCATCCGCGCCACCGATCACGCCCTGAAGCGCCTCGGCGTCGCGTCGCCGCGCATTGCGGTGAGCGGCGTCAATCCGCACGCCGGCGAAGGCGGGCTGTTCGGCCGCGAGGAAATCGAGATCGTGAAGCCCGCGATGGACGACGCCGCGCACGAGGGCCTTCAGGTCGAAGGCCCGTTCGGCGCCGACACGATGTTTCACATGCCGGGCTTCGACGCCTTCGTGGTCATGCTGCACGACCAGGGCCACATCGCCGCCAAGCTCTTGGCGCGCAACGCGGCGGCGGCGCTGACCATCGGCGTGCCGATTTTGTTTTCGTCGGTCGCGCACGGCACCGGCCACGACATCGCGGGCAAGGGCGTCGCCGATCCATCGGCAATGATCGAGGCGGTGTTGCGGATGGCGGGGGCGAAGCGGCTCGGCTGATTACCGGCCTCGTGTCCCGGGCGAGTGAAGCGAGACCCGGGACCCAGCTTTCTTTCCAACCGGGGTCCCGGATCAGCGGTGCACCGCCGCGCGCTGCACCGCGTCCGGGACACAAGCTCAGCGCTGCCCGCCGCCGTTCTTCATCGTCTCATCGAAGCCCGGCGCATTTGCCACCTGATCGAACCAGTCGAAGCCCATCTCCTTGACGATGCGGTTCGACATCACGATCAGCCGGCAGTCCTCGCGGTCGCCGGCGATGTGCTGATGGTTGGTGAACGGCGGGATGTAGATGTAGTCGCCGCGCTTCCAGGAGAACGCCTTCGGCTCCGCGGCCCATTCCCACTGGAACGCTTCGAGACAGTCCCACTTCAGGTCCCAGTGCAGGTCGTAGCCGGAGCCTTCGACCACGAAGATCAGCTCTTCCCACATGTGCCGGTGAACGCCCGACTTCTCGCCGGGCTTGAGGAACTGCATGTAGGCCTCGACGCACATCTCGCGCGTGTTCAGCTTCTCGTGGACGAGATGCTTGATCAGGCCGTCGGCGCACTGCTCCCACGGCATGTCCTCGGCAAGCACGACGTTGGTGCGGCTTTCATACTGTTTGCGGAACTCGGCAGAGGCCTTCGCCTCGTCGGCACGGAAGGTCGCGGTCTTGCTGCCGGAGAGCGCAGGGCCTTTGTCGGTGAACACGGTTGCCATGGCGCGCTCCTCAGATATCGCTCGGCGGCTTGTAGTTCTCCGCCCCCTTGGGCGGGATCTTCGAAGGCCATTCGACGATCTTCTGGAACAGCAGGTGCATGAACAGGAACAGCGGCTTGGCCTTGAACACCAGGAGGATCGCTTCCTCGTCCTTCGAATCGTTGAAGTGCTGGTGCACGCAGGCGTTCTCGACCAGCATCACGTCGCCGGCCTTCCAGGGAATGTGCCGGCCGTCGTGCACGTCGTGGCCATGGCCCTTCAGCACGTAGAACACCGCGCTGTTGAGGTGGCCGTGCTTCTGGCCGGACGCGCCGGGCGCGTAAGCCTCGATATGGCTCTCGATCGACTGCGTGATGTTGACCGCCTGGGGCGAGATCACGCTCTTGCCGTAGTGGCCGGGGCCGCCCTTCCAGGGCACGTCCTTGGACGAGAACACCCGCGGCTGGTCGACGAGCTGCTTGTAGAGGTGGCTATAGGTGCCCTCCAGCGCACGAACGAAGGTGCGGTTCTTGGCCCAGCGGTCCCAGTGCTGGTTTTCTTTTTCCGCCTTCTGGTCGTCGGGTTGATTGTGGCCGACTCCTGGGTTTTCCAGAATGCCTGTCATTGGGCCTGCTCCCTGGGACGAATCCCGGCTTGAGCTAGAACGCGCTCGCACCATATCGCGCGTCCTTGTCAAATCAATCGGCCCGTGAGGATAATGGCCTCAGCCGCCGCAGAGCGGCATCGTTCCCGAGGGAGGAACAAAGTGCGCCAAGCCTTGTTCGGCCTGCTGGCCATTGCGGCGATGACCGCCATGGCCGGCGACGTGCGCGCGCAATCCGCCGCCGCGTTCTACAAAGGCAAGACCGTCGACCTTTATATCGGCTACAGCGCGGGCGGCGCCTACGACATCTACGCCCGCATGATTTCGCGGTTTATCGGCAAGCACATTCCCGGCAACCCGACCGTGGTGCCGAAGAACATGGCCGGCGCCGGCAGCCTCGTGCTGGCGAACTGGATGTACAACATCGCGCCGAAGGACGGCAGCGCAATCGGCATCATCGGGCGCGGAACCGGATTCGATCCGCTGCTGGGAAACCAGAAGGCGAAATTCGACGCCACGAAGTTCACCTGGCTCGGCAGCGCCAACAACGAGGTCAGCGTCTGCGTCGCCTGGCACACCTCCGGCATCACCAAGTTCGAGGAGCTGCTCACCAGGGAACTGGTGGTCGGCGGCACGGGGGCTGCGGCCGACACCGACCAGTTCCCGAAAATCGTCAATGGCGTGCTCGGCACCAAGTTCAAGGTCGTCACCGGCTATCCCGGCGGCAACGAGGTCGGGCTCGCGATGGAGCGCGGCGAAGTTCACGGCCGCTGCGGCTGGTCGTGGTCGAGCGTCAAGACGACGCACAAGAAATGGTACGATGAGAAGAGGTTCCACATCCTCGTTCAGCTCGCGCTCAACAAGCATCCCGACCTGCCCCATCTGCCGCTGATTATCGATCTCGCGAAGTCCGACGAACAGAAAAGAATTCTTGAGCTGATCTTCGCGCGTCAGGTCATGGGCCGGCCGTTCCTGGCGCCGCCCGGCTTGCCAAAGGAGCGTGCCGACGTTCTGCGCAAGGCGTTCATGGACACGATGCGCGACAAGGAGTTCCTGGCCGCGGCCGAAAAGGCGCAGATGGAAGTCACGCCGGTGCCGGGCGAAGAGGTGGACCGCCTGGTGAAAACCCTCCACGCCACGCCGCCGGACGTCACGAAGAAGGCGATTTCAATCCTGGCGCGATGACGGAACGCCTGCGGGGTATCGATCGGCAATGGACGCGAAGAACACGAACTACACCGGCTGGCAATCCGACGTCATCGTCGACTGTATCAAGCGCTACGGATTTCCCTACATCACGCTCAATCCGGGCGCGAGCTTCCGCGGCCTGCACGACTCGCTCGTGAACTACGGCGGCAACGAGCCGCCGATGATGCTGTGCAATCACGAGGAGATCGCCGTGCAGATCGCGCACGGCTACGCCAAGGCGACCGGCCGGCCCATGGCGGTGATCCTGCACGATCTCGTCGGCCTGCTGCACGCCTGCATGGCGATCTACTACGCATACCTGGACCGCGTACCGATCTTCATCATGGGCGCCACCGGCCCGATGGACGAGAGCAAGCGCCGCCCGCACATCGACTGGACCCACTCCGCGCTGGTGCAGGGCAACGCGGTGCGCGACTACACCAAGTGGGACTACCAGCCGACCTCCATCGAGGGCGTGCCGGAAAGCTTCGCCCGCGCCTATTCGGTGATGATGACCGAGCCGAAGGGCCCGATCTACATGTGCTACGACGCAGGCCTGCAGGAGTCGCCGAAAACCGGAGACGTGCCGCTGCCGACGCTTGAAGCGGTCGCCACGCCTTCGCCGATGGCGCCCGATCCGCGCGCGCTCGAAGCCATCGCCGACAAGCTCCTTGCCGCCGAGCGCCCGCTGCTGCTGCCGGAGTACGCCGGCCGCCGCGCCGGAGGCTTCGAGAGCATCGTCGAGCTTGCGGAGCTGACCGGATCGGCGGTGTGGGACGTCAACAACGCGCTCAACTTTCCGAACAAGCACCCGCTGTGCCTCAGCCTCGACAAGGAGTCGCTCAAGACCACCGACCTGATCGTCGGCCTCGACGTCAAGGACTGGGAAAAGCAGCTCACCGAATTGAACAACGCCAAGCGCATCCGCGAGCCGCTGCCGCCGCCGGACTGCGACTATGTCGAAATCGGCTTTGCCGAACTCGGCATCAGCAAGTGGGCGATGGATTATTGCCGGATGCAGCCGTGCTCGGTGCGCGCGCTTGGCGACACGGCGATCGGCATCCCCGAACTCACGCGCCTGTGCCGCACGCGCATCGAGGACGACGCGAAGCTCCAGAAGAAAATCGCCGGCCGCAAGATCGAGATCGGCAAGCGGCATGATCAGGTCTGGACTCAGTGGCAGGAGGAAGCGCGCAACAACTGGGACGCCTCGCCGATCACCTTCGCCCGGCTCGCGCTCGAAGTCTGGGACGTCATCAAGGACGAGGACTGGGTGCTGACCGCGAACGACCTCAAGCGCCAGGTCCGCAAGCTCTGGGACTTCGACAGGCCATACCGGCATCCCGGCACCGAGCTTGGCACCTCGACGCAGATCGGCCTATCGCTCGGCGTGGCGCTGGCCCACCGCGACAAGAACCGCGTCGTGGTCGACATCCAGCCCGACGGCGACCTGATGTTCGACGCCGGCGCACTCTGGATCGCCGCCAAATATCAAATCCCGATGCTGGTGGTGATGCACAACAACCGCGCGTACTACAACGACTGGGAGCACCAGATCCGCATGGCGCGGCTGCGCGGCACCGACGAGAGCAAGGCGCACATCGGTATGGACCTGTTCGGCCCGGAGCCCGATTTCGGCGCGCTCGCCCGCTCCATGGGCTGCTACGGCGAGGGCCCGATCGACAATCCGAAGGACGTCGGGCCTGCGCTGCGGCGCGCGCTCGCGGAGGTGAAGAAGGGCCGTCTGGCGCTGGTCGACACCATCACGCAGCACCGATAGCCGTCCCGTCCTGCGCGCATTTGGCGTACCGCATTGCGGTGCAGCGGGGGTGACGCCGCGCCACCGCCCGCGATAGTCTGCCCACAAACCAATCCCAGGGAGGACAACGATGTTGCCCATGCGCGCGGGACTGGGAGTCCTGACAGCTGTCATCGGACTGACTTTCGCCGTTCCGGCGTCGGCGCAGGAATATCCCAACAAGCCGATCAAGTTCATCGTGCCGACCGCGCCCGCCGGCATCGGCGACATGCTGCCGCGCATCTTCCAGGGCAAGCTCGGCGAGGCGGGCAGTCCGGCGACCATCGTGGTCGAGAACCGCCCGGGCGCCGCGGGTGTCATCGGCACCAACGAAGTCGCGCGCGCGCCGGCCGACGGCTACACAATCCTCGCCGGCAATCACGCCGTGTTGTCGATGTTGCCGCATCTGCAGAAGATCCCCTACGACCCGTTCAAGAGCTTCGAGCCGATCGCCCTGGTTGTGACGGTGCCGAACATTCTCGTCGTGCACCCGTCGGTGCCGGCGAAGAACGTCAAGGAGCTGATCGCCTACGCCAAGGCGAATCCGAACAAACTGACCTACGCGTCGCAGGGCGTCGGCGCGTCCGGACACATCGCGGCCGAATTGTTCAAGCTGCACGCCGGCATCAACATCACCCACGTGCCCTACAAGGGTGCGGCGCCGGCCGCACAGGACCTCGCCGCGGGCCACGTCCACATGATGTTCGACGTGGTGTCGCTGGCGCTCGGACCGATCCAGGCCGGCCGCGTGCGTCCGCTCGGCGTCGCGACCAAGCAGCGCGTGTCGGTGCTGCCGGACGTGCCGACCATGACCGAACAGGGCGCGCCCGTGGAAGTCGGCGCGTGGTTCGGATTCCTTGCGCCGGCGGGAACGCCGGCCGCCGCCAAGGCCTGGCTGGCGCGCGAGGCGACGAAGGTATTCAAGCAGCCCGATGCCAGCGGCCGCTTCCTCAAGCAGGGCGCCGCCGTGCCGCTGCTGACCGGCGACGACTTCGCCAAATTTATCCGGTCCGAATCCGACCGCTACGGCGACGTGATCCGCCGCGCCGGAATCAAGATCGAGTAAATCCCGAATTCCAACGGAGACCGAAATGCAAATATCCCTGCGTTGCACCGCCGCCCTGACGGCCGTCCTGGCCTGCGGCATCGCCGTGGCTTCGGCCCTGGCGCAAGGTCAGGACTATCCCAACAAGCCGGTGCGCGTCATCGTCCCGATTGCGCCCGGCGGCATCGCCGATATCGTCAGCCGCCTGTTCGCGCAGAAGGTCGGCGAAGGCGGCAAGCACACCATCATCGTCGAGAACCGCACCGGCGGTGCGGGCGTGCCCGGCACCGATGCTGTCGCGAAGGCGCCGGCCGACGGCTACACGTTCCTGACCGGCCACCACGGCGTGCTGTCGATCCTGCCGCATCTGCAGAAGCTGCCCTACGATCCGGTCAAGGACTTCGTGCCGGTGGTCAACATGATCATGGTGCCGAACATCCTGACCATCCACCCGTCGATCCCGGCCAAGAACCTGAAAGAGCTGGTCGCTTACGCCAAGGCCAACCCCGGCAAGCTGACCTACGCTTCGCAAGGCGTCGGGACCACCGGTCATATCGGCGGCGAACTCTTAAAGCTCGCAACCGGCATCGACATCGCGCATGTGCCCTATCGCGGCGCCGCGCCCGCCGCGCAGGATCTGATTGCCGGCCACGTCAGCATGATGTTCGACGTCGTGCCGCTGGCGCTGGCAGCCATTCGCGACAACCGCGTGCGCGCACTCGGCGTCGCCACCAAGGAGCGCGTGGCCGTGCTGCCGGACGTTCCGACCATGATCGAGCAGGGCTCGAACGTCGAGCTGTCCGCCTGGTTCGGATTGATTGCGCCCGCCGGTACGCCGAAGGCCGCAATCGCCTGGATCAACCAGGAAGCCAACAAGGCCCTGTCCACGCCCGACGTGCGCGAGCGCTTCGGCAAGACCGGCGGCGTGCTTGTGCTCGGCAGCCCGGAGTCGTTCGGCGCCCACATCGCCTCCGAAACGCGGAAGTACGGCGACGTGATCAAGAAGGCCAACATCAAGATCAACTGACCGGGAGGGCCCGTGCGGACGATTACGCGGCGAACGGCGATTACGGCGGGCACGGCGGCGGCGTTCGCCGCCATCGCTGCGCCCGCCAAAAGTCAGGCCTATCCCGACAAGCCGATCCGGGTTCTGGTGCCCGCCCAGGCCGGCGGCATCGGCGACATCCTGCCGCGCATTCTCGGCCAGAAGCTCGCGGAGTCCGGCACCGCGACCGTCGTCGTCGAAAACCGCGTCGGCGGCGGCGGGACCATCGCCGGCGCCGATGTCGCGCGCGCCACGCCCGACGGCTATCTGCTGCTGCTGGGCAACCAGGGCCTGCTAGCGATCCGGCCGCAGCTCGCAAAGGTGGCGTTCGATCCGCTGAAGGACTTCGCACCGGTGATCCTGATGGTCACGGTTCCGAATATCCTGCTGGTGCATCCATCGGTACCGGCGAAGAATCTGAAGGAACTGATCGCGCTGGCCAAGGCCGATCCCGGCAAGCTGACCTATGCTTCGCAGGGCATCGGCGCGTCGGGCCATATCGCCGGCGAACTGTTCAAGCTTTCGGCGGGCATCGACATCACACACGTGCCATATCGCGGGGCGGCGCCTGCCGCCAAGGATCTCGCAGCCGGGCACGTCCACATGATGTTCGACGTGGTGTCGCTGGCGCTCGGGCCGATCCGCTCCGGCGCGGTGCGGCCGATCGGCGTCGCTGCGAAGGAGCGCGTGTCCGTGCTGCCGGACGTGCCGACGCTCGGCGAGCAGGGATTTCCGGACGAGATAGGCGCCTGGTTCGGCCTGCTGGCGCCGGCGGGCACACCGCCCGCCATCGTGTCCTGGCTCAACCGCGAGTCCAACCGCGTGTTTGCCATGCCGGATGCGCGACGGTCGTTCATCGACCAGGGCGCATCGATGCCGCTCGGCACGCCGGAGGCATTCCGCGGTTTCATTGCTTCGCAGTTCGCCCGCTTCGGCGATGTGATCCAGCGCGCCGGGATCAAGCTGTAGTCAGACCGCGCGTCCGCCGGACCGCTTCAACACCAGCGGGATCGTTCCTGTCACCAGGCACAGCACTGCGGAAAGCAGGGCGATGGCGACCATCGGACCCGGCGTGCCGTCGGCATAGAGGCCGTAGAGCTGCGCAAAAACCGCCGCGCACAGGTGCTGCATGAATACGCCGATGCCCGCGGCAGTCCCGGCGTAGCGCGGAATCTCCGCCATCGCGGCGGCCTGCCCGTAGGGCATGGCGATGCCTTGCGCCAGGGTGAGGAAGAAGCCGGGAATGAAGAAAGCCAGCGGCACGACGATCCCCGACAACAGGACGAATGCCTGGCCGGACACCGCGGCGAGCGCCAGCACCGAGCCCGCGAACACCATGGTCTCGGTCGAAAGCCTCATGGCGACCCGCGTCGAAATGAGACTGCCCGTGGCGAAGCCAAGTGGAAACAGCGCGAAGTACAGGCCGAACTCGGTCGCGGGCCTTTGCAGCAATTCGGTCATCAGCGAGGCCGCCGCCGTCGCCATCACCATGAAGGCGCCGGTCGTGAACCCGCTCTGAAGCACGAAGGCATTGAAGCGCAGACGGCCGAACAACGCGGCGTAGCTTTGCGCAACGCTTTCGGTGCTCGGCGTGCGGCTGGCAGCGGGATGGGTCTCGTAAAGCTGAATATAGGCGACGAGCGCAATCGCCCCGCCAGCCAGCACGGCAAATACGAACGTGCTGCGCCAGCCCAGCGTGTCGATCAGCACCCCCGCGATGGTCGGCGACAGCATCGGCCCGAGCGTGCCGAACATGGTGAGATAGGCGATGGCCTTCACCAGCTGGTCCGCGCGATAAGCGTCGCGCGCAATCGCCCGCACCAGCGGCAGGCCGCAGCCGGCGCCAAGCGCCTGAATGAGCCGGCCCAGCACCAGGAGTTCGGGCGTCTGCGCAACCGCGGACAGCGCGCTGCCGACCAGGAACAGCGCGAGGCCGCTCAGCAGCACAGGCCGCCGGCCGTAGCGGTCGGACAGCGAGCCGTACACCAGCGTCGCGAACGCCATGCCGAACAGCGACACGCTGAAGGCCAGTTGCGCACCGGCATGGCTCAGTTCGAATGCGGTCTTGACCTCGGGAATGACCGGAAAGAACAGATGCACGGCGAGCGGCGTGACAAGCGCGACCGACGCCAGCGACAGCGCAAACACGCGGCCTGGGTTGCGTTTCGGCGCTTCGGCGGTCACGTCAGTCCCGGGAACAGCCGCAGCGCGTTCCCCCGGTCGATGGCCTCGCGCTGCGCCGGCGGGATCGCGGCCAGCGCTTCGTAAGTCTTCACCGCTTCCGCGGTGACGTTGACGTTGGCGAACGGCCAGTCGGTCCCGAACACGATCCGGCCGGGATCCGCGACCTGTTCGAGACAGCCCCAGGTCTGCGCGCCGGGCGACAGCGCATTGTCGAACCAGAATCGACCCAGCAAGGCGAACACCTCGTCCTGCGTCATCTGCTTGAGCCGCTTGTCGATCATCGGCGACACCGACAGCCGCCATGAGAAATACGGCACCAGGCCGCCGGCGTGCGGCAGGATGAACTGCACCCGCGGATAGCGTTCAAGCGCGCCGCCGAAGATCAGATTCACCACCGCGCGCGTGGTGTCGAACAGGTACTCCATCATGAACGCCGGCCACGGCAGGTCGATCAGCCTGTTGGTGGGATGTGCGCCGGGATGCACGAACACCACGCCGTCGCGGGCGTTCAGCGCCTCCATGACCGGATCGAAGCGCGGATCGCCCAGGAACTTGCCGTCGTAGCTCGCGAACAGGCTCACACCCTGGAACTTCAGCGTATCGAGCGCATGGCCGATCTCCTCGACCGCGTCATCGACGTTCCACATCGACACGGTGCCGAAGGCGCCGAAGCGCTTCGGCCAGCGCACATTGAGCTCGGCGGCGTAGTCGTTGCAGCGCCGCGCCAGCGCCTTCGCCTTGTCCGGCGCGCAGAACTGCACGCCCGGCTGCGCCAGCGAGGTGAGCGCGGTGGCGATGCCGAACCGGTCCATCACTTCCAGCGCCAGCTCCGGCGACCAGTCCGGATAGCGCCCGATCGCCGGTCCCGAACCCGCCGAATAGACCTCGTCGGCGTAGAACTTCGGGATCAGATGGAAATGAACGTCGACCCGGCGCGAATTCGCCATGATCAAGTCCCGCCCTTGCTGCTCGCGAGCATGTCGCCGCAGCCGGCGCGGCGCGCCCAGTATTCCCACGCGCGCTGCATTTCAGGCGAGCCGGCGCGGAAGTTGGTGCGGGTGCGGATTTCGTTTTCGGAAAGAGCCTTGAACTCGCCCATGCGCATGGCGGCCAGAAGAATGCGCGCATTGCGCGGCAGGTACACGGAAAGGCGGACGAGCTTCAGCAGGCTGTCGGCTGCGGCCGAAAAACCGTGCCCGCGCATCAGCACCACGCTGTCGGGGCCGAGCGCACGCGCCATGTCCCGGCCCTGCGCCATGTTGACCACCAGCAGGTTGGTGGCATCGCCGAATCGATCGGCGATGTCCCACACCGGCACGTTGTTGCCCATGTCGCTCGCCACATGCGCCACGCAGCACAGCCGCGTCCTGGAGATGCTGAACGGCAGGATGTCCTCGGCGTGGGAATGCACCACCGCGTTGACGTCGGGCCGCGCCTCATAGATCGCGCCGTGGATGAAGCGCTCCAGATAAGGCGGCCGCGCATCGCCGACCGGCGCGCCGTCGAGCTGGAACTCCAGAATGTCGTCCTTCGTCACAAGCTCCGGACTGAGCGAGCGCGACAGCAGGTAGCGGTCGGGACGCTGGGGATGGCGGATGCTGACGTGGCCATAGGCGTCCACCACGTCCTCGTGAGCCAGGATGCGGTTTGCGATCACGAGATCGACGATCGAACGCTGCAGCTCGTCCATGCCAAGGCCTCCCTCCCCGAACGTTCCGGCTGTCGCCGAAATCGCGGAGCACGTTAGCGGAAGGCTTGGATGGAGTCTGCCCTGGGCGTTGCGCCGCAGAGCTGTCATTCGCCGCGCGCGGGCGAAGCGCTCAGCGCGTCGCGCCGTCCGCGTCCTGCCTGATGGCCTGGCGGTAGAAATTCAGCGCGCGGTTATAGAACGATTCCGACCGGTTGTTGCTGGCCAGCGCCGGAGCGGTGCCGTTCTTGATGGTCTGGTTGACCTCCTGGATCACGCGGTCGTCGTCGCGGCGATTCTCGTAGGCGCTGCCCCGGTTGCTCGCGGCAACGGCGAAGTTCGGCGCGATCCGGATCGCGACGTCGGTCTCCGGAACCGCAAGGTCGTATTCGCGGCGGTCGTAGTTGGTGATCCCGCGCTCGCGGAACGCACCGGCGGAATTCGGGTTGATCTTGGCCGCCTGGTTGAGGTCGGCGCCGGCGCGGTCGAACTCGCGCTTGTCGTAGTGCGCGATGCCGCGGTTGTAGTAGGCCAGCGCATAGTTCGGGTCGAGCTTGATCGCCTGCTGATAGTCGGCGATGGCGCGGTCGACGTCGCCCTTGTTGCGCCAGGCGAAGCCGCGGTTGTTGTAGACCAGCGGATCGTTCGGATTGAGCTTGATCGACTGGTTGAAGTCGGCGATGGCGCGGTCGTAGTCGCGCTTGTCGTCGTACGCCAGCCCGCGGCTGTTGAACGCGGCGGCGAATGCCGGGTTCAGCTTGATCGCCTCGTTGTAGTCGGCGATGGCGCGGTCGTGGTCCTTCTTCATGTAGTGCGCGTTGCCGCGATTGTAGAACGCCGCGGCGTAGCGGGGATCGATCTTGATCGACCGGTCGAAGTCGGCGATGGCGCGGTCGAGATCGCCCTTGTTGCGCCAGGCAAAGCCCCGGTTGTGGAACGAGCGCGCATCGTTCGGCTCAAGCTGGAGCGCCTGGTCGAAGTCGGCAATGGCGCGGTCGTGGTCGCCCTTCAGCCCGTGCGCCACGCCCCGGCCGGCGACCGCCACGACCATCTTCGGGTCGAGCTTGAGCGCCTGATTGAAGTCGGCGATGGCGCGGTCGGCGTCGCCCTTGCTGCGGTAGGCGAGCGCGCGGTGGTTGTAGGCCTGCGCGTTCTTGGGATCGAGCTGGATCGCGCGGCCGAAATCGGCGATGGCGCGATCGGTGTCGCCCTTGTCGCGCGCCGCCAGCGCGCGGCTGTAGAAGGCCTGATCGTAGTTCGGGTTGATCTTCACCGCCTGGTCGAAATCGGCGATGGCGCGGTCGAAGTCGCGCTTCTCGTAATGCGCGTTGCCGCGATAGAAGTACGCCACCGCGTGGCCCGGCTCGAGCTTGATCGCCTGGTCGTAGTCGGCAAGCGCCATGGCGAGATCGCCCTTCATGCGATGCGCAAAGCCGCGGTTGCTGAAGGCCAGCGCGTCGTTCGGGTTGAGCTTGATCGCCTGATCGAAGTCGGCGATGGCGCGCACCGCGTCGCCCTTGGCGCCGTGCGCTGCGCCGCGGTCGTAATAGGCAACGGCTTGCGCCGGATTGAGCTTGATTGCCTGATCGAGGTCGGCAATGGCCTGATCGTAACCGCCCTTGGCGAGGTGAGCGTTGCCCCGCGCATACAGCGCCGCCGCATAGGTGGAGTGCAGCTTGATCGCCTGATCGAAGTCGGCAATGGCGCGGTCGAGGTCGCCGCGGTTGCGCAGCGTCAGGCCGCGGTTGTAGTACGCCAGCGGGTTCTGCGGGCTGAGCTTGATCGCCTGGCCGAAATCGGCGAGCGCGCGCTCCGCGTCGCCGCGCGCGCCGTAGATCAGGCCGCGGTCGTTGTAGGCCAGCGCGTAGTTCGGATTGAGTTTGATCGCCTGGTTCTGGTCGGCGATGGCGCGCTCGAGATCGCGCTTGTTCGCATAGGCGTTGCCGCGGTTGTGGAACACGACCGGATCGTTGGGGTTGAGCTTGACCGCCTGATCGTAGTCGGCGATGGCGCGGTCGAAGTCGCGCCGGTCGTAGTGGGCGTTGCCGCGGTTGTAGTAGGCGAACGAGTAGCTCGGGTTGAGCTTGATCGCCTGGCTGTAGTCGGCGAGCGCACGCTCCGCATCGCCCTTGACGCCGTAGGCGACGCCCCGGTTCGTGAACGCCGGCGCGTATTTCGCATCGAGCGAGATGGCCCGGTCGAAGTCCTTGAGCGCCTTGTCGATCTCGCCCATCGCGCCGTAGGCCAGCCCGCGGTCGTTGAACGCCAGCGCGCTGTTGGCGTCGAGCTTGATCGCCTGGTCGAGGTCGGCCAGCGCTTTCGCGTAGTCGAGCTTGCGCGCATGCGCGTTGCCGCGGTTGTGGTAGGCGAGCGCGATCTTGGCGTCGAGCTTGATCGCCTGATCGAAGTCGGCGATGGCGCGGTCGAAGTCGTTGCGACCGTACTGCGCAATGCCGCGATTGTAATAGGCAAACGCGTCCTTCGGATCGAGGCCGATGGCACGGTCGAAGTCGGCGACGGCGCGCTCGAACTCCTGGCGATCGTAGTAGGTCAGGCCGCGGTCGTAGTAGGCCAGCGCGTTCTTCGGATCGAGCTTGATCGACTGGTCGAAGTCCGCCAGAGCGCGGTTGAGGTCGCGCTTGCCGTAATAGGCGTTGCCCCGGTTGTAGAACGCGACGCTGTAGGCCGGGTGGATCTTGATCGACAGGCTGTAGTCGGCGATGGCGCGGTCGTACTCGCCCTTGGCGCCGAACGAGAGCCCGCGGTCGTTGAACGCGAGCGCGTAGCTCGGGTTGAGCTCGATCGGCTGCGCCGTCTCCTGGCCGCCGCGGTCGTAGCCACGCAGCCGGTCGGCAGGCTTGCCGCGCGCGCCCGTGGCCGCCGTGAATGCGACGTTGAGCTTGATGAGCTGCTCGTAGTCGGCGATGGCGCGGCCGAAATCGCGCTTGTCGTAGTGCGCCACGCCGCGGTCGTGCAACGCGAGTGCGAACGACGGATTGATCTTGATCGCCTGATCGTAGCTCTGGATCGCGCGATCGTACTCCAGCCGCTCGTGATGCACCGTGCCGCGGTTGTAGTAGGCAGCCGCGTAGTCGGCCCTCAGCTTGATGGCCTGATCGAAGTCGGCGACTGCGAGATCGTGCGCGCCCTTGTTGCGATGCGCGACGCCGCGGTTGTTGAACGCGACCGCGTTGGTCGCCTCCAGGCGGACGACCTGGTCGAAGTCCTTGATCGCGCGCTCGCTGTCGCCCTTGGCGCCGAACGCGATGGCGCGGTCGTTGTAGGCCTGCGCGCTGTTCGGATTGAATTTGAGCGTGTTGCTCAGGTCGGCGATGGCGCGGTCGTAGTCGCGCCGGTCGAAGTGCGCCAGGCCGCGATGGTGATAGGCGGCCGCAAAGTTCGGCGTCAGGCGGATCGCTTGGTCGAAGTCCGGGATCGAACGCTCGGTCTCGCCGCGCGCGCGATACGATGCGCCGCGGTTGGCGTAGGCCAGCGCGAAGTTCGGGCCGAGCTTGAGCGCCTGGTCGAAGTCCCGGATGGCGCGGTCGTGATCGCCCAGCGCTGCGAGCGACATGCCGCGCTCGTTGTGCGCCCAGGCGCTGCCCGGCGACAGCTTGATCGCCTGATCGAAGTCCTTGACCGCGCGCTCGTGCTCGTTCTTCTCGGCGAGCGCGCTGCCGCGGGCGTGATAGACAGGCCCGTCGTTCGGGTTGAGCTTGATCGCCTGATCGAAGTCCGCGATCGCCTTGTCGACCGCGCCCTTCTCGCGATGCGCCTGGCCACGGATGCTATAGGCCGCCGCGAAGCTCGAATTGGCCGCGATCGCCTGGTCGAGGTCGGCGATGGCGCGGTCGATGTCGCCCTTGCCGCGGTAGGCGAGCGCGCGGTTGTGATAGGCCACGTCGTAGCGCGGGTTGACCTTGATCGCCTGGTCGAAATCCTCGATGGCGCGGTCGACCTCGCCCCGGCCGCGATAAACCTGGCCGCGGTTGTTGTAGGCGATATCGTATTTCGGATTGAGCCGGATCGCGTGGCTGAAATCCGCAATCGCGCGGTCGGCGCGGCCGGTCGACGCATGCACCAGACCGCGGTCGTTGTAGGCGCCGGCAAAACGGCCGTCGAGCCGGATTGCGTTGTCGAGATCGGCAAGCGCGCGCGTGTAGTCGCGGCGGTTGCTGTGAGCGAGACCGCGGCTGGCATAGGCGGCGGCAAACTTGGAATCGAGCTTGATCGCCTGATCGAAATCCTGGAGCGCGCGGCCGGCGTCGCCCCGGTCGCGATGCGCGAGGCCGCGGTCGTGCCAGGCGGCCGCGCTGTTCGGATTGAGCTTCAACGCCTGATCGAAGTCGGCGATGGCGCGCGCGTAATCGCGATTCTCGTAGTACGCCGTGCCGCGATTGGTGTAGGCCGCCGCGAACTTCGGATCGAGCTAGAGCGCCTGGCCGAAGTCGGCAATGGCGCCGTCGCGGTCGCCGCGATTCCACAGCGCGAAGCCGCGGTTGTTGTAGGCCGCGGCGTTGTTGGCGTCGAGCTTGATTGCGTGCGCGAAATCGCTGGCCGCGCGCTCGAAGTCGCGCCGGTCGCGATAGGCGAGACCGCGGTTGTAGTAGGCCGCGCCGAAATTCGGATTCGACTTGATGGCGTTGTCGAAGTCGGCGATGGCGCGGTCGAGATCGCGCTTGCTCACAAAGGTTTCGCCGCGGTTGTTGTAGGCGGCGGCAAACTTGGAATCGAGGCGGATCGCCTGGTCGAAGTCCTGGATCGCGCGATCGGTCTCGCCCTTGGCGTTGTAGGCCTGGCCGCGGACGTTGAACGCCAGCGGATAGTTGGGCCGGCCGTTGATCGCCTGATTGAGATCCTGGATGGCGCGGTCGTAGTCGCGGCGCTCGAAATGCGCCAGGCCGCGGTTGTAGTACGCCGGCGCGTAGCCGGGATTGATCCGGATCGCCTGCTCGTAGTCGGCCAGCGCCCTGTCGAATTCGCGGCGGTCCCAATAGGCAAGACCGCGGTTGTAGAAGGCGAGCGCATTGCGCGCGTCCATGCGGATCGACTGCGAGAAGTCCGCGATGGCGCGCTCCTGGTCGCCCTTGTCGCGGAACGCCAGGCCGCGGTTGTAGTAGGGCAGCGGATTCTTCGGATCGAGCTTGATCGCCTGATTGAAATCGGCGAGCGCACGATCCATCTCGCCCTTGGCGCGATAGGTCAGGCCGCGGTTGTAGTAGGCGAGCGAGTCCTTCGGATCGAGCTCGATGGCCTTGCTGAGATCGGCGACGGCGCGCTCGTACTCCCGCCGGTCGTAGAACACCACGCCGCGGTCGTAATAGGCGAGCGCGTAGTTCGGGTTGATCTTCAGCGCCTGGGTGTAGTCCTGGACGGCACGGTCGTGCTCGCGCTTGTCGTACTGCGCGTTGCCGCGGTTGTAGTACGCCGGCGCGAATTCCGGGTTGAGCTGGATCGCCTGGTCGTAGCTGGCGATGGCGGTGTCGGTCTCGCCCTTGTTGCGAAACGCAAGCCCGCGATTGTTGAAGGCCAGCGCGTCCTTGGGGTCGAGCATGATGACGTGATCGAAGTCCTCGATCGCGCGGTCGGTCTCGCCCTTGGCGACGTAAGCCAGGCCGCGGTCGTTGAAGGCCGCGGTGAATTTCGGATTGATCCTGACCGCCTGGTCGAAATCCTTGATCGCCCGGTCGTGATCGCGGATGTCGCGATAGGCAAGGCCGCGGTTGTGATAGGCGAAGGCGTCGTTCGGATTGATCTTGATGACCAGGTCGAAGTCCGGAACCGCGCGGTCGGGCTCGCCCTTGGCGCGGTAGGCCATGGCGCGGTTGTAGATCGCGAGCGTGTAGCGCGGGTTAAGCCTGATCGCCTGGCTCAGATCCTGAATCGCACGCTCGTAGTCGCGCTTCTCATACAGCGCGTGGCTGCGGCTGTGATAGAGCGTGGCGTTGCGCGGATCGATCTTGATCGCGTGATCGAAGTCGGCAATCGCCTGATCGAGATTGCCGGCGGCGCGATGCGCCAGCGCGCGGCTGTAATGCGCTCCATCGACCCTCGGGTCGAGATTGATCGCCTCGTCGAGATCCTTGATCGCGTTGTCGACCTCACCCTTGTCGCGAAGCGCTTCGCCGCGCCTGGCGTGCGCGATCGCGAGCACGTTCGGCCGGTCCTTGCCGGCTTCGATGACCGCGGTGCAGGCGGCGATGGTCGCGGCCTGCTGCGTGTCCTTGCTCAGGCACGCGGTCTTCTCGGGCGTATTCCTGGCCGGCGGCTCCGGCCGCGGCTGCGGCTGACGCGCCTGCACCGGCTCACGCTGCGGCGCCGGGCGAACCTGATTTTGCGGGACTGCATTGCCGCGCTGCGCGGGCCA